>Ga0265338_10004510_pt1 | contig 18777 bp, 14 predicted proteins | sample 42126metaG_FD_193579 | JGI IMG/M metagenome (GOLD analysis project Ga0265338, IMG submission 193579) | Rhizosphere microbial communities from Carex aquatilis grown in University of Washington, Seatle, WA, United States - 4-21-26 metaG | ecosystem: Host-associated > Plants > Roots > Rhizosphere... | reverse complement strand
CTGGCAGGTGCACACTCGGTACGCTTACGACGCGCACGGAGACCTGGTGCAGGTCACTGACCCGCTCGGTGGGACCTGGCGCTTCGCCTACAAGCAGCACTTGCTGGTACAGGAGACCAACCGCAACGGCCTGTCGTTCTATTTCGCCTACGACGGCTTCGGAGAAGACGCGTATTGCGTCCGCACCTGGGGCGACGGCGGCATCTATGACCACATCATCGACTACGACAAGGTCGGCAAGGTCACCTGCGTGAGCGACAGCCTTGGCCGCACGACGACCTACCGCATGAACGCCGTCGGGTGTGTCGTGAAGGTGACCGACGCGCTCGGCGGAGCGACATCCTACGAGTACGACGAGCGCACGCTGCGCAAGATCAAGGAGACCAGCGCCACCGGCGGGGAGACGCAGTGGAAGTACGACGACCGCGGCAACACCATCGAGATGACCGACCCGGGCGGCGCGGCGATCGCGGTGGCGTTCGACGAGCGCAACCTACCCGTGCGCGCCGTCGACGCCGTCAAGGGCGAGTGGACGTGGGGCTATGGCGACGGCGGCCGCCTGATCGGGCGGATCGATCCCCTGGGCCGGCGCGTTCAGTTTCGCTGGGATCATCAAACCAAGCGGCTCGCGGCGATCACCGATCCCGCCGGTCACGAGTCGGCGCTCGGCTACGACGCCCACGGAAACCTGACGTCGCTGACGGCGCCCGACGGTGCAGTGAGCGGCTGGCAGTACGACAACCTCGGGCGCTGTGTCGCGGCGATCGACGCGAACGGAAGCACGGAGCGGCGCGAGCACGATGCGCTCGGCCGGGTCGTGCGCGTCATCGAGCCCGACGGCAACGTGCGCGAGCTCTCGTACGACGGCGAGGGGAACCTGATTGTCGCGCGCGACCGGCAGCACGACGTGCGCTTCACCTACCGCGGAATGGGCCGCCTGGCGTCGCGCCGCGAGGGCGAGACCACCGTCGCTCTCGACTACGACACCGAGGAGCGCCTGGTTGCGATCGCGAACGAGCACGGTCACGTTTACCGCTTCGAGCTGGGCGCCACCGGCCAGGTCGACGTCGAGCGCGGGTTCGACGGCATCCGGCGCCAGTACGCGCGCGACAAGGCGGGACGGGTCACCAAGATCTACCGCCCCGACGGCAACGAGACCGTCTACCGCTACGACGGCGCCGGTCACGTCGCCGCCATCCTGCACAGCACCGGCGCCAAGGAAACATACGCCTACCGACCGGACGGTCAGCTGATCCAAGCCACCAACGATGCAGCGACGGTGAACCTGGAACGCGACCTGCTCGGGCGCGTGCTGCGAGAGACGGTCGGCGACGATTGGGTCGCCTCGGAATTCGACGCCACCGGGCGGCGCGCCGGCGTCCGCTCGTCGAAGGGACTCGAGCAACGCATCCAGCGCGACGCCACCGGCCAGGCCGTGCGCGTGACGGCGGCGGTCAAGCACCAGGGCGACGACGCCGGGGGCTCGTGGCACGACGCCTGGCAAGCGCGGATCGTGCGCGACGCGCTCGGCGCTGAGATCGAGCGCGATCTACCCGGCGGCGTACAAAGCCGCTGGCAAAGAGACAAGCTCGGCCGCCCGGTGCAACAACGGATCTCCAGCGCGGCCGGGTTCCTGCGCGCCGTTCAATACACCTGGGACGTCAACGACCGCCTGCGCATGATGGTCGACGCGACCCGCGGCCCGATCCGCTACGAGCACGACACCTTCGGCAACCTCTCGGCGGCCGTGTACGAAGACGGCCGCGTCGACCTGCGCATGCCCGACGCAGTCGGGAACCTGTTCCGCAGCGCGGACCGCGGCGACCGCAAGTACGGTCCCGCCGGCCAGCTTCTGGAGTCGCGCGAGCCCGACGGCCGCGTCGTCGCCTACGAATACGACACCGAGGGAAACCTCGCGAAGAAGATGGAGCGCCGTGACACGCGCGGCGACGCGCGCGTCTGGACCTATCACTGGAACGCCAGCGGCACGCTCGCGCGGGTCGTCCGCCCCGACGGCGAGGCGGTCACGTTCACCTACGACGCGCTGGCGCGCCGTCTTTCGAAGTCATTCCGCGGGAAGACCACGCGCTGGATCTGGGATGGCGACGTGCCGCTCCACGAGTGGGTCGAGCGCTCGGCGCCGGTCCGGGATGTCGAGCCGGCTCCGCCGTCGGCCGCTTTGTTCGCCGACGAGCTCGCGGCACGCCGGCGCAAGGCCGAGCTGGCGGCGCGTCCGTCGGTTGGCCCTCCGGGTTGGGCCGCGTCGGCTGCAAACGAGCCCGGAACCCGCGAGCGTCCGGTCACCTGGCTCTTCGATCCCGAGAGCTTCGCACCGATGGCCAAGCTCATCGGCGATGACGAATACGCGATCGTCACGGATCACCTCGGCACGCCGTCGGCGATGTACGACGCCGCAGGCGACGAGGTCTGGTCCGCAACCTTCGACGTCTATGGCGGCCTGCGCGAGGTCCAGGGCACGCGCGGCGCCTGCCCCTTCCGCTGGCCCGGCCAATACGAAGACGAGGAGACCGGCCTCTACTACAACCGGTTCAGGTACTACGATCCGCAGAGCGGCGAGTACGTCGCCAGCGATCCGATCGGTCTGTCAGCTGGCCTTCGCCTGTTCGGATACGTCGTCGATCCGAACAGTTGGTCCGATCCGCTCGGTCTCGCCGCGGGCTGCGGCAAGGACATCGCGCTCGGGAAGGACATTCCCGGCAGCCACGGGCTCAAGGGCCTGGCCACGCAGACGGGCTCCTCGTGGTGGCGCAACTGGGCGCGCGACGGGATTACCCGGCGAACCGTGTCGAACCGGTTTGGCCGCGCGTTTCATCAGGCGGCGGACCGGGCCGAGCACATTCACTTTTCACTCGACGGCATTCCCGATGTCGGGGAGGCTGTTCGGCAAGGCGCGGCGGGGTTCACGCCTGGAAACTTCACCCACGCCGAGTTGAATCACATTGTCAACAACCCGGACCTGCTCTCGAAGACAACGTTCTATCGTGACGGCGTGCCCCAGACCGGTTCAATATTCTGAGGAGTTGCTTTGTCGAACACGTCCCACGACCCATTCTTCGAACGGACGTTGAAGTCGGGCGCGACGTTCCTGGCGCGCTGGTCCGGCGCGGATGCACAGCTGTGGGAGCTGACGGCATCGCACCGGACCCTCAAGGTGCTGCTCACGCGCCCCGGATCGACGCAGAACCTGCGGCAAAACTTGCAGATCGGTTGCCTCGATCCGATCCGGATCGAGGCGCCGGTCCGATGGACGAACGCTTCGCTCTCGCTTCAAATCACGTCGTTACCAGGCGACGACACCGGTTTCGTGCTGAGTGACGCCAACGGAGCCGTCTCGATCCTCTGCGGCTCGATCGAGTTCGCGGAGAACGTCAAGGCTCCGTAGTATTGCGGCGGCGGCTCGATCCCGAGCTCAGCGCGGCGCCTTCAGCCGGTGCGTGTGGCAGGGCTCCGATTCGTCGGCGTGGCCGGGATTCAAGCGGCGCCAGCGGTTGCGCAGCTCCTGGTCGGTTTCGACCGCGACCCGATGCGCGGCGTACTCGCCCTGCGCGACTTCGGCCTCGCCGGCGCGGCCGAGCTCGCCGAGCGCGAGCGCGCGCTGATAGGAACCGTCTTCGGACTCCGGATCGATCACCAGGATCGCGTCCGCGGCCGCCAGCGCGCCGGGCGCGTCGCCGTTCAGGCCGCGCACACGCGCCAGTAAACCGAGCCCGCCGCGATCGTCGGGTAGGCGCCGCGCGAGGCGTTCCGCGAACGACAGCGCGGGCCCGAACCGGTAGGCGTCGGTGAGCGCGCGCGCCGCGAGCCAGAGCGGCGCCGGATGGTTGGGCGCCACCGCCAGCGCTCGTTGCGCGAGCGCCAGCACGTCGTCGGTGCGGCCCTGCCGGACCGCCAGCCGCGCCAGGCCGAGCAGCGGCTCGACGCGCGTCGGCCACGCGGCGCGCGCGGCCTCGAGCGGCGCGCGTGCTTCGTCGGCGTGGTCGGCGGTCGCGTCGGCCAGCGCCAGGCCCCAATCGAGCAGCACCGCCGGATCGCTCGGCAGCGGCGCACCCGCAACGATGCGGTCGCCGGCGATCTCGACGACGGGCAGATCCAGGCAACGCCGGCGCGGACCGGCGGGGAGATCCGCGCAGGCGAGACGCGCGTAGGCCGGCGAGAACTTGCGGTAGTTGAGCCGCGCCTCGACGCGCGCCGTCCCTTCTGGCACCTCGAAGCGCACCACCTGCGGATCCGACGGTGCCAGCGCGGCGTCGAACGCGACGCCGCGCATGTGCTGGGGATCCCGGCGCAAGAGCGGGCGGCCGTCGGCGTCGACGGGCTGCGCGCGCACGAGGTGCGTGTCGGCGTCGAGCGCGCCGTCGCGCCCGCGCGCGCCCGATCGGCCCATCACGCGTCCGCTGGCATCGAATGCGGTGACCTCGAGCCAGACTTCGTTCGAATCCATCGTGCCGCCGGGAAAACGGTGGCCGACGCCGCGCGCGCGCAGCAAGGCATCGATCCGCCGCGGCCCCGACCAGATCAGCGCCAGCGACGCGCGACCCCGCAGGTTGCGCGCGACACGATCCTCTTGCTCGCCGTCGCCGCGCAGGTGCGGGAGCGCGGTATTCGCACCCAGAAAGCGGTGCGACCGGATCATGCCGTTCTTCGCGGCCGCGTCACCCTCGGTCGCTGGCTCGAGCGGCATGTGGCAATCCTGGCAGGTCTGGCTGGCGGCGGGGCGATACACCGATCCGGCGCCGTTGCCGGCGACCGCGCTCACGTGCCAGGCGTCGTAGTCGTCCTGGCCGCGCAACCAGCGATCGGCCGTGACGTCGGCGCCGAGCCCCACCTTGTGGCAAGTCGCGCAGAAGATCGCCTGGTTCATGAGCGGCGGGCGGACGCGCGCGCCATGCACGCCGGCGGCGGTGGGCACCGGCCGCAGATCGACGAGGTATCGCCCGTTGCCCTCGCGATCGACGTGGGTCACCGAATGGCAGATCAGGCAGGTCACGCCCGCCTGCGCGGCCCGCGTGCCGCGGAAGAGGACGCCCGGCTGATCCATCGCGCCGCTCGCGACCAGCAGCGGCTCGTGGCAGTTGCCGCAGAAGCGCGACGCGACCGCGCCTTTTTCCTGGCGAAATTGATCGGTCGCCGCGCGGTAATAGGGATTGTTGAACGACGAGAATCGATGCGCCGACGCCGACCACTGCTTGGCCACGTCGGCGTGGCACCCGACGCAATCGGCGACACCGACGGGCGCGCCGGCGTAGAAGCCGCGCCGCGCGACCTCGCGCGCGATCGCGGCGTCCTCGGGACCGTCGCTGCCCGCAATCAACGACAACGGCGCGCCGCCGTGGGCCTCGAAGCGCGGCAACGAAGCGTCGGCCCACGCCGCTGACGACGCCATCAACGAACAAACCATCGCGGCAACCAGGCTCGCCGGTTTCACGGCTTGCGCTCCCGCCGCGGCGGCGGCTGCCCCGGAAGCCCGAGCAGCGGCACCGGCGACCGCACGTCGCGTTTCAAGGACACCGTGCCGCGCGGAGCGGTGGCCAGCCCCTTGGCGGCCGTCGGCGGCGCCTTGCCGAACGGATTGTCGGGCGGGCCGCCCCAACGACCGTAGATCGGCTCCTTGCACGCCACCGGACGTTCCCAGTAGTGGCGGATGATGTAGCGCGCCTGGAAATTGTTGGTGCCGCCGTCGATGATCTGCGCGCCCGCGTCGTCGTTGGCGCCGTCCCAGCTGGCGCGGCCACCCATGACCGGTTTGGCCTCGCGGAAGATCAAGTCCTCGGACAGCGTCTCCGCGCTGTAGCGCGTGTGCAGCCGCGTGAGCACCCAGCCGGCTCCCATGCTGCCGAAGAACGGCATGCGCCGCGCCGGCGCGCCGGCCGCGGCGCCGGACTTACCGGCACCGCCCGTTGCCGGCGGCGGGACCGCGATGGCCGCACCCTCCAGCGCGTCCAGCCCCAGCGTGGCCAGGTCGGACGCCGTGAGCGGTGGCGTCGGACACGGGTCGCACGACGTGGTCTGCCACGCGTACTCGGTGACCACAGCCTTGCGTCCCATCTTCTCGATCGTGGCGTCGAAGAGCGTCGCATAGAACGCGGGGAAGCCCTGGCGAACGGCGTCGGCGACCTCGAGGTTCGTGGGCGTGAACACGTTCGGGTAGTTCGCGACCTCGAATCGCGACGACGGGTGCAGCACGTACACGATCAGGTCCTGCTTGCCGGTGGCGTTGAGCAGCCCGAGACGCACCGGCAAGCGCAGCTCGTTGGCGTCGAAGGCGAAACGCAGCGGCGACAGGTGGACCACACCGGCCGCGTCGCGATTCACCTTCTTGACGTCGACCTTGGCGACGAAGAACTTCGATTTGTCGCGCACGTACGGCGCCAGCGCCGCCGCCGCGCCCGCGGGGATGTGGTACTTCTCGCGGTGCAGCCAGGTCTCGAGCCCCGACGACTCGGTCGCCGACAGGATCACGATCTGGTATTCGCCGGCGACGAACTGCGCCTCGATCTTCACGCCCAGGCCGCCGGCGACGCCCACCTCCCCTCTCCGACTCATGCCCCTGCCGCCCATGGCGCTCATGGGCGCCATGGCGCGCATGGGCGGCGTGCAGGGATCCTGCTCCCAGTACTCGACCAGCCGCGGCGCCGACAGTGAATCGATGCGGTCGAACACGTCCGTGGGCAGCGTCTTCACGTCTTCCTTGTGCAGCACGACGGGAACCGGCACGACCATCGCGAAGTCCTCGGGCGGTCCCTTGTAGTCATTGGACATCGTCATCACCGTGCGGTTGCCCTTGCGCATCAGCACGACCTGGGACGCGTCGTTGGTCAGCTTGGCGTCGCTGCCGGCGACGAAGAACCCGCAGAACGCCAGCGCGCGCGGCGAACCCGCGATGACGCCGATCAACCCGAACAAACCAACCAACGCGAACGGCTGCGAACGACACCACCGAGATCGGATCATGCGGACCTCCTCCTGACGCTGGCGTGAGTCACTTTGCCCGGCGCCGCGGCGCCACCGGACTCTTGAGCCCGAGCAACGGCACGGGCGAATGCACTTCCTTGGCGAGCGAGATCGTCCCGCGCGCCGCGGCCGCCAACCCCTTGGCCGGCGACACCGGCGCGGCGCTGAACGGAGCATCGGCCGGGCCGCCCCACATCCCGCGGCGCGGCTTTTCGCAGGCGACCGGCTTCGTCCAGTAGTGGCGGATGATGTAGCGCGCCTGAAAATTGTTGGGGCCGCTGGTTCCCGTCGCGATGGTGTCCTGGTCAATCCCGCCGCCGCCGCGTCCACCGACCACCGGCGCGGCCTCGCGGAAGATCAGATCCTCCGACAGCGTCTCCGGGCTATAGCGCGTGTGCAGCCGCGTCAGCACCCAGCTGGGCGGCCTGCCGATGAATCGCGGCGGCGCGGGCGGGCGAGCCCCGCGCGCCGTCACGGCTGGCTTGTTCGTGCCCGTTCCGATCGGCGGCGGAGCCTCGGGCGCCGCGCCGATCCCTTCGAGCACGTCGAGCCCGAGCGTCGACAGATCGTCGAGCGACAGCGGCTGCACCGGGCAAGGATCGCACGACGTCGTCTGCCAGGCGTACTCGGTCAGCACCGCGCGCTTCCCCATCTTCTCGATGACCGCATCGAACAGCTCGGCGTAGAACGCCGGGAACGCCCCGCGCACACCGTCGCCCACTTCGAGGTTGGTCGGGATGAACGCGTTCGTGTAGTTCGCGACCTCGAACCGCGACGACGGGTGAACGACGTAGACGATCAGGTCCTGCTTGCCGCCGGCGTTGAGCAACCCGAGGCGCACCGGCAGTCGCAGCTCGTTGGCGTCGTAGCTGAACCGTAACGGCGACAATTGCACCACGCCATTGGCGTCGCGGCGGACCTTGCGGATGTCGACCCTCGCGACGAAGAACTTCGATTTGTCACGTACGTACGGCGCCATCGCCGCGGCCGCGCCCGCGGGAATGCTGTAGCGGTTCTCGCGCAACCAGGTCTCGAGCCCTGACGACTCGGTCGCCGAGAGGATCACCACCTCGTACTCGCCGGTCACGAAGCGCGCCTCGACCTTGACCCCGAGGTCCTTGCGGCGTCTCGGGGACGACGCGCCCTCGGCGGACATCAGTTCTTCGGCCTCGACCCCGTAAGAAACGCGCGCGCAGGGATCCTGCTCCCAGTATTCGACCAGCCGCGGCGCCGACAAGGAGTCGACGTGGTCGAACACCTCGGCCGGCAACGTGCGTACATCTTCCTTGTGCAGCACCACCGGCACCGGCACCACCATCGCGAAACCCTGCGGCGGCCCTTGATAGTTGTTGGACATCGTCATCACCGTGCGGTTCCCCTTGCGCATCAGCACGACCTGCGACGCGTTGTTGGTCAGCTTGGCGTCGCTGCCGGCGACGAAGAACCCGCAGAACGCGCGGGCTGGCGCGGCGGGCAGCGCGACCACCGCGAGGGCCGCCGAGACGCCCAGCGCGAGCGCCCAGCGCTGCATTCGGAAACAGGATCGGCATCGGACCATGGCAAGCCTCCTCGGTTTTGGGGTTCCCACGTCCGGCAAACGCAGCTCGGCCAAAAAAGATCTCGCGCGTCGCACAATAACGCCACCTGCGCGTGAACTCCACGCCGTCGCCGCCGGGCAGACCGCGATTTCAGTTTTGGCGCACCCGGCCGATGAACCGGGCCTGTGCGTGTGCCCCGCAACAGCCTGGCGTTCGTGTCGGCCGGTGTGTGGGCCCTGGCGGGGCGCGTGCCGCTCCTTCACGCCGAGCCGGCCCTCGTGCCGGCCAACGCAAACGGGGCGGCGCTGGCGTGCGACGGAGATGACCCGGGCCCCGACCCGGTGCTCATGGAGACCGCGCGCCTGCGCGGGGATCGCTATATCGCCGACCGCGCCAGCGGCGCCGTCGCCGAGCTGACGCTCGACCCGCGCCTGCAAGCGGCGACCGAGCGCCTGCTGCGCCGGTCGCAGATCAAGTACGGCGCGTCGGTGCTGATCTCGCTGCCCGACGGCAAGGTGCTGGCGCTGGCCGGCCGCTCGTCGGTCGACCCGGCCGCCGGCGCCAGCGAGCTGGCCCTGCGCCCGTGGGCGCCGGCCGCGTCGGTGTTCAAGATCGTCTCGGCGGTGGCGCTGGTCGAGGAGGCCGGTCTCAACGGCGATTCGCGCGCCTGCTATCACGGCGGCGTCTCATCGCTCCGGCGCGACAACCTGGTCGACAACCCACGCCTGGATCGCTGCGCTTCGCTGGCGTACGGCATCGGCAAATCGCAGAACGCGATCCTGGCCAAGCTGGCGATCCAGCACCTGTCACCGCTACAACTGGAACGAACCGGCCGCGCGCTGGGGTTCGAGGAAACCCTGGCCTTCGACCTGCCGGTCGAACCATCGCACCTGGACGTACCCGAGGGCGATCCGCTCGAGTTCGCGCGCACGGCGGCGGGCTTCTGGCATTCGACGCTGTCGCCCCTGCACGGTGCGCTGCTGGCGTCGGCGATCGCCGACGGCGGCATCATGGTCACGCCCTATCTCGTGGATCGCCCGCGCGAGGAGGCCGTCCCGCCCTCTTCCGCGCCCGGGTCGCTTCCCGATGCCGCCTTCGGCGTGCCCGCGCCCGCGGCGCGCCAGGTCCTGACGCCCGAGGCCGCGGCCGCCGTCGCCGAGATGATGGCCGGCGTGACGCGCATGGGGACGGCGCGCAAGGCGTTCTACGATCGCGCGGGCCGGCGCCGGCTGCCGTTCGCGGCGGCGGGCAAGACCGGCACGCTCTACGGCAAAGCCGATCGCGGCTTTGTCGGCTACAGCTGGTTCGTCGGCTTCGCGCCGGTCGAGCACCCGACGGTCGCCTTCGCCGTCCTGCTGGGCAACAAGCCGGGTCACCAGCTGCGCGCGTCCGAGGTGGCGCGCGACCTGCTGGCCGAGTACGCCGCCGAGAACGCGGCGTCGCTGAACGCGCGGGCGACCAGCGAGCGGCCGGGCAGCCCGGTCGCGACGGCCGCCGCGCTCAGATGATGCGCGTGCGGATGTTGGTGGGCAGCGCGGCGATGCGCTCGTGGACCTCGGCGGAGACGTCCTGGTCCAGGTCCATCACCAGGTAGCCGATCTCGGGATCGGTGGCCAGGGTCTGGCTGCGAATGTTGGCGTGCAGGTCGGAGACGATCTTGTTGATGTCGCGCAACACGCCGGGGACGTTGCGATGCACGTTGAGGATCCGCCGTGCGCCCCCGCGTGCCGCCGGCTCGACGATCGGGAAGTTCACCGAGCCGGCCGTCGCGCCCGCGCGCACGAACTTGGCCAGCACCGTCGCGACCTCGCGGCCGATCGCCGCCTGCGCCTCGCTGGTCGAACCGCCGATGTGCGGCGTGAGGATCACGTTGGGCAGCCCCTGCAGCGGCGTCCGGAACCCGTCGGCGTTCGACTCGGGCTCCTCGGGGTAAACGTCGACCGCGGCGCCGGCGAGGTGCCCCGAGCGCAATGCCGCCGCCAGCGCCGGAATGACGACGACACCGCCGCGGCTGGCGTTCAGGAAATAGCTGCCGCGCTTCATCGCGGCGAGCTCGGCCTCGCCGATCATGTTCCTGGTCTCGGGCGTCTCCGGCACGTGCAGCGACACGAAGTCGGCGCGCCCGAGCAGATCGCCGAGCGCCGCGGCCGCCGCGTTGTTGCCCATCGGCAACTTTGCGGCGTGGTCGTAGAAGATCACCCGCATGCCCAGACCTTCGGCCAGCACACCCAGCTGCCGGCCGATGTGGCCGTAGCCGACGATGCCCAGCGTCTTGCCGCGCATCTCGAAGGAGTTCGCGGCGACCTTGCGCCAGGTCCCGGCGTGCACCTCGCGCGAGCGGTCGCCCAGCTGCCGGCCGAGCGCGATCACCTCGGCGATGATCAGCTCGGCGACGCTGCGGGTGTTCGAAAACGGCGCGTTGAACACCGGCACCCCGCCCCGGTTGGCGGCGGCGAGATCGACCTGGTTGGTGCCGATGCAAAAGCAGCCGATAGCCAGCAGTGACGACGACTCGATGACCAGCGCCGGCACTTGCGTCTTCGACCGGATGCCCAGGATGTCGACGCCGGCGATCCGCCGCGTCAGCTCGTCGGGCGGCAATGCGTGCGCGAGCGATTCGACGGTGAACCCCTCGGCGCCGAAGATCTCCAGGGCGGTCTGGTTGACGTTCTCGAGGAGGAGGATGCGCACGATCGCGACGAAGCGTAGCAGCCGCCGGACGCGATCGGTACCCGTCCTCGTAATCGTCTTCGTCCTCGTCCTCGTCGCCGTCCGCGATCCGTTGGGCCGAGGCCGAGGACGAAGACGAGGACGATCACGAGGACGGAGGACGGGGCTCCTAGGTCGCGGTCGACGTCGTCGCGGTCGTCGCGTCTGGGGTCGTGGGCACCGATGTCGTCGGCGCCGTTGTCGACGACACCGAGCTCAGCGCACCCGAGATGATCCCCTGCAGGATCTGTCCGACGGACTCGCCGCCCTCGCCGCCGGTCGCCGCGCCGCCGCCACCGCCACCGCCGTGGTGGCCGCCGTGGTGTCGGTGGCCCTGCGCGCGCCCGCCCTGCTGGGGAGCGAGATCCGAGATGTTGCCGCTCTGCGAGGCGCTCTGAAAGCGGTCGGCGATCTTGTTCAAGAAGTCGGCTTGCGATCCGGTCGCCGAGCCGGCGGCGTCCTTCAGCTTCTGCGCGATGTCGCCCGTGACCGACTTGAACTGATCCGGGTTGCTCTGCGCCAGGCTCGACAGCTCGCTGAAGAGTTGACCCGGCCGCGAGATGTCGACGTTCACGCCGTTCGCCGCGCCCGCCGACGCGACCGGTGTCGCGGGGGACGCCGTCGGCGTCACGGCCTGAACGTCGCTAGGTGAGGATGGAGAGAAAATGCTGCTGATCGACATTGGGAACCTCCTGCGAACGTCATCGGCGCGCCGGGACGGTTTCTTCAGCGCTCGCAACATTTCGAAACAACACGCTGTTTCTCGCTGTGTGCGAGTGCCATCGGTCACGACACCGCGATCACGATCGACTGCATCCGGCGCTCTCCGACGGCCATTTGCGTGTCAAAAAGAACACGAGCGCGGCGCGCGCGCCGCGCGGTGGGTGTTAAGGTGTTCGCGTGAGCGAAGCGCGTGAAGTGTCCGCGACGACCGGAGAGAGCATCCGATTGCTCTTCATCGACGACGATCGCCAGCTGGCGCACCTGACCACACGCTACCTGCAGGCGCACGACGTCGATGTCACCTGGGTCGACAGCGGCGAGAGCGGGCTCGCACACTTGATTCACGGCGCGTTCGACGCCGTGCTTCTGGACGTCATGCTGCCGGGGATCGGCGGTATCGATGTGTGCCGCGAGATCCGCGCGCGCTCCGACGTGCCGGTTCTCATGCTGACCGCGCTCGGCGACGAGGCCGATCGCGTGAGCGGCCTCGAGATCGGCGCCGACGACTACATCCGCAAGCCGTTCTCGTCGCGCGAGCTGCTGGCGCGCCTGCGCGCGCACGTGCGCCGCGCGCGCGGGCGCTGCGGCCCGAGCGGACGTTTCCTCACGGCGGGCAGCCTGCGCATCGACCTGGGTGCGATGGCGGTGACTGTCGACGGGCGGCCGGTCACTCTGACGTCGTACGAGTTCGCGTTGCTGCGCGCGCTCGCCGAGCAGCCGGGCCGGGTCATGAGCCGCGAGCAGCTGATGGATCTCGCGCGCGGCAACGCCGAGGACGCGTTCGACCGCTCCATCGACGTCCACATCTCGCGGCTGCGGCAGAAGCTGGAGCCCGACCCACGGCATCCCTCGTTCCTGAAGACGGTACGCGGCGTCGGCTACATGGTGGCCGACCCGACGCTGACCGGCGACGATTGAAGAGGGAGACGCTCGAGGGCCCCATCCCCTCGGCGCCAGGTTTGAGGCGCCAAATTTCCGGCGCGGCGGGCGATGCTTTACCATCCCCGGTGATCATGCGCACGCGGTGGCGTTGGACGTCTGGGGGCCGGCCGACGCGGGGTCGCGCCTGGATCGCGTGCGCGGTGGTCGCGGCGCTGGACCTGGTGGGCGCGCCGGCCCCCGCCAACATCCGCGCGCCGATCGTCCAGCCCCAACCGCCGTCATCGGCGGCGCACCCGGTGGCGCCGCTGGGTGATCTGCTGATCGTGCTCGGCGAGAGCCTGTCGTTTCGCTGCGACGACACGTCGTGCGACGTCGAGGCGCGCTATCGGATTCGCGCGAGGGAGACGGTGAACACCGAGCTCGGCTTCGTGCTGCCGCAGGCGGCGCCGCTGGCCGTGCACGTCGGCACGCAGATCGCCACCGTCGACGTCAGCGGCGCGCCCGAGCCCGCGCCCGCGCCCGAGGATGAGGTTCAGTTCGAGACGTTCGCGCTCGGCAAGCAGCATCTCGCGACGGTGCAGGCGCGTTTTCCGGCGGCCTTCGCCGCGGGCGAGAACGTCGTTTCGGTCAGCTACAAGCAGGGGCTCGGGCGGCGAGAATACGGCCACGGCTACTTCAGCCGCGGCCGCTTCGTCGACTATTTTCGCTACGAGCTGTGGCCGCTCGCGGAGTGGAAGCACGCTCCGGGATTTCGCATCGACGGCGAAGTGGTGATCTTGCGCCCGCGGCCGTCGTGGTGGCGCCGGCTCTTCTCGACGCCGCGCTCGATCGGCTGCCGCGGCGCGGAGCCGCTGAACCACGTCGCGCTGGAGCAGCGCGGCCAGGAATTACATCTGGTGTTCCAGATTCCCGATCCGATCCCGCGCCGGCTCTGGTGTGAGATCGGCGACGACGATCTGGTTCCCGCGCCCTGATACGGGTAGTCTTCGACTCGCTTCCATGGCGACATCGACGGATCGCGATCGGTTGGGGTTTTCGCGCTGTTTTCAGCGCGCTTCGCTCGTCGTGACCGCGCTGGCGGCGACGAGCTGCTCTCATTCATCGTCGAAGGGCAACGATGCCTCGGTGCTCGCGGATGCATCGACGGGCAGCGGCGGCAGCGACGGCAGCACCGACGGCGGCGGCACCGACGCCGATATGCTCGCGGTGGTCGACGGCCCGTCGGGCTTCGCCACGCAGTACATGGATCCCACCACCGGTCAGATCCAGGTGGTCAGCGGCGGCACGGGGGCGCCGCCGAGCAACGTCTATGTCGTCACCAACCGCAAAGAATTGCTGGCCGCGCTGCTCAACAGCAACAGCCCGACGTTCGCGACCGATCCGATGACGGCGCAGAACGAGGCCAAGATCATCTACGTCTCGGGCTCGATCCTCGGCAACCAGCTCGACGACGGGACGCTGGCGACCACCGACACCTATCGGATGACGCCCAACCCCAATCAGTACGACTTCAACCTGTACGTGATGTCGTTCGACACGCAGCTCATCGCCACCCTCACGGCGCAAGCGACTGGCGACGGCGGCGCCGACGCTGGCGCCGACGGTGGCGCCGACGGCGGCGTCGACGGCGGTGACCCGGCGGCGATGGCGGCTGCGGCGGCGCAGCTCGCGCTGCTGAAGAGCCAGCCGGGCGCGGCGCGCACCACGTTCTCGAACAACCAGAAGTCGCAGATCCAGTTTCAGGTGCCGCCCAACACCAGCCTGCTCGGCATCGGCCAGGACGCCAAGCTGATCGACGGCTACCTGTCGATCAACACCGACAGCGCGTCGTTCGGCAAGATCGTCGACAGCAACATCATCATCCGCAACATCGAGTTCCAGGTGCCGCAGGACTACTCGCCGGCGTGGGATCCGACCGACACCTCGACCGGCAACTGGAACGCGCGCTTCGACGGGATCAGCATCGTCACCGGCCGCAACATCTGGATCGATCACTGCACGTTCAGCGACGGCGTGCACATCGACACGCTGGAGCCGACGCCGTTCAACGGCAAGCACGTGCAGCGCCACGATGGCTTGATCGACATCGAGGACGGCTCGGACGACATCACCATCTCGTACAACATCTTCCAGCAGCACGACAAGACCACGCTCATCGGCTCGACCGGCGGCGGCACGTTGGGGACGGACAACTACGAGACCGGGCACGAGCGCATCACGTTCTTCGCCAACATGTGGTCGACGTCGACCCAGCGCGCGCCGCTCGGGCGCTGGGGCGAGTTCCACCTCTACAACAACATCTACAGCGGCAACTACACCGATCCCAACTACCCGCTGCTGTACTTCATCGGGCTCGGCACCAGCTCGAGCATCCTGTCAGAGAGCAACGTCTTCGACGTCACCGGTTCGTCGGACGCATTCCTGAGGGGCCGCATCTTCCAGGGTTCGGGCGGGACAAAGTTCCACGACGTCGGCTCGTGGTTCAACGGCGTGCCGTTCACCGACATCGAGGCGCAGGCGCTGGCGAAGGCGCCGGGGCTGACCAACGCGATCGGCTGGACGCCGCCCTATCCCTACGTCGTCGGCACCACGCCCGACAGCGTTCGCCAGCACGTGCTGGCGAACGCGGGCGCGGGCAAGCTGAGCTTGCAGCCGCCCGGACCCTGATTCGTTCCCCGGAGGTCGGAGGCCCGACGCCCGAGGCCCTAACCCTGGCCGGCGTCGAGCTGCTCCATGCGGCGCTTCATCTCTTCCGAGCTCACGTCCTCGATGTGCGTGCCCAGCGTCCACACGTGGCCGAACGGATCGGCGATGGTGCCGCTCCGATCGCCGTAGAACTGATCCTTGACCGGACGCTTGACGGTGGCGCCCGCCTCGACGGCGCGCGCGAACGCAGCGTCGACGTCGGGCAAATAGACCATGAAGCCGCAGGTCGTTCCGCCGAGCGTGGCCGGACTGCGAGAGACGGTCTCGGGCATCTCCGGCATCTCGTCGGCGAGCATGAATCGCGACTCGCCGATCTGCATCTCGGCGTGCCCGATGCGGCCATCGGGCATGTCCATGTGAAACAGCTCCTGCGCGCCGAACGCTTTCTTGTAGAACTCCAGCGCCTCTCGCGCCCCCTTGACGCTGATGTAGGGGGTCAGCGTGTGGTAGCCGTCGGGAATCGCTTTGACCTTCGCCTTCGCCTTGCCTTGCTCCGCCATGGTCGTCTCCCTTTCGCGCGCATTCGAGGCGCGGGGGGAAGATAGATCCGCGGCGACCGTTTTCCAGGGCGATCGGCGTCAGCAGCCGGGCGCGCGGCAGACGCCGGCCTTGAGGCGCGCCAGCTCTTGCAGCTCGTCGGCGATCCGCAACGTCGTCTCCGCGGCGGCGCGGGCGCGCGCCTGCTGTTCCTCGGTCACCGCATATCGAAGCAACAACCGGCGCCCGAGCTCGTGGTGGTGCTGCTCGTCGGGCTGGATCCGATCGCGGTAGAGCGCGGCGGTCTGCAAGTCGCCGCGCTCGGCGCAAAACGCGGCGAACACCTCGTTGCGCGCGACCGCGATCGCCTCGCGCGTGAACGGGCCCGCGGCAGCGCGCTCCGACGTCCCCTTCAACGTGCGCAGATAGGCCGACAGCGGGCTCAGCCCCGGCGCTTGCGGATCGAATCCAGCGAGATCGACGCCCATCGCGCCGAGCCGCTCCTCGATCCAGCGATAGTGCTTGGCCTCGTCGCCGCACTGGCGCGCCAGCGCCAGGCGCACGTCCCGCTCGGGCGCGTCGACCATCCAGAACGCCGCCAGCTCCGTCGCCTCCAGCTCGTTACGCAACGCCATCTTCAGCAGCTGCGCGATCGCGAGCGACTCGCCGGGCTCGCCGGCCGCCGACTTTGCCGCCAGCTCAGCGAGCCGCGCGCGGTTCCGCTCGTCGAGCTCGGCGACGAAAGCCTCGGGCGTCACGCGGCACCTCGCGCGGCCTCACTCACGGGGCTCGCTCCCGGCGCCGATGCCCGCGCTCTGCCAGGCGTCGCGGAACGCCGCCAGCGCCGGCCAGCCCGCCAGATCGACGACGTCGCGAAAGACGATCCAGTCGAGAGCGCAGCCGAGCGACAGCGCCGCCAGGCCGAGCGGGCGCGCAAAGCGGATGCGCCGCCCGTCGAGCCAGATCAGCGTCCGCTCCACGCGCACGCGCTGCTTGGCGATGTAGCCCGCCTCGGAGAAGCCATCGAGGCGCAGGTAGCGAAAGTTGATGGCCGCGTCGAGCGCCCCCTCGACCACCTCTTGCAGCCGGCGATCCGCCCAGTCGCGCGGGTCGAGGTTGAAGCCGGCGGTGCGCAGCGCGAAGCCGTGGGTGTCCCACAGCCAATCCGTGATCAACGATGAGTCAGGCAACGGGCCCACGCCGCCGTCGACGATCAGGACCGGGACCTTGCCGAGCGGCGAGGCCTCGGCGAGCGCCGTCGTGCCGGCGTCGCTGCGCGTGTCGACCAGCTCGTGGGGATGGCCCAGCGCCGACAGCAGGATACGTATCTTGCGCGTGTACGGAGACGTCGTCGTGCCCAGCAGCTTCATCGCCATGACGCCCGGGTCTTAGCATATGCGATCGGAGAGCCACGTCTCTTTTACGATACGAGGCGCCTCATGGTACGTTCCGCGCCACCATGCCGAAGACGCAGACCAAACGGGGGTCACTGCGTGAGACGCCGATCCCACCGGGAGACGAGGTCGGCGCCGCCGAACTAGCGGCGCGGGTCGCCGAGAACCTGCGCGAACAGCGCCGGCGGCGCGACATGTCGCTGGATCAACTGGCCCAGCGAACGGGGGTCAGCCGCGCCGGCCTGTCGCAGATCGAGACGCGCAAGACCAACCCGTCGATCGGCGTGCTGTGGAAGATCGCATCGGGTCTGGGCATCCCGTTCGCCGAACTGATCGGCGAGGGGCAACCGACGCTCTCCGTCCTGCGGCGCAATGACACCCAGGTCCTCCGCTCGACCGATCGCAAGTTCGAGAGCCGGCCGCTGATGCCGGCCTCCGGCAACAACCAGGTCGAGGTCTACGAGCTGCGGCTGGCCGCGCGCGCGCGCCACGTCTCCGATCCGCACGGCCCGGGCACCCGCGAGCTGGTGGTGGTGCTGAGCGGCGCCCTGCGCATGGTCGTCGGCGAGCAGGCCGAGGATCTGGCCGCGGGCGACTCCATGCTCTTCGACGCCAACGTGCCGCACGTCTACGAGAATCCCGGCGGCGCCGAGGGCCGCTACCACGACGTGATCATCTACCCGCTGCGCTGATCGCGTGAATGGATGGCGCGGCGTCGGATGGCGCGGGCGTCGGCGTAAAAGACAGACCTCCCGTCGAACGGACGACGCCGCGCGCGGCGGTTGAAGGCCACCGCCGAAAGGCCTACGCTGCGCGCCATGCCACGCCGTTTGCCTGACGGCCGCGCGCCGACGTCTGCGAGCGCGCATGCGTTCGCCTCGTTGGTCGCGGTGGTTTTGTCGTCGTCTCTTCTGGGCTGTGGAGCCAGCCGCGGCGGCGACGACCCCGGCACCGGCGGCGATAGTCGCGGCGCGGGTGGCAGCAGCGTCACCGGCGGCGGCGGCGCCGCAACAGGCGGCAGCGGCGGCGCGACCGGCCCGGGCGGTGCCACCGGAACCGGCGCCGGCGGCAGCTCCACCGATGGCGGCGCACCGGGAACCGGCCTGCTCAAGAACGGAATGTGCTACCCGGTCTGCGCCTTCCCGGCGATCACCAACCCCACGGGCGATGGCTACGGCTGGGAACAGCAGCGCACCTGCTTGGTCGCGACGTCGGCCGCAGCGGCGAACACGGTACCCTGTAACCCGACGCCGCTTCCCAACTTGCCGGCGCCGGGCAGCGGTGTCTTCGATGGGACGAACTGTCTCTCCTATTGCTCGAGCGCGCTCACCGACCCCCATCACACCGGCTACGGATTCGAGCACGGGCTCAACTGC
>Ga0265338_10004509_pt1 | contig 18778 bp, 23 predicted proteins | sample 42126metaG_FD_193579 | JGI IMG/M metagenome (GOLD analysis project Ga0265338, IMG submission 193579) | Rhizosphere microbial communities from Carex aquatilis grown in University of Washington, Seatle, WA, United States - 4-21-26 metaG | ecosystem: Host-associated > Plants > Roots > Rhizosphere... | reverse complement strand
AACGTTGCGCTGGCGCGAGCGTGAGGTAGACGCCTTGAATACGCGCGATTTCGAGTAGCTGCGTATAGGCCACTTGCTGATAGACCTCTTCAGGATAGTCACCGGCCGCGCGCTCCTTTTCAAACCGTTCGCGAACGGCGGGTGTGTCCGCGACCTTTGCCGAGAGCTCCTGATAGGCTTTTGCAAAATCCGATTGTTGCGCGTCGTAAAGCTTTTGAAACTGAATCTCAGCCGATTCGGCCAAAGCATGGGCCGGCGGCTTGGCGGCATTCGACGTGATGGCATGCTTCCATGCATTCGCAAACTCGGAAACGCGCTGGCGCAACTGACGGTCGTCGATCGCCAGGCCCGCAGGGTTAACCGCGAACATGGCCGGTGCATCTTTCTCGTCAAAGCCGGCGCGATAGTTGGTTGCATCGGGGATCAGCGCGTTGAAATACGTGCTGATTTGAACAGGCGTTGAATTCAAATCCCAGAACTTCATCGCGACGGTCTCCTGGCTGACCGACGTGGCGGCGATCACCGAGAACAGAGGATCCCGGCCGGGCAGAAGCCAAGGCGCAATCTTAACGTTCCAGCGCTGTTCAAGGGCGGAGATGTCTTTCAAGAGCGAACCTTCGGCGAGGGCGACGTCGTTGCCTGAACCGATAATTCCCGGCGTTTTGCAGATCGCGAGAGTGGGAAGTTCGGCGCAAGTCAGTTCGCGGAATTTCCCCAAGCGTTTGTTCGCCTCGGGAACATACTCTTTACCCCAGGGGCGGCCATTGTCCCAATCGTATAAGATCGCAACGAGATCGGAATAGGCGCGGGTTTCAGTGCCCATTTCCCGGAATTTATTTTGCGCCGCCAGCCAGCCGACATTGTCGACGAGTTGCGCGGGATCGCCAATGAGAGGTAGGTCCTCCGCCTGAGCAAATCCAGACAACAAAACAAGTATGACGAGAATGGCCTTCACGAAACCCCCACTTATAATTGCTGAATCAACTGATCGATCGAGCTAACGATTCCCGCCGCAGGAACAATTCCGCCGGCATTGGCCACATCTTGGGCCGAATGAAACGTAACCGTTGGTGTTGAGAATTCGCCCTGGCGGACCATTTGGTCGATCCAGGAGAGAGCCGAAGTCTCACCGCGGGCCTGTCCATGTGCGCGCATGTTGTCGAGATACAGTTTGGCCAGATCGGCGTCGGAGCCAAAATAGCCATCCGACGGCGAGTGAAGGCCAAACTTCGCATCGGCGACGGCGAAGCGATTTGGCCATGCGTAAAACAGCGGAAGGCACATCGACGCGCACTCGCCTTCGATCGCGACCCAGGTCTTGCGTTTGTTTTGCGCTTCCTGTGTGAGATACTCATCAACTTTCTTAATTGTGAAAATTCCCATCGGCACGTTGCCGCCGGGAGAATCGATCACAAACAACGTGTCGAGCGTGGAATCAATTTCAGACGTTTCACCCATCCAACGGAGGGCTTCTTGCGCGTCCATCACGCCGACCATGCGGACTACGTTCAGAGTGTGGCCGGCCGCATTCGTCACTTTGCGAATATCATAGTCCAAGCCCCAAGCCTGAAAACCGAAGGCCGCGAGAAGGAGGGCAGCCCAAACTCTTACTGACATTTGCCGGCTCCGAAGATCAAAAATTCACCGGCATTACCGTCGACAATCGCACGAACTGTCATTTGCGCGTCATGTACGTCGGCGCCCGCGTAAACGGCGGTTCCTGACATCAAGAGAGTGTTTGTGTTGCATGCTACAGCCGCATCGACTTGCGCCTGGAGCTGCGCCAGCAAACCCTGTGCTTTGTCGGAAACATCGGTCTGTGCCATGCGCGTGATCGAACCTGCGTTCGGCTCAGCAGCGCCGAGGATGGCGAACGTGTAGGTGCGCGGGCCCGGCGTAATCATAGACATAAACTCGTTAAGAGCGGCGTCATATTTCAAATTATCGGGAAGAGTCATCTTCACGCGGTACACAAAGCGGGGGCAGTCGCCGAGTTCCGGCAAGGCCGTCACCTGATCGGCGAGGCTGACGAGATTCTCAAGTTCAGGATTGGTCATATGGTCAATCAACTGGGTGTACTTCGGAGGCTGCGGTTCGGCTTCTTTTGAAGCTCCGGGAAGAGCGTATGCTCCTTGGAAAACAAAAAGTGTAATCAACATGACCAATGCGCGCATGGGGGATCTCCTTGGCAATTATGGATAAATGACTTTCTAGAGAGAGCCGGGCTCTTGTGCAAGAAACCATAATCTATTCGAGCTATAAGAAGTGGTGCTCCGTGCAAAAATTATAAGAAATTTTGCTCAGTATTCAAATTTAGTTTAAGTTCAACGGTCTTAGGGGAAACAAAATGAAACTGATTCAACTCGCGGCCCTTGCCGCTGCCTTAGTTTTTAGCAATTTGGGATATTCCGCGACCATGGCACAAGTCGACGATGTCCGCGTGACTGTGCTCGGCGATATGACGGTCAGCCGTTGGACGCATGGGGAGTGGGGCTTCTCGGCTCTCGTGGAAGTCAAAATCAATGGAGCGTGGAAAAAAATTCTCTTCGACACCGGTGCAGAGCCGGCGACAGTCGCGTTGAATGTCGACCGCCTGGCGAATCTGCAAAAGATGAAAGATGCTTCGGGTAATCCGCTCTCGGTCTGCGACGCCGATACCGTTGTCCTCAGCCACAATCATCAGGACCATACTATGGGACTGATTGAGTTGCGCCGCCGCTGTCAAAAAACGAATCCCAATGCACTTTCGACCGCCTACGTGGGTGGTCCGGAGATTTTCTGGAGCCGTCCTTACACGACCCAATTTCCGTCGAGCACCGGCCGGATTGACGACAATGTGATGTTAGCGGGCAACGGTATCGCCAAAGCGTTGGGCCTCGATGCGGAATACGATAAAATGGGCGTAAAAGGTCTTTATGAGGCGACTGGCGCGCACTTCGTGATTCCGCAGAACAAACAGCCGATGGAACTTACCGGTTTCCCGGGAGTTTGGATCACGGCGGGCATTCCGCGCATCTACGACGAGAAAACCTATCCGGGGCAACCCAATTTCGTGGATCCGTCGACTGGAAAACCCTCTCCCGATACCGTACCTGAAGATCAGGCGCTTGTGATTAACACGAGTAAAGGTCTTGTCGTGATCACTGGCTGCGCGCATGCGGGCGTCGTCAACACGGCTCTTTACGCGCAAAAAATTTCCAACCGTCCGATTTATGCGCTCCTGGGCGGCTATCATTTGCTGCAGGAGAAGAAGGGCGATGTTTCGACAGTCGGAACGTTGTCGTGGACCGCGGCACAAATGGCGGGAATGAACATCACATATCTTTTGGGCGCACACTGCACAGGTCTTGAGGCATTTGCTATTTTGCGCGATATGCTCAAGATGGATTCGACGCATGCGGTTTATAGCACCATCGCCACGGTTTTTGATCTCACTAAGGGAATCCTTCCTCCGAGCGGGCTGTCGCTGAACTCGACGCCGGCTCCGTAATCGGGCAAGTCCTTTGCACTTGACGTCCGGTTATGGGCGTCAAGTGGCTGTTCTCTCTTCTGTTCGTATTGGCTTTCGGTTCCGGGATTTCGCACGCGGCAAATCGGTGCGCTGAACTTTTGACCAATTATAATTTCTCACCTGAATTTACGGCCTCAGCCATTGAGTCGAAAATTGACCATTTTAAGGTTGAGCCGCTCGATGAAGCGATTCCGGCTCTGATCGACTACGAATCTCGTATTAATGCAGAATTTCGCCGCGTCATGAGGGATGCCTTGTTGGCGAAGCGTGCCTATCACCAGGACTTTTCACTCATCGACCGCATGAATCCTTTGAATGACGAAAGGCGCTCGGCCGACGGACTGATAGACCGAGTGAACAGGCACTTGGAGGAACTCGGCTATTATCACCGCTACGTAACCGACATCGTGGAAAAAATGGCCAAAGGACAAACGGATTTCCGAGTGTTCGACTGGCGCCGCAATTACCCTCGCACTCAGGCGGCGGACTACTCTCCCTCCGGCCTAGACGAATTGCGAGCGCTGGAACTCGAGAGGCACCGTCAGAGCGGTGTCGCCGATCCGGAAAATGTGACTGAAGGAGCCGGCAGACCGCCGGGCGCGATCAGCCCGCTGAACACCTCTCACGAAGCCATTCAAACAGATTTTGCGGCGGACAATTCCAATTCGTTCAGCAATCCGTGGTGATTACTTTGTAGCCGTTTGGTCGATGACCAACGATGGAGCGTCGACGACGAGAGCTTCACACTCGTAGTTGACCGTGTAATCGCCGACGGTTGAACCTTGAATTTTCTCGGAACCCGACAATTTGTCCCACGTGTGCGTGCCGAGCTTTTGACTCGACGTGATTGTCAGCGAGAGGCCGTTTGAGAAGCCGATGGTCGTCCAGTTGGAGGTCACTTTATCGCCCTTCACGCGCAGGGGCGGGCCGTATTGACCGACAGTCCAATCGGCCTTGGCTTTCGCTTGCTCCATAGTGATGTTGGGAGTTTCTCCGACCGGAGTGTCGTTCATCATGAGGGTGTCGGCGAGCGACTTGTCTTTACGTACGGATTTGGCTGAACGCAAAGTCAACATTTCAACCGTATAGTCTTTGTTCATTTCTTGCGGGGGGGTATCGGCCACACGGCCGAGACAGAGCATCTCTTCGACGCAGTAAATGCCAGCGCCACAGTTTCTAGAGTTATCCGCCGCGAAAGCGGCGAGGCTGAAAAGCGAAGCGGCGAAAAGTGCGAGCAATTTCATTTCGAGGTTTTAGCACCAGGAACTGGTCTTTGCCGAAGGTAAGTTTTGCTTTTGAAATTTTGTCTGACAGCCCAGCGAACTCTTTAGTCTAGCGTCCAGTAAGAGGCTTAGACCAATCCGAATCGGCCAAGGCGGCGCCGCCTTCGTGAAAAGCCGTACGCCAGAACGCCACAGTCTCAAAATGTGCATTCGAGAGAATTCCTAAACTCACGAGATCCGCGTCGAGTGGCGAATAAACCGTAAGTAGATCCGAGACGAACAGTCCGCGATGACGTTTGATCCAGTCGCGGCTTCCACCTTGTTGCACCAAGTAGCCAAGGTAACGTTCGGTGCCGTCAGGGGAATAGACCTTGTGAGAATCTCCACCCACTAAATCCGAGCATCCGTGAAAACCGATTTCAGTCGTGGGATCGACAATCAGATTGATCAAACCCTCTCCCGCCATTCGATTCAGCCCTGCGAGGATCGGAATGCATGCCGAAGAACACTCCTTGTTGATCACAAATGTCGGAACGATGCCGGTCACGCGGCGGGCGTCGAGTACATTTTGGCGGATACCATCCACGATGCGGGCGATATGATCGATGAAGCCACCGGGCGAGCTAAATAAGATAACTACCGGAACGTTTTCATGCGCGCCAACGAGTCCAGGGCAGGGCCGCGTGAGGTTCGTGTCTTCCATGTCCGTGATGTTGACTTCCGTGTGGTCGGGATAAAACGTGCAAGTAAACGCGGAGGCGTATGGTGCCGCGAAAAGAATAAGGATGAGAGCGATCAAGCGAATGGTCGAGCCTCCTGCAAGGTTGCAGAAAAACTAACCAATTATGGCTGGGTCCGCGAGACGAAAGATTACACGTTAGTGTACATGCGCGATATATAAGCAATAAGTCTAGCTTATAGACCTATACGAAGGTCTAGGTATTGAGCTCAGATCGAATCTAAGCCAATACAATTTCAGCGTTTTCCAATTTTTCCATTTTGTTCTTATAGCCAAACGTCGAGGAGTTGCTAGGCTTTTTCCTACTCAAGGAACATCTCTGAGGGGGGATAAATCAATGAAGATTTTTAAGTCAGCTGCCATTATGGCCTGCGCCGGATTGCTCGGATATGCGGCACTCGCAATTCCGTCTACGAAGACTCTTTGCGAAGGCTTCGTCGCACCAAACAGCATGAGAATTCCAGTGGGCGATCACTCGCACCATGGAGTTAAGAACAACGGTGGCGTTACCGAAGATCAGTATAACCAAATCATGGACCGCATTCAGTCGCTCTTTGCGAGTGAAGTGAAACAAAGAGGCGGGACGCTTGTCATCAACCGTCTGTGGACGGACGACACGGTCAACTCGAGCGCTCAACAACAAGGCGGCCAGTGGATTATCAATATGTATGGCGGTATCGCACGTCACCCTGACGTTACATATGAAGGTGAAGCGCTTGTGGCATGTCACGAGATGGGTCACCACCTCGGTGGCGCTCCGAAAGAGGGCGGCTTTGGCGGAGCTTGGGCAACGGATGAAGGCGGCGCTGATTATTTCGCCACTCTCAAATGTTTGCGCCTTTTCTTCGCACAAGAAGACAACGCGACTGTGCTGAAAAACGCAACGCTGGATCCTCTCGCGGTTCAGAAGTGCGAAGCTCAATTTTCAGTGAAAACCGACCAGGATATCTGCAAACGCATCTCGCTTTCGGCGGAATCCGTTTCGTACTTGTTCCAGGACTTGAGCAGCGAAAAGACCAAGCCGGCGTTCAATACGCCTGACCAGTCGCAAGTCAGCCAGACGAACGATGACCACCCGGACACTCAGTGCCGAATGGACACGTACTTCAACGGCGATATTTGCCAAGTGGCCGTCTCGGTTCCGAACAGCGACACTGACTTCAAAGCCGGTTCGTGCGTTCAAGGTACGGATGCTATGGGCTTCCGCCCGCGTTGCTGGTTCAGTCCGGATACGGATAACGGCGGCGGCGGCGGTGGCGGCGGCGGTGGCACGGGAACTTGCCCCTTCGGCGACCCATCCATTTGCCAGCAGATCTGCCAGATGGAGCCGACGCTCCCGTTCTGCCAACAGTTGACCACAACTCCGCAGCACAGCAGCGCGATCTTCTACTAAGGTACCTAGTTACTTTATCGGACGCCGAGCGGCGTCCGATAACTCCTCGACCATGTTAGTCCATAGGTTCTCTTCAAAGATCACATAACTCACAGTTAAACGAGGCTCGCGCGTGTAAGCCGAGTGCCACACTAGGCGTTCATGATCTTCTTTTTTGCCAAAGTAGCCTACCTTGCAATGCCAGCCCGGAACATCGTCGATATGCACGAGTGAATCTTGGCGGGGAACATAATCATTGGCCCCTTTGGGATCGATGTGCCGCCAGTACCCGTTTCCTTTTTCGGAGTAAGTGAAAATGATGTTGTAACCGGGAACATTCCAATTGGTATGCCAGGCGATGTAACCGTTCTCAGGATAGAACATTTTGAGCGCACAAAAGCGCGCGCCGAGAGCCATTTGCAATTCGTCGTCGACCTGATTGTTGATGTCGCGAACCTCGTCGAAGAACTTCGGCTCCACCAGGCGGCGGTGGCTTTGCAAAAAACCGTAGTTGAGATTGAGCCCGTATTGGTCGGGAGGGTAGCCGTTATGGTCGGCGTGAGAGATTCCCATCAAGTAATCGAGCGAAGCGGCACGCTCTTCCTGCTTTTTGTCATGCAAGAACGCCGGCTGCCATTCAATCTTACTCTGCAGCGCCTCTTGTACGCGCGGTTGAAAAACCCAATCGCGAAACAGATTCAAAGGCTTCAGAAAATCATTGCTGAGTGTGTAGATACATTGCACTATCGCACCCCATGGTGAAGTTCGAAGCCGATTCCATGATTGTGTACCAGCCCCGATACGCCGACGATAAAAAGACGCGCGTGCATGCGATTGTCCGTGCGCCAGATGGCCGTATAACTGACATGGAAGCCGACATCAAAGATAAATCCAACCCGTTCATCCGCGACGTCTTTTTACAATATACAGTCGCGGAAATAGAGGCGTTTACCGCCCGTGAGACTGAAATTCGTGCCGAACGCGCCCGGATCGAGAGCGATCTTGAAGAAGACCGCCGCACGGCGGAGGAACGCGAAATCGCCTTCCAAGCCAAAACCAAGGCTTTGGAAATTCCGGAAGTAAAGGACTGCAAAGATCCACGAATCGCGCGCCGAATCCGCAAAGCGCGCAGCGCTTATGAAGTGGCCGGATGGATCGCCGTCGCCTTTATTCAATCCCTCGACGCCGAAGAACGGCCGGCGGAAAATTCTTAAATGGCCTGTTGGGTGCATCGCAAGGTGCACTTTCGCTCGGGAGCTAGTGTCGCATTGGCTCCAAAAAAAATTCAAAATGCAGCCTGTTTCAGTAATGACTGGTCTTTGATTTGCAAAGTCGTATGTCTTTAACAACAAATACTCGGGGGGATTCATGGGTATTCAGTCAAAATCGGGAAAAACCTTGTCTGCGTTGCTGTTCTGCGCCGGTGCGGCACAAGGCGGCCTTTCTCACGCGGATTCGGCAACAAAGATTCAAGCGCTGCAACTGTTGCAGGAAAATCGAATCAGTTATGAAGAGTTCCGCGCGCTTTTCGGCAGTGCCGACATCCATAAAACTGTGTCGACTCAGATTACGGCAGCTAACTATTCCGATCAGATCACGGCTGCAAATTATGCGGATCAGATCACAGCGGCGAACTATGCCGATCAAATTACCGCCGCCAATTACGCAAACCAAATCACGGCCGCGAATTACGGATCAGTAGTTTTGAACGCCGACGACAGCGTTCCGCAACCGGAAACGAAATAATTTAAGGTATTGGGGGTATAAAAATGGGAATCAAATCTAAATCGGGAAAAACTTTGTCCGCCCTTTTGTTCTGCGCCGGCGCCGCACAAGCGGTTCATGCCGATCCCGCAGCCAGAATCCAGGCGTTGCAGCTTCTGCAAGAAAACCGTATCAGCTACGACGAATTTCGCGCGCTCTTTGGAACCGCGAACGGCAAAACTCTTTCGACGACGGTGACCTCGGGTAATTACTCCGACACCGTGACCAGCGGAAATTATGCCGACACCATCACTAGCGCAAACTACGCCGACACGGTCACGGCCGGAAACTACGCTAACACAATTACGGCAGCGAACTACGGCGCCGTGCAATTGAACGAAAACGATAGCGTTCCGCAGCCGGAGACTAAATAACGGTCATGCGGGCGGCGCTCCTTACACTTCATTTTTTCTTACTGGCTTGCGGGATGCTGAAAATTTGGCTTCCCGCTCAATCTCTGAGGGTCGGCCAGGTTGTCTATGCGAGGTTGACAGGTGCGGGAGGAACGTTTGGATTCTTCTCACCGAATGCTCCGCGCGATGTACAGCTGGTCTTCGGAATCGAAAAGAAAAATGGAGAGCGCTTCTTGACGACTTTGGATCAAGAGGCAGGTTCAGAGGTCCGCGCCCGCTTGGTGAATATGACCGGGCTGCTCGGCAATGAGTTCAAGCACGAGAAAGTCGTGCGCTCGATTGCCGCGTCGCTGAGTGCGGCGATGTTTCGCAAATATCCAGAGGCCCGCTACGTCACACTGAGCGCGAACTTCGTTAACTTTCCAGATCTTGAAGATTACCGCAAAGGTAAGCGGCCTGAGTTGCTCAATGTCTACACGGCAAAATTCGCCAACGGAGCGAACTAGTGAACTGGCCGAGGCTTCGTGAAAGCGTCCGCATGTTTTTTAAGAAGCCAACGGAAGGCAAGCCGCTGTCCGCTCTGCGCATCGCGATCGGGTTGATGATGGCAGTGCAGGCCATTTCACTCTTTCCGCACGTGCAGGAGCTCTATTCACAGTTTGGATTGCTCCAAGCCGATTTAATGGAAACTCTGACGGGTGTCGCGATTCCAGGTTTCTTGCTTAAGCACGGAATTGGTCCGGACCTCTATTCCAAAATTTTAGTGCCGTTTTACGGGTTGCATTTAATGCTAGCCTTACTGTTTATGCTCGGTTTTAAAACGCGCCCGACAACGGTGTTGTTGTGGATCACGCAAACGGTCATTGTTAATTCGGGATATTTCTCCAGCTACGGAGTCGACCGCTATACTCAGAATCTGCTGTTCCTTATGATTTTCTTTCCCGTTGCGAACGTTTGGTCGGTGGATTCGTGGTTATCTCCGAACCGTGAGAAAAAAGCCGATTGCACGCTCGGCTTACGCCTGTGCCAGCTTTTCATTTTGATGACCTACATTAGTGCGGGCGCATCGAAGTCTTTAGGCGCTGATTGGTGGAATGGCGAAGCGATTTGGCGGGTGTTGAATCAGCCTGAATTTCGCCAGTTCGATTTCCTCTGGCTGATGAATTATGGCTGGCTGGTGAAAGGTCTCTGCTGGACCACCATGGTTCTTGAGACCTTCTATTTCATCGGAGTTTGGATTCCGTATGTAGGCCGGCTCTGGGTTCTAAGCATAATTGGAATGCATCTTGGTATCGCCTTAACGATGGGACTGCAACTTTTTGGTGTGACACTAGCACTGGTTTCGGTCGCCCTTTTCTTAGTCCCTGACTCACGGGACGGTGACGAGCCACGAAAAACTTCCCTGGTAGGCAGCCTTAGCCCTCAACAGGCTCGTTCCTAGGCCTGTTGTTTCCGCGAGGAAACACTGTTTTCTTTTGCCTATTGTGTCCTTCGAGCTCTCTCGATTATGTTCTTCCCTATGAAGACGGAAACATACAGATCCCTGCTGTTAGGAGAATTGCAAAAGCGAAAGCTACGCAATCCGGCCTATTCGCTGCGGGCGTTCGCCAAGCAGCTTCACGTCAGTCCGGCGCAACTCTCGAAAGTCTTGAGCGGCAAGAAGCCGCTAACCCCGAAGGCAGCCGCGAAAATGGCGGAAGCGCTCGGCTACACGCCACTTGAGCGCGCCGCTTTCATTGAATCCACTGTGAGCGAAATTTATCTCGAACCCATCAACCTTCAGCACGAACTGCGTGAAGAAGAATTCCATTTAATCGCGGATTGGTATCACTTCGCGATTCTGAGTTTGAGCGAACTCAAAAACCACCGCTCGGACCCGCGCTGGGTGGCGGCTCAGTTGGGCATTCCCGTTCAGCAGGCGTCGGAAGCGCTTCAGCGTTTGATCCGCCTCAGTATTATTGAAGTGCAGGCCGGTAAGATCCGGCAAGTCATGAAACCCATTAAGACCTCGACAGATATACCGTCGGCGGCTATCCGCGCCTATCACTGCCAGAATCTTGAGCGTGCAAAAGAAAAGATCGGCGAAGTTGCGATTGATGACCGCGAGTACACATCGATCACCATGGCCATTTCGCGCAAGAAAATTCCACAGGCTAAAAAGCTAATGACGGACTTTAAACGCAAACTCTCAACCCTTTTGGAGAGTGGCGAAAAAGAAGCGGTTTACACCTTGTCCTTACAACTCTTTCCCGTGTCAAAATTGGAGAAATTATGAAAGCGAATCTCTGCCTCATACTTGCGTTTGCGCTGTCGGCCTGTGCCACGACTCATCCAGGAAAAATAGGTGATGTTGTCGCCGGCCCAAAGCAGCCGCTAGTCATAAGTGTCCAACGGGAATCGTCGTTCAGCGATGAACACTATACATTCGTGACCTTTACCATCGAGAGCAAAGCCGACGACATGGAGCGGATAAAATCCACAGATCTTGATTTTGACGATGCAGAGGCCTTGAGGGCGAGTGTTCTCGTGGGAAAAGATCTCGTGGCCTGGGGGCAAGCGAACGAAGATCAGATGAGAAAAACGCGCCAAAATCACAAGATTGCCCAACTGGCGTTGATGCTTGGAGGTTTGGCTTTTGCGACGGTCGGCAGTTCCCACTATGATCCCGGGATGGCGCTGGCGGGTAGCGCAGCGGTGGTTGGCGGCGCAAGCTGGAGCATTGCCGACAAAATCCGCAATCCTAAAGCGGTTCCGGATGAGCATATTTACTCGCAGTTCTCGGTTCCCGCTGAGAAGTTTGTCCGCAAGTGGGCCGTCATTCAACATGCGAAGGGTGCTCAGATTCACAAAATGTATTTAACAGTCGTTCTCGAGGACGGATCGGAGTCTAAATATGCGCTGGAAATTAAGTAGTGTCGCTGTAGTGCTGATTAGCTTACAAGCCTACGCCGGCAACGAAGTCGGAAACGGCGGCAATGTCGTAAATTGTAAGGACAAATTGCAAATGCTCGACTTGTATGAGGCTAAAACATTGCGCGGAGTTGATTTGGATCCCGACGTCGGGGCGGGGAGCGATCCCTATCAAATTGCGCGCGACCGGCTGTCGCTGCTCGATAAGTTTGATCCGAAGTCGGTGAAAGTTTATCGGGCGAATCTTGAACGTCTGCAAAAGGACATTTCGCTGGAGAATGAAATTCAACTTGTGCCGATTGACGATTCCGCACACGCCTTCGTTCCGAAAGACTCTGAGTGCAAAGTCACACAACTGGCTGTCCTGCGCAAGAAGCCGCTGCCCGGAGAGAAACGCGTTTTAGTCAACAACTCGCTCTTTAAAAAGATGCCGGCGGTCCAGCAGGCGGCATTACTTCTCCATGAGGCCATTTATGAGCGGTTTGCTCTGTTGGGAGAGAAGGATTCGTCAAAGGCGCGCTACTACAATAGCTACCTATTGAGTGCGGCGGTCCGTGCCCCAAAAGCAGACGCCTACTGGAAGATGGTGAAAGACTTGCGGCTGTCGATTTACCGATAACCACGACAAAACAACTATTTAAAGAGGAGAGGGTGAGCCTCGCGCCTGCGGCGCAGCTCCTCCCTCTTGACGGGCCCTTTTTTATGCCTTATATTTAACTTATCGGTTAATTAACCTGATGGTGAAGTATGCATGATCAATTGAGCCAGACTTTTGCTGCCTTAGCGGATCCCACGCGACGAGCCATGCTTCAGCACCTCACAAAGGGGGAGGCCAACGTATCCGAATTGGCCAGACCTTTTCTTAAGGACATGAGCCTGCCGGCCATTACTAAGCATCTTAAAGTTCTCGAAAAGGCCGGCCTTATTACGAAAACGCGGGATGCGCAGTGGCGTCCGTGCAAAATCAATGGCGACGCTTTGAAGACTGCGGCCAACTGGATGGAGCAGTACCGGCAATTCTGGGAAGAAAGTTTTGACCGTCTTGAAGATTACTTAAAAACCGTGACTGCAAAAAAGAATGCGAAAGGAAAGAAAAATGGCCGCAAAAAATAAAAACAACGAGTTGAAGCTCTCGCGCGTTTACGACGCTCCCGTGAAAGCGGTTTGGGATGCTTGGACCGACCCGAAACAAGTCGCCCAATGGTGGGGGCCGCGCGGCTTTTCGATTACGACGCATAGTAAAGATCTTAGGCCGGGCGGCACGTGGAATTATACGATGCACGGACCGGATGGCACAGACTGGCCGAACATAACGAACTATCTTGAAGTCGAGAAGTACAGCAAGTTGGTTTATGACCATGGCGGCAATGAAACTCAGCCGCCAATGTTCCGTGTAACGGTTACGTTCCAAGAGGTCAAAGGTAAGACCAAAATGGAAATGACGATGGCACACGCGACTCCGGAAGCGCTCGAAGTCTCCCGCAAGGTTATTAAACACCACAGTGGAAACTCAACGTGGGACCGCTTGGCCGAATACCTTGAGCACGAGTCGAGTGGAAAAGAAAAGTTTGTCATTAACCGGAGCTTCGAAGCGCCGCTCGCGACTCTGTTTGAAATGTGGACGAACCCGAAGCATTTGGCGAAGTGGGTACCGCCGACAGGTTTCAATATGGAATACGTGCACGTCGATATCCGCCCGGGTGGGAAGAGCTTTTATTTTATGACCGGTGATGGTGGCAAGAAGATGTATGGGCGAACCGAATACTTGAAAATTGAAAAGCCCGACACGATTGTTTACTCGCAGCAGTTCTGCGACGAAAAGGAAAATGTAACCCGTCATCCTATGACGCCCACGTGGCCGGAAACCATGCTCACGACGGTGAAACTCACCGAAGAAGGACCCGATCAAACCCGTGTGACTGTGACATGGGAACCGACCGGGGCCGTATCCCGCGAAGAGCTTGAGACATTTATCAAGGCTCGCTCGGGCATGACTCAGGGATGGACTGGCTCGTTTGATAAACTCGACAATTACTTAACAAAGATCTAGTTCTGCCAGAGCAGCTTCGGTGAGGACTGACTCCTGAGGCTGCCTTAATCTTTGCTTAACTTATATGAAGCGGTTGGTTTAGATTGCGGCCGTGCATACGTTTGAGCGTCGGATTTACGCAAACCTGAGTGCTGTTGTCTTAGTGCTCATTCCACTAGCCGCGGTAACATTCATGTCCCTGCGGCGGATTATCGCCGAGCAGCGCACTTTGATCTCAGTCGACATGCAACATGTACTTGAGACCGAGCGGCTGCGCGCTCTCGATTCGACACTCTCGTCGATCATGCCGATCTACGTTTTATCCGGTGATTCGGCTCTTCTTCGCCGATTTTATGAAGGTTACGATCAATTTGACGATCTCGAAGGACAGCTGGCCAAGTCCGAAGTGGATCCAGTCGTACAGAGCAGGTTGGGCCATGTGAAGGAATTGAGCCACCAACTGCGCGCATTGGCCAAGCCTGGAATTCAAATGCGCGAGCACGGGGCCTCGACCGATGACGTGAACAAGTACTTTTATAAAAACATGACCTTGTTGGCCGAGGATCTGCGCACTGCCTTGAAGGAAATTTCTGTGCGCGAGAATGACAATCTCGAGGCCGCGAAATTGAGAGTGTCGCGCATGCTGGATTGGGTCGCGGGACTTCTCATCGTTCTGTCGGCAATCGCTCTTGTGCTGATTCTATTTATCGGGCGATTGACCAAAACAGCGATTCGGCAAAAGCGCGAACTGGACTTGGAGCAGGAGTCGGAGCTCCGGCACGAGCAAAAGATTTCGCTGGCGCGCCGTGAAGTCGTCGAAGTGGTTTCTCACGACCTCAAAAACCCGCTCGCGGCGATCAAAATGAGCTGCGACCTGATGCGAGAGCAGCTCTTCGCCGGCCGTCCAACGCCTGAGTTTATAGAATCCCTCAATATAGTCTGCCGGTCGGCCGATAGCATGGACCTTTTAATCAAGGGCCTCCTCGATCATTCGAAAATCGAATCGGGAGTTTTACGGCTTGAAAAAACCCAAACTAATTTTTCGCAATTGGTGAGTGACATCGCCGAACGTTTCAAACCTTTGGCGCGCAAACGCAGCATTGAGTTTGACTGTAAGATCGAGGGTGAGGGGATGATCCTCGCCAATTGCGACCCTGGCCGCATCGACCAAGTGGTTTCAAATATAGTCGGCAATGCGCTCAAATTCACCGACGAGGGCGGGTGCGTTCATGTGGCCGTGAAACATAGGGACGCCGAGGTTGTGGTCAGTGTCGAAGACTCAGGGCCTGGAATCGAGCGGGAGGAATTGCCGCATGTTTTTGAACGGTTGTGGCATGCGCAAAACACCGAAAGGGCCGGGCACGGCTTGGGTTTATCGATCGCGAAGTCGATTGTCGATGCACATAAAGGGAGAATTTGGGTCAATAGCGAAAAGGGGAAGGGATCCAAATTTTCATTTGAGATCCCTGTCGCCTAATTCTTAATTGACGCGAACCATACCTTCGAGATGGCATTGCGGGCCTTTGCCATCAACTTGCGTGCACGAGAGCTTCGCCGCTTGGCGCGAAAGGCCCTTCAATTTTCCATACTGATGGGGCGTGCAATTGGCGGAGGGCGAGTCGTCGCGGCGGCCGTCGATGTAAATCGGAAGATCGTTCATCAACTTCACGGCGCCTTGGACTTGCTGTGCGGTCGGTCCGTTAATGTCATTCAGCACACTCAGCAATTTGCCGGTGTCGGCATCGGTGATCTCGCACGTTTGGTGGTCATTGTAGTCGATCAAAACGCTGCCATCGCAGATTTCGTCGAGTGTCGAATAGCATAGGATTCGGACATTTTTCTCTTTGAGGCGCGAGTCGATTTTCGTTTCCACGGGAATATCTGCAAAGAGCGCTTTGGCGGCAGCGGGACTCAAATCGGTTTGTGTTGTCGGCGCCTGACAGCGGAAGGGAGCCTGAACGCGGATCGTGAAGTAAACGCCGTCTTGCTCGGCCTCAGTTGTGAAGTCGGAAATTTGATCGCCGATTTTGGCTTCACACTGTTCTTCGCCACTATTGTCTTTCATCGCTTCGGCGACGGCTTGGTCGTGATCAATGACAGGCATTTTTCCACGGCCCGATTCGACCATGGCGCGATAGACGGTGGTCGGAAGATCTTTGGGTTGAATAATATTGGGATCGTCGTCAGCGTGCGCGAACAACGGTAATCCAAGTACTAAAATCAAACAGGACATCAGTTTCATGTTTCCCCTCCTCAGGCGAATTCAAGGAGAGAAATAGGCGACTTAGATGATAAGTTCAAATACTTCATTTAAATCGTCGCGATAGGTTTTACCTATCAAGTCATGGGCTGTTCATAGACCAGGATATGTTTGGTGTGCAGCTGCAAATCCGTGACTTCCTCGCAGGCGGGATAGGCGCTATTCGGAAAGGAAGCGTGTGCCGCCGGGCACTCTGAAATTGCTGCGGGATCTTTTACGGTTTTGGGGACGAGCACCCGGACTTCGCCGTCGGGCTTGATGCCCAGCCAGACACTCTTTTTGGTTTGGCCATCGCAGATTGTCGAGAGGTCCTGTTTGACAATCAACTCATCGCCGTCAACCGTCACGATTGGAGAAGAGGCATTAGCGGGCGCCGGCCATTTCATGATCTTCGATTTATTTTTGGCGCTCTTCACTTCGATCACCTCATCGGATGAAAAGACCGACTTCGGCGTCAATTTGATCTTCTTTAAAAACAAGAGGGCATTGCGGCCATCAGGGCCGTCGCCTTCAAGGCGATCGGGAAATTCCTTGCTGTCGTCGCCGTTCATACCGAGGTAGATGGGGAGACCGTTGGCTCGTTTAAAACTGTTGATTGTCGCAGCCCAGTCCTTCTTGTTGCCCAGACTATTGAGCATCGCATCCCATTCCTTTACGGTCTTCAGAATGTCGCCTTTGGGCGTCAAAGACCCGCAAGGTGAATCAGCAGCAACGGCCGTGGCCGAAGTAAAAAGAAATGCCGAAGAAATAAGCAAGATGCGTATCATGATGGACCTCTCTGTTGTTGGGAACTTAGTCGGTGATATTAATTGTGCCGGTAATGGCACTGTGGACCGTGCAATCGTAAAAGAGAGTGCTCGGAGCGGTCTGCGGCACGGTGAATGTGACGGTGGTCGAACCTGCGCCACTGACACCATTAGTATAAGCGTTGATGGTGTCGGTGCTGCCCATGACCGTCATAATGTAAAATGGATGGCCCGGGGCATTGACCGTGAACGTGTAGGTCTGGCCTCTTTGGAACGTAAGGGTGGGATTAGAGCCACCGTTGATATCCCAGTAGCTGAAGTCCGCAGCCGGGGTCACAAGAAATGACCTCGTCCCCGCGGGAACATTATTGCCGCTCGAGGGCGTGTAAGGGGAAGCCGATCCACAACTGGCCATCGCAAAAACTGCAGCGGCTAAAAATGAGATTTTTAAGATTGTGGCTTTCATAACAACCCCCTGCGGATATTGTAACCCGATTGGGGTGTCTCAACAACAATCATTGTTTTTACACAATTCAAAGGATTTGAGCACGGATCTCCATCCACATCTCATTATAATGCCAGGCTGGAGGCACGTCTGGGGGCTGATGGTGGTCGGGGAGGAGCTTGAGATCGCCTGTCTTGGCGAGGACTTCTCTGACCTTCGAGTTTTGCTTTAACTTTGCGACCTCGGCGTCCCAAATCAGGCGGTAAAAATCGCCTTTGGTATTTTCAAGGTAGTTGATGCGGCGGCCTTCGAAGGTGACCCACTCAATCCCTAGCTGTTTCATGATCGTGTTGGCTTCGTCACCGGCATGCTTGGCGTCGAATGCCGTCATCTGCGCGACTTGCTCACGCGTATGGGGCCAATGGATCGATCGCGTTTTGAGACGCTCGTCATTAGGGCCCTCGGGATACTTCATCATTTGCCAAAAACCCTCGACGCTCGCGTAGTGTTTGCCGTCGTACTCGAATGGAGTTGGGGCGAAGTTTGAGAGAATACCGAGCTCGCCGCGTTTTGAGAGGATCACCTCACCCGGGCCCGCCACTTGTGGCAATACCTCCCAGCTCGCCGCCTGGGCTTGCGGAACTGGCTTCCACCAGTCGGCAGGATAGCGGCTGAGCGACTGTGTGTGGCAGGACGTGATGAACCACAGCAGACTAAGGACGCAAACTGATCGCACTGTCTAAGCTCCCCATAACGGTTTCGACGTTCTTGCGCAATTGCAGTTCGAGATCTGGGGTTGGCGTGCCCGCGAAAATATCGTTCAAGATCGCAGCGAGCCGAAGCCCGGCCGCATAAATGCGCCGATCGACTTCCGGCAAGTGCATTTGCTGGTAGAGAGGTTGGTTGGTGTTATAAATCGTGTTGTATGCGGCCGGGCGAATCTGCATCGATTCGTTGAGCCAACCTTCCACGTCCATATTTGTAGTGAGAAACCACAACGGCGGATTTTTCATCAGAAAGGCTGAGTAGGCGGTTGCCGCATCCATTGAAGGTTCGGTGCTGTTTAAAATGTCGGCGTGGCCGGTGTAGAGCATCCCCGAATCCCAAACGCTGTGGAGTGTGATGGCGCTTCCCATCCAGGTTACGGAAATTTTATCGCCACCGTTATCGGCGGGTGCCCCGGTGTGGAGCGGTTGGTGAAGATCGCCAACAAAGTGCACCAAAAATTTTAGCGCATCCGTCTGTTCGCTGAGCGGGGCCGTGTGATCGCGCAGAATTTGATTGGCGACGAGGATTGCCGCGACGACACCGCCCTTTTTAAATTGCCAGTCCGGCATGGCCTTCAGATTTTGCAGATAGGCCGTGTTATCCGGAATTTTTTCGAAGTGATACCATACGGTTTGAGGATACTTTCCCTGCCCCCGCA
>Ga0265338_10004508_pt1 | contig 18779 bp, 21 predicted proteins | sample 42126metaG_FD_193579 | JGI IMG/M metagenome (GOLD analysis project Ga0265338, IMG submission 193579) | Rhizosphere microbial communities from Carex aquatilis grown in University of Washington, Seatle, WA, United States - 4-21-26 metaG | ecosystem: Host-associated > Plants > Roots > Rhizosphere... | reverse complement strand
AACCGATGAAGACCTGCGTGGTCCCGTCATCCATCGTGACGGGGATCGAGACCTCGATCGCCTTCTTGCAGCGGCCCAGGACCGAAACGAGGTTCGGGTCGATGTCGAAGATGGCGGCGACGCGGTGGAGTTGCTCGCGTGCCAGCTCGAACGGGTTCTCGCGCAGGTGGGTAGTCGTAGTGTCGACTGAGGTCACCTGTAGCTCCTTCTTCTTGTGCGATTTGCAGGAAAAACCTTGGTGCGGAGCGAGTATATGCCGGCCTCTGGGAGCCAACACCCGTAGTTCGTCCCGAGGTCAGCGGGACGAATACGCATCGAGTGAGAGGTAGCGGGGATACGGAATCGGCTCCGTCCACCGGGCGGCCGAGGCGATCATCGCCGCGTTGTCGGTGCAAAGGGAGAGCGGCGCGGCGACGGCCTCGGGGAGTGCTGCGCGCAGCTCCGAGTTCGCGGCGACGCCGCCGACGATCGCGATCTGCTCCCGCCCGGCCTGCGCCGCCGCCGCGCGCACGCGGCTCACGAGCGCGCGGACGATGGCCCGCTGGTACGAGGCGGCGAGGTCGTCGCGGCGGGCTTCGAGCTCCGCCTCGTCGAGCTCGCGCACCGCATAGAGCAGCGCCGTCTTGAGGCCCGAGAACGAGAAGTCGAGGCCCGGCACGCGCGCGACGGGGAAGTCGTACGCCTCCGAGTCGCCCTCGCGCGCGAGCAGGTCGATCGCCCGGCCGCCGGGATAGCCGAGCCCGAGCAAGCGGGCGCCCTTGTCGAACGCCTCGCCCGCGGCGTCGTCGAGTGTCGTCCCGAGCACCTCGCGCTCCATGTGCGACCGGACGTCGAGGAGCAGGGTGTGGCCGCCGCTCGCGAGCAGACAGAGGAACGGCGGCTCGAGCGGGTCCGGCTCGAGGTAGAGCGAGGCGACGTGGCCATCGAGATGGTCGACCGCGACGAGCGACAGGTGCCGCGACCAGGCGATCGCCTTCGCGGCGGAGAGCCCGACGAGAAGCGCGCCGATCAATCCCGGACCCTGCGTAACGGCGATGCGGTCGACGTCGTCGAGCGTCGCGCCCGCGTCGGCGAGCGCCTCGCGGATCACCGGAGTGACGAGCTCGAGGTGACGCCGCGAGGCGACCTCCGGCACGACGCCGCCGTAGCGCGCGTGAAGCTCGGCCTGCGAGGAGACGACGCTCGCCCTGATCTCCCCGTCTCGCGTGACGAGCGCCGCAGCGGTCTCGTCGCATGACGTCTCGATCCCGAGGATCACTCGCTCACTGGATCTTCCATGACTGGGTCTTTCCACATGATGAGCGCGTCCTCGCGATTGTCCGTGTAGTAGCCGCGGCGCAGTCCGCGCGCCTCGAACCCGAGCCGCTCGTACAGGGAGATCGCGGTCGCGTTCGAGACGCGCACCTCGAGCGTGTAGCCGCGCCGCGCGTCGCTGGCGGTGACCTCGAACAGCCGCTCGAGGAGCATCGTCGCGACGCCGCGCCCGCGGTGGGCCGGGTCGACGGCGATGTTCATCACGTGCCACGCGTCGACGTAGCGCGAGACGATGAGGTAGCCGACGAGCGCGCCTTCCTCCGCGTCCGCCTCGAACGCGCCGAGGCAGATCGAGGTCGGCTTCGAGAGCTCGCCGGCGAACATCGACCGCGACCACGGGGTCGGGTACGAGCGGTGCTCGATCTCGTCGATCTCCTCGAGGTCGTCGAGAACGAGGAGGCGGAGCTCGACGGTGGTCATCGCACGTTCCTCTCGGCATCCGGGACGCGGAGGTAGAGCGGCTCGATCGCATCGACATCCCCCACTCCGGACATGAGCGCCGCGTGGAAGCGGGCGCGCGGCAGATTCCGCTCGTCGTCGTCGGGTGGCACGACGGCTCCGCGCCCCTCGAGCAGCGCGCGGTAGCGGACGGCGCCATCGCCGACGCAGACGGTTCCCGGCTCGATCCGGAGATCTTCCGGGAGCAAGACCGCCGGCCCGCCGTCGACGACCGCAAAGACCTCGCGCCGCTTCGCGTCGATCAGCGGAACAGCACCCGGCGCGCCGGCGGCGAGAGCCGCGAGCGTCGAGACGCCGGCCCCTTCGACGCCGAGCGAGAGCGCGAGCCCGCGTGCAGCCGCGAGCCCGATGCGCACGCCGGTGAAGCTGCCGGGGCCGATCCCGACCGCGAGGCGGTCGATCTCCGCCGGATGCGCGCCGGCCTGCCGGAGAAGCGCGTCGACATCCTCGAGCAGTGTCTGGGCGCGCGAAACACGCTCGCCGAGAACCTCGAGGTGCCCACTCGGACCCGTGTCCACGAGCGCGCTCGTCGCGACGCCCGTCGCAGTGTCGAAAGCCAGCGTCAGCATTCCGAGATTTCCACCGCTCTCCCGCCGCCAGCATGCCGCAAACGCACGGCATACCGGGGCGGTGGCAGGACGCCCGCGCCCGCCTCCGGCCACTCGACGAAGACGATCGCGTCGTCGAAGTACGGCTCGAGATCCCCCCACTCCGCCGCGGAGATGCCCTCGAAGCGGTAGAGGTCGAGGTGCGAGACCTCGACGCCGGAGCCGTGGTAGCGGTGGCCGATCGTGTACGTCGGGCTCGTGACGTTCTCGCGCACGCCGAGCGCCGCGCACGCGCCGCGCACGAACGTCGTCTTCCCGGAACCGAGCTCGCCGGAGACGGTCACCACGTCGCCGACGGCGAGACGCGCTGCGAGTTCCGCCGCAAGCGCCTCGGTCTCTTCCGGCGATTCGGTGAGGCTCGTCTCCACGGCCCAAGAGTACGAGCCAGACATGGCCCCAGCGGACGTGTCCGGGGTCAGACCCCACCATGTCTCGACCGGACCTACCGCCGCTGAACCAAGCCGGATCGGGAGCGCCGCAGGTCCAATGCGGACGTGTCCGGTGTCTGACACCGGACTAGGCCGTTCCGGCCGCGTACGATCGAGTCATGCCTGCATACGTGATCGTCGAGACGAACGTCAGCGAACCCGAGCAGTACGAGCGCTACAAGGAAGCCGCGCCGCCCACCATCGCGGCGTACGGGGGCCGCTATCTCGTGCGCGGCGGCGAACTCACCGTCTTCGAGGGCGACTGGAATCCGCCGCGCATCGTCGTTCTCGAGTTCCCCGATCTCGAGACGGCCAAGCGGTGGTACGCGTCGGAGGAGTACGGCGCGGCGCGCACGTTTCGCGAGGGCGCCGCGAAGCTGAACGTGGTCGCCGTCGCCGGGCTCTAGCGTGGGACGCGAGCCGTTTCCGCGGCCGGGCGAGCGGCTTCGGGACGTCCCCATTCGACGCGACGAGCCCGAGGGCCGCCCCGAGCGACCCATCTCCATCGTCGGAGGCGCCGGCTACGCCACCGGCTGCCCGAGCTGCTGCGCGGGCGCGGGCGGAGATGGAACGACACGACTGACGGCCGAGGACGACACCATCGTGCTCGCCGGCTACCGGATCCGACGAAGACTCACCGCGGAACGACGACCCGACGCGACAGCGGGTTAAAACAGCCCGAGCTGCTCCGCGGGCGCTGACAACGCTTGTAACAGACTGTTACTTGCCGGTTCTTCGGCGGGGACTGCGGCGAGTGCCGGCCCGCCGCTGCCGAGGATCGCCGGCAGGCGCGCGAAGTCGACTTCGAGCACCTTGAGCATCGCCGGTGTGTAGAGCGCCGCAGCGGGGTGGTACAGCGGATAGAGAACGACGCTGCGGCCGGCGATCGTCAGCTCCTGCTCCTGGCCGTGCACGCGCGTGATGCCGAGCGGGCGGCCCGACAGCAGCTTCGTCGCGAAGTTGCCGAGCGTCGCGATCACCTTAGGTTCGATCAGCTCGATCTGCCGGAAGAGATGCGGCTCGCACGACTCGATCTCGTCGGCCTGCGGGTCGCGGTTCCCCGGCGGCCGGCACTTGAGCACGTTCGCGATGTAGACGTCGTCGCGCTCGAGGCCGACGCCGGCGAGGAGCCCGTCGAGGAGCTTGCCCGCCTGCCCGACGAACGGGATGCCGTTCTTGTCCTCGTGGAAGCCCGGCGCCTCGCCGACGAACATCAGGTCGGCGCGCGGATTGCCGGCGCCGAAGACGACCTGCGTCCGTCCCTCCGCGAGCCGGCAGCGCGTGCACGCGGCGGTCGCGGTGGCGTAAGCCTCGAGCGGGTCGAGCGGCCGGACAGGCACGGCACTCATCGAGGGCGAGTCTACGACGAGCGGCCGACGGACACGATGCGCGCGCTCCAGCGGCCGCGCGGGGCCTCGACCTCGATCGTGTCGCCCGGCTTCTTGCCGAGGAGCGCCTGCCCCACCGGCGAGTCGGGCGAGACACCGCCGACGCTCGTGATCTCGACCTCCATCGGCGTCCCGTCGTCCCGCTCGAGCTCGACCTTGGATCCAACCGTGATGACGCCGCTCGCCGCAGCGGCCGCCTCGTCGACGACGGTCGCGTGATGGAGCCGGTGCTGCAACACCCGGATCCGCGCCTCGAGCAGGCCCTGCTCGTTCTTCGCCGCGTGGTACTCGAAGTTCTCGGAGAGGTCGCCGTGCGCCCGCGCGACAGCGATCGCCTCGATCGCCTCCCGCCGCTTCGGCCCCTCGAGCTCCTCGAGCTCGGCCTGGAGCTGCGCGTGCGCAGCCGGCGTCAGCAGCTCGCCGTCGTCCCCTGGGGACATCGCCCTAGTGGCCGCAGCCGCAGGAGCCGCCGCAGCAACCGCCGCCGCTTCCACCGCTCGCGACCTTGGCCGTCGATTTTGTGACCCCGTGGACGGCGAAGGAGGAGAACTGCTTCGAGACGTTCGTCGCCGCGCAGTCGGGGCAGTGCACCTGCTCGCTCCCGCGGACGAGCTCCTCGAAATGCGACTCGCACTCCATGCAGACGTATTCGTAGATCGGCATCGGTCAGATGGTAGAGGGTTGACGTGAAGTTGGCGCGCCGCGGATGCCGCCCCAGTTCACGTCAAGCCTCCGCCCGGGTCGCGGACAGTCATAGCCCGCAGACGCTCGAACGAGAGCCCTTCGCGCAGGAGACAGGCGATCCCGAAGACGTAGCCGACCGACGACTCGATCGCCTGGAGAGCGATCCCGTACGCGACGGCACGCGAATTCGACACGCCGTACGCCGTCAAGGGTATGGCGATCGCCGCCTGCAGGACTCCGAGATTCCCCGGCCACAGAGGCAGGACGAGGGCGACGTTCATCACTGCGAGAACGGCCGCCGCCGCGATCACCGGCAGGTGGATGTCGAAGGCAACGAGGGCGGCCCAGACGGCGCCAAGTTGGAGGAGCCACGCCACCGTCTGCCAGCCCGCCGAGATGAGCGACGGCACGGGACGGCGCAGGATGCCGAGGCCCTCGCGGGCACGCGTGAGCATCCCACCGAAGTGTCCCTCCGCCTCCTCCCCGCCGTACTCGTGCCGCCGCGCAAGCGCGACGCCGACGACGACGAACGCAATCCCTGCACCGAGCACACCCCATAGCGCCGTCCGCGCAGCCGACGGGATCTTCGCGCTGATGAGCACCCAGATGATGAGCGCGATCGAGGGGAAGACCTCGAGAATCCGGTGGGCGAGCACGCTCCCGATGAACGCGGGCCAGAGGCCCGGCCGCTCCCGCTTCGGCATCCTCCGCATGAGGACGCCGATGCGCGCGACCTCGCCCACACGGCCGGGGAGAACGCCGTTGGCGAAGATCCCGACGAAGAACGCGGAGAAGACGTCAATGAGCCGCGGGTGTGGCTCCGGTACCGCCTCCTTGATCACGTTGTCCCACGACATCGCCCGCGCGAGCGCGGAGACGAAGTTGAGGAACACGGCGACGGCGGCCCACCCCCAGCTGATCCCCACGAGGTCGTGCCCGACCTGTCCCCAGTTCGGGCCGTGGAAGATGAGGAGCGCGATCAGCCCGGCCGCGGCAACGACAACGAGCCCGGCGCGTAGGAGACCCGACCGGCGGAGCTTCGTTAGCCGGAGTTGCAGTTCGTCTGCTTCCCGTCGACGACCTGCCCGACCCAGCTCGCGGGCGTGCCGGGTGCCGTGAGCGAGAACGGACCGGGCCTCGAGAGGTCGAGGATCGTCATCTTGTCCGGCCCCTTCGCGACGCAGCCGGCGCCCTTCAGGTGCCAGTACGGGTTGTAGTGCACACGGAGGAAGTAGCGGCCGGCGCTGAAGACGCGGCCACTCGTCACGGTGTGGTGGAACGCGGTGATGACAGGGTGGCCGGGACCCGACAGAAGCGGAGTGGCATGCGGCAGCTCGTAGATGAGCCAGTTCTTGCTCCGGAAGACGACCGTCAACCCTGCCGCGCGCGAGCGGACGACCTGCGCCTCGCGCGGGCCGCCGTCCCAGTCGAGCGGTGTCGTCCGGGCGAGCAGCACGTAACGGACGGCGTTCTGGCGGAGCCACTCGACGTACGCGCGGGCGCCGAGCGTGTTCGAGTAGAGGATCGGGTTGTAGACCTCGTCGATCTGGCGATACCAGCCGCGCGCGAGGGGAATCCCGGCCTGCGGGATCTTGTCTGCCTCCCAGTGCTCCGCAGTCGGGACGACCTCGACGCGGTACGCCGGCTGCCGCTGCTGCCGCTCGCGAAGGAAGTGGATCGCCGGCGCCCAGTAGCTCGACTGCTGCGTGTTGTTGTCCAGCCGCGACGGGACGAGCAAGAAGTACGGGACGAGGTTGTAGGCGAACGCACACGCGCATGCGAGCAGCACGAGACGGCGTGGCTTGAAGTCCGCGAGGCTCGCCGTGAGGAGCATCACCGGAAAGACGAACGCGTCGAGGCGTGTCCAGTTGTCGCCGAACGGCGAGGAGACGACGTAGAGGAACACGCTGCCGAGACCCCAGAGCGCGAAGAACGCCATGAACGGCGCCGCGGCGCGGGCGCGCCGCGCGACGACGACGCCGAGAACGCTGACGATCATCACGCTGAGGAAGTCCTCCCAGTGGAAGGGGTAGACGCCCTGACCCGTCCTGAAGAGGACGAGGGCGGTTCCCTCGACTCCGGCGGCGACGGCGAGGCCGGCCGCGAACCAGATACGGCGGCGGGAGACCCCGCGCCGCACGGCGGCGTACGAGACGACGATGAGGCAGAGGAAGGCGAAGGCCAGCGGGCTGAACCCGACCGTGAGGATCGCCGGGACGATCGCCAGCCGATGCCGGTGCAACTGGAGGAGCTTGAGCGTCACGAGCATCGCGGTGAAACCGAGCGAGTACGCGTAGAGACCGGTGAACATCGGCGCGGCGGCGAGAACGCCGAAGACACGCGACGGCCAAAGAGCAGCGCGTCCCCACTCCCGCATCGCGATCGACGAGAAAAGAACGGTCGACGCGACAGCGGCGGCGAAGACGAGCGGGAGGTTCCCGACGACTGCCGTCGGAAGGTAGTAGAGGAGGCTGTACGAGGCGAGCGGGTACCAGCCCCCGTACGAGAAGTTGTCCCAGACGAAAATCCCGTGCTGGACGAGCCATGTCCGGTAGAGGTGCACGGCTGCATCGCCGGGAGCGGGCCCGACGGCGACGACGACCGCCGCGATGATCGCCGTGACGGCGGCTCCGATGAGGAGCTCGCGACGGCGCATCAGGCGCGGGAGGTCGACGACAGTGGCGGCGGCTACGGTCATCTGCCGCTTCCATTCTCGCACTTGGGCCGGGCGGTCGGGCTAGACTTGCTCTGCCCGGCATCCGCATCGGAGCTGGAGCGAGAGCGTGATCGAGACAATCCATGTCATCGGCTCCGGCAGAGTCGGCTCCGCCATCGGCGCCCGGCTTCGCGAACGCCTGGGCGAACGCGGCGTCGCCGTGGGCGAGAGCGACCCCGACATCGTCCTCCTCTGCGTCCCGGACACGGCCATTTCGGGCACGGCCAGGCGTCTGACGCCGGGACGTGGCTGGATTGGACATGTGTCCGGTGCGACTCCGCTCAGCGCGCTCGCTCCGCATGAGCGCCGCTTCTCGCTCCATCCGCTCCAGACGTTCAACCGGAGCGGCGATCCGGCACAGCTCGACGGCGCGTGGGGCGCGATCAGCGGCGAGACGGACGAGGCGCTCGCCGTCGCGCGCGAGCTTGCGGAGCTCCTCGGCCTGCGGCCGTTCGAGCTCGCCGACGCGGACCGGACGCTTTACCACGCGGGCGCGGTCTTCGCCTCGAACTACCTCGTGACGCTCCAGCGCGCGGCTGTCCGCCTCGGCGTGCCGGCGGAGGGCCTCGTCCCGCTCATGACGCGGACGATCGAGAACGGCTTCGAGCTCACAGGGCCGATCGCGCGGGGCGACTGGGCGACCGTCGACGCGCACAAGGAAGCGATCGAGGGGTCGCAGCCGGAGCTCGAGCCGCTTTACGAGGCGCTCGCCGCGGCGACGGTGGCGCTCGCATGAAGGTCGTGCGGAGAATCGCCGAGCTCGAGACAGCGCCGGACACCGGCCTCATCCCGACGATGGGCTCGCTCCACGCCGGCCACCGCGCGCTGCTCGCCGCGGCCCGCCGCGAGAACGAGCGCGTCGTCATGTCCCTCTTCGTCAATCCCGCGCAGTTCGATGACGCGTCCGACCTCGCCGCGTACCCGCGCGACGAGGCGCGCGACCTCGCGATCGCCGAGGAGGACGGCGTTGACGTCGTCTTCGCGCCGGACGCGGGCGAGCTCTATCCGGACGACTTTGCGACGTGGGTCGAGCCGGAGCGCACGGGCGCGGAGGGCGAGGCGCGGCCCGGGCACTTCCGTGGCGTGGCGACGGTCTGCCTTAAGCTCTTCAACATCGTCCGCCCGGAGCGCGCGTACTTCGGCCAGAAGGACGCACAGCAGGTCGCGGTGATCCGCCGGCTCGTCCGCGACCTGAACGTCCAGCTGGAGATCCGCGTCGTCCCGACCGTGCGCGACGACGACGGCCTCGCGCTCTCGTCGCGCAACGTCCGGCTCTCGGCGGAGGAGCGCGAGCGCGCGCTCGGCCTGCCGCGCGCCTTGCACGAAGCCGCGGGCGCCGCTGACCCCGTGGCCGCCGCGCGCGCCTCCCTCAACGGCCTCGCCCCCGACTACGTCGACGTCGTCGATCTCGGCGACGCGAAGGTTCTCGCCGCCGCCGTCCGCGTCGGCTCCACCCGGTTGATCGACAACGTCCCTCTGGAAGGAGAGTTCGCATGAGCATCCCCGCTGGGAAGCTGCCCGTTCCCGAGCTGTTCGCGATGAAGCAGCGCGGCGACAAGATCGTCATGGTCACCGCGTACGACGCGCCCGGCGCGCGCTTCGCGGAGGACGCCGGCATCGACATGGTCCTCGTGGGCGACACGGCAGCGATGGTCGTGCTCGGCCACTCCGGCACGACGCCCGTCACGGTCGACGAGATGCTGTTCCTCACGCGCACGGTCTCGCGGAACCTCCACCGCCCGATTGTCGTGGGCGACCTGCCGTTCGGCTCGTACGAGACGTCGGACGAGGACGCCGTGCGGACCGCGGTTCGCTTCGTCAAGGAAGGCGGCGCGGACGTTGTGAAGCTCGAAGGCGCCGGGCCGATGGTCTCGCGCGCTCGCGCGATCGTCGCCGCCGGGATTCCCGTGATCGGCCACGTCGGCCTGACGCCGCAGTCGGCGACGATGCTCGGCGGCTTCAAGACGCAGGGTCGCACGGCGGAGGCGGCGCAGCGGATCGTTGACGGCGCGAAGGAGCTCGAGGCGGCGGGCTGCTGCTTGGTCGTGCTGGAGGCCGTGCCGTCACCGGTCGCGGCGCGGATCACGCGCGAGCTGTCGATCCCGACGATCGGGATCGGCGCCGGCCCCGACTGCGACGGGCAGGTGCTCGTCTACCACGACCTGCTCGGCCTCTCGGAGGGTCATCTCCCCCGCTTCGTCAAGCGGTACGCGAACCTGTCCGCCGAGATCCGCGACGCATTGACCGCGTACGCGAGCGAGGTGCGGAGCGGCGCTTTCCCCGAGGAGCAGCACGCGTACGCGATGTCGGAGGAGGAGAGGGCGGCGTTCGAGCGGAGCTAGTGCAGACCGCCGACCCCGTGCACGCGGGTCGCGACCACGATCAACACAGGTAGCGAGGCCGCGAGCCCGACGGTCGCAGCGCTGCGCGCCCAACTCCAGCCGTGCACAGCGCGCACGCCGACGACGAGCAGTAGCGCGCTCCAGCCGAACGCCGCGTAGTAGAGACCGCCGAACGCCCGGTCGCCAGGCCCCCAGTCGTTGCCGCCGGTGCGGAAGAGATCCTCGCCGTAGATCGCGATACGGATCGGCCACAGCGTGAAGAGAGCGAGTGCGAGCGGCGCCGAGGCGAGCGCGACGAGGCTCCGCGCGCGCCGGTAGCTGCCGAGTCCGCCGAACCGCCGCGCAGCGCCGAAGAGCAGGCCGCCGCCGATCCAGTACACGGCGAGCGCGTAGAAGGCGCCGCCGAGGAACGCCCAGACGGGGATGAGCGAGACCGAGTCGGACGGGTCGTTGAGAAACGCGCGCGAGACCGGCGTGCCGAGCACGGCGGCGATCCCCGCGAGGCCGATCAGCGCGATCAGCGCCTCCTGCCGGGTCTCGACCGCCTCTTCCGACTCGTCTCGCAACGCGACGAAGACCGCGCGTGGAGCGACAAGAACAGCCGGCGCGCGCAGCCACCAGTTCCGCTCGAACGGAGACGGGCGCGAGGTTTCCGCGGTCGTCGCCATTCGTCGAGGGTACTCGGCCTGCCTAGTCGAGATGGCTGAGCGCATAGACAAGAAATACGAGGAGGCACACAGAGCCGAGAGTCAAGATGCCGGACGCCCGTGCCCGTCGGCGCCATTTCGGGCGCATGTCAGGCTCTACATACTCGAGCGCAATGAGCGAAACGGAAAACACGATCGGCGGAAGGACGATGAACAGGAGGATCACGAAGAACATGCGCGAGTCTTACGCCGCCACCACTGCGCGAGCGGGAAGAACCTGGCGGAGGAAGCTGCCCGTGAAGCTGTCCTCGACGCCGGCGACGTCCTCCGGCGTCCCGACCGCGACGAGCTCGCCGCCCGCTTCGCCGCCTTCCGGGCCGAGGTCGATCACCCAGTCGGCCTGCTTGATCACGTCGAGATTGTGCTCGATCACGAGCATCGTGTTGCCGCCGTCGACGAGGCGCTGCAGCGTCTCGAGGAGCTTCTCGATGTCGGCGAAGTGGAGGCCGGTCGTCGGCTCGTCGAGGATGTAGAGCGTCTTCCCGGTCGCGACCTTCGACAGCTCCGACGCGAGCTTGACCCGCTGCGCCTCGCCGCCGGAGAGCGTCGTCGCGGGCTGGCCGAGCTTGATGTAGTCGAGGCCGACGTCGTGGAGCGTCTGCAGGCGCCGCCGGATCTTCGGGATCTTCGCGAAAAACTGGAGCGCCTCCTCGACCGACATCTCGAGGATGTCGGCGATCGAGCGTCCCTTGAAGCGCACCTCGAGCGTCTCGCGGTTGTAGCGCGCGCCCTTGCACGTCTCGCACGGCACGTAGACGTCGGGCAGGAAGTGCATCTCGATCTTGATCTGCCCGTCGCCCTTGCACGTCTCGCAGCGGCCGCCGCGCACGTTGAAGGAGAAGCGGCCCGGCTTGTATCCGCGCACCTTCGCCTCGGGCGTGAGCGAGTAGAGCTCGCGGATGTGCGTGAAGAGGTCGGTGTACGTCGCCGGGTTCGAGCGCGGCGTGCGGCCGATCGGCCTCTGGTCGATCTCGATCACCTTGTCGAACACGTCGATCCCGTCGACACTCGTGTGCGTGCCGGGCTTGACGCGAGCTCGGTTCAGCCGGTTCGCGAGCGCCTTGAAGACGATCTCGTTGACGAGCGTCGACTTGCCGGAGCCCGAGACGCCGGTGACGCAGATGAACTTCCCGACGGGGAACTCGACGTCGACGTCCTTGAGGTTGTGCTGCGCCGCGCCGCGAACGACGAACGCGCCGCGGTCGTCGTCGCGCCGCTCCGGGACCGCGATCTCGCGCGTGCCGGAGAGGAACTGCCCCGTGATCGACTTCTTGTTGCGCTCGACCTTCTCGGCCGGTCCCTCGGCGACGACCTCGCCGCCGTGCAGGCCCGCGCCCGGCCCCATGTCGACGAGCCAGTCGGAGCGCCGCATCATCTCCTCGTCGTGCTCGACGACGACGACGGTGTTGCCGATGTCGCGCAGCCGCTCGAGCGTCCCGATGAGGCGCGCGTTGTCGCGCTGGTGGAGGCCGATCGACGGCTCGTCGAGGATGTAGAGGACGCCGACGAGCTGGGAGCCGATCTGCGTCGCGAGCCGCAGCCGCTGCGCCTCGCCGCCCGAGAGCGTCGCCGCCGCGCGGTCGAGCGTGAGGTAGCCGACTCCGACGTCGTCGAGGAACGTCAGCCGCTCGCGAATCTCCTTCACGATCCGGTGGCCGATCAACTGCTCGGTCGGCGTGAGGTCGAGCTCGTCGACGAAACGGAGCGCGCGGCTGACCGACAGCTGCGTGAACTCGTGGATCGACGTGCCGCCGACCGTGACCGCGAGCACCTCGGGCTTGAGCCGCGCGCCCTTGCAGACCGGGCATGGCCGGAAGCTCATGTACTCCTCGATCCGCTCGCGCTGGTGCGCGGAGTCGGTCTCGCGGTAGCGCCGCTCGAGGTTCGCGACGATGCCCTTGAAGCTCGCGAGCTCGTGGCCGCGGCTCCGGCCCATGCGGTTCGTGTACTTGACGTAGATCCGCTCGTCGCCTGTGCCGAAGAGGAAGAGGTTCTGCTGCTCCTCCGTCAGGTCGGCCCACGGCTTCGACGTGTCGACCTCGTAGCGGTCGGCGACGGCCTGGACGACCGCTTCGTACCAGCCCGACATGCCGCCGACCGACCATGGCACCAGCGCGCCGTCGTCGATCGAGAGCGACGGATCCGGCACGACGAGATCCGGGTCGATCTCCTGCTGGGAGCCGAGGCCGGTGCAGCGCGGACAGGCGCCGTGCGGCGCGTTGAAGGAGAAGATGCGCGGCTGCAGCTCGGGAAGCGAGACACCGTGGTCCGGGCACGCGAAGTTCTGGCTGAAGAGCAGCTGCTCGCCCCCCTTCCCATCGGCATCGCCGACGAGATCCACGGCGACAAGCCCTTCCGACAGCGCCGCCGCCTGCTCGATCGACTGCGCGAGCCGCAGCCGCAGGTCGGCGCGCATCACGAGCCGGTCGACGACCACCTCGATCGTGTGCTTGAACTTCTTGTCGAGCGCCGGCACGCCCTCCTCGAGGACGTACTGCTCGCCGTCGACCTTCACGCGCGTGTAGCCCTCGCGGATCAGGTCCTCGAAGACCTCGCGGTACTCGCCCTTGCGGTCGCGGACGACCGGCGCGTTGACCGTGAAGCGCGTGCCCTCCTCGAGCTGCAGCACCTGGTCGACGATCGCGTCGAGGCTCTGGCCGGCGATCGGCTTGCCGCAGATCGGGCAGTGCGGCCGCCCGACGCGCGCGTACAAAAGGCGGAGGTAGTCGTAGATCTCCGTAACCGTGCCCACGGTCGAGCGCGGGTTCCGTGACGTCGTCTTCTGGTCGATCGAGATCGCCGGGCTGAGGCCGTCGATGTGGTCGACGTCGGGCTTCTCCATCATCTGGAGGAACTGCCGCGCGTACGCGGAAAGCGACTCGACGTAGCGGCGCTGCCCTTCCGCGTAGATCGTGTCGAAAGCGAGCGAGGACTTGCCGGAGCCCGAGAGCCCGGTGATGCAGATCAGACGGTTCCGCGGCAGGCGGACGGTGATGTCCTTGAGGTTGTGCTCGCGAGCGCCGTGGACGACGAGTTCTTCGGCGGCCATGTGAGAGGCATTCTACCGCGCCGAACAGACGTTCGTCCCACTCACCGCCGCTGCTGCAGAAGACGGGTGAGGCGGCGCGGCACGAAGTCGACCTCGAGCTCGCCGGCGATGATGGTGGCATAGCCGAGGAGACGGCCGGGCACCGTCCGCTCTACCTCGAAGACCGTGCCGTTGAGCGAGACCGACGCGCTCCTCCGGCGCAGAAAGCCGTGCTCGACCACGAACGCGTTCCTCGTCACCGCGAGATGAGTGCGGTCCCAGCGGGTGACGCCGACGACTGCGATCACGGCGGCGAAGGCGAGCAGAACCGCTCCCACGGCCGCGAGCGCGGTCCAGGGAGCGAGGAAGCACGCGCCGCCCGCGAGCGCGAGCACGAGGGCGCGCGAGAGCGGCCGCGCCAGCGCGATCCCGTGACGATGCATCTCGATCACTGAAGCTTCGTTCTCTTTCGCATAGGGAATCCCTCGACAAATGGAGGGAACCGGAACTGCGCGGCGCGCCGCGACCGCGACGCTCGTCGTCATCGCGATCGTCGTCGTCGCGCTCGCGCTCTGGAAGCTCAAGCTGCTCATCGCGCTGCTCTTCCTCGGCTTCGTCATCGCGTCGGCGATGCGCCCGAGCGTCGACTGGCTCTACCGGCGCGCCCGCGTGCCGCGGAGCGTCGGCGTCGTCCTCCACTACCTCGTCTTCTTCGGAGCGGTTGCGCTGTTCCTCTACCTCGTCGTACCGGTTGCGATCACGCAAGTGCACCTGGCGATCGGCACGGTGCCGACGTCGACGACGCAGCTTCACCACGCCGCGACTCACTCGCACGGCCTGCGGCACGCGATCCTCAGCGCGGTCGACAAGTGGCTGCGGCGGCTCCCGTCGGGCGCCGGCCTCCTCCACCCGGCGATCAGCGCGACGAAGACCGCGTTCGAGGTGCTCGTCGGGGTTCTGTTCATGTTCGCGGTCGGCGCGTACTGGATCTTCGAACGCGACAACGCGATCGCCCTCATCCAGAAGCTCGTCCCGCGCCGCCACCGCCGCGTCACGCGCGACACGTGGGTGCTCATCGACATGAAGCTCGGCGCGTTCGTACGGGGCGAGCTCCTCCTCGTCGTCCTCGTCGGGAGTCTCCTGTCGCTCGCGTTCTGGCTCGACGGCGAGCCGTACTGGCTCCTCGTCGGCTCGTTTGCGGGGATCGTCGAGCTCGTGCCGATCGTGGGGCCGGTCGGCGCCGGCGTCCTCGCGGTCGGGGTCGGGCTGACAGCCGGGTGGGCCGTCGCGATCGGAGCCGGGATCGCCGTACTCGTCCTCCGACAGCTCGAGGACTACGTCATCGCGCCGCGGGTCTTGGGCCGCGCCGTCGGGCTCTCGCCGCTAGTCGTCCTCATCTCGGTGATCGGGATCGGCTACCTGCTCGGCGCGTTGTACGTGCTCATCGCGATCCCGATCGCGGCGATCGCGTCGACGTTGATCGACGTCGTGATCCACGACCGCGACCCGGCCGAGGAGCACGCGCCGGCAGTCCTGTTCGTCGGGCAGAAGGGCGAGGACTAGCTCAGGACTTGCGCCAGCGGCCGAAGACGAGGCCGCCGAGCGTGAAGCCCAAGCCGAAGGTCCCGACTGCGAAGGCGCCGATCGCGGCGGCCTTGCGCGCGGTCGAGAGCCGCTGCCAGCGGCCGAGTGCCTCTTCCTCTTCGTGCGTGAGCTCTTCGCCGCGACGCTGCTTGCGCAACGCGCCCCCCGCCCGGAGGCCGAGGTAGAGGTCGTCGAAGATCTCGGCGGATTCTTCGGCCATAGCGTCCAATCTATAGCCTCGTTCGATTGTGACGGCCAGGCTCCTCCACGTCTCCGACCTCCACGTGGGCGCGCACGAGGAGCAAGACGTCGAGCAGCCGCTCGCCCGGCTCGTCGAGCGGATCGAGCCGCAGCTCGTGGTCGCGTCGGGGGATCTCTCGCATCGCGGCCGCCGTGAGCAGCTCGAGCGCGCTGCGGGGTTCCTCCGCTCGCTCGGCCCGCCGGTGCTCGCGGTGCCCGGCAACCACGACCTGCCGTACACGCCTGCGCGATTCGTGCGGCCGTGGGCGGAGTTCGAGCGCGTCTGGGAGACGACCGAGCCCGTCGCGTCGCTGCCGGGCTTGCATGTCGTCGGGATCAACTCGGCGCGACCCGTTCACGAACAGAGCGGCGGGCTCGGCGGTGGACGCCTCGAGCGCGCCGTCGCGCGGCTCGGCGAAGCAGAGCCGGACGCGCTGCGCGTCGCCGTCCTCCACCACCACCTCGTCAGCGCGCCATGGCGTGCGGCGAACAAGCGCCCGCTCGCGCGTCGCGAGCACGTGCTCCACGCACTCGCGGCGGCCGGCGCCGACCTGATCCTCGGTGGACACATCCATCAGGCGACCGTGACGGAGCGGCACGAGTTCGAGGCCGTCGGGGACGAGACGCGCACGACTGTCCTCGCGACCGCGCCGGGCTTCGGGCAGCCGCGCCCGCGGCGGCTGGGCGAGGCGCGCGGCGTCCACGTGTACGAAGCCGACGCCGAGGCAATCGTCGTGCGCACGTACGGCTGGAACGGCGGCGACTGGACGCCGGCCGCCGAGCGCCGGTTCCCGCGCTCCTAGCTCCTAACGGTGCTCGACGAAGCGGCGCCGCGTGTAGAGGAGCGCGACCGCGCCTATCAGCGAGAAGACGAGGCCCGCCGGCCGACCGATGAACAGCCACGCCATCACGCCGCCGAGGAACGACCCCGCAAGGCCGAGCACGATGGTGCCGGGAACGCTCATCGGATCGCGCCCCGGGAGGATGAGCCGCGCCAGCGCGCCGACGATCAGGCCCTCGACGATCAGCACGATGACGTACCAGAGAACCACTAGCGGAGCTTCTCGAGCAGCCGGAGACGGGCGGCGTCGTACTCGGAGTCGTCGAGGACGCCGGAGTCGTGCAGCTCCTCGAGCAGGCCGAGGTAGTGCGCGGGATTCTCGGTCGGCTCGCCGGGATGGTCGTGCGCCGAAGCCGCCGGCCGCGGCACGCCCACGCCGGCTTGCGGAGTGCCGAAGGGCTGCCCCACGCCGATCTGATCCGGGTCGATGCCGGCCTTCTTCAGCCGCTCGCGGTACTGCTCGACCCCGAAGCCGCGGTCGGGGAAGCGGTACGCGTCCCGCCCCCACAGCGGCCGCTTCTGCACGAAAAGCCGGTACGCGACCACGAGACCGACGGCGACGAAGAAGCTCGCGAGCCCCGACCACGACGCCGCTTTCCGACCTCCGATCGCGAGGACGATCCCCGAGCCGCCGAGGAAGCCGGCGAAGCCGATCGCGATCGTCAGCCACGCCGGCATCGGATCGGGCCCCGGCAACGCGAAGCGCGCTAACGCGCCGGTGATGAAGGCGATGAACAGCGCGGCGATGACTGCTCCGAACATGTGCGGAGGGTATCTACCGCGGATGAAGGCGCTCTAAGCCGCCGCGAGCGCCTGCAGCTCGCGGCGCAGCTCCTTGATCTCGTCGCGGAGCTTCGCCGCGTACTCGAAGCGGAGCTCGTCGGCAGCGACGTACATCTCCTCCTCGAGCGTGACGACGAGCTTCTCGAGCTCCTCGCGCGACATCCCCTCGACCTTCGAGTCGCCGCGCCGCCGCCGCCCAGGGACGTGCGGAGCATCGAGCTGGAATAGCGCGCCGATGTCGGAGACGCCCTTCGCGATAGTCACCGGCACGATCCCGTGCTCCTCGTTGTACGCGAGCTGGACGGAGCGGCGGCGGTTCGTCTCGTCCAGCGCCGCCTTGATGGCCTCCGTCTCCTTGTCGGCGTACATGAGAACACGGCCGTTGATGTTCCGCGCGGCCCTTCCGATCGTCTGGATGAGCGAGGTGCGGCCACGGAGGAAGCCCTCCTTGTCGGCGTCGAGGATCGCGACGAGCGACACCTCCGGCAGGTCGAGCCCCTCGCGGAGGAGGTTGACACCGACGAGGACGTCGTACTCGCCGAGCCGGAGATCGCGGACGATGTGGATCCGCTCGAGCGTATCGATCTCCGAGTGGAGGTAGCGCGCCTTCACGCCCGACTCGAGGAGGTAGTCGGTCAGGTCCTCGGACATCTTCTTCGTCAGCGTCGTGATGAGGACGCGCTCGCCCGCCTGCTCGCGCGTGCGGATCTCGCCGAGGAGGTCGTCGATCTGGTTCTTCGTCGGGCGGATGTCGACCTCGGGATCGACGATCCCCGTCGGGCGGATCAGCTGCTCCGCGACGACCTTCGAGTTCTGCAGCTCGAACGAGCCCGGCGTCGCGGACACGAACACCATCTGCGGCACCTTGCGGAGGAACTCGTCGAAGCGGAGCGGTCGGTTGTCTAGCGCCGACGGCAGCCGGAAGCCGAAGTCGACGAGCGTCTGCTTGCGCGAACGGTCACCCTCGTACATGCCGCCGATCTGCGGAACCGTCTGGTGCGACTCGTCGATGAAGACGACGAAGTCGGACGGAAAGTAGTCGAGCAGCGTGAACGGATGCGTGCCGGCCGCGCGGCCTTCGAGGATCCGCGAGTAGTTCTCGATCCCGTTGCAGAAGCCGAGCTCCTTGAGCATCTCGAGGTCGTACTCGGTGCGCTGCCGGATCCGGTGCGCCTCGAGCAGCTTCCCCTCGTCCTCGAACGTGCGGACCTGGTGGCTCAGCTCGGCGCGGATGTCGTCGACGGCTCGCTCGACCGTCGGTTGCGACGTGACGTACTCCGTCGCCGGCCAGATGGAGAGGTTGTCGAGCTTCGCGAGCACCTCGCCGGTGAGCGGGTCGAAGTGCGTCATCTGCTCGACCTCGTCTCCGAAGAACGAGATGCGGTACGCCGTCTCCTGGTTGGCCGGCTGCACCTCGACGACGTCGCCCTTGACGCGGAAGCGGCCGCGCCCGAGCACGGTGTCGTTGCGGACGTACTGCGAGTCGATGAGCTTGCGCAGGAGAACGTCGCGGTCGTGCTCGGCGCCGGTCTCGAGGTAGATCATCCGCTCCTGCCATTCCTCCGGCGAGCCGAGGCCGTAGATGCACGAGACGGACGCGACGACGATCACGTCGGTGCGCGTGAAGAGCGACGACGTCGTCGAGAGCCTGAGGCGC
>Ga0265338_10004507_pt1 | contig 18779 bp, 13 predicted proteins | sample 42126metaG_FD_193579 | JGI IMG/M metagenome (GOLD analysis project Ga0265338, IMG submission 193579) | Rhizosphere microbial communities from Carex aquatilis grown in University of Washington, Seatle, WA, United States - 4-21-26 metaG | ecosystem: Host-associated > Plants > Roots > Rhizosphere... | reverse complement strand
CGATCCGGGAGGTCGGCTTGCTGCAGCCGGTGGTGGTCCGCAAGGTCATGCCGGGCCGCTATGAGCTGATCATGGGTGAGCGGCGCTGGCGCGCGTGTCAGCGGGCCGAACTAGAGCAGATTCCGGCGATTGTCCGGGCAACTGCCGATGATGAGCTGCTCCGGGACGCGCTCATGGAGAACCTGCACCGGGAGCAGCTCAACCCGCTCGAAGAGGCTGCGGCCTATCAGCAGTTGCTTGACGACTTCGGTGCCACGCATGAGGAACTGGCTCGCAAGGTCGGGCGTTCACGGCCGCACATCTCGAACACGCTGCGACTCCTTCATCTCCCGCCGGCGGTGCAGCGGCGAGTGGCCGCCGGGGTGCTGAGCGCGGGACATGCCCGTGCGCTGCTGTCACTAGACGATCCGGCGGCGCAGGATCACCTGGCGCACCGCATCGTGGCCGAGGGCCTGTCGGTCAGGGCGGTCGAGGAGATCGTGGCGCTGGGCGACACGCGCCCGGCCAAGGCGCGGCGCGCTCCGGAGAAGCAGCCACTGGCGCCGGCCCTCAGCGACCTGGCGGACCGGCTTTCCGACGCGTTCGATACCCGGGTCAAGGTCGAGCTCGGCCGGCGCAAGGGGAAGATTGTCGTCGAGTTCGGGTCTATCGAAGACCTGGAGCGGATCGTGGCCACCATGTCCCCCGGCTGGGACCGGACGCTTAGCGCCTGATTGCCGCCTGCGGCATCCTTGGTCGGGCGTCGGGCGTCGGGCGTCGGATATCGGGCGTCGGGGCCCCCGCGCCGGGCCGAGATGTGCCTGGATAAGACCAGACCGGTCGGCCATGCGGAGGCGATTGTGGCGACGCTTATGCAGCGCCGCGCTCTGTGCTGGTGCCCTAGTTTGGGGCGACCGGCGTGAGACGCAAGGTGACCAACTCCCGGTGTGGTGACAGTCCAGTGTGGCGATAGCAGAGTTGGCGCTAGTCGGCGTGGTGTCGGTTTCACGTGAAACCTGGGTCGTGGTTTTGCGAGTGCGGTAACCCTGGTCTCGGTTTAAAGGCTGTCCAATCTCACGGGACGAGTGGGCGACCCAATCTCACGGGACGAGTGGGCGACGAGGAAAGGGGTAACGGGACGGGAATGCCGCTCCTGGCGTCCTCAGGCCAGGCTGGACGGCCTTCCGGCGTCAGACCGCCCAGTGCGTCGTCGCGATCAGGTCGCACGGGATGCTGACGACTTCGCGCCCGTCAGTCGGCACCCGGACCATCCACGATGGCGCCATCTCGTCCAGTCGCCGAGCCATCACCTTGATACGGCCACGATGCGCGTCAAGCTGGCTCCCGATCTCCCGCCGGGCCAGCCGCTCACCGGCCGTCTCGTCGCCCGGGGTGAGTAGCACCGCAGTGATGCGCGGAGTCCCCCCATCGCACGATCAGATCGCTCTCCAGCACGCTCGCGGTGTGTAGGTCAGTCGCTGGTAGCCGAGGGCGGCATAGTTGCGCCAGAGGGCAGCAAGGTTGTCCTCGATGAGCTTCGTGCGGGCGGAATCGCCCGGGGTGGCGGATAGTCCTGGTCCAGGAGGTGCCCTTCATGCAGCAATGCGCGACCGACCGTGCTTGAAGCTGAGCGGAGACTACCCAGGCGATCGGGACTTACCTGCCGCTCCAGCCGATGATGGGCAATGCCTCGCATTGAGCCATAGTGATGGCTCTCCCTGCATTGCTGTCTGGTCATTGTTGCGATCAGGTCAGGCACCCCGGGGTGCTTCTGGGTGAACGGGGCCGCTTTGACTCTCCTGCGGGGGAGAGCGAAGACTCCTGCTCGTACGGACCGGACCAAGGAATCAGGCGCACAGCGACAGCAGAGAGCACATGTCGCTGATCCTGCCCATCGCCATCGCCGCGTATTTGCCACCGAAGGCGGACCACGGACACGCTACGGGCGACCCGTACCGAGGACGCGGTGATCAACGGATGAGGGCACCGAATACCGCGCCGAGGCAGCTATCCAGGCCTGGAACGAGAAGGCCAGCCGGGAGGTCGAGGCAATCTGCAAAGTGGAAGACGCCGACGATTGCTGGCCGGGCCGTTGCCTCCGTCCCGGACCGTTGCCTCCGTCCGTGTCGCCGGGGAAGTCCGCAGGGGAACTCCCGGGGAAGGCTGGGGGGAAGGTCGCCGACAGCCCGGTGACGTTGCCCTTCATATGTGCGCTGCCCGGCGACAAGACCGGCGCAGCGTCCTCGCCTGAACGGTTTCACGTGAAACAGGCTTCCGCGGTAACTTCACACCCGGGAGAGTGCCGCCTCACGCAGACTGGCGATGAAGGCATCCACATCGGTCTCGGACGTGTCGAACGCGGTCATCCAGCGCACCACGTGATCCTGCTCGTCCCAGACATGGAATCCCCACAACCGCTGTAGCGGCTCGATGTCCCGCGGATCCATGGCCGCGAATACCGCGTTGGCCTCGACAGGCTGTTGCAGCTCGACACCAGGAATCTCGCGGACCCCGGCCGCGAGGCGCTGGGCCATGGCGTTCGCGTGCCGGGCGTTCTTTAGCCAGACCCCGTCCTCCAGCAGGCCGATGAACTGCGCCGCGAGGAACCGCATCTTGGATGCCAGTTGCATCTGCTGCTTGCGCTGGAAAGGAACGCTTCCGTCCAGATCCTCGGCCATCAGGACAACGGCTTCCACGCCGACCGCGCCGTTCTTGGTGCCGCCAAAGCTGAGCACGTCCACGTGGGCGGCCAGGTCCGCCAGATCGCAGTTGAGGTGGGCGGCAGCATTCGCCAGCCGGGCCCCGTCCATATACAGCCGCAGATCGTGGGCCCGGCAGAACTCACCGAGCCGGTGGAGTTCGTCGAGCGTGTAGCAGGTGCCAAGCTCGGTCACCTGGGCGATGGCGACCGCCCTCGGCTGGACCCGGTGCTCATCTCCCCGGCCGCCCAGCCGGGTGGCGACGAGTTCGGGAGTCAGTTTGCCGTCCCGGGAGGCCACGGGCAGCAGTTTGCTGCCAAGCACCCGCTCCGGAGCACCACACTCGTCCACGTTCAGGTGAGCGCTGTCCGCACAGATCACAGCCTCGTGCGGGCGGAGCAGCAAACTGAGTCCCAGCACGTTGGCGGCGGTGCCATTGAAGACGAAGTAGACACCGCCGCGCGCCGCGAGCAAACCCCGGATTTCAGCGCTGGCTCGCGCTGTCCACGCGTCGGCACCGTACGCGTGGGCGTCACCCGCGTTCGCGGCGGAAATCATGCGCAGGACCGCGTCGTGGGCTCCTGCATGGTTGTCACTACCGAAGCTCTTGCGTGAAGTCACGGCCTGAGCCTAGCGCCGTCCGACTGCGGGTCGGCCACGGCCAGATCGGTAACGCGACCGGGTCAGTTGCCGCGGGCGGCGGCCAGGCAGAGCAGGTCCCGGCAGGCTACCCCGAGATCAAGCCCGGCCGCCTCCAGGGCCATCGGGAAGGTACTCGTCTCGGTCATCCCGGGCGCGACGTTGACCTCCAGGAAGAACACCTGGCCATCCGCAATGATCAGGTCTGTCCTAGACAGGTCCCGCAGGCCAAGCACGGCGTGGGCGGTGACGGCGGCGGCCGCCGCGGCGGCCGCCACATCCCTCGGCAGCCGGGCCGGCGTATAGAACTCCGTCTGGCCCGTTGTGTATCGGGCGGCGTAGTCGTAGGCACCGCTGACCGGCAGGATCTCCACGGCCGGCAGCGCTTCTGGCCCCCGGCCGAGGTCAAGAACGCCCACGGCGACTTCGGTGCCGGTGACGCAACGCTCGACGAGTGCGGTATCGCCGTAGGCGAAGCAGCCGATCATCGCGCCGGGCAGGTCCTCGGCGGTCATCACCCGGGCCGCACCCAGAGCCGAGCCACCGCGCGCGGGCTTGACGAAGAGCGGCAGCCCCAGCATGGCCACAATCCGGTCGAGCACCGCACTGGCGCCCAGGTCATGGAAAGTCTCCCGGGGCAGGGTCACAGATTCTGGAGTGAGCAGTCCAGCTTGCTTGACGACAGTCTTCGCGGTGGGCTTGTCGAACGCGAACCGGCTGGCGTCCGCGGTTGAGCCGACATAAGGCACGCTCAGCAGGGCAAGGACTTCCCTGATCGACCCGTCCTCGCCACAGGCACCATGGATCGCCGGGAAGACCGCGTCCGGCGGGTCCGCGATAATCGCCGGGATCAGCGCGGAGTCGGCATCGACGGTCCTGGCGTCCACGCCCGCCTCCTGGAGCGCGTCGCGCAGCCGGTCACCAGACCGCAGCGAGACTTCGCGTTCCGGCGACAGACCTCCGGCGAGGATGAGGACGCTCCCCAGGTCACTCATCGCGACACATCGGCGCCGGCGGGCCCGGTCAGGCCTGCGGGGCCCATGACAGCCGGCGTACCGCCGGGCCGGGGCGCTCCGAACGTAGACCGCAGTTCCACCTCGGTGCCGACCACCTCAGCCAGCCGCCTGACACCTTCCCTGATCCTGTCCGGTTCCGGGTAACAGTAGGACAGCCGCAGATGGTCGGCTCCGGACCCATCCGCGTAGAAGCCGGTGCCCGGGACATAAGCCACCCGGGACGAGATCGCCCGGGGCAGCATGGCCTTGGAGTCCACGCCCGGCGGGAGCTGCAGCCAGACGTAGAAGCCTCCGGCAGGCCTGGTCCACCGGCAGCCCTCGGGCATCAGCGCGGTCAGTGCGTCCAGCATGGCGTCCCTGCGCTCCCGGTACAGCTCACGGAAGACCTTCACCTGCTCCCGCCACGGCTGCGAGGCCAGGTACTCGCGGACCATCAGCTGGGCCAGGCTGGAATGGCAGAGCACCGCGGACTCGGCGGCGAGGACGAGCCTGTCCCGGATCCCGGGCGGGGCGGCGGCCCAGCCGACTCGCAGGCCCGGCGCGATCGTCTTGGAGAACGTGCCCAGGTACACCACGCCCTGTGGGTCGTCGGCACGCAGCGCCCGCTGGGGGTCACCATCGAATCCGAGCAGCCCATACGGGTTGTCCTCAATCACCAGGAGGCCTGCCCGCTGGCAGATGTCCATCACCCGGACCCGGCGCTCAGCGTCCAGCGTGACGCCGGCCGGGTTGTGGAACGTCGGGACGGTGTAGAGGAACTTGACCCGGCGGCCTTCGGCCGCCAGCCGGGTGATCGCCTCTTCCAGGGCCTCAGGAATGAGGCCCTGGTCATCCATCGGGACATGCACGACCTGCGCCTGATATGAGGTGAAGGTGCCGAGCGCGCCCACATACGACGGTCCTTCGGCGAGCACGACGTCGCCGGGGTCCACGAAGATCCTGGTCAGCAGGTCGAGAGCCTGCTGCGAGCCGACCGTGACGACGACCTCGTCGGGGTGCGCCCGGATGCCCTCCAGGGACATCACCTCGCAGATCTCCTCGCGCAGGCCAGGGTCGCCTTGGGCGGTGCCGTACTGCAGGGCTACCGACCCGTGCCCCGAGACGAGCTGGCCGGCCATCTCACCTACCGCGTCGAGTGGCAGCGCGGCGATGAACGGCATGCCACCGGCCAGGGACACGATCTCGGGCCGGGCCGCCACCGCGAACAGGGCGCGGATCTCCGAGGCGACCATTCCGCGGGCCCGGCTCGCGTACTGATCCACGTACCGGTCAACGCGTGATCCGCGGGGCTGGAGGGTTTCCTCTGGCTCCTGAGAGCCACGGTGTACCCTGGCGCCAGCTCCGCGGCCAGCCGCGGCGGCGGCCACGGCTGCTGCCGGGGGCGCGGGCACCAGTGGGCTGTCTGCTTGCTGGGACTCGGGCAACACGGTCTCTCCTTCAGTGGGATGGGTACCATGTCAGGGTACGTGTCCGCTAGGGGGCGTGCCCGGGGGTACCCAGGATTCCCGCCACCGGCCGCCCGCAGGAAACTGCCCGCTGCCACGAACACAGGGGTGCCAGTGCCGCGCCGTCTTGTCAGCATCACCCTCGACAACCTTGGCGACCTGCCGCATCGCTGCCGTCGCTGCGTGTTCTGGGAACTCGATCCGGTCAGTCACGCCCGGGCCCAGGAAGTGGGTGATCCGGCCCTGGAGAAAGAGGCGTGGATCTCCTCCACCCTGCTGGAGTGGGGAAGCTGCGGCAAGATCGTTTATGTGGACGGGGCGCCGGCCGGATATGTCCTGTACGCGCCGCCCATGTATATCCCGCGGTCAGTCGCCTTCCCGACCAGCCCGGTCAGTGCGGACGCGGTCCTGCTGATGACCGCGCACGTTCTCGGCGAATTCGCTGGTGGAGGACTGGGCCGGATGCTGGTGCAGGGCGTGGCCAAGGACTTGACCCGGCGCGGCGTCAAGGCTATCGAGGCGTTCGGCGACTTGCGCTCCGAAGGCCTGTCCTGCGTGATGCCCGCCGACTACCTGCTGGCGGTGGGGTTCAAGACGGTCCGGCCGCACCTGCACTATCCGCGGCTCAGGCTGGAGCTCAAGACCGCCGTGTCGTGGCGCGAGGACGTCGAGGTGGCCCTGGAGCGGCTGCTCGGCTCGATGAGCCCCGAGCGGGCCCTGCGCCTCGCGTAGGGCGTGTCGCCCAGGCAGCGCAGGCCACGTCAGGGCGGTCGGCAGGGCCAGGTTCTTTGCGTTAGGTAGCGAAGTTTTCATGCAGCAGCAACAGCGCGAATGCGGCGACCGTCGCGTCATCCGTGATGGATCCGTCCCGGATCATCTCCCGGAATCGGGCCCGGGAGACCCAGGCCTGCTGCATGTCCTGTTCCTCGGCCTCGCGCTGCGGGGGGCCGGCTGTCAGCCCGGTCGCCAGGAACGCGTGAAAGCCCTGGCTGCTCAGGCCATGTGCGCTGTGCAGGAAACCCAGGAGGATCAGCTGGCGGGCGGTGAGCCCCGTTTCCTGGATCAGCTCAAGCCGGGCCAGCTCCTCGGGATCCCCGGTACCCCGGCCGGGGAAGGCACCCTGTGGGAACGCCCACGATCGGCGTCCCACCGGGTACCGGTACTCCTCGACCAGGCAGAACCTGTCCCGGTCGGCCGGGATGACGAGCGCGAAGTCAGGCTTGTCCACCACCGCGTAGCTGCCCCGGCTGCCGTCCCGGCGCTCGATTTGATCCTGCCGCAGCACCATCCAGGCGTCCTCGTAGACGAGGCTGGAGGAGAGGGTGCGGATGTCAGGCTCGCTAATGTGCGTGTCGGGCACTAAGGCTCCTGATCCTCGCGGCTATCGGCCAGCCCATGGCGGCCCGGCGACCTCAGATGAAGTCGGCGATTTCGCGGAGCAGGGCGGACTTGGACTTGGCCCCGACGACCTGCTTGACGACCTCGCCACCGGAGAACACGTTCAGGGTCGGGATGAGCATGATCCCGTACTTCTGCGCCGTCTGCGGGTTCTCCTCGATGTTGAGCTTGACCACGTCGATCTTATCGGCGTGCTCCTTGGCGATCTCCTCAAGCACCGGAGCGACCTGCTTGCACGGCCCGCACCACTCGGCCCAGTAGTCCACGATGACCGGCTTGGAATTCTTCAGCACGTCGGCCTCGAAGCTGTCATCGGTCACGATCTTGGTTGCACCCACAGTGGTACTTTCCTTTCCGGTTCTCTCGGGGCTTCAGGCTTCAGGACTCGTGGTCCGCGAGCCAGCGTTCGGCGTCCAGCGCGGCGGCACAACCTGTCCCAGCCGCCGTCACGGCCTGACGGTAGGTGTGATCCACGACATCACCCGCGGCGAACACGCCATCGACGCCGGTGCGGGTCGAGGGCTGCTCAACGATCAGGTAACCCTCGTCGTCCATCGCCAGCTGGCCGGCGAACAGCTCGGTGCGCGGGTCGTGGCCGATAGCCACGAACATGCCCTGCACCGGCAGCGTGCTCTCCTCGCCGGTCTTCGTGTTACGCAGCCTGACGCCAGTGACCTTGGTCTCGCCCAGCACCTCGATGACCTCGCTGTCCCAGCGGAAAGCCACCTTCGGGTTGGCGAACGCGCGATCCTGCATGATCTTCGACGCGCGCAGCGCATCCCGGCGGTGGATCACCGTCACCGAGTTGGCGAACCGGGTCAGGAACGTCGCCTCCTCCAGGGCGGAGTCACCCCCGCCGACCACCGCGATGTCCTTCTCGCGGAAGAAGAAGCCGTCGCACGTCGCACACCAGGACACCCCGTGCCCGGACAGCCGCTTCTCACCATCGGCGGCGAGTTCCTTGTACCGCGAGCCAGTGGCGATGATCACGGTCCTGGCCAGGTAGGTGTCGCTGCCGGCGGTGATGACCTTGGGGTTGGCCTTGAGGTCCACCACCGTCACGTCATCGGTGACCAGCTCCGCACCGAACCGCTCGGCCTGCTTACGCATCCCGTCCATCAGGTCAGGGCCGATGACCCCGTCCGGGAAGCCCGGGAAGTTCTCGACGTCCGTCGTGTTCATCAGCGCGCCACCGGCCGTGACAGAACCCTCGAACACCAGCGGGTTCAGCCGGGCCCGTGCGGCATAGACCGCCGCGGTGTATCCGGCCGGACCTGACCCGATAATGATGACATCCCGAATGTCGGTCACGTCTGCATGCCCTTTCCTCGACTTGCACCGGCGTCAACCGATACTAGGGCGCGGAGATTCCCGCGGTCAGCAGCCACGCGAGCCTAGGCCAGGGCGACGCTCAGCCGGAACCGGGAAGCCCCGTGTGGGTTATGACATCGCTGCGTGTGGCCGAGCACGCCGGGCCGACCACCCACACCTCGGCGGGCGCCTGCGCGGTGCGGCGCAGCACGATGATCGTGGCCGGTCGGCCGTTGTACCGGGCCACATCCACCAGTTGCGGCTGGTGTCCCCCGGCAATCCTGGCCACACAGGCCGTTAGCGCGGCGAGATTGCGCGGCTGCAGGATCTGCCTGCTCGGCACAGGTGCGGACGGGGTCTGTTTGGCCGGCGCTGACAGCCGGGTGTCCGGCGCGTAGCGCGCCAGAGCCGCGGTGGCCTGCGCCGGGAGCCGCCCGGGCCGGTAGTCCGTGCCGCTGGAGATCAGCAGGAGGCCGCTGCTGCCGGTCGCGGAGCTGGCCTGCCCCTCGGACTGCGCCCCCGGGACCGCGCCGTGCGCCGGGGCCCCGGCGCTGGTCGAAGCTGGGCCCGATGACCCCGACGCCAGGTGCGAGAGCAGGTAGCCGCCGCCTCCGGCCACCACGACGATGGCGGCGGCGTAGGCCAGGACCCGCTGGGCCACACCAGGCCTGCCCCATCGCGTGCGCTGGGGGCCGGTGTGCGGGCGCTCCGCAGCGGGTGAGGCCGCCGGCACAGTTGGCTGGGCGGCCTCGGCCGGCCGGCCGGCTGCCTCGGCGGCCAGGGCCGCCTCGATCCGGGTGGCAAGCTCGGGTGGCATCGCCGGCACAGATGTGAAGGCCAGCAGCGTGGGCACCTCGGCGAGCCCAGCGTCCAGCTCAGCGCAGCGGGCGCAGCCGGACAGGTGCGCGCGGATTCGGGCCGTCGCGCGCCTGTGGAGCAGCCCTTCCCGGCACATGGCCAGGGCCTCCGCGTCCACATGGCCTCTCATGCCTGGCTGTCACCCCCCTCCCCAGCTGAGACGCGCGGGCCACCCGGCTGGTTCCGGCCGGGCTGGGCCTGGGCGGCCTGGGTCGCGGCGCCATGGTCGCCGCGCGGCGCCCCGCGAAGGTGCGCCAGCCGGGGGAGCAGCCGCGCGCGCCCTCTGGCACACCTGCTCTTCACGGTGCCGGTGGAGACTCCGAGCACCTCGGCCGCGTCAGCCACTGAGTAGCCGAGCATGTCGACGAGGACCAGCGCTGCGCGCTGCTCGTAGGCCAGCGTCCGCAGCGCCGCCAGCACGTCGAGCGACGTTTCCGTGTTCGCCGCATGGTCCGCGTGATGCGGGCCGGGCGCCCCGACCGCGAGGGCGTCCAGCGTGCGCTCGTCCATCCCGCTGGTGGCCGGCCGGGCCGCCTTGCGCCTCAGCCGGTCCAGGCAGGCATTGACGACAATGCGATGCAGCCACGTGGTCACTGCCGAGTCCCCACGGAAGTCGCCGGCCCGCCGGAACGCCGAGATCATCGCATCCTGGAGCGCGTCTGCCGCCTCGTCGGCATCGGCGAGCGTGCGCAGGGCTACCGCCCAGAGGCGGTCACGGTGGCGCAAGAACAGCAGGCCAAACGCATCCTTGTCTCCGCTGACGTGGCGGCGGAGCAGGTCACTGTCAGTGAGTCGCTGCTCAGGCGCCCCGCGCGGATCAGGCAGCGCCTGCCCGGACTGGCCGGGCATGGCTCAGCCCGATCCCCGCACGACGATGTTGTAGATCTGCGCCTCGAACTTGTTGCCTGACCCGGCGAGCGGTGGCAGTTTCGTGAACCAGATCAGCACATAGCGGCCGGTGGCTGAACTCTTCGTCCGGAACGTGTACGTCCCGCCGATATCCGTCGCCTTGGCCACTGTGGTGAAGGTGGACAGAGTGGACTTGGCCCGGGTGTTGTTGTTGCCGACCTCGACTGCGACATCGGCGCCGACGGCCTGGCCGAAGGTCACCTGCACCGAGCTCAGCTTCACCGACTTGCCCATGTCCAGGATCAGCCCCGTGCCTGGCTTGAGCCCGCCGAACACCGGGTTGCCGATGTAGAACTGCGTGTACCAGTCGGTGGCGGGATTCCCGTCAATCGCCAGCGCGGCGTGCTGGTCGTTCTCGTTCGAGGCGTCATTGCTGTAGACGTCGAACCCGTGCGCGCTGGCCGGCGTGAGCGGCGCTGCCGCGGCCCCGCCCGACGGATTGGCAGATTGGCTGCTGCCCGGGGCTCCTGGGGATGACGTGGCGGGGTGCCGCCCGAGGCTCCAGACGCCGATGGCAATGGCGACCAGGACGATCACGGCCACCACGGCGATCACGGCCCGGTTGGCCGCCGGCCGGCCGGGGCGCGGCCGCTGCTCCGGCCGCGGACGGCCGCCCGGCGGCTGGTCTCCCGGGCTCCAGTACTGCCGCTCGGGAGGCGGGCCGGACGGCATGTCTGGGCCGCCGTAGCTCGTGTTTCGCTGCGGCGCCGTGGCCGGTGCGGCGGGCGGCGGGGCGAGCGGGGCTGGAATCACCTCGGCCAGCGCATCAGCGAACAGCGCTGGCGTGGTGAGCGGCGGTCCCCGGCGGCGCTCCCGCTGGAACAGCGCCTGGCAGGTGACCTCGTCGATGGATGCGGGCACGCCCGCACAGACCTGGCGCGGGCTGCGTGGCCGTCCGTCGGCCATCGGAGCCGGCGGCAGTGTCGGGCTGTCCGGTCCTGGCCAATGGCAGGTCAGCGCCGCATAGAGGAGCATGGCGAGGCCGCGGGTGTCGGCGAGTGCCGGGTCATCGGCGGTGGCTCCGGACAGGGCCGCGTCGATGCCGAGACCGAGCACCTTCACGCCACCGCCGGGGGTCCAGCGCAGCGAATCGGTAGTCAGGCAGAGGTGAGCCAGTCCGGCCTCGTGCGCCACGGCGAGAGCCTCGGCTCCCTCGGCGACGATCTCGGCACCATGCGCCGGGTCGAGAGGGCCGTCAGCGAGCAGGTCATCGAGCGAGTCGCCGGCCACCCACTCCATCACGATGTAGGCATGGTCCCAGTCGTCTTCCACGTCGAAGACCTGTGCGAGGCGCGCGTCGGTGAGCCTGCTCGCCGAGCGTGCGGCGGTTATCACCTCGTGCAGGCGCGGGAAGCCCGGTGCGAAGGTGAGCACGGTGACCGGCCGGGCCAGCGTCTCGTCGATGGCCATCCATGCGGCCCAGCCACTGCTGGCGTTGATTCGGTCCTCGAGCCGGTAACGACCACCAAGCCGGGTACCAGGTTCAGAAATGAAGGTGCTCATAGCCTGCAGTCAAGAGCGGGGCGGGCTCTCGACCCTCCTTCCGAGCCCCCGTAGCCATCAGCGAGCGGAGTACGGAACCGTGCTGCTGGACACCATGCTAAGCGGCGCACGGCTCCGTGGCGCTGCCCCAGTACCCCTCGGCGGAAACCGTTACCAGCGAGTGACCCTGCTTGGAATGACGATAACCCGGTTCCTGCCTCAGCGGGGAGATCTCTTGCCGCGCGCCGCGGCGCGGTAAGACCACTTGGCGGCATCAGGCACCTGACCTGCGCCGCAGGATTAACCGTCATCGGCCCAGACGTGCCTTCAGAGTGTCGCCGAGATCGGTCACCTCGGCGATCCGGAGGGCCCGGGCGAACAGGACGTAGAGCAGGAGACCTCCGCTGCCGCCAATCAGCACGGTGACCAAGCCGAAGAGCGGCCCGGGCGCGAAGATCACGCCAACCATGAACGTCGTGGCCCAGGCGAGGATCAGGGCGGGCAGGGCAGCGGCATGCATCCGCAGCAGGGTGCTGGCGACCCCGTGACCATCCAGGCCGTCCAGACGCCGGCTGAGGATGCGCCAGGACACTGCCGCGCCGACGATGTTCGACAGCCCGAAGGCGATGCCGAGACCCTGCACCACGTGCCCGGCCGGCAGCACGGTCAGCGACAGGAGGCTGGCCGCGATGTTGACGGCCATCACGGCGACCCCGATGAACATCGGGGTCCGGCTGTCGTGCAGCGAGTAGAAGACCCGCAGCAGCAACTGGAAAACCATGTACGGCACCAGGCCGAGCGAGAAGACACCGAACACTTCGCCGATGTAACGCGCCTCCGTGACCGAGGTGCTGCCGTGTCCCAGGGCGAACAGGAACTCGGTCAGTGGCGCTCCCAGCACCGCGAGCAGCAGGGCGGCCGGCACGACGATGACCGACGACAACCGGACCCCAGCGGAGAAGTCATCGCGGACCAGCGAGTACCGGCGCTCCGCGGCGTGCGCGCTCATCCGGGGCAGCAGCGCGGTGATCACCGAGATGCCAATGATCGCGTACGGCATCTGGAACAGCTGCCAGGCGTAGCTGTAGGTGGAGAACGAGTCGCTCCCGGCGTGCACCGACGCCGCGTTCGCGACGTTCTGCACGACCAGGAAGGAGACCTGGGTGGTGACGATGTAGCCGAACAGGGGAGCGGCCATCCGGCGGATCTCGGCGACTTCGGCCCGCCGGAAGTCGAACCGGGGCCGCCAGCGGAACCCGACCCGGCGCAGGGCGGGAACCAGGGCCGCGGTCTGCGCGACGATGCCCAGCGTGGTGCCGAAGCCGAGGAGCTGAATCTGACCCGCGGAAATCGTCGATGCGTTGACGCCGATGCCGCCGACGGCGATGAACATCAGCAAGACCACGGTGACCACGAGGTTGTTGATCACCGGGGTCCACATCGGTGCCGCGAAATGCCCGCGTGCGTTCAGCACCGCCCCGGCCAGGGAAGTCACCCCGTAGAAGAAGATCTGCGGGATGAAGAAGTAGGCGAAGATCACCGTCAGGTGACGCTCCGGCCCGGTGAGGGCGTGTGCGTACAGGGCCACCAGCAAGCTGGCGGCCAGCGTGGCCAGCACCGTCAGGGCGAGCAGCGCGGCGGTGCCGAGGGTGAACATGCGCTGGTCGTAGGCCTCGCCGCGGTCGGTGTCCCGCCTGGCCGCGTTGACCAGCAGCGGGACGACGACGCTGGTGAGGATCCCGCCGAGCATGAGGTCGTAGACGGTATTCGGCAGCGTGTTGGCGTTGTTGTAGGCGTTGGCGATCCCGACGACGCCAAGCGCGTAGACGAGCACCAGGGTGCGCAGGAACCCGGTGCCGCGTGAGGCCAGGGTGCCAAGGGCCATGACGCCGCTGGAGCGGACCAGGCTGACATCGCCCGGGCCAGGGTGATCACCGCCCGCGCCGGCGGGCGGGTCGGTCGGCGGCGGGATCACGCCATCGTCAGGGATGCTCTGCCCAGCCTGGGGTGCTGGCATACTCATCCGGCTCCTCCGGTCTGTCGTCGCGGGTGGCAGGCCCCCGCACGACGGTATCCGGTTCGCTGGGCCCGCTGGCCGGATCCGGGCCGTTCGCGTCATCAAAAGGGCCGTCCCCCAGCTCGGCGGGCTGCGTGCCACCCTGCGGGCCGCCGCCTCGCCGGAATGCCCGTCCGCCCGCCGTGAGGACGAACACGGCGACGGCGATCCCGATGATCACCAGGGCGAGCGTGCCGAAATGCGTCGCGTCCACGGTGAGCGTCGATGTCCCGCCGGGCAGCGGGATGCCACCTGGGGTAAGCAGGCTGAGCCTGAGCGTGGTGGTGCCCGCCGCGGCCGCCTTCACCCGGACCGCGATGGTCCGTTGCTCACCGGACGCGATGGTGACGGTGGGATTGAAGGGCACGATCGTAATCCGCCCATCGCTGGGTCCCCGCACGCGCAGCTGGACGGTGACGGTCTGGCCGAGCTTGTTGCTGATGGATACCGGCACCGAGCCGGACTGGCCGCCCAGCGTCACCTGGGAGGAGTCGATGATCTTCACCAGCCGTTCCCGCGACGTGATGTAGCCGGACACCCGGGCGAGCAGGCGGCGCGCCTGCCGCGCGCCGCGGCGGCCGCGCCAGGCCGCCGATTCCACCGCGGCGACGGCCGTGCTGAGGTAGGCGCTGTTGGGCGGGTTGAGGATGCTGCCCTGCAGCCGGAGCCGCCCATCCAGTTGCCGCACCTGGCGGAGCAGCGACGCGCCCAGCTCGGCCGTGCTGTGCAGCTGCGACGGTGGTTGCTGGAGGGGCGTCTGCCCGCTGGCCGGGGTGGCCGTCACCAGGTCAGCCAGGCTGACCGGGCTGAGCCAGGGTGCGTTGACGGTCTCGGAGAGCAGCGCGGCGGCCACTCCGGGCGCTGGATCCCACCGCCGGGGTGGGGCAATGACCACGGAGCGGCGCAGCGCCGGTACCTCGGCGGCGATCATGGCTGTCTCGGCGAGGAAACGCTGCTCGGTGCTGAATGAGGCGCCTGCCGCCGTGGCTCGGGAACTCGCTGACCGGGCCGTCGCCGGTATCGGCGCCGTGCCCAGGATCTGGGTGAGGGTGTCGTCAGCCAGCGCGACGTGCAGTTCAGCGCCCACCCCGTCCGGGGTCTGGGTCACCGCGCCCGGGGTGTAGGTCACCGGGGGTGAGGGGGGCATCGTGGTGCTGTCCAGGATGACAGTGCCGATCCCGTTGACCGCGAGGTTGCCGAGCACCCCGTAGTCAGCGGCCCCGTCGGCGGGCCAGGCGATCCCGCCGAGGCTGTCAGTGGGGCCGCTGTCACCCTGGGTCGCGGTGGTCGAGGCCATCGCCGGCCGCTGCGCGCTGCCCAGTCTCTGGCGAGCCAGCACCCGGCCGTCGTTGAACGCGTGGGTCAGGTCCGCGTCCATGCCCTGATGGGTGAGAGCGGCCACGTCCACGTCGTTGTACGGGGTGACGAAGAAGTCCTGCCGGGCAGTGACCGAGCGGAGTGCCCCGAGCCAGGTTTCCGCGGCCGCGGAAACCTGCTTCCCGGTCGTGCCGGCGCAGGTCGCGCTCCCGCCGACCCGGTAGGGCCGGGTCATCGCCACCACGTTCGCCAGCAGGCCCGGGTCGATGGCCCAGGTGAGGTGGGCACTGCTGGCCGCGGATGTGCTGCCGGCCGCGAGCAGGCCCGCCAGCCGTCCGCCCTGGGACACGCTGGCCGCGAGGCCGTTGTTCAGCAGTGCCCGGCAGGCGGCCTGGTGCGGCGTGTCGATGACGGGCCAGACCCAGGCGATCTGCAGCGGGCCGGCCAGCGTGGAGGCTGATTTGCCCGGCCAGAACGGCAGGAAGCTACGGTCGGTGTCGAGGGCGGCGCCATTGGCGTCCACCTCGGCCGCCAGCGGGTAGACACCGAAGGACCGCGTGCCGATCTCGTGGGCCGAGATGGACACGGTCCATTTCGCCGTGCCCCCGGGCGCAAGCGGGCCAGGGAGCTGGGCCACCGCCCCGGCCACGGGCGAGTCGGCCAGCAGGTTCCCCGCGGCGTAGTTCGTGAGCTCACCCCGGCTGGTCAGGTGAGATCCTGAGGACCGGAGCTGGATGGACAAGCCGGACACGGCATCCGCGGTCGCGTTGCTGACCGTGCCGGAGACGGTCACCGGCTTACCAGGTACGGCAACATCGGGGCTGATCGACGTGATGGTGACAGATACGTGGGCGGCGGCCGCCGCCACCGGTCCCGCGGCGGCCAGTGGAACCAAGGCCAGGGCCGCCGCCGCGCACGCCGCGGCGAGCCGGGTGCCCGCTGCCCTTTTCACAGCGCCCCCGCGAACAACTCTGGTCGCGACGCGTCACGGCACGGCGCCGCGGATGGACCGGCCTGCCGGCCGATCAGCCGATGGCGGCCGGGCACGGAACACTGACGCGGCATGCCGGAAATGCTATTGCCGTTCCCTGAGTGCGTCTTTCAAGATGTCTGCGGGCGGCCAAGATTTCCCCCGGCTATCGGGTACCCCCTACCCTCAATGCCCGTGCCCGATTCCACGTCCACCACCCAGGAGCGCCCGCCCATGAGCGAGCAGCAGCGCAATGCCGCCGCATCCGCACTGCTGCGCAAGGCGGCCGCGCCGGCCCAGGAGCTGGGCCGTATTTTCACCCAGCGCGGGCACGAACTCGCCCTGGTGGGCGGCTCGGTCCGGGATGTCTTCCTCGGCCGGGTCTCGGCCAGCCAGGACGTGGACCTCGCGACCGATGCCACGCCCGCGCAGGTGCTTGAGCTGGCCAAGGGCTGGGCGGACAAGGTGTGGGAGATCGGGATCGACTTCGGCACGGTCGGACTGACCAAAGGCGCCCGGGTCTTCGAGATCACCACCTACCGCAGCGAGACCTACTCGCCACATTCGCGCAAGCCCGACGTCGAGTACGGCACGTCCTTGCGGGCGGATCTGGCCCGGCGGGACTTCACGGTGAACGCCATGGCCGTGCGGCTGCCCTCGCTGGAGTTCGCCGACCCGTTCGGCGGCCTGGCTGACCTGAAGCGGCAGGTGCTGCGCACCCCGGGCACGCCGGAGGACTCCTTCACCGACGATCCGCTGCGGATGATGCGCGCCGCACGCTTCGTCGCGCAACTGGGCTTCACGGTCGATCCTGGGCTCCCGCAGGCGATGACGGCACTGGCTCCCCGGCTGGCGGTCGTGTCGGCCGAGCGGGTCAAAGACGAATTGGTCAAGCTCCTGCTGGCCAGCGTGCCAGGCGGCCCGCGCCGGGGGATATCGCTGCTCGTCGAGACGGGCGTGGCGGATGTGGTCCTGCCGGAGGTGCCCAGACTGCGCCTGGAGGTGGATGAGCACCTCCGGCACAAGGACGTGTACCAGCACTCGCTCACCGTGCTGGATCAGGCGATCGGGCTGGAGGACCGGTACGGCCTGCCGGGCGATCTCGTGGTCCGGCTGGCCGCGCTGCTGCACGACATCGGCAAGCCGAAGACCCGGGCCCGGCTGCCGGACGGCCGGGTGGCCTTCCACCACCACGAGGTCGTGGGCGAGAAGATGGCCCGGGCCCGGCTCAAGGCGCTGCGCTTCCCGTCCGGGGTGGTCGCCGACGTGTCCACCCTGATCGGCCTGCACCTGCGGTTCCACGGATACGGGCCGGGTGAGTGGACCGACGCGGCGGTCCGCCGGTATGTCCGGGACGCTGGGCCCCTGCTGACCCGGCTGCACGTGCTGACCAGGGCCGACTGCACCACGCGGAACCGGACTAAGGCAGCGCGCCTGGCCCGGGCCCAGGATGACCTGGAGAAACGCATTGTGCTGCTCGGCGAGCAGGAGGAACTGGCCAGAATCCGGCCTGACCTCGACGGCAACGAGATCATGCAGGTCCTCGGCGTGCCGCCGGGCCCGGTTGTCGGCCGGGCCTACCAGCATCTGCTTGAGCTGCGGATGGAGCACGGCCCGCTGGGCGCCGACCGGGCGGTTCAGGAACTGCTGCGCTGGTCGGCCGCCGCAGGGCCGGCCGCGGCAGAATCCGCTCCGGAAGGCGCCGCCGGGGAGGAGCCTGCCGGGGCGGCCGCCCCAGAGGCGGAGACCGAGCCGTCCGGCCAGGAACGGCCGAGCAGCAAGTAGCCGCCTGCGGCCACCACGTAGCCGACGGCCACGATGGCGATCAGCGGGTACGACCGGCCGTCCAGCGGCATGATCAGGGCCGCGCCGCCCGCCCCGATGACGAACGGGACGTTGAACAGCATGTCGTACAGGGCGAACACCCGCCCGCGGTAGCTGTCCTGCACGATCTCCTGGATGATCGTCACCGCGCAGATCGCCACCCCTTGGGCCACCACCCCGAGCGCGAACGCGATGACCACGAACGGAACCTGGCTGAACGTCGGGCCGAGCAGCGCGGTGATGATGCCGCCCGCGGTGAGCAGGACGGTTATCCAGGCCGACTTGGCCAGGTACCTGGTCGCCACCGGCGTGATGATCGCCGCCGCTCCGTAGCCGATCGCCGCCGCGATAACTACCAGCGTGAAGTGGGTCAGGGACGTGTTGGCGCTGGCGGTGGCGTAGAAGTAGTTCCGGTACAGCAGGATCGACATGAGCAGCAGGACCCCGTACAGCAGCCGGTGCGCGCCGGTCGCGGCGAGAGCGGCTGCCACCGGGCGCTGGCGCCAGACGTGCCGGGCCCCGCTGATGAGCCCGTCGACCACGATGGACAGTTCGGCCAGCAGCCCGGGGCGGCCCGCCTGCCCGGTCGGCCGGGGCGGCCCGAGCAGGTCGCGGCGCATGGTCAGGCCCACCCCGCCCGCCAGCAGGTAGCACGCTCCAGCGGCTAGCAGGGTCACCGCGGAGCCGCCATGCCCGCCGCCGGTCACGAGGTGAACGCCGAGGCCGGCCAGGCCGCCGATGAACCCGACGACCGTGCCCGCGGTCGGCGACACAGCGTTGGCCATCACCAGCTTGTCCCCGGCGACCACGTGCGGGAGCGCGGCGGACAGTGCGGAGAGGAAGAACCGGTTCACCCCCAGCACCGCGAGCACGCTC
>Ga0265338_10004506_pt1 | contig 18784 bp, 25 predicted proteins | sample 42126metaG_FD_193579 | JGI IMG/M metagenome (GOLD analysis project Ga0265338, IMG submission 193579) | Rhizosphere microbial communities from Carex aquatilis grown in University of Washington, Seatle, WA, United States - 4-21-26 metaG | ecosystem: Host-associated > Plants > Roots > Rhizosphere... | reverse complement strand
CACCGACAACGATTTCATCGGCGGCTTTTCAGGGCCGATTTACGGACGCCGAGCAGGCTGCGATCTGGAAGGCGGCGGCACAGGATGCGACGGGTGCGATCGGCGCCGGGCTGACCAAAGGGCTGACGGCCGGGACGGTCGACCTGACCTCGACAATCGTCAAAGGCTGGATGGACAGCCTCGTCACGGCAGGGGCAATCACCGCCGATCGCGAGACGGCGATCCTCACGCCCTGACACCGACGCCGCAGTAGCAGGGAAATCAGATGCCCCGCATCTACACGGTCTCTTTTGAACAAGCGCTGATCACCGCGGTCCAAGACCTTTTTCAGGTCAGCGGTGCAGCCGGGAAGATGCTGCGTATCCGTCGCGCCGTGCTCTCATGCAGTGATCCGGTGCTGCCGGCGAGCCAAATGCTCGCGGTCCGCGCCCGCTTTCTGCCCGCTACGGTGATTTCAGGGTCAGGGGGCGGAAACCCGACACCGGCCCGAACTGATCCGGGGGATGCGGCGGCGAGTTTTGTGGCGCTGACGAACAGCACGACGAAGGCGACCACCAACGGGTCTCCGGCGACCCTGTATGAAAGTGGCTTTTATCTCTACAAAGGGTTCGACGAGCCTTTCGATGACGGCGTCGGTCATGGCGCTCCATTGGTCGGCCCAGGTGAGGCGTGGGTACTTGAGCTCCTGAATGGTCTGATCGGCGTCGTGCATTTGTCGGGCACCGTCTGGGTCGAAGAGATGGGAGGCTAGCCGTGTCCGATTGGCTTGCCGATCGTCCCCGTCGCCCCCTTCCCGAATTCTCGGCCATTCTCGCGCGCCGTCGCCGCATGGCCGATACCTGGCTACCTTATGTGATGCTGGCCTATCCGCCGATCAGCCTCATCGATGACGCGATGCTTTCCGCCTCAATCGTCGATGACGCAATACTGGTCTAGGCATTGCCTGCGATCATCAACATCCCCGGCGGACCTATCGCCGCCGGATCGACACCGATCTATCGGGCGAAGATCGTCGATGGGTTTGGACGCGGCATATCGGCTGCATCCCTCGATACTCTGACACTGACGATCGTCGATACCAAGACCGAGACGATCATCAACGATTGCGATCAGGTGGACATCCTCAACACCGGACGCGGAACGCTGGATGGCAATGGTAATTTGGCCGTGCAGCTTCTCGCTGGCGATACGTCGATGAGCGAAGTTCCAGGTCTTCCTCAGGTACAGCGAGCGCTGGTCTTCGACTGGACCTACAATTTTGGCACTAACGTGGGAAGGCATCAGGCCAGCTTCATGCTGGTCGCGCTCGCCGGCCCGTAATCAACTGGACGAGGTCGAAACATGGCCGGAAATGGCACGATAACCTCCGCAAATGTCACGCTGGCGCTTGGCGCGACGGGTGTCTTCTCGACGCCGCAGACGATCCAAGACTTCAGCATGGATGACATTTTCGATCATGACATGGTCGATTGGGCTGAAGTCCAGCTCGGGGCGGACGGCATCGGCGTCGCCGGCTGGGTTCCGCGTCTGAACAAGCAGACGATCAGCCTCTTGGCATCATCTCGATCGGTGAGTTTTTTTGAGCTGATCCAGCAGGCACAGGATAACGGTCCCTTCGGCAATGGACCAGATGTGGTCTATCTGTTCGGCTCACTTCGATATCCCTCGATCGGTCGTAGATACACACTGAACCAAGGCGTGATTTCACGCGGTGCCGCCGCCCCCAGCGCGAAGAAGACGCTGTCGCCTCGGCAATTCGAAATTACGTGGATGCCGCCGCAGCAAGGCGTGCCGGCGATCTTCGGTCAACCACTGTAGGACCGAGCACATGCGAAGAACCAAGGAAATCACCATCTCATGGGGTGCGCCGCCAGCCGACCCGGAGCATCCCAAAACCGGCGAAAACCGCGACCACGGCAAGCGGTTCCTGCTTACGGAAATGTCGGCGTTTGCGGCTGAGCGCTGGGCAATGCGTCTCACGCTGGCGATGACGAAATGCGGTCTCGATGTGCCCGAGGGCGCAACGAACTGGGGCGCGATCCTCGCCTATGGCGTGATGAAGGGCATCGGATCGTTACCTTGGCATGAAGCCGAGCCGCTGCTTGATGAGATGCTATCCTGCGTCAGAGTGATCGAGGATCGTATCCCAGAAGGGCGGCCGCCGACTGAGGACGACATCGAGGAGGTACAAACCCGACTGCTCTTGCGCCAAGAGGTATTCGAACTCCATTGTGGTTTTTCCGTCGCCGAAATCCTCTCCCTGTTGGCGTTGGAGGTTTTGCGGCGCCAGGAAGTTTCGTCGAATACGCCAACATCGCATCCGCTGTCGGAGTCGTCGTTTCAGGAAGGCTTGCCACACTGAACGAACTGCAAGCCGTGTACGGCCTGGAAGACCTTTACGACATGGTCGAAATCCTGGCTGTTGATGCGGAGAACCAGCGGCGCGCTAGGCAGAGCTGAATTGGCGTTAACTCGTCTGGATATCGGATTAGCGCATAATTGGCGTATTGCTTTGGGTTCGGGCGGCGCTAATGTTGTGGCTGAAACGGCTTTTGGGGCGAGACAAGAAAAATGTAGCCCCTAAGTCTGTTGATATTAGACAAGAATATGGCATCCCTACGGTTCGGACGCCGGAAGGATACCCAGAGCTTGAGACATTTCGAGGGCCTAATGCCCGCGGATCGTCGAATATTCCAAAAGCACGCGATGAGGATGACTATAACCGCCGGATGCGACGCCGCTTTGCGCAGACGGCTGAATTCAGACGCAAGCAGGCGGTCTCTTTAGGTCTTACGAAATATCGGTGGGCTGTTCCAGCGCCTATGATCGCATGTGATATTGCCCTCAATAACGCCGGCAAGGTGTTCTCGTATCTTGAGCCGCCGCCAAGCGGACATCCTTGCGAAGGTGAATGCCACGCGAAAGATTGGTGCCGGTGCGTCTGTATAACGCTCGCACCGAAATAGGCGCGAGGAATAGCGCATGCCGACGATTATCGATCAGCTTGTCGTCTCGCTCAGCCTTGATCCCTCGCAGTTCACCCAGGGACAGCGGCAGATGGCGCAGAACCTGCGCCAGATGGAAACCGGGGCGGAGCGGGCTGCAAAAAACATCGAGCATTCCGGCTCGCAGGTCGTTTCGTTTTTCCGCACGCTGGAACACCCGATCGCATCCTTACGTGGGCATTTCGAACGCCTGGCGACTGTTACCACAACCCCGCAGCGCAACCTTCTCAATTTGGCGCAGCAGGGGCGTCGCACAGGGCAGGAAATCGAAGCGGGTGCTCTGCGTGGGGCGGCGGGCGTTCGGGCGTTGGGAGTAGCCGGATTGACGGCTGTTGCCGCGTTCGTTGCCCTCGATAAGGTACGCTCATCAGCAACTGAGACGGCACGGAACCTGTTCGGGGTCGGGATCGGCGCAGTGGGCGCCGGGATGCCGATTCACGAATACACAGCGCTCAGTCAGGCACTTCTGCATACGGGGAATGTGCCAGAAGCCGAGACGCAGGGATGGCTATCCCAATTACGAGGAATGCAGGTTCGCGCTCAGCAAGGCGATACAGGTGCCGCGCAGGGGTTAGCGACAATAAGTCGGTTCGCGCCGACCGCAAATGCGTTCACGGATTCTCCTGAAAAAATTCTTGAGGCACTGGCCCAGCATTTCCATTCGGTGACGGGTGATGTCGCAATTGGCATAGGGGAGATGATTGGCCAGAGTGATGCGCTGGCACTCGCCCTTCATAACCTCGGGGCTGCGGGTCTTGAAGAGCAGATACAACTTGAACGGCAGCGCTCAGCCACGGAAGGGCAAACGCAGGCCGCCAAGGATCTGACGCAAGCCCAAACAAACCTCGATATCGCTTGGCAGAATTTAGAGCGCCGGATTGGTGAGGAAATCGACCCGGCTTTAACGGCATTCGACAATATTCTAGCTAGCATCCTGGACCGGTTGACCGGGAAACAGGGATCCTCGATCGGCCGTGATGCGCTTCTGATGCTTTTGCCGGGAGGTCCGGCAATCGTTGCGGCGTTACATGCACGAGATGCTGCGACGGGAGAACAACCCACTACTACCCAAGGGCAGTCGTCTCCGGCCGACACACGAAACTGGTGGCAGCGAAACGCGCCGACATGGCTTGGCGGTCAGGTGGCATCCCCGGCGGGACCTGTTAGCTTACATGCTGCGCCGCAAGGTGATGTGCCCGCTATCCCGATGCCGCCAGATACCGGGCAGAGTGGGACAGAATTGGCCATCAACAATTTTGGCGGCTTGCGACGTCCGGGGCTCACTGCCGGCCCGGTTGGCGGCGGATTTAAGTCTTTCGCCACGCCGCAAGCCGGGGCACAGGCGACGGCGAGCCTCTTGCAAACATATCAGGATCGCCATGGGCTCAACACGTTGCGTGGGATCATCACGCGCTGGGCGCCTCCCTTTGAAAACAATACCGAGCGATTAATAGCCGAGGCGGCACAGCAGACAGGATTTGCGCCTGACCAGCCGCTCAATCTTCACGATGCCGCTACGCTTTCGGCCGTTACAGCCGCAATGATCCGCAATGAGGTAGGAATTCGTGGGCCGTCGAAAGACATGGTGAATAGCGTTGTCTCGGAGTTCGCTAACGCTAATGTGGGCGTCAATGCCGCTCATCTCCGCTCTATCCAAGCGGCGCAGGCTGGCGGAAGTACAAGCACAACGCATGCTACGAACAATGATATCGCGCTGAACGGCGGCATCCACGTTACGGTCGCACCAGGCAGCGATGGCTATAAGATCGGCGAAGCGATCAACGCTGCGCTGCAAAGCCAGCTTCTGACGAGCCAGATTAACACGGGGCAACAGTAAAACCCGGCTCAGGGGAGTCCAGTATGCGTGCAGGTCATTAGCGCGCGATTCCAATCTGCCGTTACGCGCGCGACGAGCGCCAAACTGCACGTCCCATTTTTGCAAGCCTTTTTGACGACTTCATAATCCGACCAACAAGGTGCGATGCGAGCGGTACAAGTGGCCGAACGAGGGTCGTAGCATTCAGGCATTCCGGCCGGGACGCTATTTTGAGCCTCGGCAACGTCGATATTTGAGATTGCGATTACGATCGCAATTAGCCGTCCAAGAATTTCCCGATGGGACATGAAACGCATAGAGCCTCTTCCTTTCTGCCTTCAACCTTCAACGATGATCGTTACCGGGGAGTGGAGGCGGTAGGCCGGTCATGAGATTGGAGCTGCTATCCGCCGGACCGTTGAATACTTCGTCGACACGCCGAGGCGAAATGATCCTGCGTCATCTCCGCCTTGTTGCGGATACTACGCACATCGATTTTCGGCGGCACATGCAACCGCCGCGGCGCTGCGGTTCCCCGCGCGATTTCCAGGGCTTCGCTCAGCCCTTCGGCGATCTTGTCGAATGCTGCCTTGCTCATGGTTAAGCCCTCGCTTTCACGACGCGTGCACGATATTCGGCGACAATGGCTTTCGATATGGTTGCCAACGCATTTCGTTCTGCCTTGGACAGGTTCGCGCGTTCACCTTTCGAGAACGCGGCGAGCAGGAAATCGATGATTGCCTTTTCGACGAGCGAAGGCTCGCGGGTCGCGGTGATGAGAAAGATGGCCATGCAAGGTCAACGCTCTCATAGGGCGTCCATCACGGTAAGTGGGCTGCTTGGCGATAGCGGCAACGGTAATCGCTGATGGGCTCCCCTTTCGCATCCGTGCTGTCGAATGCTAGCCCGCCACAGTGGGGCTTGTTCGGCCAGGACGGATCACCCGCGCTGGTGGCGTCGTCTTTCGCCACGCTCGATTACGCGCATGACTACCGCATCTCGGATTATCAGCAGGAGCAGGGCGCATTTGCTTCCTACAACAAAGTACAGACTCCCTTTGTTGCGAAAGTAGGATTTCTTGTCGGTGGTGATGCCGGGACGCGATCGGCCTTTCTCAATCAGGCCGAGCAGGTGTGCGCGGCGCTTGATCTTGTCACGATCATTACGCCGGAGATACCCTACCTCAACGCAAACCCGGTTCACGTCAGTTACCGCCGCACAGCGAAGAATGGCGTCACACTAATCCTCGTTGAGATCGACCTCGAAGAAGTCCGGCTCATCACAAGCGCCGCATTGTCGAATACGGCATCGGTCAATGGCGCGGCGCCTCAGCAAAATGGCATCCAGCAGCCAGGCGCCGCGCTGACATCGCAGACAGCCTCGCCGTCCGGTGTGGGGCCGCAGACCACGATCACCATGTCGCAGGCGCAGACGAATTCGAATTATCAGTTCTTCAATCTCGCGCCGCCTGCGACGCAAAATCTCAACGAGACATCGGCCTTCTATAAGGGGCCAACAAACTGATGGCCGCAGTCTCGCAAATCATCCCGACTCAGCCAGTGGCTTCACAAACCCTCAACGTGACGCTGAATCAGCAAGCTTGCCAAATCAACCTCTACGCCAAGAACATCTGGGTGCCGGTGACGCCGGCCGGTTCGATCCCGACCGATCCGCCCGCGTATGTTGAGACGACGGTCTTCTTCCTCGACTTATTTCTCAATGACACACTGATCATCGGCGGATGCCTCGTGCGTAACGGGGTGGGTGTCGTGCAGAACTCGTATTTCGGTTTCGTCGGCGAGATCGCGATCGAGGACACCGAAGGTGATACCGACCCAACGATTGCCGGTCTCGGCACGCGATATCTTTTAACCTATTGGTTCGATCAGTAAAATGGGCTCGTCTTCCGGTGTCGTCGACCTGGGCACGCTGCCCGATGTCAATGTCACGGCCCAGGCACCGACAGCACAAACGCCCCCAACGCCGACGACCGTAACCGCGCCGACGCAGGCCAGTGGGTCATTTGTCGCGCGGATCATATCGCTTGTTATCCAGCTCGGCACCGGCTCCTTCGGTAATTCCGGCTCGAACACTTTAACTCTCGGGCCGATCGGCAACGCAGGGACACAACCCTACAATAGCCTGCGGTGCGTCGTGCAAATTCAGGCCGCTTCAGCGCCGTTTCCGGGTCTAGCTATCGTTCAAGTATGGGGTCTGAGCCTCGATACGATCAACCAACTCAGCATTGCAGGGCTCATATGGGGAAGCCGCGGTAATTACGTCGCCATCCAGGCTGGCGATTCCGTGAACGGTCTGACGACGATCTTCACTGGAGAAATCGTCCAAGCCTACCCGCGCGCGAACCAGCCTGAAATGCCGCTCGTCATCGTGCTCAACCCCGCATACGGCATCCAACTCACGCCAGCCAATCCAACGACCTTCAGCGGTCCGACAAATGGCGTGACCGCGCTCACCGCGGCATTGAAACCAACCAAATTTGTCCTCGAAAATAACGGTGTTTCCGCGATCCTCTCAAACCCCTATTTTCACGGTTCGGCGTGGGATCAGGTGAAGGCGATAACCGCAGCGATGGGCGCGGTCGGCTATCTGGATTCCGCCAAGAGCGTCTACGCGATCTGGCCCCAGAATGGCAATCGGACTGGCGGCAATACCCCACTGATTTCCCCTCAGACGGGAATGATCGGCTACCCCGAATTTCAGCAGAGGTTAATCCGGGTACGCACGCTGTTTGACCCGCATGCATCGCTATCGGTGGGCCATGAAATTCAGGTGGAGAGCCAGCTTAAGGCCGCGAACGGAACCTGGCCGATTTCGACAATTACGCACGATATTTCAGCGCAGCTAGCTGATGGTCCCTGGGAAACGTCGATTGTCGCGGTCCGCAACACAACGCCGGGATCATGACCGGTTCCGCTAATTATGCTTATCAGGGCGTAGCGACGCCTGGCGATAGCGATCACCAGTTCAACGCGCAAGTGAACCTCGTCCAGCGCCTTATAAATCAGCGCCACACCATAACGGTAGCTAAAATTGTCGGAACGTCCAATATCGTTGAATACGGTTCAGCAGAACCGATCAAGACAATCGATGTACTGCCTCTCGTAAACGAAGTGACCGGTGCCGGGCAGCCGGTGCCTCATCAGACCGTCTATGGGGTGCCTTATCTGCGACTGCAAGGCGGTTCCAATGCAGTCATCGTCGATCCCGTCATCGGCGATCTGGTCATTTTTGCGGCAGCCGAAACCGACATATCGAGCGCTCTCAAGACTGGGCAGCAATCAAATCCCGGTTCCGCGCGACGAAACAATTACTCGGACGGAATGTGCCTCGGCTGCATCAGCGCCGGCACGCCGACGCAATATTTCTCTTTCACGGCGACCGGGCTCAAGATCGCCGACAAGAATGGCAACGTGCTGACGACCGATGCGGATGGCTGGCACATCAACGGCGCGCTGATCAACATGTCAGGCGACGTGATCACTAAGGCCGGGCACGATCTTGACACGCACCTTCACAGTGACGTGACGCATGGGTCCGATGATACCGGGCCGCCAGTTTAGTGATAATCGATTGATCCACGCTCAGGGCGGCGCACGATTTGTGGAGGTGCCGGCGCCGATAAGGCTCTCGGCCGGAATATGCCACTGACGAAACAAGAGGCGCGCTTGCTCCATCGTGATGCTTCGCTTCCCGCTCAGGATTTCAGAAGCGCGGGGCGCTGAGCCGAGCAGAGCCGCCAAGTCCCGCTGCGTATAGTTCTTGAGGTTCATGACTTCCTTGATGGCGCTCACGGCGTCTGGCGCTTCAATGCGCCAGTGCTCTTGCTCATAGGCACTGATGAGCGCAGCGAGTACATCAAACCGATCGGCCTCGGGAGTACCCGGGTCGGGTTCGTTGACGAAATACTGTTCAATGTCAACGAGCGCTGCGTCATAGTCGGCCTCGGAGCGGATAGGATGGATTTCCATAACGGTTTTCACTTCAGCTCGCAGGTGACGGGATCGATTCTGTCGTATTGCGCATAAGTTCCAACGAACTTCACGAGCACCCGGTGCGCCTTATAGGCAACAAACACGATCAGCCGAAACTTGTTGCCGCCGATATCGAAGATCACCCGGTTATCGGCGACGAAGTCAACCGCATTTCCAAATTGTTCTTTGATATGGGCTGGGGTTGACCAACTGGCCCTAGAGACCAGCGCGTACCACGTCCGCAACGGCATTTCGGCCTCCAGATGCTCTTCCCAGAAGAGCTTCAACGGGCGCTGCGCGATGATCTGCATGCCTGGAATATAGGCTTTCCCAAATTGGGAAACAATCAGTTGCTTCCCATATTGGGAATGTTTTTTTTCAAATTCTCGCGCTTGCCACACTTTGGCTGGATGTCTCGCTTATGAATACCCTTCTGCTCACCGCGGGATGGGGCCTGACGCTCAATGCGGCGGGCAACATCGCGACGGCCTATGACGCAGCCCCGGTGACGCCGGCGTTGCGTCCGCTCTATGCGCTCGCGCAGGACGTAGCGTCGGCGATCCGGCTGTTTCGGGGCGAACTCTGGTACGACACGACGCAGGGTATGCCGTACTTCGAGCAAATTCTCGGGAAACGGCCGCCAGCCGAATTTCTCAAGGCGCAGTTTGTTCAGGCGGCTCTGACGGTTCCTGGCGTGGCAACCGCTGTCTGTACCTTCAAATCATTCACCGGGCGATTGCTCGTCGGCTCGGTGACAGGGACTGCGCAGACCACTGGTCAGTTTGCCGTGTCGCTGAACGCGGCCGCGAACTCGTCGCCGCCCTGGTACGTTAATGCCGCTGCCGTGATGGATTGACGTATGGGATCACCGACGCCCACAACCAATGTGCCCTTCCCGAGCTTCGGACCAAATGGCTTCGTGGCGCCGACTGAGGCGGCGATACTTGCCGGCGTTCAAGCCGATTGGCAGCAGGCTTTTGCCTCGCAAGGCACGCTCAATTTCACCACGGCAGGCGGCTCGCAGACCAACCCGACGCCGCAGGGCCAGCTCACGACGTCCGAAACTGCCGTCATCGGCGACAATTTCGCGATGTTCCTATGGTTCTGTAACCAGGTCGATCCCGCTTTCAATTCCGGTCGGATGCAGGATGCGATCGGGCGCATCTATTTCATTTCTCGCATCGCTGGCGAGCCAACCGTGCAGCCGGTTCTCTGCAGCGGGTTACAGGGTGTGCAAATCCCGATCGGGTTGCTGGCAACGGATCAGGCCGGCAATCAATGGCTAAGCCAGGGTGAGGGGACCATACCCTCGGGCGGCTCGGTCACGCTCAATTTCGCCTGCGCCGTCAACGGCCCAACGACGGGACCTGTCAGTTTCACAAGCTTTCAGTCCGTCTTCGGTCTCGACAGCCTCACGCCGACGGGCGATGCGGTTTTGGGGAGTTTGGTTGAATCACCCTCGCAATTCGAGGCGCGGCGGTCGCAGTCAACGGGGAAGAATTCGCAAGGGCCGATCAATTCGATCTATGCCAATGTGGCTGCTGTGCCAGGCGTGATTGATCTTTACTGCTTCGCCAACGACAGCAACTCACCCCAGACCATCGGCGGTGTGACACTCAATGCGCACGCGACCTATGTCTGCGTTCTTGGGGGATCGTCTGCCGCTGTGGCGCTTGCGGCGTGGCAGGGCAAGATGCCCGGCGCTCCCTGGTACACCTCGGGCAATACAAGCGTCATCGTCACTGATCCGAACCCGCTTTACGCCCCGCCAGCACCGACCTACACGGTCATGTTTGAAACTGCGCAGGTTGTGGCGTTTGTCGCGGTCGTGGTCCTGAAAAACAATGCCGGCATCCCGTCTAATGCGCTGCAACTCGTTCAGAATGCGATCATCGCGGCGTTCGCCGGCTTGGACGGCGGGACACGCGCCAAGATAGGCTCGACGGTATTTGCCAGCCGCTATTACCCGGGCATCATGGCCCTTGGAAGCTGGGCGCAGATCGTCGATATCCAGCTCGGACTTAACGGTGCGGATGCGCAGTTCACCGGTTCGATTGCCGGCACAACACTGACAGTCTCCGGCGTGACCGGAACAATTGCAGCCGGCCAGCTTTTGCAGGACGCGTCAGGCGTCATCGCCAACGGCACGACAATCGTATCGGGCTCGGGAACGAGTTGGACCGTCTCGATTTCGCAGACTGTTTCGAGCGAAGTCATGACCGGGACGACACTCGTCAATGACGTGACGGTGGACATCAATCAGTCGCCCGGCATATCGGCGGCAAATATCGCGCTGATCCTGGTCTAATGCAGCAGTTAAGCCAAACGGTCATTTCGCAATATGACAGCGATCCGGTCACGGATGCGTTGGTTGCTTCTTTTGGGCAGGCGATCAACCCGGATTATTTGTTCGAGCAGTTCTATAGCCTGATCTGGAACGCGCTCGATCCCAACAATACGTCCATCGACCCCACCAGCACCATCGGCTACGGCCTTGATGTATGGGGCAGAATTGTCGGGGTGGGGCGTGTGGTCACCGGGAATGCGGGACCGTTTCTTGGTTTCAGCAACAACGACACCAGCGAGGCGAGCGGTAATCCATTCGGCTTCGGCATCTTCTATAACGGCGAGAATACCACCGAAAATTTTACGCTCACAAACCAATCCTATCGACTATTGATCCTCGCCAAAGCGGCGGCGAACATTACCGGCGACTCGGTTCCGGAGATTAATCAAATCCTGCTCAACCTGTTTCCCAATCGAGGAAATTGCTATGTGCAGGATAACCAAGATATGACGCTTACCTATACTTTTACCTTCCCGCTGCAACCCGCTGAAATCGCCATCGTGCAGAATTCGGGCGTACTGCCGACGCCAACTGGCGTCAATGCTCTCTATTCATATCCATCGTAGGGAAAAATACGTGGAAGCAAGCGATATCCCCTACAAAATCCCCGCGCCTTTTGCATCGAGCAACCTGTCGAATGCAACGGTTCCTATACCCACGGCAGCGCAGCCAAACGGGTTCGCGAGCTGGGCCGAAGGATGGGGAATAGTCAATGCCACAAATCCAAGCGCAGGCGGTATCCCGCCTCGGTGGCAGGATTTCCTTGGGCTGTTCTACATCTGCTCCGCGTGGCTGCAATGGACGCAGGCCGGCGGTGCTCCGGTCGCTTACGATGGCGCGTTTCAGGCTACGATCGGCGGCTATCCCAATGGAGCCGTGGTGGCATCGGGAACCACGGCGGGTCTCTACTGGCGCTCGACAGCCGACAACAACACGAGCAATCCCGATACGGGAGGCACCAATTGGGTGCCGTTCCCCGGCACCTTCATCCAGGACAATTATTTCGGCCCCGGCTCATCAAACCCAAGCTGGAATACGCACGGTACATACACTATCCCCGTGCCGGTGTGGGCAACGCATGCCGATATTGATGTTTGGGGCGCCGGAGGCGGCGCGATGGGCTCAAACCAGGGAAGCACTATCAACATCGGCAGCTCAGGCGCCGGCTGCGGCTATGCCAACTCGCAAGGTGTCGCCGTAACCCCCGGCAGCACGTTGACGATCATCGTCGGCCAAGGCGGCATCGGAACAACAGGATCAAGCGGTACGCGTGCCGGCAATGGCGGCACCTCGTCCGTGTCGGGCGCCGGCATTACCACGATCAGCGCGATCGGGGGTACCGGCGGCGGCTCGGGACCGGGGCCAGGCGGCAGCGGTATCGGCGGGACCGTCAATCTCACAGGCCAGGGGGGCACTGATCTCGACGGCCTTATCGGGCCGGGAGGGAGCTGCATGTTGGCGCCGGGTGGGAATGCTCCGAGCGGCGGCCTTGGCGGGATTATCAATGCCGCCGGAACAGGAACTCCTGCAACGAGCCCGGGCGGCGGCGGTGGCGCCAATTATTATGTCGATCAAGGCCAGTCAGGCGCCGATGGCGGCGTGCGCATCGTGTTCTATCCATAAACGGGGCGGCTATGACGACCAAGACTTATGCCCGCATCGCTAATGACGTCGTGGCCGAATTGGTGACGCTCGACGCTTCCCTCAACGTGACTGAAGTCTTCAATCTCGCGCTTGTCTTTGTCAATGTAACCAACGTTTCGCCGATGCCGCAGCAAGGCTGGACATATACCGCGCCATCAACTTTTACTCCGCCTTCGCCGCCGAGCATCACATTGGCACAGAGTGCACAAATCGCGGCCACTTCCGGTCTGGCAGTCACGCTGTCTGGAACGCTGTCTTTGGCAGAGACGGTCTTTCCGACCGATGTTGCAACGCAAGCCAAGCTCAATGCCGTCGTAACCACAATCAACACCACGGGAACATTTCCTGGCGGCGGAACGACCTATCCGATGAAGGATGCGGGAGGCGCGTGGCACATTTTCACGCTATCGCAATATGAAGCAATGGCGGGGGCCATTGCCGCATTTGTTGCCGCAAACGACCTAATTGCCGACGGCAATCCCCTGGGGGCGACTGAACTCCCCGCGAACAGGATCAGCCTGACGGTCTGAGGAAGACCGCGGAGATCATGCAGCACCACATTCACTGCCGGTAGCGCTGCCACTTCACGCTCGTTTTCATCCCGAAGTTAACCGGCCGGCGACCTCAATGATGCCGGCGGTGGGGAATTGCGGCCGCCACAGCCTCTGAAATCACCGGCGTAAGCGCGCAGAGGCGCTGCGTTCGACACTCCCATAATCCTTGAAAAGGACATGCGATGCGATTTCTCGTCGTGATCGTATTGCTGTGCATTGCGTCTCCCGCAAATGCCCAAAGCAGTTGCCCGCAGAACCAGGCCCCGCCGATATCGGGTGGCGGCAGTGTCTTTGGCGCGATCGTCTCGCAATGGAAGCAATTTTTCGCGGCCAAGATCGATGCCGTCAACGGGTGCTCGACCAACCAGAACTTGATCAACCCAACGATCAACGGCACCCCTATAAACCTGACATCGTATTTACCATTAGCCGGTGGGACGATGAACGGTAATATCGCGATGGGAAATCACGATATCACAGGCGTCGGAACGGTCGATGCCTCAACGCTCAAGCAGGGCGGCGCAACGTTGGCGAGTCTCTATTCCCCTCTCGCCGGGAGTTCCAGCCTGACGACGGTCGGCACCATCGGTGCCGGTACCTGGAATGGGTCGCCGATCGATACAGCCCATGGCGGCACGAACGCCACGTCGCAAACGACGCACGGAGTCGCTTATTTCGACGGGACGAAACTGGCGACTGGAACAGGGCTGGCGTGGGATGGTTCAACGCTACAGATCAGCTCGAACTCCGTCTATGCGGTTTCCGGCCCGACCACCAATGGCAACTGCGTCGAATTTGGGGCCGGGAATATCTTAGCCGATACCGGAAGCCCTTGCGGCTCAGGCGGTGGCGGAGGTGGTTCAGTCACGAGCGTCGGTCTGAACTTGCCGAGCAGTATTTTCGCGCTCTCTGGTACTCCCATTACGACCAGCGGCATACTGACCGGCACTCTCCAGACGCAGAGCGCTAACACAGTGTTCGCCGGGCCGACATCAGGCTCCGCCGCTGCTCCCGGTTTCCGATCGCTTGTCACGGCTGATCTGCCGAGCAACACCGTCAGCGGTCCGGGGTCTTCTACCTCTGGCTACATACCGACGTGGAGCGGCACAGCGGGGACGACCCTCGCTGCGGGTATCGCCGTCCCTGTGCCGCAGGCCAGCGGAGGTACCGGCGCATCATCGCTGAGCAGCGCATTCGACAGCACGTACTGCTCGACGGTTGGATATCTGCTCGTTCGGCTTACCGGGACCTGGACATGCGCCAAGGGTAGTCCGGCGAACCCGGTCTGGTGGGGAGCTGACCCGACGGGGACGAACGACTCCGCATCGGCGATATCGAACGCCCTCGCCGCTTCAAGCTTCGTCTCGCTACCCCCCGGGTCATACAAGGTCGGCTCTGCCATTTCCTACACGATGAGCGGCTCCAATCAGTCCGTTATGCTGACCGGCTCTGGGCAAGGAAACACGCGACTGTTGTTTCCTACCAATAGCGGTATCGATCTCAAAGAGCATGACGCCACCGACTCGATCCACGTACGAGATTTGACCATAGCAGCAGGGGCGGTCGGTACGGGCATCGGTCTGAAGATCGAGACGGCACTCACAAGCAACTCTGATCCAGCAACGACTGAACAGAGCGATATAACCAACGTTTCGTTTGAGTCTATCTCCGGAGTTACGTCCCTGACAGACTATTGGGGTACTGATATTCTAGTGGAAGGCGTTTCCAATATCGTATTCGCGGGCAGCCTCTTTTCGGGAGGCACCTACGCGCACGGTGTTGGCGTCGATCTTGAAACGACTAGCGCAGCCTTAATCCCCGTAGTGTTCAATTTTACCAATGATACTTTTGTCAATATTCAGATTGGAATAATTTATGGGGCCTATGTCCAAGGTGTGACCGTATCTCAGTGCAATTTTACCGGATTTACAAAGGGCATATACCTTGGTGCCGTCGCGCTTCCAACGCAATTGTCGGTGCTCAATTCCCAGTTCGGCCCGGAAACAGTCACCACAGGCGCTCGCGACATCGAGGTTGACGCTCCGGTCAATTTTACCGCAATGGGCAATTTACTTTATGTAGATGGTGGCGGAGATGGTATCTATTTTGGTGCCAATCCCGATCCAGGTATAGTCACTGGAAATACATTTATATCGTCCTCGTTTTCTCCTAGTACAAACGCAGGAATTTTTATTGCTAGCGCTGCTAATGGAACAGTGTTCAGTGGAAATTTTTTTGAATACTTGCAGAATGGTATTTTGCTATCGACTGGATCATCCGGTGTTCTGGCCGCCAATAACACATTCACCGGGAATACGACGGATATCGGCGATATAGGTTCCGGAAATCCAAAGACCTACACAGGCAATGGCACGGCTTATTGGATATCCGGGACTCAATCGGGGCAAAACCCACCGGCCGGCTACGTGGGGGAATACCTCTCTAATGCGGCGAGCGGAGTTGCGTTGTCAAATGGCGGCAGCACGAGTATCACATCCATTGTGCTTACCCCCGGTGATTGGGACGTCACAGGCACGGCAACAATCTCCCCCACGGGGACCATCCAATCTGCCGCGGGTGGTATAAATACCACGACAACATTCCCATCGGTTATTTCGAGTGGATATGCCTTCTCGCAAATTGCAGCTGTAGATACTGCAACAGAACAGGCCATCGCCTTGATGCCATCCCGGATCAATGTTACAACGCCGACATCGGTTTATTGCGTGGTTGGGGTGCAAATTACTTCAGGTGTGGCGACTGGTGGCTGTTATTTGCGGGCGCGCCGATGGCCTTAGTAATCCATTATGCCCCGGAATGCTTCGATAGTAGACGCGCGAGGCATAAATGACGCGAATAGAGGTGGTGCATTCATTGGAGTTGCCACGCTAGCTGTTCTAAATGATGAGTCGCGATGGAAGCGCAGGGGGGACCAGACGTGTGGGAAACCGCAAGCCTGAAGGAATTGGCAGCCCACGAGCCTCAACCGCGGGGGCAGCCATACGCCATCGAGGTGCCGGGCACAGCACTCCGAGAGGAATCCGGTGTTAGTGATCTCGCGTTCTGGTACGCCATCGGTGAGGCATATGCTCAAGTCGCCATGCGCTTCTGTACTACAGATTCACCTAGAGTTTTGGACATTGGTTGCGGCGCATGCAAAATGGGGCGCTTTTTCGCCATGAACCCACGGGCACACTATATCGGCCTAGATATCTTTGCGCCGGCAATAGAGTGGTGCAAAGAAGCATTCCGTGAATGGCCCCACTTCGAATTCCGGCATCTCGACGTTCATTCGACTTTCTATAACCCAACTGGTCGACAACCTCCTGCTGAGGTTGAGTTGCCGGTCAGTGGCGGCTCGATCGACCTCATATTATGCGGCTCGTTATTCACGCACCTGCTCGAGCCTGCGTTTCGCCGCTACGTCGCCGAAATCGCGCGCACCCTCCGAGCACCGAAGTTCCCGGGTGCGACGCGCCGTGGGAGAGCCGTGGTATCCATTCATGATCAACCTGCCGATGGCCGCTTCTCAGGCACGGAGGGCCGCATTGACATTTCCCGTGAGCTGTTCCGCGAGATCGTTGCTGGCGAACGGCTACGTGTTGTCAGGCACATCGGCAACGTGTTCGGCCAAGAAGTTTTCATCCTAGAACGCCGTTGGCGACGACATTAACCTCCGCGCGTCGCTTCATTTACCAGGAGCGCTACCGCCTCGCGCATTATTTCATCTCGGAATTGACTAACCGGAAACAAAAAATTCTGCCCCACGACTGGGCAGCGTACCCAATCTCGCCGCCAAGCGGCATCGCCTTATTCTGATTTTGGGCACTCTCGCGGCGCGCGGCGCTCGCTTCGTCAATCTCTCCCTCTGAACACGAGGATCACGCATGGCGGTGACGCGGGCGCGCTCGGCGGAGCGCGACGATGACGGTGAGCGCCTGGCCGTGGTCGAGGCGGTGACGTCGCGGATCGAAAAGCGCCTGGAGCAGCTCGGGGACCGCACCCACGCTCAGGCGACGAACCTGACGATCGTCACCGGCCTCGTCGAGCGCATCGCCGAAGCCGTCGATCGGATCGAGACACGGGTCGGACGCGTCGAGGACAATCAGCACGCCAATCGTCAAGCCAATGCGGCCGAGCATGCGGCGGTCAAAGCCGAGATGCGCGGGGCAATGGCCGGGCTTGAAACACGGGTCGACGTGCTCGAAACCAGCCAAGCCGAGCGCGCCGGCGCCGACAAGGCGAAAGCCGGGTTTTGGCGCCGTATCGACGCCTATGCCATCGCGCTGATCAGTCTCGGGGGTGCGGTCTGCGCCGCGATCATCGGCCTGGCGCCGGCCATCATTCAATTTCTGCGGGGGAAGTGACATGAGCCTGGAATTTGCCGGGGCAGCGACGCCGCTCGGCCCGACCGACATTGCCGATCTCGCCGCGCGGCTCAGGATCGACCCGGCGGCGATCGAGGCGGTATGCGAGATCGAGAGCAGCGGCAGCGGGTTTCTGCCCGACAAGCGGCCGCGAATCCTATTCGAGAGCCACCTGTTCCACTCTCTGACCGGCGGTCGATACGACCGGACGCATCCCGGCATCTCGACGCCGACATGGGTGCACAATTACGGCGCGGCCGGAGCGCACCAGTATGACCGGCTTGCCGAGGCGATTTCGCTCGATCGCATCGCCGCGCTGGAAAGCGCGAGCTGGGGGCGGTTCCAGATCATCGGCAGCAATTACACGGCATGCAACTTCGGATCGGTGGAAGGCTTCGTTGAAGCCATGATGCTCGGCGAGAAGTCGCAGCTCGGCGCTTTCGCCGCGTTCTGCCAGCACGGCAATCTCGTGCGCTTTCTCGCGGCGAAAAACTGGACCGCGTTCGCGCGCGGCTACAATGGGCCGGGCCAGGTCGATGCTTATGCCGCTGACCTGGCGCAAGCCTATGCGCGGCATGCGCGGTCGGCACCGGCAACACTGCCAGCCAACAAGGGGCGCCTGCCCGGCCGCGCGGTGCCCGCGCGTGATGAGGCCGAGGACCTCAACGCCGCCGAGCTGGGGAGGCTCGGCGCATGATCGGCACCACGCGCGTGAGCCGGCCATCACCAGCGAAGACCGGGGTCTTCCCGCTCGATGACGGTCGCTGGGCCTATTTCGTCGACGGGCTGGTGCGGTTTGTCGAGCATACGCGGGAGGCATGCGCAGCGCGTGCCCGCGTCGTGGGATGGACGCCCGAATGATCGCGCGCACGATCGTGCTGCGCTTTGTCCGCGAGGCCGGGGTCATCTCATGGGCGATCGACCGGCTCACCGGCGGCTTTCTCACAGGGACCGGCCCGCGCTGGTCGCATGTCGGGATCATGATCGGCGGCTGGGAATTGCGCGGCTTCGGCCTGGAGCCGGATCAGGAATACGAATTCGGCGCACGCAACTCCCCCG
>Ga0265338_10004505_pt1 | contig 18791 bp, 17 predicted proteins | sample 42126metaG_FD_193579 | JGI IMG/M metagenome (GOLD analysis project Ga0265338, IMG submission 193579) | Rhizosphere microbial communities from Carex aquatilis grown in University of Washington, Seatle, WA, United States - 4-21-26 metaG | ecosystem: Host-associated > Plants > Roots > Rhizosphere... | reverse complement strand
AGCTTGCTCGCCTTGGAGAGCCGCCCTAAAAGAGCATCTGCTTGCAAAGTCCGTGCATGTTGTCGGCTACCGTCGCTGATCTCGGCCTGGACTCCTTCCCCATCTGCCCTGGTCGGTCTGTGTCCGGCCCGGTTCTGGTCAGCTGTGGTGGTCAGTCGGCGACACACTCTTTCCTTACCAGGGAAGCCAGGAGACCGATCATGCTTTCGTATGATGGCATCAAGCATGTATTTCACGTCCGCTACCGTCCACCCGCGTACGTGGCCGTTAGGGGCGATTGTTACTCGGTTGGTTACTCAGTACCAGCGCCCGCTCACCCGGGCACCATGCGTCAGGTCTGCCCTGACATCCGCTGCCCGGCCCATCGCAAGCGGACCATCTGCTTGGGAAGTCCGTGCACGCTGTCGGCTACCACCGCTGGCAGCCTCTTTGCTACCAGCTGTCATCGGTCGCTGTCGGACCTGGCTACGGTCATAGATGGTGGTCACCCCACCCCCATGGGGGTAGGCACATCACTGGGATGTGCCTACCCTTGCGGTGTAGTATCAGTGAAGGTAGATGTGCATCGCGATCGCGAAGGCTTCCGACCCTACGGCGATCAGCACGCAGAGGCGGATGGTCATGGACCAGCTCTCAAGAGCTTCCCTGACTGTCCGCCCTGCTTCTCTCACGATAGTTTCCGTTATCTTTCTTGTTTCAATTTCGGCTTTAGTTTCCGTTTTACTTCTCCTTCGTGTTGGTTATCAATAAAGGCTGAATTTTTCCCCCAAAACGACAAAAAGTCACGGCCAGAAGGCGGTGACTTTTCGAAGATATTAGGTTTACACAAGAGAACTATAGGACGCGAACGGGCATAGCTCTCCTGGCACTTCATATGTTATGGCCCGGTCGCTCCCCCTGTCAACCAGTACCCTCCGGTAACATACGGGTCCTCGCTCTGCTCCGTCCTTCGCGCAGGTGCCGGGCTCTTGCCGGACAAGATCAGTGTGAAGAGCGGCGCTTGCGCCGTCCGCAGGACGCGAACGCAGTGAGCGCTCTTGACGGTGATCTTGTCCGGTAGAACAATTTCCGGTACCGGAGGACGGGTTGCCCGCGCGGTCATACTTGGCGCGGTGCCGGAGACCGCGTAACGGCGAGCAACCACATACCTCAGGAAGCGGGGCGAGCTGCCCGGCGTCGGCCGCCGTGCCCCGTCAGCGCTTCCGCGCGAGAGGGGCGCGGCATAGCCGACGCCACAGGCGCGGACCGTCCCCCGCCCATTCCCCGCTGAGGACCAGGTGGTCATGCTTGCACCCGATCACGCATTCCTCTCCGGCACTTCGCGTCTACAGCTCTCGACCATTAGCGCGGGCTCAGCCCGCGCACGGCGGGCCGGAGGTCCGCCCTTGAAACCGTAGAGAAAGTTGTCACAGCTCCGACTTGGCGGAGTGCGCGCGGAGCGACAATGCCAAATCAGCCATACTAGTGATTACAGATCCTGCTCGCAGTTCCGTCATGCGCTCTCGTTTGCCAGGTCTGTTCGCGTAGCCGATGCTGGCCACCCCAGCGCCGTGCGCTGCCTCGATGTCGGTGAAGGAGTCGCCGACGAGAGTTGAAGCAGCGAGGTCGGCGTCTAGGCCACGGACGGCTTCGTTGATCAAGTGCGGGCTCGGCTTGAGTAGGGCGGGGTCGTGGCTGGTGCGGGCGACGACGAGGCGGATTCCGCCGCTGAGGCCGTGGCGGTCGAGGTAGGCGCTGACCGCTCGGGGGCTGTTGTTGCTGACGACGCCGACTATCCGGCCGGACTCGCGGGCGCTCGCTATGACCTCATGTACGTACGGTGTCGGCTCGGCGGTGGGCACGGCCGAGACTTCGAGGTCGGCCATCTCGGCTTCGACTCGGGTGGCCATCTCGTCGCTGACGGTCGCTGAGTAGCAGAACACCTCGATCGGGTCGAGTGTCTTCGCTATCTCGTCGGGCAGCTCGCCGGGAAAGAGCTTGCGCAGCTTCTCGGCAACGGTGGGCGCGGGAAGTCCTGCGTAGATGGAGCAAATCGGGCCGTCGAAGTCGAGCAGCAGCCAGCGGGTACGCGCGATGATCGCGCCTAGGGCGGGGTCGGTTCCGGGGCTCGTCATGCCGGGAACTCGTAGCTGATGTGGTCCCACATGGAGTCGAACCAGCCTTGGGCCTGCTCGACGAACTTCGCGTCCGCGGCATCACCGGTCGTCTTCGAGTGGCGGAACACCACAGCGTCCTTGCCCATCAGGTCGTACATGGGGTGGCTGCCGTCCGGGAACGGGATGTTGTGCTCGACCAGGGGATAGAGGCCGAAGAACGCTTCGTCGCCGTTGAGCAGGTAGAGCTTGAACAGGGGTGGCACCTGGTAGGCGCGGATCTCGGTGCTTGCTTCCTTGATGCGGCCGAGCCGCGCAAGTTCCTGCACGGTCTCAAGGATCGCATAGGCGTGGCGGCCGGTGACCTGGTGCATGCGGGCGCGGTAGTCGGGGTCGTCGGCCAGGTCCTCGACCCGGCAGGGAACGGCCATCGGCTTGGTGGTGTCGGGCAGCAGCATGCGGATGGTGACGCTCTCGGGCTTGATCTCGCCGGTGCGGATCTTGTCCAGGGGTTCTTGGACGACGCCGTGAAGCGTCTCGCCGGAGAAGCCGGCGAAGTCGATGCTGACGTGCTCGGCGGTGAATGCCTGCTCGATGTACGGGCGCAGGCCTGTGGAGAGCACCACGGATGCCGGGGCCATCGGCGCGGCGCCCGGTACGGTCAGCAGGCGCTCGCCGGTCGACGGCTGGAACAGGCGCTCGGCGGTCCAGCCGGGGAACATTTCCTCTAGGACGCGGCAGTGGTCGGCGAACGGGAGGCTGCGGACGGCGCCGGTTAGCCAGCGGTGGAGCTGGGCGCGGCTGGGGTAGTGCCCGGCTAGGTCGGGGTCGATGCGGCGGGCGGCCTTGTCGTACTCGGCGGTGAATGTGGCGTAGTTCTGCCAGTGGCGTTCGCGTAGCAGAACTTTCAGCATTACTGGCTGTTCGCTCATGAACTCTCCGGGTGACGTCTGCTCTCAGGGTAGCGGTTCGTCGCATGCTGATGAGACATCGTGCGACAAAGCGAAACGGGGCGCCTGAAATGCGTCTAGAGAGGCAACGCGTCTCTTGTGCAGCATCAGTACATGGGTCAAAGCACCAGCCCGGAGCCAGCAGGGGGCGCGGGGCCGCAGGTAACGCCGCCCGGCCAGCCGTGCCCTGCTTGCCGGGGCCGCGGGCGGAAGCTGATCACGCTGCGCAGGCTGGTCGGCGCTGGCGGCGGCGCTTCTGAGGACGAGCTGCTCAAGCGCACCACCACTGAGTGCCTGTACTGCTCGGGTACCGGGCAGGCGGCGGCATGATCACGTCGATGCAGGCTGGTGGCTGATATCGTGCCAGGCCAAGCCACCAGGGCACCCCGGGCGGTCACCTTCGAGCGTGACTACCCCGGCACGGCCGACGAGCCCCGGCACGTCCGGACTGACCTGGCCAAGGTCGCCGATGACTGCCCGTTCGCTGATGAGCTGGTGCTGCTCGCCTCCGAGCTTGCCACCAACGCGATCCTGCATACCCGGTCTGGCCTTCCCGGCTGGACGTTCACCGTCCGGGCGACGGTCTACCCCGGTGACTACGCGTGGGTTGAGGTTGTCGACCAGGGTGGCGCGTGGGTCATGGATGAGCATGATGACGAGCACGGGCGCGGCCTGGGCATCGTCGCCGCGGTCGCCGGGGCCGGGAACTGGGGCATTGACGGGGACGAGGCGGCGCGCGTGGTGTGGTTCCGGCTCGGCTGGGCGCAGCTGTGAGCCTGGAGAAGTACGCCCAGGTCGCGGCGTCGGTCCGCGCGCAGGTGGCCGGCGGCCTGCTCCGCCCGGGTGAGCCGGCCCCGAGCGGCGCGTCACTTGCGCGGGAGACGGGTTACTCGGTGCAGACCTGCCGCCGGGGGCTGCGCTTCCTGGTCGAGGAAGGCGTGCTGATCGCCGGCACAAGCCTTAACGCCCGGCCGCGCGTGCCCCTCCCCTCTCCGACCGGGGGTCAGCAGACTCTTGCCAGTGCTGCCCGTGCGCTGTCGGAATTCCTCGGGGCTTGCCGGCGCTCGGCGGGGCTGACGCAGCCGGAGCTTGCCGAAGCGGTCGGCGTGTCGGTGACCACGGTGGGCCACGCCGAGACCGGCCGCCTGTGGCAGTCGCGCCGCTTCTGGGAACTGGCAGACAAAGAGCTCGGCGCGGACGGCGAACTCCTGGCAATGCACGACGCCTTCCGCGCCGCGCTGATCCCGGCCAGCGACGCTGACGAGCCGGACGAGACCGAGACGGCGCCCCCTGCCGGCATCACGCCGGTAGCTGCTGTCTCTGTATCTAGTCCCGTGACCTGCGTGTCGGTCACCTGGGCGGACGGTACGGTCACTACCGTCTACCCGCCTCAGACTTCCGTACGGCCAGCGGACGCCACCCCCGGTCGCTGACCGTGCGGGTACCAGCGTGCACGTGACAAGTCGAGATGGTCTCTGTATCGTCTCCTGATAGGTCAACAGTCCAGACGGACGGACACCCATGAGCTTTGACTACGCGCCGCCCAAGTACGCGCAGGTAGTCGCCGAGATACAGCGGCGGATATCAGAAGGCGAGTACGCGCCGGGCACCCTGCTGCCGTCTGAGCACCAGCTTGTGGAGGCGTTCCGGGTCTCGCGGCCGACGATCGTCAAAGCGCTGTCGTCCCTGCGCCAGGATGGCTGGATCGACACGCAGCAGGGCAAGGGCAGCTTCGTGCGGGGCCGTCCGGCCCTGGCGGGCGCGCGGCGAACCCGGCCGGCCGAGAGCGCGCTGGAGCTTCCCGAGACCGCACTGTCCGGGCAGCTCGTCCAGGCGGGCGTCAAGCTCGCCCCCGCCTACGTGGTGACATTGCTCGGGCTGGGCAAGGGCGCCAAGGCGTTCCTGCGGCAGCGGCTGCTCAGCGAGGCCGACGGGACCCCGGCCGAGCTGGCTTCACTGTGGCTGCCGATTGAGGTCGCCACCGGCACAGACCTTGCCTCGCCGGAGCTGCTCGGCGAATCGGTCCGGCACCACCTCCAGGTACGCAAGAAGATCCGGCTCGACCACGCGGTCGAGCGGATCTCGGCGCGCAAGCCAGCCGGGGAAGAGGCGGGGCTGCTCGGGGTGGCTTCCGATGCCCCGGTGCTGAACGTGATTGTCACCGCCTACGACGCGGCGGCGCGGCCGGCCCTGGTGACTGACATCGTGCTGCCGGGCGACCGGCACGAGATCCACGACGCGTACCCGTTCGCCTAATTCTTCCTGCTGACCTGCGGCGACGGCTACATAACATTTTTCTAACTTGATAAGTCAGGTAGCGGACCATACTGTCTAAGTAGACCTGATAAGTCATGTCAGGGAATCGGTCAACAGTGGAGATGTCAAGTGGCGCTACAAGGTCCAATCCACGTTGAGTTCGGCTTGGTGTTCCCGGCCGGCGTGTACGCGGCGGGCGGCTTCGAGCCGGTGCGGGACTTCGACGCATCGACCAACGGGCGGTTCGTCCAGTCCAAGGACAAGTCGTCCGGGCTTCCGCTGTGGCAGGTGGAGGTCATCGACGCCGACCAGTCGGCGCGGACGCGGACGGTCAAGGTCAAGGTGCCGGCGCAGGCTCAGCCGGTGCTGCCGAGCGGTGCGGCCGGGGTGCCGTTCGTCCCGGTGGAGTTCACCGGGCTCACGGTCACCCCGTACGTGAACCAGGCCGGACGGCTCGGCTACTCGCTCAAGGCCTCCGGGGTTCGCTCTCCGGGGCGCCCCTCGGGCCGCCCTGGTGCTGACGGCGGGCGGGAGGCGGCAGCGTGAGCATCAGCGAGGGTGGTTCATTCGCCCACATCAGCTACCACGTCGGCACCGACGGGCGGGCATGGTGCAACGTCTACCCGGACACGACGCCGATCTTCGGTATGGACGCCGGGTCGGCAACGCTCTACATCGCGCCCAAGGGCCAGCAGGCCACCAAGGCCGCAGTCGAGTTCGCGCGGACGCTGGCCAAGCAGGCCCAGCGGTTCGCCGACGAGCTAGAGCGCATGCACCAGCTCACCGATGACGGCGACACCAAGGCCGCTGGCAGCGATGCGGCCTGAACACCAAGGCGGGGCGGCTGGAGTTCGCACCTCCGGCCGCCCCGGTTTCTCTCCCGAACAAGAAGAGGCCTTGATCCTATGACTTCCTCGTTCAAGCGACAGGTGGCCGGGCAACCCCTGGCCCAGGTCGACAACCCCGACCCGTTCGCCGTCCCGGTGTGGCGGTCTCCGGTCTACCAGACCCCGCACCTGGTCATCTGGCCGGTGCAGCTCGTCCGGCTGGTCGTCCGCATCGTGTGGTTCGTGCTGCGGCACCCGCTGCTCGACGCGACCGCCGCGACAACCGCGTTCACCTGGCTCAAGCTCGGCTGGCCCGGCCTCGTTGCCCTGGCCTGCTTCATCCTGGCCGTGCTCGGCACGGTGTACCTGCTATGGCCAGGCTGGTTCACCCGGTGCATCGTCCAGGCGGCGCGGGACCACTGGCGGTCTTTGTTCTACCGGCGCCGCTGGATGGCGGCGATGACCCTGGCCGGGCTAGCTCCTTCCTACCGGGGCCGCGTCCTGGTGCCGGTCCTCGCTGAATTCCACACAACGAGAGCAGTGGACCTGGTGACGGTGCGGCTGGTAACCGGCCAGTCCCCCGACGCGTTCGCCGAGCGGACGCAGAACCTGGCCCATGCCTTCGGCGCGCAGCTCTGCCGTGTCCGAGACGCCAAGCCCGGCCGGGTCACGCTCGAGTTCGTCCGCTTCGACACCCTCGCCGACCCCATCCCCTCGCTTGTCCCCAACCCGGTGGTGAACCTGGCCGCGCTGCCGGTCGGCTACTGCGAAGACGGCAACCCGTGGCTACTGCGGCTGCTCGGCTCGCACGTCCTGATCGCCGGGGCGACCGGCTCGGGCAAGGGCTCCGTGGTCTGGTCGGCGGTCCGGGCGATGCTGCCCGCCATCCGCGGCGGCTGGGTCCAGGTGTGGGCACTCGATCCCAAGCGGATGGAGCTGTCGTTCGGCCGGGACCTGTTCACCCGCTACGCCGACACCGCAGCCACGATGGTCGAGCTGCTCGAAGGCGCGGTAACTGAGATGCACGACCGGGCATCGAAGTTCGCCGGCACAACCCGCACCTTCACCCCCTCGGTGACGTTCCCGTTCGTCGTCGTCCTGGTCGACGAGCTGGCGTTCCTGACCGCCTACCAGCCTGAACGGGATCTGCGCAAAAGGGCTGAGGCCGCGATAGCCACGCTCACCAGCCAAGGGCGGTCGGTCGGGGTCTGCGTCGTCGGCGCACTGCAAGACCCGCGCAAGGACGTGATCAGCCTCCGCAACCTCTTCCCTACCCGCATCGCCCTGCGGCTCGATGAATCCGACCAGGTGGACATGGTGCTCGGTGACGGGGCCCGCGACCGCGGCGCACTTGCCGACGAGATATCCCCGCTTCCTCTGGTCGGCGCCGGGGTCGGCTATGTCCGGCTCGAAGGTTCTCCACAAGTTGTCCGTGTCCGTGCTGCCTACGTGTCTGATGAGGACATTCACGCCATGACCGCGGTCAGCCAGGACGGTGACCAGTGGACGAGCTGACCCCGGACGTCTGGCGCACCGACGAGCCGTGCCCGGTCTGCGCGGCCGGCCTGTTCCTGATCGGCCACGGCGAACCCGTCCAGGTCGCCGAATGCCGGCTGTGCGGCTGGTCCGAACGCTGGGACCTGACCACCGATCAGCACCATCACGACAACCGGAACCGAGGTGATGCCCAGTGACCAACGCCCCACGGCGGAACAAGACACGGGCCGAACGGCTCTCTATGCCGCTCGCCCGAGACGTAGTGAAAGACCTCGCCAACGAGCACGGCGCCTGCCTACGCCCGGTCCAGCTCCGGCGCACCGACCTGACCACGGGGGAGACCGAACCCGTGCTCGTCCCCTGCGGGCACACCCTCGCATCCGTCTGCCCGTCCTGCGCCGAACGGGCCAAGAGCCTCCGCGCTGCCCAGTGCCGCGAAGGCTGGCACCTCGACCACGAGCCGGTGATCGAGCCGGATGACCCCACCGACGACCAACTATCGCTGATCGAGACCCGGGCCGACGCCCAGGCCATGCGCGACCAGGACGAGGCCAGCGGCGAAGACATCACCGGCTGGGACGAGGAAGTTGCCGACCTCGACGAGCAGATCAACGAAGCCGGGATACGCGGCAACGTCCTACCCGGACGCAGCGAACGGCGCCACCGCTCGACCCGGCGCCGCCACGATGCCCCGCCGCTGCCCAAGCGGGCCGTCGATCCCCGCACGGTCGGCAAGGCCTACACCAGCCCCGACGGCAAGACCTTCCGGCCGTCGCTATTTATCACCCTGACCTGCCCGTCCTACGGGCGCGTCAAGGCCGACGGCACCCCGGCCGACCCGGCCAGCTACGACTACCTGAGCGCGGCCCGCGACGCGCTGCACTTCGCCGCGCTGTTCGACCGCTTCATGCAGAACCTGCGCCGCTTCACCGGCTATGACATCCAGTACTTCGCCGCGGTCGAGCCACAGCGCCGCCTCGCCCCGCACGTTCACATCGCCATCCGCGGCACCGTCTCCCGCGCCGAACTCCGCGAAGTCATAGCCGCCACCTACCATCAAGTCTGGTGGCCGTCCACAGACACGGTCCGCTTCGACGGCGGCCACCTTCCTGTCTGGGACGAGGGCAAGGCGACCTACCTCGACCCCGCGACCGGCGAAGTCCTGCCCACCTGGGACGAGGCACTCGACGCGATCGGCGACGATGACGAGCCGCTGCACGTCGCCCGGTTCGGCGACCGCTTCGACGCCCAAGGCGTCCTGGCTGGCTCCAAAGACGCCAGCCGCTGCATCGGCTACGTCACCAAGTACCTGACCAAGAGCGTCGCCGACTGCCACCACGCCGAGACCGGCGCTCAGGTGCGCCATGCCGAACGCCTGGCCGACGCACTGCGCTACGAACCGTGCTCACCGACTTGTGCCAACTGGCTCCGTTACGGCATCCAGCCCAAGGACGCCAAGCCGAACCTGCGCCCCGGCGCCTGCAAGGGCAAAGCCCACCGCCGCGAGTACCTCGGCTACGCCGGCCGCCGCGTCCTGGTCTCCCGCAAGTGGTCCGGCAAGACCCTCACCGACCACCGCGCCGACCGCAAGAACTGGCTAACCAGCACTCTCGGTCTTCCGGCAACTGATCCCGACCGCTACGCCTGGGAACCCGTCAGCCCCGGCGACCACGACCACATGCCCGTCGCCCGGCGCCTGCTGCACGTCGTCGCGGACCGCATCCGCTGGAAGCAGGCACTCGATGAGGCACGAAGACTCGCGCAAGGGCAAGCGGCATGACCGGCCGGGCGTACGGAACCGGAACGCGGATGCTGACGATTTCTGAGCTGTGCGAATGGCTCAACATCACCGAACGCCATGCGCGAAAGCTGGTCGAGCGGGACGCCATCCCCTATCGCAAGGTCGGTCGCCTGCTCCGCTTCCCCGAAGCCGAGATAGAGGCCTGGTCACACCCCGCTCGTCCCACGTCACCCCAGCTCACCAGGCACCCGGGCGGCAACCGTCGCCCGTCACCCAAATCCCGGATCACCAGGTCCGTATTGCCAAAGACGCTAATCGATTAGCGCCAAAGGAGAATGAAATGCCAAAGGTCAACCCGCCAGATCTGCCAACCGGCGTCAAGCCGAAAACCTGCACCCGCGACGGCAACGCAGTGCCGGTGACGAGCAAGGACGGCACCCCGGTCTACCGGGTCCGCGTCTGGGACCCCGTACTCAAGAAGCAGATCGAGCGAGTCGTTGAGGGCCTCGACGCCGCGAAAGCGCTGCTTGACGAGTTCACCGCCGCGCAACGCCGACCCGGCCGTCTCCAGGCCGAGCGGGTCCGCTTCGTCGACGTGGCGGCGCGCTACCTCGTCGCCTACAAGACCAAGCGCGACGGCACCCCGCGGCCGAAGTCGTCGCTCGCCAAAGAGCGCTCCTGCCTGAACATCTACATCCTGCCGGTTCTCGGCAACGCCTGGATCGGTGACCTCGACCTGCCCGACCTCAACGAGACGGTCAGGAACCTGACCCTGCAAGACGGCTCGCCCGCGTCGGGCGGCACCAAGAGCACCGTCGCCGCGGTCATCAGGCGACTGTTTGCCTGGGCACGCGAAGAGCGCATCATCCCGGCCAACCCCGCGCTAGAACTGCGTACCGGCTGGGGCAGTTCGGTCCGGCGCCGTGTCCTTATCCCCAGCATCCCCCAGGTGCTGCGGCTGGCCGAAGCACTCGACCACTTCAAGCCGGGCCTAGGCGACGTGGCCATGCTGATGGCATTCACCGGCCTGCGCTGGGAAGAGGCGGTAGCCGTCCCGATCGAGCACGTCGACCTAGACGGCCAGTGGATAACGGTCGACCGCACCGCCAGCGAATCAGGCGGCAGGCGAGACATCCGCGAAGACCTCAAAACCCGCGCGGCCGAACGGGTCGTTGCCATCCCCGACATCGCCTTGCCCGCGGTGCGGCGCCTGGTCGACAGCGGTGCCAAGGGCCGCGCGATATCCACAGGCAAGCTCTACACAAAGCTGGTGAATGGCGAAAGGGGCGGCTACCTCGGCTACGCGATGTGGCGCCGGTACCTCAAGCTCGCCCACGGCTACACCGCCGCCCACCCCGACGGCATCGTCAACTACACCGCCCACGAGCTGCGCCACGTCTGCGCCAGCCTGCTCATCGCCTCGGGTGCCACCGACATGCAGGTGGCCAACCAGATGGGCCACAGCAAGATCGAAACGACCAAGAACATCTACGGCCACCTGTTCGCCACCGACCGGGAAGACATCCTCAAGGCGATGAACCAGGCCGTCACCCGCCTCTACGCCCAGGACGACGAACCGGACGAAAAGGGCGGCCAGGCCGCATGAGATGCCCCGATAAAACGACGGTGGCCCTACAACCTGTAGGGCCACCGTCTTGGTTTTCTAGGGCCGACCTAGGCATAAGCCCTGGTCAGTCAAGTGGGGGTACGTGGACTTGAACCACGGACCTCTTCCTTATCAGGGAAGCGCTCTAACCGACTGAGCTATACCCCCGGGGGGCGCTAACTTGACTGCAAAACTCTACCGCATCCAGCTTGGTGCTTCACTCCGTCTCGCGCAGAGTTACCTCGATGCCGCCGATGGTCTTGGCGATGAGGTTGTAGACGACCGAGCCGACGGTGGAGATCGCGGTGATGAGCACGATGTTCAGCGCGCCCAGCATGGCGGTGTAGCCGAGGATCAGCGAGGCGGAGAACCAGTGCGAGATGTTGGTGCCCGAGCTGCCCTGGCTGGAGGTGACCGACGAGACGGTGTTCTGCAGTGAGTCGAAGACACCGAGCGCGGAGAGCACCATGTAGAGCACGGCGACGGCGACGAAGAGGATGACGAAGGCGACCACCGAGGCCACGAAGCTGAACTTCATGACCGACCAGGGCTCGACCCGGGCCAGGGTCAGCATCGCCTGCCGCTTGGCGGGCTTGCGGGCGGCGGCGGCACGCTGGTTCCACTGGCCGTTGCTCTTCGGCCCGCGCTTGGCGAAAACCGCGCCGACCGAGCTGGCGAAGCCAGCGGCGGCGCCGCTGACGGCCGACGCCGCGCCGGAGGAGAACTCGCTGACCGAGGAGAAGGCACTACCAGGGGCTGGCCCGGTGTCGCTGGCCTGCGAGGCGTTGCCGGACGGCGGAGACTGCGGCGGCGCGTAGGCGGAGCCAGCCCGCTGCGACGGGGTTGCCGGGTAGCTGCGAGCCGGACCCTTGTCCTGGCCCACCGTCTCCGCGGGCAGCGGGGCGGCGGCCGGAGCGGCGGCAGGCGCTTCCTTGGCGGTCTCGGCGGTCTCGCTGGCGGCGGTGCCGTTGGCCTCGGAGGAGTTCCCGTTGGTGCCGTCGGCCTTCCGTGCAGCTCCGGAGCGTGAGCTTCCAGTTCTCGTCCGTGATGACATGATGCCATTGTCAACGATCGTGCCCGCGGCATCCACTACCGGGTCGGCTTCAACACCTGAGGGCGCCATGATGTGCGGCGGTTGCGTCATTCGTCCCGCCTCGTCCACGCCGTCCTCCTAGGTGATCGCTGATCAACGCCAATGCAACATCGCTGACACTATCCGACAGGCTGCTACCTGTCAGACGCAGCTACCCGCCCGAAGGTTGCATTATTCGCTGAGTTCGCCGCCGGGCTCGTTGTCCACAACTTCGTCCACAGCAATGTCCACAACTTCGTCCACAGGCGCGTCCACAGCTTCGTCCACAGCCTCTTCCGCGGACTCCGCTTCGGCGTTGCGCGCGATCGCGACCACGCTGTTCCCTGAGCCCAGGTTCATCAGCCGGACGCCCATGGTCTGCCGCCCGGACTGCTTGACCTCGCTGGCCCGCGTCCTGATGACCCCGCCGGCCGAGGTGATGGCGAATACCTCGTCCTCCGGGTGGACCATCAGCGCGCCGACCAGGACGCCCCGGTCCTCGACGATCCGCGCGGTGATGACGCCGAGACCGCCCCGGCCACGCAGCGGATAGTCGTCGATCGGGGTGCGCTTGGCGTACCCGCGGTCGGTCGCTACCAGCACGTCCTCGCCCTCGCGGACCACGTACATGCCGAGCAGCTCGTCACCGGAGTTGAAGCGCATGCCGATCACGCCGGAGGTGGCGCGGCCCATCGGCCGGAGCTGGTCGTCGCTGGCGTTGAACCGCAGCGCCTGCGCGCCCTTGCTCACCAGCAGCAGGTCTTCCTCCGGTGACACCAGCGCGGCGCTGATCACCTCGTCGTCCTCGCGCAGGTTGACCGCGATCAGCCCGCCCGAGCGGGGCGAGTCGTACTCGGACAGCCGCGACTTCTTGACCAGGCCAGACTTGGTCGCCAGGACCAGGTACGGCGCCACCGAGTAGTCGCGGAGCGTCAGCACCTCGGCGATCTGCTCGTCGGGCTGGAAGGCGAGCATGTTGGCGACGTGCTGGCCGCGGGCATCGCGCCCGGTGTCGGGCAGCTCGTACCCCTTCGCCCGGTACACCCGGCCCTTGTTGGTGAAGAACAGCATCCAGTTGTGGGTGGAGGTGACGAAGAAGTGGTCGACGATGTCGTCGGCCCGCAGCTGGGCACCGCGCACGCCCTTGCCGCCGCGCCGCTGTGCCCGGTACTGGTCGGTGTTGGTGCGCTTGGCGTAACCGCCGTGGGTGATCGTCACCACGATGTCGGTCTCGGCGATCAGGTCCTCGTCGGCGACCTCGCCGTCGTAGGCGATGATCTCGGTCCGGCGCGCGTCGCCGAACTTGGCCACGATCTCGCCCAGCTCGGTGCCGATGATCTCGCGCTGCCGCGGGGGCGAGTCGAGGATCGCCTGCAGGTCGGCGATCCGCGCCTCCAGCTCGTCGCGCTCGTCGGTCAGCTCCTGCCGCTCGAGGGCGGCCAGCTTGCGCAGCTGCATGTCGAGGATGGCGCGGGCCTGGACCTCGTCCAGGTTCAGCAGCGCCATCAGGCCGCTCATGGCCGCGGCGGCCGACTCGGAGCCGCGGATGAGCGCGATGACCTGGTCGATCGCGTCGATCGCGGCCAGCAGGGCGGCGACGATGTGCAGCCGCTCCTGGGCCTTGCGGAGCCGGAAGCGGGTGCGCCGCTGGATGACCTCGATCTGGTGCGCGACCCAGTACCTGATCATCTGGTCGAGGCGCAGGGTGCGCGGCACCCCGTCGACCAGCGCCAGCATGTTCACGCCGAACGTGTCCTGCAGCGGGGTGTGCTTGTACAGGTTGTTCAGCACGACCTTGGCGATCGCGTCGCGCTTGAGCACGATGACCAGGCGCTGCCCGGTGCGCCCGCTGGTCTCGTCGCGGACGTCGGCGATGCCGCTCAGCCGGCCCTCGCGGACCAGCTCGGCGATCTTGGAGGCGAGGTTGTCCGGGTTGACCTGGTACGGCAGCTCCTTGACGACCAGGCAGTTGCGGCCGTGGATCTCCTCGTGCTCGACCACCGCCCGCATCATGATCGAGCCGCGCCCGGTCCGGTAAGCCTCCCGGATGCCGCGCCCCCCGACTATGATGCCGCGGGTGGGGAAGTCGGGGCCGGCGATCCGCTCGATCAGCCCGTCGAGCAGGTCCTCGTAGGGCGCTCGCTGCGGCGTCCCGTCCTCGTTCTCGGGGCGGGCCTCGGCGGCCTGCGTCTCGAACCGCTCGTAGTTGTCCAGGTACCACTGCACCCCGGCGCCGACCTCGCGCAGGTTGTGCGGCGGGATGTTGGTCGCCATGCCCACCGCGATGCCCTGCGAGCCGTTGATCAGCAGGTTGGGGAAGCGGGCGGGGAGCACCACCGGCTCGGCCGACCGGCCGTCGTAGTTCGGCCGGAAGTCAACCGTGTCCTCGTGGATGTCCCGCAGCATCTCCATCGCCAGCGGGGCCAGGCGGCACTCGGTGTACCGCATGGCGGCGGGCGGGTCGTTGCCGGGCGAGCCGAAGTTGCCCTGCCCGGAGACCAGCGGCATCCGCATCGACCAGGGCTGGGCCAGCCGCACCAGCGCGTCGTAGAGCGCGCCGTCACCGTGCGGGTGGTACTGGCCCATCACGTCGCCGACGACGCGCGAGCACTTGAAGTACCCGCGGTCCGGCCGGTAGCCGCCGTCGTACATCCCGTAGAGGATGCGCGTGTGCACCGGCTTGAGCCCGTCGCGCACGTCGGGCAGCGCGCGCCCGACGATGACCGACATCGCGTAGTCGATGTAGCTGCGCTGCATCTCGACCTGGATGTCGACCGGCTCGGTCCGGTCGTGCTGCCCCCCGTCGGGCGGCCCCATCACTTCGGTCACTTCGCAACCTCTCGTTCAAAGTTCACAAACAACTCGTCCGAACGGGTTCATGTTTCACGTGAATCCGACGGGTGGTCCTAACCGGGGCCAGGCGAGCCTGGCGGCCGGCCCTAAATGTCGAGGAACCGCACGTCCTTGGCGTTGCGGGTGATGAACGAGCGGCGCGACTCCACGTCCTCGCCCATCAGCACGCTGAACAGCTCGTCGGCCTGGGCGGCGTCGTCCAGCGTCACCTGGAGCAGCACCCGCCGGGCCGGGTTCATCGTGGTCTCCCACAGCTCCTCGGCGTCCATCTCGCCGAGGCCCTTGTAGCGCTGTACGCCCTCGCGCGGTCGCGGGTCCTTGCGCCCGGCGGCCATGCCCGCCTCGATGACCCGGTCCCGCTCGGCGTCGGAGTACGCGTGCTCCGGGTCGACGCCGCGCTCGGACCACTTGATCTTGTACAGCGGCGGCTGCGCCAGGTAGACGTGCCCCGCGTCGACCAGCGGCTTCATGAACCGGAAGAGCAGCGTGAGCAGCAGCGTGCGGATGTGCTGCCCGTCCACGTCGGCGTCCGCCATCAGGATGATCTTGTGGTAGCGGAGCTTGGTGATGTCGAACTCGTCATGGATGCCGGCCCCGAGCGCGGTGATCATCGACTGGACCTCGGTGTTCTTCAGCACCCGGTCGATGCGGGACTTCTCGACGTTGATGATCTTGCCGCGGATGGGCAGGATCGCCTGGAACTGCGGGTCGCGCCCGCCCTTGGCCGAGCCGCCGGCCGAGTCGCCCTCGACCACGTAGATCTCGGACTTGCTGGGGTCGGTCGACGAGCAGTCGGACAGCTTGCCCGGCAGCCCGTTGGTCTCCATCGCCGACTTGCGCCGGGTGAGGTCGCGCGCCTGGCGGGCGGCGATCCGCGCCCGGGCCGCCTGGCTGGCCTTGTCGACGATGCCCTTGGCCTCGCCCGGGTTACGGTCGAACCAGTCGCGCAGCCGGTCGTTGGTGACCTTCTGCACGAACGACTTGGCCTCGGTGTTGCCGAGCTTGGTCTTGGTCTGGCCTTCGAACTGCGGCTCGGCCAGCTTGATGGAGACGATCGCGGTGAGTCCCTCGCGGATGTCCTCGCCGGTGAGGTTCTGGTCCTTCTCCTTGAGGAACTTGGTGTCCCGCGCGTACTTGTTGACCACCGTGGTCAGCGCGGCGCGGAACCCTTCCTCGTGGGTGCCGCCCTCGGCCGTGTTGATGACGTTGGCAAAGGTGTGCACGGACTCGTTGTACGAGGCGTTCCACTGCATCGCGATCTCAAGCGACATGTGGAGCTCGTCGTCCTCGTCACCGAACTCGATGACCTGCGCGTGCACCGGTTCCTTAGACGCGTTCAGGTAGCGCACGAAGTCGGCGATGCCGCCGGGGTACTCGTAGACGACGGTGCGCGCCTTGGTGACGGCCGGGGCCGCGTCGCCGGACGGGGCGAGCGCGTCGTCCGCGTCGTCCTCGGCCACCACCTTGGCCGGCCGCTCGTCGGTGAGCACGATGCGCAGCCCGCGGTTGAGGAACGCCGTCTCCTGCAGCCGCCGCGACAGCGTCTCGAAGGACCACTCGGTGGCCTCGAAGATCGTGTCGTCCGGCCAGAAGGTGGTGGTGGTCCCGGTCTCGGCGGTCGCCTCGCCCTTGTGCAGCGGCGCGAGTGGCACGCCCTGCCGGTAGCTCTGCGTCCAGAGGTGGCCGTCCCGGCGCACCTCGATGTCGACCTGGATGGACAGCGCGTTCACGACCGAGATGCCGACGCCGTGCAAGCCGCCGGAGACGGCGTAGGACTTGCCGTCGAACTTGCCGCCCGCGTGCAGCGTGGTCATCACGACCTCAAGCGCCGGGCGCTGCTCAATCGGGTGCAGGTCGACCGGGATGCCGCGGCCGTCGTCGCGCACCCGGACCCCGCCGTCGGCGAGCAGGGTGACCTCAACCTCGCTGGCGTAGCCGGCCAGCGCCTCGTCGACCGAGTTGTCCACCACCTCGTACACCAGGTGGTGCAGTCCGCGCTCGCCAGTCGATCCGATGTACATGCCGGGACGCTTGCGGACGGCCTCGAGGCCCTCAAGCACCGTAATGGACCGCGCATCGTAATCGTTTGACAAGTGAAGCTCCATCCTGCTGCTGGCAGCGTCCCAGCGCCGGTAACCAGATGCCCCCGGTTACCAGCGCGGTCGGCGCTGCCGCCTTGTGGTCGCGCGGCCCTCACGCAGCCCCAGCCAGCGGTGCTCTTAGCCGCGTGACTACCTTCTATTTTAGCTGTGGTTACCGACACTCGTGTCGGCGTTAGCGGTACGTGTCACGGGCTGAATCGGCTGACCAGCAGCGGGACCGCGCTGGGGGCGCGAGTAAGGGACTAACCTCTTTTTTCAACGTCTCGACGGGCCGTTTTCTTCCGGAAAAGGGCAGCTCAGCGCGCAGGCGGAGGCGGTGCGGGCGGCACTTAGCGGACGCGCAGCCGGCCAGGTGACCGGGGCGGCCCGGCCGGCCCCTTGACCCTGATGTGCCGGACCGTGCCGTGGCCCAGCTCCTCGGCCAGCCGCTTCAGCAGCTGCGGCGCCATCAGCCGGACCTGAGTGGCCCAGCCGTCGGAGTCGGCCAGCACCGTCAGCTCGCCCGCCTCGAAGTGCTCGGGCTTGGTGTGCAGCGCCAGCTGGGGCCCGACGATGTCCGGCCAGTGACCGAAGACGGCGCCCACGGCGGCCTTCTCGCGCCAGCCGCGAGCTGAGAGCAGCCCGCCGACGGCAGCCGTCAGCAGCTGCGGGTCATCCCGGCGCGGGCGGGCTGACCAGGAAGAAGACGCGGCGTCGGCCGGAGTCAGGCCCACCCGTTCGGTGTCCTCCTTGGCGGGTGCCGGGCGGCGGGGCAGCGTGCCCGGGCGCTCGCCCCTGGCCCACGCGTCGGCCCGCGCCCGGGCCAGTGCCTCGGCCGCGAGCCGGGCCCGCTCGGGATCAGGCGGCACCGGGATCATCCTTGCTCAGGGTGCCCGCGGCGACCTTGAAGTGCTCGCCGTCGAGCAGAGCCGGGATGTCTTCCGGTACGGCCGCGGTGACCAGCACCTGCTCGGCCCCGGCGACCAGGGTGGCCAGCCGGTCGCGGCGGCCCGCGTCAAGCTCGGCGAACACGTCGTCGAGGATCAGCACCGGGTCCTCGCGGCCCGCGCGGAGCAGGTCGAAGCTGGCCAGCCGCAGCGCCAGGGCCATCGACCAGGACTCGCCGTGGCTGGCGTAGCCGCGGGCAGGCAGCTCCCTGATCATCAAGTCGAGCTCGTCGCGGTGCGGGCCCGCCAGGCACACCCCGCGGTCGAGCTCACTCGCCCGCACCTCGAGCAGCGCCGCCCGCAGTGCCAGCTCGGCCGCCCGCACCCGCTCGCCGTGGGTGGCGCCGCCGGCGTCGGGCAGCTCGCTCTCGAAGGAGCGCCGGTACTCGATCACGGCCGGGCCGCGATCGCCGCCCGCGACGGCCGTGTAGGCGTTTTCCACATGCGGGCGCAGCACGTTGACCAGGTGCTCGCGGGCGACCAGGAGCTCAGCGCCGGTCCGCGCGAGCTGCGCGTCCCAGACGTCGAGGGTGGCCGTCACCGCCTCCCGCGACTGCCGGTTGCCCTTGGGGCCGCCCTTCGGCCCGGCCGACTTGAGCAGCGCGGTGCGCTGCCTGAGCACCCGGTCATAGTCGGCCCGCACGGCCGCGTAGCGCGGCGCCATCGCCACCAGCAGGTCGTCGAGGAACCGGCGGCGGTCACCCGGGTCCCCCTTGACCAGGGCGAGGTCCTCCGGTGCGAACAGCACCGTGCGGAGTACCCCGAGCACCTCGCGCGGCCGGGGCAGCGGGGTCCGGTTGAGCCTGACCCGGTTGGCGCGGCCCGCGTTCAGCTCGATTTCCACCAGCGCGTCGTTCGCGGCGGTGGA
>Ga0265338_10004504_pt1 | contig 18792 bp, 14 predicted proteins | sample 42126metaG_FD_193579 | JGI IMG/M metagenome (GOLD analysis project Ga0265338, IMG submission 193579) | Rhizosphere microbial communities from Carex aquatilis grown in University of Washington, Seatle, WA, United States - 4-21-26 metaG | ecosystem: Host-associated > Plants > Roots > Rhizosphere... | reverse complement strand
CACGACGATCCAGTGGCCGTGCCGGTCGAGTGCCTCCAACAGCGGGAGCACCGGTTGCAGGTGACCCCAGTAGGGTCGGACCGAGACAAGGACCTTCACGGCCCGGATCGTAGGGCGCGGGCCGCACCGGAGGGGGTGACGTGGCGCAGATCACGCTGAGCCTTGCGGTCGGCCGCCATGTGAGCTTCGACGTCGACCTCGATGCAGAGGGCCCGGCGGTGTTCTTCCTCTCGGTCCGTCGCAGTGGCAGCAGCATCTTCGAGAACATCACCCACGCGATGTCCAACGCCAACCACCGTCACCATGTCGCGATCACGACCTTCTTCGACGCGGACATTCCTGCTCCGGACTGGCAGTCCGACCCCGCGCTCAAGCGCCTCATCGCACCCGGAAACGTCTACGGCGTCTTCCGGGACATGCCGGTCGCGCTACTGGACGACGAGCTGTTCGTCGCGGGCCCCCGGTTGATGTTGATCCGGGATCCTCGGGATGCGCTGGTCAGCGAATACTTCGCGATGGCCTACTCGCACCCGATCCCGGACTCCGCGCTCGGCCCCGGCGGCTTGGGACACGTGATCAAAGAGCTCCGGACCCGCGCCAACGAAGAGCCGATCGACGACTTCGTGGTTCGTCGGTGCAAGCCGATGGCGAGAACGTTGCTGCGCTACCAGCCAATCGTCAACGCCGGCACCACGCTGTACCGCTACGAGGATGTGATCCTGAACAAGCGGGACTGGATCCTGGACATGCTCGGCGTCCTCGGCTGGGAGCTCCACCCGGACGAGTTGGCGAACATCCTCGAGTGGGCGGACGTCAAACCGGAGCAGGAGAACCCGGGGGCACTCCTGCGTCGAGTCACCCCGGGTGACCATCTCGAGAAGCTTCGCCCGGACACGATCGAACGGATCACCGAGGCGCTGGCGCCGGCGATGACGCTGTTCGGTTATCCCACCTGATCGGTCGGCCCGGTCGCGGGGAAGATCCCGGCCATCACCGCGCGCAGGTCGGCAGGGTCGACGACCTGGCTCAGCAGCTCGAACTCCCGCAACCAGGGGCGGCAGTTGTCCGTCCGGTACGCCGGATCCCATGGCTTGGGCCGCGCCAGGAAGTGCAGGATCGTGGGCTCGAGCAATGGCGACGGGGGCGGGTCTTCCTGCCGGAGGTAGAAGTTGCACTCCGGCGGCAGCTCCGCGGTGCGACCCAGGAACGCGACGTTGAGTGCGCACTGGTCGACGAAGGTCAGCAGCTCCGGCTTGTGCGCGGCGAAGTCGAGCGCGTGCGCCACCGCCGCCGGAAGGTCTGGATGCGCCAGGTCGAACAGCAGGACTCCGGAGTTGAAATACGACTCCGGTGGCACGTCCAGCCGCGCGGCGGCGGCGAGGATCTCCGGCAGGTCGAGCTCCCGCCGGGTGCCGAGCGGCATCCCGGCCAGATCGCTGTCGAGCAGCCGTTGGATGCCGCCACCGACACAGGTGTCCGAGTCGATATACAGCGCCCGGCCGCCGGCCCCCGACGCCAGCAGGTGCATGACCATGAACACCCGGTAATAGGCCGCACCGGACAGTCCGAGGGTCGGCGTGAAAGACCCCCAGGACGTCCGCAGCTCGACACTCTCGGCGGCAATCAGACTGGCCGGGACGATCGTGATCGACGTCGCGTACGCCGTACCAATCGCCTCGATCACCGGCTCGGCCAGCAGCACTGCGTCGTCGGACACCACGACCTGGACCTTGGCCCGATGCCCGATCCCAGGGTTGTTGCGCAGCAACGAAAACAGCGCAACCACCGTGCCCGGCAGGTAGTTGGCGTCGGAGCACAGATAGATGGTGCGATCGCCCGCCAGGGCTGGCGCGCGGCTCAAGCCGCGGGCCAGCCGCGCGGCCCGATCCGCGATCAGCGGGCTGCGGATCTCCTCGCCGAACGGGTCCCACCCACTTCGCCCGACCGAGAACGCCAAGGCGGCTTCGGCGACCAGTCGATCGCGGAAGGTGAGCAGATGCTCGGTGGGCCAGGTCTCCAGCGCACGATCGACGACCGCGATCGCCTCCGCATAGCGACTCGTCGCGCGCACGGCCTTGGTCACCGATTCGAGGAACAGCGGCGCGCGGATGTCGAGGCCCCGATCCACCCCGTCGTGAAGCAGCGCAAGCACGTCGTCCCAACGGCCCTGGACCGCCTGCAGAGCGGCGACGATCGACCAGGCCAGGTCGGGGATCTCGGACCAGCTCTGTAGGCGCGCGTCCGCAGCGTCCACATCGAGCCGGACACAGTCGATCGTCAGCTGACGGACGCGGAGCAACGCCGGCAACGGGCTCGACCAGGTGCGCTCGGCGTGCGCGACCAGCCCGGCGGCCCGGTCCCAGTCCTGTCGGGCGATCGCAGCATCCAGCACGGCAATCAGCAGATCGACGTCGTCCGGACGCGCCCGCCCGACGAGTGCGAGCAGTCGCTCGACCCGGGTGAAGTCGCGGCGCAGGGTCAGCGCGACGACCTCGTCCCGCAGGACCGGGTCACCGGCGTCGACATCGAAACCACGGTCCGGGTTGTAGAGCCGGCGCAGTGCCTCGTCGTCATGGCGAAGCAGGGCCAGCCGGACCGAGAGCTCGAACCACTCCCGGGGCTCCTGGGTCGCCACCAGTTGATCGAGGCCGTCCACCTCGTGCAGCGTCCCGTCCCGCTCGAGCGCGGTGAGCAGCAACCTCAAGGTGACGGCATCCGGCGGCACCTCGGCGACAAGCCGACGAAGCACCGCGACCGCCGGCTTGACGAGCCCGAGGTCGAGGTAGGCCTGGGTCCGCACGAGCAGCGACCGCTCGTCCTGCGCGGTCCCGCCGGGTCTGCTCTCCACGGTGGTCAGCGCGGTGCGGGCATGTCCCTGGTAGAGCTGGCACGTCGCGAGCTGCGCACGGATCGAGTCGTCATCCGGGTGGTGCCGCAGCAGGTAGTCGTAGAGCGCGCCGGCCTCCTCGAACCGGCCGGCGGCGTAGCGCTCGTCGGCGGTGCCGGTGAGGTCCTGTGCCATCGATCGGCCCGGCGGCTCGAGCGCATCCGCGGCGAAGCAGGCCAGCTCAGCGGCCGGCAGCCATTCGTCGCACTCCAATGCCTGCATTGCCTCAGCGAGGTCGAGATGGGTCCGGTAGTCCGCATCGAGGCACGCCAGCGCCTCGTCGTAGAGCTCCGCTGCCTGAGCCCAGTTGCCTCCGCGCGCCTCCATTTGCCCGAGCAGCCGCAAGCAGGCACTCGGGGCAACCCCGGCTTCGATCTGCGGCTCGAGAATCGCCCGGGCCTCGTCGTACCGGCCCGCCTTCACGAAGTCGGCGGCCTCCCGCTCACGATCCGGAACGGACCCGTGATCAGGCCCGTCGATCGGTTGTCCGGTGAAGTACGACGCCGCCCACTCCACCAGGTCGGGCCGGCCGGCCCGGAATCGCCACGCGCCGTCCGAATTGAGCTCAAGGTCGACCGCCGGATCGAAGCGGGACCGCCGAGCCACGAGCCGGCCCTCGTTGTGCACCCGGTTGCGGCGAACTTCCGCCGGCACGCGGACGACGCTGCCTGGCAGGGCCGCCATCCGGTCGCCGGGGACCAGCGCGGCCCATGCCTGGTAGTCGCGGTGCGCGAGAGTTCCGTGGCCCAACCGGCGCGTCACGCAGCCGGAGATCGGCTGACCGGCGAAGGCGTGGGCGATCAGGATCGCGTTGTCGCCGGTCAGGCTTCGGTCATAGAGACCGTGCTCGCGCAGCCGGCCGGCGTGCGTCGCCCAGCCAAACGCTCCGGCCGGCTGGCAGTGCGGGCAGGCCGCGGGGCCGGGTGCGGCCGGCTCGACCTGGTCGAACAACTGCACGACCCGGGTCCCGGCCAAGAGCCGCTCGACCGCGCGACGCATCCAGGCCGGGTCGTCGAGGGACGCGCCCGGACTGACCCAGGCGATGAACTCGGCCCCCGGCGGAACCTCCGCGAACCCGAGATTGAGCAGCCGCTCCTGCTGCCACAGCACCTCGTCACACGGCACGCGCAGTTGCCGGCAGCCGAGGTCCGGCAACGGGTCGGCGCCGGAGTAGACCGCCTCCACCACCATCAGCCCGCCGGCAGCGGGCAGGATCGGCGTGAGCGCGTCGAGAAAGCGCGTGCGCCGATCTGGATCGGCGCCCGGATTGTCGTAGGCCACGACCAGCCACAGCCGCGGCTCGGCGAGGTAGGCCGCCGGCGTTGCTCGCCTTCGGACGCTCATGCCGGCTCCGGGCGGCTCGACACATCGGCAGGCAACGCCGCAAACGAATAGGCGTGGATGGGCACCACCGCCGGAGCTCCGTCGACCAGGGTCACCTCCGCCACCGCCGCCCGAACCGCCGGACGATCGAGAAACGCGCGGGCGGCCGGCTCGGTCGCAAAGTGTGCAATGACCTTGATCGCGCTCGGCAATCGAAGGCAGGCCTGGTACATCAGACCGGGCTCGTCCGGCCTCGGGGTCAGCGCCCACCCACCGTCGTACCTCGCGAGCAACTCATCCGGCTCGCCGGCGACGAAGAAGATCACCGAAACTGCCAACGCCTCATGACCTCCTGTCGGTCGCCGGCCTCGGCCGTTCGTCGTGCCCGTCGGCGCCGTTCACGTTACCGGCGCAAGGTCCCACTCGGCACCGGTCCGGCTGACCCACCGGGTGCGCGCCGACGGGGCGGCGAGCGGGCGATCGGCACCGGTCAGGTTGACCAGGACGGTCTCCTCCGCCGCGACGATCCCGGCGCGGGCCGCTTCGGCCAGGCCGGCGACTGCCGCGGCCGCGGCGTAACAGACCTCGATGCCCTCCAACTCGACCAGCCAGGTCCGCGCCGCGCCGATCGCGTCGTCGTCGACCGCGATGAATGTCCCGCCACTGTCGGCGACGATCCGGCGTACGTAGGGATAGGTCCGGCTCGGGTCGCCACGAAGGATCGCGGTCGCGATGCCCGTCGGTGCCTCCACGATGTCCGAGGGTCGGATCTGTTCCGCGCCGTCCCGCCAGGCGGTGACCATCGGGGCACACGACTCCTGCTGGACGCAGAGCAGGCGCGGCGGCGGGCCGGCCGGCCCGAGCCGGTCCAGTTCGTGCGCGGCCTTGTCAACGCCGTAGACCCCCATCGCGCTCGACACCGCCTGCACGTAGCAGTCGATGTGGCGGTCGACCTGGTCGACCGCCTCGAGCCAGGCCAGCTTGAGTCCTTCGCGCCGGCCCGGATTGAAGAAGCCGCGCTCGGCGGTCCACCCGCGTTCCGCGGCCAGCCGCCCCGCTACCGCGAACGCGTCGACGAAGCTCGCATCGCGGGCGACGATGTCGATGACCTGGTCATCGACATCCGGCAGCGTCAGCCGATCGCGGAAGTCCGCCGCAGTCACGACGTACATCGACATCTCCGGCAATCGCGCGATTGCATGCGCATAGGCACTCGAGCTGTTGCCGGTTGACGACGTGGTGAACCGCCGGATGCCGGCTTCGTACAGGTACGCGATGGCGACTGCGGCCATCCGGTCCTTGGTCGTGCGGGTCGGCGAGGTGGTCTCGTTCTTCAGATAGAGCCAGGGCAGGCCGAGCCGGGCGCCGAGTCGTTCCGCATGGACGGTCGCCGTGAACGTCGCGCCGCCCGGCAGCAGCCGCCGGTCGCGGACCGGCAAGAGGTCGAAGAACCGTTCGTAGGGGTTCGGCGAGTCGCGCAGCCGCACCCGGTCAAGGTCGTAGCGCACGTCCGACATGCCGCCGCAGTCAGGACAGAACGCGAAGTAGCCGCCGGTGAGGTCCCGATCGCACTCGGTGCAGAACGTCTCGAACGGCGCACGATCATCGACCCGGTCGACAGCGCTCACGTCATCAGCCCGGGGCGCTGGGCACCGAGCCCGTGCACCGCAAGGTCGGTCTCGCCGTGGATCAGGAGGTCGACTGCGGAGTGGCCGAGCGCCGGTGCGAGCAGCATGCCCTTGCGCCCGCCACCCAGCGCAAGGGTGACGTTGCCCCAGCCGGGGGCGAACCCGCAGATCGGCAAGCCATCCGCACTGACCGGCCGCAGCGCCGCCGCGTGCGCGAGGATCCGCAGCGCGTCGACCCCGGCCATGACCCGACCGAGGCCGGCGCGGATGCCGGCACAGCCCGCGGCGGTCGGCGTCGCGTCGAACCCAGCCGAGTCCTCGGTGCCGCCGAGCAGCAGCGTGCCGTCGGCGCGCGGGTGCACACCGAACCGGCCCCACCCGACATCCGCGCTGACCGGCGGATCGGGCTGCTCCGCCACCAACAACTCGCCGCGGACCGGCTCGATCGGTAGCGCGATCCGCAGCCACCGGCTCGGCTCGGCGCACCACGGGCCGGTCGCCAGGACCACGCCGTCGCAGGCGAGCACGCCGGCATCGGTCACGAGGCCGGTGACGTGATCGTCGCGTGATTGAACGCCGGTGACCGCGGCGGTCATGAAGCGCGCACCGGCCTGTTCAGCCGCAGCGATGACCGCGCGGGTGTAGTTGGCCGGATCGACGCGGAGATTGCCCTCCACCAGCAGCCCGCCCACCACGTCGGCGGTGAGCCCGGGCTCGACCGTGCGCGCCTCATCCGGACCGAGCCAGGTCGCCGCGAACCCGGGCGTTGCGGCGTACCGCTCGAGCGAGTCCTGCAGCTGCCCAGCCTCGTCAGCCGCCACGGCGAGCTCGAGCCGGCGGACCGCACGGCCGGCGAAGTCCGCCGTACCGGCAGCGGTGGCCGCCGGCCAGGCCTGACGATGCAGCTCGAACGACGCCATCGCGAGATCCGCGAGTGGGCCGGGGATGCCGGGCCCGTGCATCGGGTTCAGTCCGCCGGCGTTGTTCCCGGACGCATGCAGCAGCGGATCGTCGCGCTGAAGGACCGTGACATCCACGCCGAGCAGCGCCGCGTAGTAGGCGGCAAACGCACCGGTGATGCCGCCACCGACCACGGCGATCATCGGCTTGCCCATCGACACCTCCGCCGCATGCGCACCAGGCTCCCGATCGGACCTCCGGTCGTCGGTCACACGAGGCGCCGGACGTACGACGTTACAGTGCGAGAGGTGATGCCGGAATGATCTCCTCCGACCCACCGGAGCCCGAGGCCACCTGGGTCACGGCGGATCTCGAAACCACCGTCTGCCAACGGTTTCGGGACCAGGTGCAGCGCAATCCCACCAAGATCGCAGTCACCGAGCGAGCCGGGTCGCTGAGCTACGCGGAGCTCGACGAGTACTCCGACCGGGTGGCGACGGCCGCATCGTGCGGCGAGCCCGGCGCGAACCCGCGGGTCGCGCTCCTGCTGCCCCACGGCGCCCCCTCGGTGGCCGCGTTCCTCGGCGTACTGAAGGCCGGGCGGGTCGTGGTCGGGTTGAGCCCTGCCGAACCAGCCGGTCGGCTCGGCGCGCAACGCGAGCTGACCGGCCCGGCGGCCGTGATCACCACGGCGGACGGTCGCGACCTGGCGATCGCGGCCGGGTTCGAGCCGGATCAGATCCGGCTGGACGGCGCTTCGGCGACCGCTCCGGCCGCACCACCCGGGGATCCGGGCCGGCTGGCCGCGCTGATCACCACCTCCGGCTCGACCGGGCTCCCCAAGGCGGTGATGCACAGCCATCGGACGATGTTGCACAACGTCCTGCGCTACACGAACGGGTTGGGCATCCGGCCGAGCGACCGGCTGGCTTGGCATGCGCCGTTGTCGGGTGGCCAAGGCATCGTCACGATGCTGGCGGCGGTGCTGAACGGAGCGACGCTCTGCGCGTTCCCGATGGCGGATCGCGGCGCGGCCGGCTTCTCGGCCTGGCTACGCACCGAAGAGATCACCGTGCTCGACACGCTGCCGTCGGTGCTTCGGCATCTCGCCGCGACCCTGTCCGCCCGGGACGTCGCCACGATCCGGCTGGTCCGGATCGCGTCGGAGCCGGCTTTTCGCACCGACCACGACCGCTTCCGCGCCGTCTTCGCACCCGGCTGTCGGCTCGCGCACGTCCTCGCCTCGGCCGAGACCGGAATCATCGCCCAACGCGTCAGCACCGCCGATCAGCCGCCGGCCACCGAACGACTCTCGGTCGGGCAGCCGGCCGAGGGCATCGAGATCGACATCGTCGACTCCGACCGCGACCCGGTCGGCCCGGGCGAGACCGGCGAGCTCGTCGTCAGCAGCGACTACCTGGCAGCGGGCTACTGGCGGTCGGCCGATGCCGACGCGCGATTCACGACGGTGGACGGGCTCCGCTCGTTCAGCACCGGCGACCTGGCCACCTGGTCGGCCGACGGGCTGGTCATGCAGGGTCGCCGCGACCTGCAGGTGAAGGTCCGCGGACACCGGGTGCAGGTCGACGAAGTCGAGGCCGCGCTGATGCGACTGCCCGGTATCGCGGCCGCCGCGGTCGCGCCGGTAGTCAGCCCGGCCGGCGACCCGCAACTGGTCGCGCACCTGGTGGCGACCCCCGACGCGCGGCTCGACCTGCGGGCAGTCCGCACCGAGCTGGCCGCCACCCTGCCCGGGTACGCCGTACCGGTCGCGTTCAACCCGATCGGCGCGCTGCCGCTGACCACCACCGGCAAGGTCGACCGCCAGTCGCTCGCGCAGGTTCAGCCGCCGGCCGGGTCGCCGGCGCGGATGCCGGACACCGGAGACCACACCGCGGACCGGGTCGCGCAGATCTGGGCGCAAGCCTTCTACGTCGCGCCGCGCGAGCTCGACCGGTCGACCGGCTTCCTTCAGCTCGGTGGTGACTCCTTGCTGGCTGCGGTGGTCGGGGCGCTGGTCTTCGACGAGTTCGGCGTCGGCCTCGACATGGCCTACTTCCGCACCGATCCGTCCGTCGCGACGATGGCCGCCCACCTCGAAGGCGCCGACGCATCCGGCGGCTCGGTCGACGCCGCCGATCTGCCGCCGGTGCGCATCGCCGACGAATCCGCGCGGGCCGAGCTGTCGTTCACCCAGCAAGCGATGTGGCCGTCCACCGCACGACCCGACACCGCGACGAGAACCAACGTGGCGGTCCCGTTCCTGATCGAAGGGCCGGTGGACGCCGGAGTTCTCCGCCGCAGCATCGCGACCGTCGTGCTGCGCCACGACATCCTTCGGACCAACTTCGTCGTGCACGACGGTCAGCCACGAGCGCTCGTGCACCCGGCGATCGAGATCGAGCTGCCGTTCGACGACCTGCGCGACGAGCCGGATCCAGCCGCCGCCGCGGACGGCATCCTCGTAGGAGACACGGCACTCGCGTTCGACCTCGCGACCGAGCCCTTGATCCGGTTCCGGCTCCTTCAGATCGGCGACGACGAGTTCCGCCTGCACCGGGTGAACCACCACCTGATCGCCGACACCTGGTCGTGGCGGGTGTTCCTCGAACAGCTCGCCGATGCGTACGACGCGGAGCTCGGCCAGGCCCCGGGCCGAGAGTCACCCCCGCCGGCCCTGCAGTTCGCCGACTACGCCGCCTGGGAGCGAGACACCTTCGCGACCGATTCAGTGCACGTCGCAAACGAGGTCGACTGGTGGGCGGATCGGCTGGCCGGCTGGTCGGCGAACCACGTGACGCTGCCATTCGGCCCGCCGGCCGATGCCGACGGGGCAGGCGGCCATGACGGCGTCCTCCACTGGGGCCTTTCGCCGGCGTCGGCGCAACGCCTCGACGCACTCGCGGGTCAGACCCGCGCGACGTTCTTCGTGAGCCGGCTTGCGGTCTTCGGTGCGCTGCTCGGGTTGGCGACCGGGGCGACGGAGCTGCCGATCAGCACGAACGTGACGACCCGGCGGCGGACTGAGCTGCAATCGATGATCGGCCCGCTAATGAACCGCGTGATCCTCCCGCTCGAGTTCACCCCCGCCCTGACCTTCCGCGAGTGGCTCGCGGTCGTCCGCACCACGGCCACCGAGGCGAGTGAGCACGCCGCGGTGCCACGCCAGCGGCTGCGGATCGAGCTCAAGAAGCGCGGCGTGGTCCTGCCCGACGTCGGCACCCTGTTCCAGGTCCGCTACCCGCTTCCGGTGCTCGAGTTCGGAGGGGTGCGAGCGCGGGCGCTTGCCCGCAGGTGCGTCAACCCGGCCGGCTTCGAGCTCGGCGCCACCCGACGCGACGAAAGCTCCCAATGCTGGGCGGCGTTCGACGCCCGGCGCTACGACCCGCCAGCTGTGAAGTCGTTCCTAGGCGATCTCGAGTCGCTTGCCGACCTGGCCGGGCGAGCCCCCGACCGCGCGCTCGCCGAGATCTGGCCGGGGCCCGACCTCAAGCCTGCGACCCGCCGCCGTTGATCGCGATCGTCTGACCGGAGATGTTTCCGCTCAGCTCGCAGCTCAGGAACAACAGCACCGACGCGACGTCCCTGGTCGAGTTGACCCGCCCGGTCGCCGTTGCCTTCGCCGCGACGACCATCCGGGCTCGCCCGGCTTCGACATCGCCCTCATAGAGCGGGTAGTACGTCGCCATCGTGGTCAGAGCCACTGCGTTGACCCGGATCCCGAGCGGGCCGAGCTCGACCGCGGCCGACCGGACCAGCGACACCAAGGCGGCCTTGGCCGCGGAGTAGGGCCCGGACCCGGGCACGCTGCCGAACGCGAGCGACGAGCTGACGAATGCCATCGTGCCGCCGCCGGCCCGGGCGATCGCGGCGCCGCCGATCTGCACCGCCAGGGCGGCCGGTCGAAGGCAGAAGTCGAACGCCTTCTGCCAGTCGTCGTCCGTTGCCTCGAGCAGCGTCGTCTCGGGATTCAGGCCGATGAGGTCGACGAGACCGTCGATGCCACCGAGCTCGTCCTCGGCTCTGGCCAGCGCCGCCTCGAGCTCCGATCGCACGGACACATCGGCCCCGATCCCCAACCCGGACACCTCGGCGGCCACCTGTTCGGCCCGATCGGGGAAGCGATCAATGCACACCACCCGCGCACCGTTCGCACGAACCGCGTGCGCGACCTGCCGGCCCAGCCCGGGCCCGCTTCCCATCACGACGAACCGCCGGCCGTCGAGTCGCACCATCCGCGAGTAGTCAGGCACGTCGAGCGGATCGAAGTACGGCGTCGGCTCAGGCATCGGCCAACCTTCTCTGCCCCTCGCGAGCGTAGCGGGGCAGATCCCGCCCTGGTAGCGTCCGCGACGTGCGGCGACGATCGGTCGGCAGCAGCGGGCTACAGGTTTCGGCCGTGGGTCTCGGCACCGTCAAATTCGGCGGCGGTATCGACCTCGACCAGGCCCGCGCAGTGATCGACGCCGCCCTCGCCAGCGGGATCACCGTCATCGACACCGCCGACGGCTACGGGCAGGGGCAGTCCGAGGAGATCATCGGCCGGGTGCTGCAGGGTCGGCGGGACGACGCCGTGATCTCGACCAAGTTCGGCGCCAACATGGGCAAGCAGTACGGCGACGACTTCGGTGCGCGCGCGTCCAGGCGCTACATCGTCCGCGCGGTCGAGGGGTCGTTGCGGCGGCTGCGCACCGACTACATCGATCTCTACCAGCTGCACATGCCCGACCACATCACGCCGCTCGAGGAGACCCTTGAGACCCTCGACCGCCTGATCGACGCCGGCAAGGTCCGCTACGCCGGCTCCTCGCATCTCGCGGCCTGGCAGGTCAGCGAGGCCGAGTGGACCGCGCGCGACCGAGGGCTGAGCCGGTTCATCAGCGTGCAGGATCACTACTCGCTGCTCCACCGTGATGCCGAGGAGGATCTGCTGCCGGTCTGCCGCGCGCACGACATCGGCTTCCTGGCCTTCTTCCCGCTCGCCACCGGTCTGCTGACCGGCCGCTGGGCGCGCGGCGAGACACTCGCCGAAGGCAGCCGGATGTGGCAGTGCCGCTCGCTCGGGTTGGCGTCGGACGACAACGCGGAGGTCATCGACGGCCTGCGCAAGTTCGCCGCCGAGCGTGATGTGACGCTCGTCGATCTGGCGATCGGCTGGCTCGCGGCCCAGCGCGGGGTCGCCTGTGTCATCGCGGGAGCCTCGACGCCCGAGCAGGTGGAAGCCAATGCGGCCGCAGCCGAGTTCGTGCCGACGACCGAGGACCTCGAAGAGATCGGCCGGATCACGACTGCGCTCAACCCGGCCGGGGCACGTCGCCCCGGGACGCCGGCCGGGGCCGGCGCAACGACCTGGCCCCGCGACGTCTGGCGTCAAGCAGCGGTCGGGCTGTTGGACGGGCTGCCGATGGACGAGGTGATCGAGCGCGCCACCACCGCGGGCATCAGCGCCGAGGAGGCGACCTCGCTGTGCCAGCAACTGCTCGCGGACCCCGGGTTCGAAGCCGGGCTGACGATGGCCGAACGCCTGCACAAGCTGGAGTCCGTCCTCACCATGCGCCAGCAGATGCGGGATCTGACCGATTACGGCAGCACGATCGAGCGACGATCCGAGGTCAGCGAGGACGAGTTCCTCGAGATCTACTACGCCGGCAACCTCCCGCTCATCCTGACCGACGTGTGTGCCGACTGGCCGGCTCGGTCGCTGTGGACGCCGGACTACCTGCTCGAGAAGATCGGCGACGCCGACGTCGAGGTGACCAGCGGGCGGGACGCCGACCCGCGGTACGAGGTCAATGCCAACGAGCACAAGTCGACGATGAGTTTCGCCGACTACGTGCGCGCGATCAGCACCCAGGACGGCAACGACCTCTACATCGTGGCCAACAACCACCTCTTGGAGTCGCCCGCGGCTGCGGCACTGTGGGACGACTTCGCCGTCGACCCGCGCTACTTGGAGCAGGAGGCCGCCAAGTAATCCACATTTCTGTGGTTCGGTCCGGCCGGGACCGTGACGCCGTTGCACCACGACGTCGCGAACGTGCTGTTCACCCAAGTGGTCGGCGAGAAACGGATCACCTTGATCTCGCCGCTGGAGACACACAGCCTGTACAACGACATCGCGGTCTATAGCCAAGTGGACCCGCAGGCTCCTGACCTGCAGCGGTTCCCTCGGTTCGCCGACACGCGCCAGTTCGAGGTCACCGTCTCACCGGGTGAGGCGTTGTTCATCCCCGTCGGCTGGTGGCATCAGGTCGAGTCGCTGTCGCTGGCCGCCAGCATCTCCTTCACCAACTTCCGGTTCCCCAACGTCATCGACTGGTACCACCCGCAAGGTGCCTACTGATCGACGCAACGGCCGAGCAGCCGGATGAACGGCGGTAGGTAAGCCGCAAGGTGTTCGGGACTGTCCGGCGGCGCGGCGGGGTCGGCCAGGCCGGGCTCCGACACCTGCTCGATGACGAAGCCGGCCGCACACAGCTCACCGAACACCTCGCCGATCGAGTGCGCGAAGTGCCAGCACGTCACCGGCTCGCCATCAACCGGCTGGTCCGACTGCCAGTGGATCGGCGTACCGGAGCCGACCTGATGCGCGACCCGGTAGGCCGACCCGTCCCATCGGGCCTCCTCGTCGAGCTGGATCTGGCCGGCACTCCAGTGCTCCGCCCAATACCGCGACCCAGGTCGCGTCACGGCGGCGATCGCGGCGTACAGCGGCGCGAGTTCCGGGAGGTAGCAGGTCGAGATCGGTTGGTAGACGAGGTCGAACGAGCGCCCGGCGAGCGCGCGCAGGTCGGCCATGTCCGTCTCGACGCACTCCACCGTCAACCCGAACCGAGCCGCTGCCTCCCGATCCAGCTGGAGCTGCCGGCTCGAGATGTCGACCACCGTGACGGCCGGACCGAGCGAGGCGATCAGCGGCGCCTGCCATCCGCCGCCGCCGGCGAGGCACAAGGCCGTACCAATGCTCGGCCACGGGATCCAGCCGTCCGGATCGAGGATGTCGGCCGCGGCCGCCAAGGCTTCCTGGTCGAGCGGCGGTTGGGTCGCCTCGGCGATGGAGTCCCAGGCCCGGCGAGCGACGCCGGCGTACCCGGTCGCGTCCTCTCGATCTGTCGGCATGACTACCGGCCGACGGCCGTGGCGGCGAACTGCTCTATGATCACACTGACGGGCTCTGGACCCGGCAGTGCTTCGACTTCCGCGCGAATCGCCGCGGCGGCCGTCGCGAAGCTCGGGTCGTCCAACACCGTGCGGACCGCCGAACGGATCTTCGACGCGGTCAGGCCCTCGCGCTCCAGCCGGAGCCCGGCGCCGAGCGCCTGGCATCGTTCGGCGTTGAAGTATTGATCAGCGCCGAGCGGCACGCAGACCACCGGCACGCCGAGTGCCAACGCACCCATCACGGTGTTGAAGCCGCCGTGACAGAGCAACACCCGGCAGTGCGGCAAGAGCGCCGAGTGCGGCGCGTACTCGACCACCTGCACGTTCGCCGGCAACCTGGCCGGCGGTGCAACACCGGCACCCGTCGTACAGATCACCTGCAGGTCCGGCTGATCGAGGGCGGCGAGGAACAGTTTCAGCAGCTTGGGCTCGTCGTTATAGACGGTGCCGAGACTCACCAGGACGATTGACCGCTGGTCGGTCGGATCAACCAGGTCGGGCGACGCACCGTCGTCGCCGTCCCAGGACCGGTAGGAGATCGGGAGCAGGCCACGCGGCGGCCCGCCGGCAAACTCCTCGAACGACGGCGGGACGGTGTCGAGGTACAGGCCCCGGTGCAGGAAGCTCAGCGCCGGGTCGGGCGGCAGCCGGTACTCGCGGCGGAGGGTCTGCAATGCCTGAGCGGCGAGGTAGCTCCACGAGTTGACCGGGATGAAATGGCTGACGCCGAGCGAGATGCTCGGTACGCCGCTGACCTCGGCGGCGACGGCGGCGGCGAGGTCGGTCGGCTCTCGGATCATCAACTGCGGCCGGTACCAGTTCATCAGCACCTCGAGCAGATCGTTGATCTTCACCCGCAACGTCTCGACGCCGTAGTCCGAGTCGCCGGCCGGAAAGCGCGCCAGCGCTTCGTTCGGGTGCAGACCGGCGGGCAGCCAGGTGAAGCCGGCCTGATCGGCGGCCGGGATCAACTCCGGCCCGCTCGCGACCGCGACCTCGTTGCCGCGTGCGTAGAGCTCCCGGCCGAGCCGGACGAAGGGATGGAGATGACCGAGGTATGGCCGGGTCGAGTAGACGAACCGCACGTCGCCTCCTCGCTTGGTGCACCAACCTGCCGGGACCGCAGTATCCCGTGTGGGGCGAATCGCCCGGCCGCTACAGTCCCGGAGTGAGTATGGGCGGGGCGCGCATCGAGACCACCGAGCGGTCGGTCTGGCGATCCGCCGTTGTGGTCTCAACGCCGCGAACCGGAAGCAAGCTGCTGTCCGAGCTACTCACCGCCACCGGCGTGGTCGGCCATCCCTCGGAGTGCTTCAATCCCGCGGTGCTCGAGAGCTTCAGTCGGCACGACGGAGGCCGGACGTCCTACGCGACCTACATCGACCACTACCTCAGCGAAGCAACCTCGGCGAACGGCGTGCGCGGCGTGGCGCTCAAGTGGAACGGCTGGCGCTGGCTACGTGCGATGGAACGCGCGCGTTCCGATGACCTCTCGGCGTCGGATGCCGACGTGATCGCCCGGCTGTTCCCGCACGCACGGTGGGCCCACCTCCAGCGCCTGGACACCGCCCGACAGGCCATCTCGTGGTATCGCGCGTTCGCCTCCGGGATTTGGCGCCGTGACGGGGAACACCCGGGTCGGCCGGAACTGAGAGACAGCTACATCCCGAACTATCGCAACATCCGTTGGCTCGAGGAGATCGCGATCGACCACAACCGCCGCTGGGACACCTACTTCGCCGAGCAGGGCATCACCGCGCTACCACTGGCGTATGAGGAACTGGCCGAGGACCCGGCTCCGGTGCTGCGGCGGTTGCTGGCATTCCTCGACATCGAAGCGCCAGCCGACCTCGCGGCCGTGCAGTCCGGGTTGCTTCGTCAGGCCGATGAGCTCAGCGAACGCTGGCTCGAGACCTACCTGGAACGGCGCGCGGACCTGCCACCCAGCCCGTGGGCCGGCGAATAGGACGCTGCGGCCAGGTCGAATTCGCGGTCGAAATTGAGCTATTTCGCGCTTCAGCGCGGTTTTCCGCCGACCGACATTCAACGCAACGGATCGGGAATCCCAGTCGGCCGCATCCGGAGGTTCCCAAATGCTCGGCGACGTATCCAGACGACGCGGCGATCAAGTCCGACCTCGTCGCGGCCGCGACCTCTGAAGAGACCTACCTGACCGACGTCAACCCCTACACCGACAGCACGACGAACCTCGCCACTTCTGAGACCGTCAAGTTCTCGGCGGCCGGCGACTACACCAACAACACGCCGGCGCTGACCATCGTGTCCAACACCGACCAGGGCTACTGCATCACCGGTGTTGCGGCTTCGGGCAACAAGTGGTTCTCCGACAGAGGCAACGGTGGCGTTCAGCCGCTGGCGACCACGTACACATGTTCGGTCTCGGGCGCATCCTGACCGACGCCAGACCCAGGCGGTGTTCGGGGGCCCGCAGGAGATCCTGCGGGCCCCCGAGCGTTTCTGTGCGAACTATCCGGATCGACCGCCGGAACCGCGCCCGGCCGGGCACGGGTTGGTGTGGAGAGTGCGCCGGAAGACGTTGTAGCGCGTTGTGATGGTCCCGAGCGGGTCAGACGGGTAAGCGACCGCCCGTAGTGGCCCGTACTCGGCCTTTGCGCTTCCACCGAACTCCTGCGTCGTACCGGGAATGTACGGTCCACCCTCCTGCCACTCGCAGCCCCGGAAGGTCTGGCGGGTTGTGTAGAAGGGGTAGAACACCGAGTTCGGCGGCGGGTTCACACAACCCGTCCCTGGGCTCGGATCACTCGGGTTGGTGATGTGCCGCTGACACGGGACCTGCACGTTGAACGACGTGTCGTCGGACTCGTCCCGAGAAATGTCCGACTCGAAGGCCATCTTGGTGAAGTTGTGGCCGTTCGTGGTCGGACTAGTGAACAGGAACGACTGCGGGTTCAGCAGTCGGTCGGCGATCGGGTTGCTGATCGACCCGGGCCAGGTGAAGTTGTACGACACCCCATCGAAGTCGCCGTCGATATCGAGGCAACCTCCGATCTTCACCTTCAACGATGCCGAGGCGGGCAGACAGAAGTCGTCGTCACCCTGGGGATCCGGTCCCGCGGTCTCGCCGTCGTTCGTGTCGGGTCCGAGCGGCTCGAGGCAGGTGCTGTCCGGGTCGGTGCCGACCTTCGCGCAGTACTCGAAGTGCCCGATCTCGTCAGAGAACGCGATGTTGTAGGTGTGCGCAGCAGAGACGTTCCGGGTGGCCGGAGTCGACGTGCTGAACTCGGGGTGGAAGTCGTACGGCTGGACCTGGCAGGTCGACGCGTTCGGGTCGAACACGACGTTGCCGAAGCCGTTCGCTGCGCTTGCGGTCATCGACCCGGTGGTGTGCGTCGTGTGGTCGTCGATCGCGACCTTCAGGCCGTTTGCGGTGTCGAACATCTGGACCGTCAGGTTGTCTCCCTGGTTCATCAGGAAGTCGTGCTTCAGGTCGGGAGTGAAGTGCTCAGGGTGCTGGGGGTTCGCCGGCGAGGTCGCGACGCCGTTCTTGGTGAGGAAGGCGAAGTTGACCGGCTCCGGTCCGACCGTGTTGAGGCAGTCGGTGTTGTCGAACTGACCCGTGTTGAGGTTCTCGGAGAAGGTGTCGATGTTCAGCGCGGCACACCACTGGTTGGCGGTGCAGCCGGTGCCGGCCGGCCACGGGGCCCAGCCCGGCGGGTAGAACTGCATCTCCTCGTAGGCCTGGCCCGGGCCGAGGCCGAAGTACCGAGGGCTCGCCGGGTTCTGGCTGTTGTAGATGTTGGAGTCGCTGTCGGGCTTGCACGGAACCGTCGCGTGCCCGTCGAGGGCGGCTCCATCGGGGTTCGGCGATCCCTGGTCGTCGCACATGACCATGCCCAGCCAGAAGGTCGGGTGGATCTGGAAGTTGTCCGTGCCGCCGCTGCCGTTCTGCTGCGGTGTGGTCGGCGGGTCCTTGGGAAGCTTCAGCTGGTAAGTGACGTTGTTTCCCGAACCCGGTTGGTTCGAGTAGAACAACGTGGCCGGCTCGTCATGTCCGATGTAGCCCTGGATGTTCGCGCCGGCCTGCTTCGCCTGGTCGTAGCCGGCGTACTCGTCCCAGTCCAGCGCGGGCTCGCTGCACTCGATGCCATTCGTGCCGCAGAAGTGCTGCGGCCCGGCGGTCGAAACCGTCCGATTGGCAGGCGTCACCCCTTTCGAGAATGCAGAGGGGGCGAAGGCGAGGGTGCCAGACGCGATCAGCGCTAGCGGCACCACCACGACCACCGCGGACAGGCCTGCTCCTACGGCACGTCTCATGGGATCTCCTCGACGTTGAGGGCGGATGCGGCGGTTATATGCCCTCATCGGTTCCGGCGCAATCCCTCGTCCGATTCCGATCGCTGCCCCGCGGCCCTACGGTTCGGGATACGGTGCGCGGACAGCGATCGGGAGGCGGAGCGGTGATCACCAACGTCGTCGTGACCTACCAGATCAAGCCGGAATCCCTCGACGAGCACGTCCGGTTGATCGAGGGGGTCTTCGACCAGCTGCGCGGCGATGCGCCCAGCAACGTCGAGTACAAGGTGATGATGCTCGAGGACGGCGTGTCGTTCGTGCACGTCTCGACCGCCGACACCCCAGACGGCGCGAACCCGCTCCCGGCCCTCGAGGCGTTCCAGGCGTTCGGCAAGGACATCGACGCGCGGATCGCCACCCCACCGAACGTCACCAACGCGACGATCGTCGGGTCCTATATTCCGGCCGGCGGGCTCGGCACCTGAGCGACCCGTAACCCCCGGAGGAGTGTCGTGAGCGACCCGCGGATCCTCGCCTACCGCCCGGCCGACGGCGAGTACGCCTGGACGTTCGGTGGTGCACCGCCGGTGGCTCGGGTCGCGCCGGGCACCATACTCG
>Ga0265338_10004503_pt1 | contig 18792 bp, 14 predicted proteins | sample 42126metaG_FD_193579 | JGI IMG/M metagenome (GOLD analysis project Ga0265338, IMG submission 193579) | Rhizosphere microbial communities from Carex aquatilis grown in University of Washington, Seatle, WA, United States - 4-21-26 metaG | ecosystem: Host-associated > Plants > Roots > Rhizosphere... | reverse complement strand
AGTCGGCACCAATCGACTGGAGAGCATTCCCGCATCGGTTGTAAAGAAAACCGTGGCGCCTGATGCTGTTCCACCGGATGATCCCGGATTCAGGGTCACGGAAAGGTTCAGCGTGGTGCCGTGGGTTCCCTTCTGATTGTCTCCCTGCTTAGCGAATGTTGCTGGCGGGTTTCCGACGAGGATCCATCCCGCCTGCTGCTGAGCGACTCCGGTATTGTCAGTGCCCGGAACTGAGTAGTGGTAGAAACCGGGCTTGTCTCCCGCTGTGACAGTCAAGCTTGCGTTTTGGCCGGAGGAGATTGTGCCCTGAGTGACCGCTACCGTGATGCCGGTATCAAATTGAGGGGTACCCAGTGTGACTGTTCCCGAACCTGCTACGAGTTTCGGCGCGAGGGCGACCGTCCCGCCCGCGGGCAGCATCGTGGTATCGGGATTGAGATCCCACTCCGCGGCAGGGGTTTTGGCCATGGAACCGGCGATCACCAGCAACGTGGCACTGTACGGAACGAAAGTCATGGTGGAGGACCACGCTTGCGTGGTCGAGGACACGATGGTCGTCGGCTTCTTCTTGGACAACGTGTAGGTCGTCACCTGCGAAGGTGTAAAGCCGTTGATGGCAAACTGGCCTGCGACCGTGGTGCCGGGAGCCTTGTTCAACACCATGACGGTCATCGTTGTGCCTGTCGAGTCGAGGGCCGCGAAGGTGCTGAACAGGTTCGGATTCGCATCGTGGGTTGCGGAAACTGAGGTTGAGGCAAACGTATGGTGGTTTCCGTCGTAGTTGCGATAGAGCTTCAGAGCCTGGTAATTGGGGTTCGTGTTCACGGGCGCGACCCATCGGGATGCCAGGTAGACCCGCTCGCGGCCGAGAATACCGTACGCGTCAGCATCGCCAAGGGCCGAAGAGAAGTCGGCTTCGCCCGCGATAGCTGCGTTCCATTCCGTGAAACTGAGCGGTGTGCCGGGGTAAATCATATTGGCGATCGCCCGCATGCGCGGGATGCGGAATGGAATAGTTTTGTTCGGCTGAATGAAGGTTGCCCAATTCTGGTTGATGGAGCTGGACTCGCTTACGTACTTCGGGTCCCAATAATCTCGGAAAATGCGTAGGGCCAGGGCGCGTTTCTTCGCGAGCGTGTAGCCGGAGGTATCGGGCGTGTCGGGATAAGCGTGGATGTCAAACACATCCACGGAACGCGTGCCAGCGATCCGGTCCTGCCATGCCACTTCATTCAGCCACCATGGGAGCAAGTCATTACCAGCGTGGGCAGCCTTGTCGTTGTTGTCGGCACCGTTCCAGTAAAACCACCAGCAGCAACTGACCGGTCCGAACCGAATCGCCTGCGGGTCCCATCCCTTCAGGGCGCGCGCCTCGGCTAGAAACGTGTCGCGCATCTCGTTGTAGGAAGTGGGTTGAGGATGGACGTCGCGGTGCGTGCCGCTCCAGATGTCGATCTCATTGTCCATGTCATAGAAATGGGGCGCGCTGCCGAAAGCTCCGGCCAAAGCAGTCGCCCACTGGTTGCGATAGACCGTGTTGGACGGATCACCGTTTTGCGGAGAATCTTTCAGTAGAACGTTTGCGTCGTTTGGATCGTTGCCGGTGATGTTGGTGGCACAGTCGCTCTTGATGCCGACGCCGTCGTCGGAGTTATAAGGGTTCACATAGCATTGGGCACCGTATTTTGCGACCGAGAAGCTGTAGGCGCTGCCGTCAGTGACGTTTTTCGCTACCCAAGGCAGCATCACCATGGTCATAAGCGGATTACTCCCAGCAGCTTTCACGTCGCTAATGAACTTCGCGGAATCAGAGTCGCCGATTTCGCTATAGCCGTAGTCGCCGAAGTACCAATCGGCGGCGGTATTGATTGTGCCGGCCGTCCAGTTGTAGCGGGAGGTGGAATTTCCGCCCCAACGGACTTCCGTTGCGCCACTCTCCGTGATGTCTGCCGCCGAGTTGGGATAGGCAACGCCGTACACGTAGGGACTGATCGCGTGTCGATTGCTCAGCGAATCGATGGTGAGATGAACCGTCTTCGCCTGAGGCTGCGAGCCGCTAAAGGATGAGGCTTGATCGGCGGCCACAGTTGCCGTGGGCGCCATGACCTGGGCCGTGACTTCGTCGGTCTTCTCGGAAACAACCGATCGTTGCCCGGATCCTGACACGTTGCTGGTAACCAGAAGAGCTAGCCAAGTTACAGCGAGGATTGTCGAGAGAAAGGAGCTACGGGCGGCAGGTTTCATGAGGAGGGCCTCCATACCGGATATGGTAGTGGCTGCCGCGGAAGTGCCCACCAATCATAAGGGCAGGGGCACGCGTCTTAATTTCGCAGGGAGGGGTTGGCCGGGAGGACGATGCCGGTTACTTCTTGATCAGGCTCGTGTGGCTGGCGACACAGAGCCATTTACCATCCTGGAAAACCCAGGTGTCGGTAAAGCGTCCAAAGTGCTCGTAGGGCTTGCCGCTATACGTTCCTTTGGTATGGTAGTCGCCGGTAACGACGGCGGTAAGGCCGTAAAATTCGACTTCGAGATTCTGAACGTTCATCAGACTCGGCCGGAATTGAGGGTCAGCAAAATCGCCAAGGAACTTGCCGCGGTTGCTGACTTCCCCGTCGTACTCGGTGTTGACGAAGCGATCGCCGATCATGGAGGCAATGGCCACCGAGTCGCGGTTCACCTGCGCCTGGTTCCACATCCGCTCCAGCGCGATCAGGTTCGCTTTCTTGGTCGCGAGGTCCGCAGACGCCTGCGCGAAGGCGCTTACCGTCGCCGCAAGGATGAAGATCGTCATGGTGAGTCTGCGCATGTGCTGCCTTGATCCGTCAAGTTTTCGATGGAATCTTCGAAACCATAACAAACACCGATTGTCAGTGCTACGAGTTATTCCCGGCTGAGATTACGAATGTCACTCGTTGAAACGAGGTCGGGCGGCCTGGAATGACGATGGGAGAGAATTATTGCCCTTCGGATTTCTCGAGCTTGCTGGCTACTTTAACGCCACTTAGGCCACCGGCGTATCTTGCAACACCCCGGTAAAGAGAATCGGCGATGCGCTGGCGGTGTTCCGAAGTTTCAAGCTTGCGCTCGTCAGTCGGATTCGACACAAACGATATTTCCGCCAAGATCGAGGGCATATTGGCTCCAATCAGGACGATGAACGGAGCCTTCTTGATTCCACGGTTGCGAATACCGGCATTGCTTAACGCCAAGCCGCCGTAGAGAGACTCCTGGACGTCTCCGGCAAATTCACGGGACTCGTCGATTTTCTCTTTTAGCGCGATTTTCTTGACGAGGTCCTGCAACTCGTGGACCGACTTCTCGGACACTGCGTTCTCACGTGCAGCAACTTCCAGGGCTTCCGGAGACGAGGTGAAATTCAAGTAATAGGTTTCTACACCACGCGCGTCGGAATCGCGGCTGGAGTTGGCGTGAACGGAGATAAACAAGTCTGCCTGCTCACGATTCGCAATCGCTGTACGCGTTTCGAGCGGAATAAACGTGTCGTCCTGACGGGTGTAGATCACTTCCGCGCCCAGCCGAGTCTCGAGCAGACGGCCCAGACGTTTGGCCACATCCAGTACCAGGTCTTTCTCAAGTAAACCGTTGGGACCGATTGTGCCGGTATCGTGACCGCCATGTCCTGCGTCAATGACGATCTTGCCAATCTTGAGTCCGAGAGCGCGCGTCAGGGACCGATCACCCGCCGCCGTTGGCCGCGCCTCGCGGGTCTCGAGGTCAGCAGTATCGGTTGCCGATTTGGTTGCCGCACGACCCTTCTTCGCTCGCGCAGACGTTCCGGACGCGTTTGTCCGCGCCTTGGTCTTGGGAGCAGGAATAGTCTCGGGCGGCGACAGCTTAGCCTCGTCAACGGCATCGTTGGCGAAGTTCGTGTCAGGATTGGCGTCGGCGACTGGTGCACTATCGTGATTCTTACCCCGGTCAGCTTTCGCGGTCGTAGAGGTAGTGGCGTCATCGGCGGAGACAATGGTCTTCGGGATCCTGCGATTCGACCCCTTCACCGTCACGGTCGTCTTGACCACTCCCTTGTCGGCTCCGCCAGCCAGGTTGGCCGTCTTGCCTTTCGCCGGAGTTGCCGTGGGACTGCCGTCGTCATCCTCGGCGTCTGCGGCGCTCTTGTCGACCTTGGCAACGATCGCGTGTTCTTTCTCCGATTTCGGCTGCCCCTTGCGATCGGCGAGTGCCGCATCGCTCGCATCATCCTCCGCGTCCGAAGCAGCAGACGAGGGCGCGTCTGAGGAGGACTTCGAAGCTTCCCCTGGGTGCGCCCGGGCGAGCAATGTAGCTCGGCTCTGTTTCCCATGAATATCGATGATCAGGCGGTAGGGATCGGGCAACAGGAACGCGTCGTAACTCGACAGATCGTCCACTTCGAGGACGATGCGGGTACGGCCAGGTTGAAATTCCGCGACCCGAATCTTTTTCAGGAAGCCATCGTCCACGTCAAACGTCTTGCCGACGAGGGTGGAAGCGAGTTTGGTATCGCGCAGATCGAAGAAGATGCGGTCGGGCTTGCCGATGCGTTGCGAGTTGAACTTGACTTCCTGCTCGATGTCGATGGCAACTCGCGTATAGTCCGGAGTCGACCAGTGCCGGACCCCGGTCACGCGCGGCAAGTCACTGCGCTTGGGCGAGGCGGAATTCGCCGATTCCTTTGTGCCGGCCTTTTGATGCCCCTTGCGGGCGGCTTGCGCCGTTTCCTCGGCTGCATCGTCCATTTCCTTGACGGCAGCGCGCGCATCATCGGCGAGCCGATTGCGCGGATAGCGATGCAGGAAGTCCTGGAACGTGGCGCGTGCCTGCTCGGTATCGTTCAGATCGTCTTTATAGATTTCGCCGATCGTGAAGAGTGCGTCGAAGCGGTACTTGCTGCCGGGATATTCCTTGCGCAGGAAGCGGTACTGATCGACGGCGCTTCTGAGAATCTTGTTGTCGTCGAAACGACGGCCCATCTCGACCATCAGCTCAGCGGTAGCGACCACGCTCGGATCCGCTTTCGAGGACGCAGGGCTGCCAAAGTAAACGCGACGGTAGGCGTCGATCACGCGCTGATATTCCCGGCGCGTGCGCTCGCCGACGGGACGCCCGTTCAGAGCCTCGCGCATCCGCTCCGCTTTGCTGAATTGCTGGCGGGCCCAGGTATCGTTATGACGCACTCGCGCTGCTGCCGGCAGAGCGACCGTCAGGGCAAGCACCGACACGAATGCGACCCACCGCGCGGCGCGATGCAATAAGCTCTGTTGGCCTCGAGTTAGGGTCGTAGAAGCCTGGGTATTCACTTTCAAATCCGTACCGACTGTTTCTTTGTACAGCTTTTACAGCTTCTTACTCGCCACGCGTCTCCGCGCGTTTTGGCGAGCGGCTATTCCGTATTGCTGATGTAGAGCACCCCGCGGGCATCGCGTTCCACCCGCACCGGGTCATGCACTGGGCTAAAAACAATGCGCGTTCCACCTTCACCGCCGCCGGCATAGAGGTTCGTGATCCGGCGAACATAATTTTGGGTTTCCGCAAAATGCGGGACCCCGGCGCTCCGCGCCACCGCGCCAGCCCCAGCGTTGTAAGCCGCCAGGCTGAGCCGGACGTTGCCGCCATAGGTCTGCAACAGCTTCTTTAGATGTCGAACCCCCGCGTCCACGTTTTGTTGCGGGTCAAAGGGATTAGAAACATTGAGCGATCGGGCGGTGGCCGGCATCAGCTGCATGAGCCCCATGGCGCCCTTGCGGGACACCGCGTTGGGGTTGAAATTCGACTCGACCTTGATGACGGAGCGTACGAGGTTGGGATCCACGTTGTGGCGAGCGGCTGCTTCGTCGATCGCGGCATCGATGTCCTGCTGCGTAAACCCAAGATTCAAGGATGGATGCGCCTTGGAATGCCCGTCGAGCAGGGTATTTACCTCCGAGGCAGCGGACCGCGCCGCACGCATGACCGCACCATTTGTCGGCACGGGCTTGAAGCGGTGCTCCGTGGTGCTCCAATACACCAGGCCGGATCGGCCAGCCGTGGTACCGGATGCATTGTAGGTGGAGGTGCCGGTACCCGACGGCCCATCGCTATTGACATAGACTTTGCGCCCGTTTTCGTCCGTGGACGAGGTGATGCCCGATTCCGCGCGAGCCGGTAGCGTGGTGAAAAGAGTGGAGAGGAAAGTGGTCGCCGTCAGGCTAGCCATCAAGACGATTTTCAGGTTTCTTCGCATACGGGTTTCAGTTCGGCCAAAAAGACACACTATGCCCCTCGGGCCACCTACCCGCGAACCTGACGGAGAATCCAGAACCAGAGTGTGTCGATTATAGGGTGTGGGTGGGGTAGGGGCAATCTATCCGAAGGGCGTAGAACCTCTGGAGTAATGTGCGGTAAATGACTGATAACGCAAGAAATTCTCGGAACGGACGGGCATTCGGGGAACCCGTGATACGTACACGGTGGTCTCCATCTACAATTAGGCACTAACCCCTATGAATTCAGCCGCCCTACGCAAGATCTTCGACCAGGTACGGGCGAAGAGGCTTTCGCCTGACGAAGCCGTCTCCCGGTTGCGCCACTTTCCATTCGAGGACCTTGGTTTCGCGAAGGTCGATCATCACCGCGCACTTCGGCTAGGAATGCCCGAGGTCATTTTCGGACAGGGAAAAACACCCTCGCAGGTCGCTAACATCTTCAGCCGTCTGGCGGAGCAGGGCGGCAACGTGCTCGCCACCAGAGCTTCCGCGGAACAGTACGAAGCCGTCGCTGCGAAAGTTAGGGCCGCAGAGTATCGTCCGCTAGCCCGGGCGATCACACTTAAACGCGACCGGAAGCGATACGGCAAAGGGGTGATTGCGGTCGTGTCCGCCGGGACAAGTGACATCCCGGTCGCGGAAGAGGCTCTCGTGACCGCCGAATTGATGGGCAATTCAGTCCAGCACCTTTATGACGTCGGGGTCGCCGGAATCCACCGCCTGCTCGCCCACCGGACTGTTCTGGCGAAGGCGCGAGTCATCATCGTATGCGCCGGCATGGAAGGAGCTCTGCCTAGTGTGGTCGGCGGGCTGGTTGGCGTGCCGGTAATTGCCGTTCCCACCAGCATTGGCTATGGCGCTGCTTTTGAAGGGCTAGCCGCCCTGCTCGGAATGATGAACTCGTGCGCATCGAACGTCAGCGTCGTGAATATCGACAACGGCTTCGGGGCTGGCTATGTGGCGTCGTTGATCAATCGCAGGTAGTCCGCGCCCATCATCGGCAAACCAACATTTACAGAATGCTGCGGATCACTCCACCTTCCGCCCGCACGGCAGCTCCATTAATCGCCGCGGCCTGCGCACTGGCTAAGAAGCTCACCACGGCAGCCACTTCATCCGTCGTTTCAAAACGCTTGAGGAGCGAACTGGGACGCACGTGAGTGAAGAATTCCTTTTCGACTTCATCTTTCGATATGTTGCTTTGCTTCGCCAGTCCGGCGACGAAGTCACCGACGCCCTCGGATGCAGTCGGTCCCGGCAAAACCGAGTTTATGGTGACACCCGTCCCCGCCACGGACTCGGCCAGCCCGCGGGCAATCGCAATCTGAGCGGTCTTTGTCATGCCGTAATGGACCATCTCGGCCGGGATCTGCTGCGCCGACTCGCTTGAGATGAAAATGATTCGCCCCCAATTTTTCTTCAGCATTCCCGGCAGGTAGTGGCGCGACAGCCGGACACCACTCAATACATTCACTTCAAAGAACCGCATCCAATCGGAGTCCGGAATCTCGGCAAATGGCTTCGCTTCGAAAATGCCGAGATTGTTCACGAGAATGTCAGCCTCAGGCACTTGCTTGAGGAATGCTTCCACGCCCGCAGACGTGCCCAGATCGGCGGCGACTCCTTGCACTCGAGCTCCCGGGACACGCTGACGGATATTCTCGATTGCGGTGGAAACGCGAGCTTCTGTGCGTCCGTTCACTACCACCTCGCAGCCCTCCGCAGCCAAACCCGCAGCAATCGCCAGTCCGATTCCGGCGGTGGAACCTGAAACTACGGCAGTCTTTCCCTGGATTCCCAGATTCATTTCGTCTCTCGCTTTCTTCACAATTTCGATGCGGATGCGATTTGAAAGACTCTTTAATCCCGTAAGACCCAGCGTTCATTAGCTGGAGGGGACGCGCATGGAGGGCTGACTATCGCGTCGCATGGTTTTTATGGCAGATTGGATAGGGAATGCTAACCACCCGAGACCCCCGGCTTGCCGGGCGTGTCGCCTTCACCTATCCCAATTTCGTCTCCTACACGGTGGCGCGGTTTTTGATCGTCCTCGCGCTGGAGATGCAGTCGGTCGCCGTGGGATGGCAAGTCTACGACATCACCAAGCGCGCGATCGATCTCGGATACGTTGGGTTGGCGCAATTCCTGCCCGGATTCGTCCTCTTCCTGTTCGCAGGTCACGCCGCGGATGTGCTCAACCGCCGCAAACTGCTGATGTGGGTTTACGGAGGTTATGCGCTGTGTTCCGCCTTGCTTCTCGTAATTAATACGGAATCGCCGCGATCCGTGCACTGGATCTACGTTGTGCTGGTACTCCTCGGAATTGCCCGAGCCTTCAGTTTCCCCGTGAGCCGCGCGATTCTGCCGCACCTGGTTCCTGCTGAACACTTTTCGAACGCCGTCGCATGGAACGCCAGCACTTTCCAGATCGCAACGATTGCCGGTCCGGCGTTAGGTGGAATCGCCTACGCACTCTTCCATGGCCCTGAGGCGGTCTACATCACGGCTGTGGCAGTTTCGATTCTTTCCGTTGTCATGACGTTTCGCATTCATCCGATCGAAGCATCCGCCGACCCAACGGAGAGAGAGCCCTTCAGCTTGCATACGGTACTCGCCGGCTTCCACTTCATCTGGAAGAAGAAACTGATTCTCGGATCAATTTCGCTCGATATGTTTGCCGTACTCCTCGGTGGAGCCGTCGCTCTGCTGCCGATCTATGCGAGGACAATCCTGCACACCGGGCCGTGGGGACTCGGTCTGCTGCGAAGCGCCCCCGGAGTCGGCGCCGCCCTGATGGCGATCGTGGTTGCATATGTACCCATTCGACGGCGAGCGGGTTTGACCATGTTGCTGGCTGTCGCCGGATTTGGCGTCTGCACCATTGCCTTCGGGTTATCGAGCAGTCTGATTGTGTCGCTGCTTGCTCTTCTGCTGCTTGGCGCCAGTGACATGGTGAGCGTCATCATTCGCGCCACGCTCGTGCAAGTCGCCACGCCAGACGAGATGCGCGGCCGGGTCAATGCCGTGGACATGCTCTTCATCGGCGTGTCGAACGAACTGGGAGAATTCGAATCGGGACTCACCGCGCAGTGGTTTGGCACCGTGCCCGCCGTAGTGATCGGAGGAATCGGAACCCTCCTCATTATTGCGACCTGGGCCTGGCTCTTCCCGGAATTGCGCAACGCAGACCAACTCACAGTCGCGGAACTGATGCCCAAATAAGCTTTGCCACGAACCGACCATGCGGTCGCCAATTTGGCTGCTACAATTTTGAGTTTCCTATTGCACCCGGACGCTTCATCCGCGTCACTACGGGAATAGAGGTGTTCTGATGCCCGAAACTCTCCAACTTGCCAACGCTGCCCCGCTGACGACCCTCAGCGAAGACGAGATCCTTTTTCGCGATAACGTTCGTCAGTTTGCCGACGACAAAATTCGCCCGCTTGCCAAAGAGATGGACGAGAAGGCCATGTTCGATCACGGACTGATCGAGCAGTTCTTTCAGCTGGGATTGATGGGTATCGAGATCCCCGAGCAGTACGGCGGCGCCGGCGGCAAGTTTTTCGAGGCGATCCTGGCGGTGGAAGAATTCTCGCGGGCGGACGCTTCGGCAGGCGTGATCGTGGATGTACAGAACACGCTGGTGGCGAATGCCATCCTGCGCTGGGCGACGGAAGATCAGAAAAAGCGTTACCTGACGAAAATGGCGGTCGACACGGTGGGCGCTTACGCACTCAGCGAGGCTGGCTCAGGGTCGGACGCATTTGCCCTGCAAACCAAAGCGGATTTGAAAGGCAGTGACTTCATTTTGAACGGGCGGAAGCTCTGGATCACCAACGGCAAAGAGGCGGGGCTGTTTATCCTGTTTGCGACCGTCGACGCCTCGAAGGGCTACAAAGGAATCACTGCTTTTCTGATCGAAAAGAGCTTCCCGGGCTTCACAGTGGGGAAGAAAGAGGACAAGCTCGGAATCCGCGCATCCTCGACGTGCGAACTGATCCTGGAAGACTGTCACGTTCCAAAGGAAAACGTACTCGGCGAAGTCGGCAAGGGCTACAAAATTGCGATTGAGACGCTGAATGAAGGGCGCATCGGGATTGGAGCGCAGATGTTGGGCGTAGCACGCGGAGCCTGGGAGTGTGCCGCGCGCTATGCACAAGAGCGCAAGCAATTCGGGAAGCCGATCTCCGAGTTCCAGGGAATTCAATTTCAGATTGCCCAGATGGCGACGGAAATCGAAGCAGCGCGCCTGATGGTCTACAACGCCGCCCGGATGAAGGACGCAGGCGTGGACTTTGTACGCGAAGCGGCCATGACCAAACTGTTCACATCCCAGGTGGCCGAGCGCGTCACCTCGCTGGCGATCGAAGTCTATGGCGGGTACGGATTCACGAAGGACTATCCAGTAGAAAAGTACTGGCGCGACGCCAAGATCGGGAAGATCTACGAAGGCACGTCGAATATGCAGTTGGCCACGATCGCCAAGTTGGTAATGGCGAAGTAAGAAATGTAGAAGTCAGATTGCAGAAGTGCTTTACTTCTTCAATCTGACTTCTGACTTTTACTTTCGAAAGTGCGGCAAGACCGCATCTCCAAACAGTTTCGCTTGTCCGGTTCTGTCATCTCCCCAGATTTCGAGCATGATGTGCGTGCAACCGGCTGCCCGATACTCCTCCAGTTTCTCGATGCATTCATCGGGCGATCCAGCGATTGGGCAGACTTTGCGAAACAATTCGTCGGTGACGGCTTGGGCTGCCGCTTTGCGGCCGCCTTGCTCCATCGCATCGGCTACCGGCTGAAGTTCCTCGAAGGTGATGCCCGCGGACTCGAGCAGGACATCGGCTGATCCCTTGATGTTCTGGACTTTGTTAGCGAGATACATGGCGGCCTGTTCGCGCGCGCCTTCCTTTCCTTTATTTGAATCTTTCCCAATGCTGCCGACGATGACGGCACCCAGGATCAGCTTGGAAGCATCCCGTCCCACCTTGGCCGCTCCCTCCTCCATATTTTTCTTCGAGTAGCGCACGAATGCGGGAGTCGTGATTGACGCGGTTAGCAAACCGTCGCCCAGCGAGCCGCCGAGTTTCTGCATCGCCGGGCCGGTGCCAGCCACATAGACAGGGGGAACCGTGCGCGGGGTGTGTGCGTCAGACTTGAGCGGTGGCACGCTGGCAACAAAAACTTTGCCCTGGTACTCAAATTTCTCACCCTTCAACACGCCGCGAATGATATCGATACTCTCCCGCATGACCGTGGCGGGTCCGACTTTCTCTCCTTCGCCTTCACCGATTTCCTTCATGAATATCTTCGAAGCCCCGAGGCCGAGAAGGAAGCGCTCACCGGCAAGGTCCTGCATGACCCGCGCCTCCATCGCGATTTGCACTGGGTGGCGTGTATACGGCGAAATAATTCCCCAGCCAAGGTGAATTCGTTTTGTCTGGCTGGCGATGACGGCGAGAATGGCGGTCGAGGAGCGAGCTTCGAAAGAATGCTTGCGCCACCACGGATAGGCTTCGGCGATCCAGAAGGTGTCAAAACCGGCGTCCTCACAGGCTTTCGCCATGGTGACGGTTTCGTGGACTGGCTCCATGCTAAGTTGCAGCACTCCGATATTGAATGGGATCGACATGATTGCAGGCTCCGGTATTCGGCTTTCGGCTTAGGCTCTCGACTTTTGGTTCGGAACTCTTACTCTCGTTCGTTCGTTAGTCTGGATCGCTCCAGGCGTGTTGCAGTCCTTTGATGAGTTCCCAGACCGCTTTATTGAGGGGCGTCGGCACGCCGTTTTTTTCGCCCCATTGCACGATGGCACCGTTCATGAAATCAACTTCAGTCTGGCGCTTGGCAAGAACATCCTGCAGCATGCTGGCCCGATGCTTGCCGGGTGCGTTCGCTCCCTTTTGCACCAGCGCGCGGGGATCACCGTGCAATTCGATGCCCAGCGCTGTGGCGACGCTTTCGCCTTCAGCGATGAGATCGTTGAAGAGCTGGCCTGTTGGAGCAAAGCGGGTGGCCGCGCCATGATGCAGCAACGTGAGTGCTCCGACGGGATTCGTCGACGCGTTGAAGATCAGCTTCGTCCATTGCGCTCCGCGCGCGTCTTTGAGCGGGATTACATTCATCCCCGACCGGGTAATCAGGCCGGCCAGTTCTTCCACCTTTGACATTGAAGTATTCGTGGGCTCGAAGGGTCCGATCCAGGTGTCACCCTTGATATCGAAACCGATGTGGCCCGGAGCGATTGGGTGTCCCGCGGGAAAAGTCGTGCCGCGAATGACGTGCTTGACGTGTTCGGCGATGATCTCTTCGTTCCCGACACCATTTTGCACCGAACAAACGGCGCTGCTTTCGTCGAACGCACCCGCCACCTGTGAGATAGCACCACGGGTATGAATGGCTTTCGTCGCGACGATGCCGTAATCGCAGCGCGGAATTTCCTTTGGGTCGCTGGTGGCATTGAGTTTCGCGGTGAAATCAGCGGCGCCGGAGAGACGCAATCCGTTCTTGCGAATGGCCTCGACGTGCTCTTTCCAGACATCGTAGGCCCATACCTCTACCTCACCCTGTTTCGCCAGATGCGCGGCGAATAAACTTCCAACTGCACCGCAGCCGACCACGCAGACTCTTAGCAACGTTCGTAATCCTCCGGGCAGAATTGCAAATTGCAGATCTCAAATTGCAGGACTAAGACCGCAGGCACTGCCATGTGTTTGAACAGCTTCTGCAATCGGACTGCTTTATTTCTTGTGACCTGATTCTCTCTTCTCGCCGCCGTTGTAAAACTTCCAGGGCACACTCGCCAGGCACTCACCCTCGGTCTTGCCGATACGGTAAGTGTCTTGGGTGTAGAGGCAGACTTTTCCGTCCTGATCGACGACCTGCGGATGCAGGGAGAAGATCATGTTCTCTTCGAGGGGAACATCGGTCTTCGCACCAATCGCCGGATACTCGATCATCGTCATACCAATGCTGTGGCCGGAGAGATGTCCAAGAGCAAAGCCGTGCTTGGCAAAAATGTCAGCCACGGTGCGATGCACGGTCGAGGCCAGCTCGCCGTGGCGCATCAACTTCCGCGCGGCTTCCATGGCGTGCGGATATGCATCTGCCATCTTTTGCGTAGTCGCACTCGGCTTGCCTCGCAGCAGAGCGCGCGAAAATTCAACCCAGTAGCCGCCTGCGCCCGTGATCTCCAATGAATACAAAAGGAGGTCGTTGGACGCGACTTTGCGATGGCCCGGAACCTTGAAGTACGCATTGGCCTCGCCGTTTTCTCCGGAGAGCATGATGTTCATCATGCGAGGGCCGGCGCCGCGCGCAAAGAATCGCTCGACAGCCGGCGCCATGATCTCAGCCTCGGTCTTGCCCGGCTTGTAGGCCGCGATCAACTCCCAGAAACCGTCGACGATGATGTCCATGGCATCGCGCACTTCGATCAGTTCTTCTTCGCTCTTCACGGCGCGAGCCGTATCAAATTCCTGGTCGAAGGGAACGAGCTCAAACTGTCCCTGCACGAGTTCCCGGTAGTCGCGCACGGCCATGATGAAATTCAAACCGAACGTGCCGACCCGCTTCCATTTTCGTTCGACGATGCGATCGCGCAACCACTGACCGGGGAGATCAGGCCACACCTGGTCTTGAATCCAAGGCTTTTTCTTATCTCCGATCCAGCGCGCTTCGCGCGGAAAGACAAGAGTCGGCTCACCGTCGAGCGGAATCAGCACATACACATAGCGGTGAACAATTTCGAATCCGGAGGTATAAAAGACGGCTCCCTCAAAACCGGCGTACTGGTTGCCACAGACAATGAGGGCATCAAGACTGTTTTGCTGCATCCGAAGGCGGATGTTCTTATATCGGCGATCGATTTCTTTCTGGCTCGGCAAATTGACCTCAGCGACAGCGCGGTTTCATTCGATTGCGAAACAAAATGCTACGTGTGCACGCCACACAATTCAGCGGCAGTGAGTGCGTATACCTTGGTGATCTCAACCAGAGTCTGAATGCGAACCTTTTCTCCCTCTTTATCGCGGGGCCCGCTGGACGGACCGTAATTCACGGTTTCCACCCCGAAGCGGGTCAGCACGCTAGCGTCGGAGCACCAGGTGACCACTTCCCTTTCCGGTATTTTCCCGGTGATTCGCTCATGATTCCGGTCGATGGCGCGGATCATTTCGTGATCTTCACTGATGCGCGCACCCGGCACCGACACGTAGGTTTCGAATTCGAGTCCCCAGTCGGGGTACGCTTTCTCCAGATCTAGGAAGACCTGCTGGATTTCGCGCCTGGCGTCCGCCATGGGGATCGTGGGCGGCACGCGGACATCGAGAAATAGATCCGTCTTCTCGGGTGTGCGGCTGGCGCGCCAGGCATGCCCGCCACGAATGCCGCCGAGGTTCACGATCGCCTTCTTGCCCCCATAGGCGGCTTTTGTCTCCCAATACTCGATCCATTTCATGATCGGCTGCGTGAGCTCGAGCATGCGGCGGATCGAATTCATCTCCTCGCGTCCTTCACAAAATGCCGTGTGGACATAAATGCCGGTGCATGAGATGCGCACCCACATCGAGCCGAAATGCTCCAGCACCACGTGCATGTCGGTGGGTTCACCGAGAATACACATGTCGGGCAAGATGCCGTGGTTCACGAGGTAGTGAGTGCCGTATCCGTAGCCACGATATTCCTTGCCTTTAAATTCTCCCCACTGCGTTTTTTCGATCTCGCCCGCAACCGCGGCGATGATAACGTCGCCCTTCAGCCGAACTCCAGCGCGCTGCAGGGCCTTCACCGCATTTGTGTAACAGACGAGCGCACCTTTCATGTTGTAAATACCGAGGCCGTAGATGAATCCGTCCTTGACGATGGCGTTCGGCTTGTAGCCGAGGCCCGTCAGGAAGTCCTCGCGCCCGGTGTTGGACGTATCCATATGGCCGTTGAACATCAGGTTCTTGCCACCGCCGGTGCCCTTCCATCGGCCGACCACGTTGGCCCGCGACTCTTCAACTTCCTGCCAGGTCACGTCGAGCCCAAGCTTTTGCAGCGCAGATTGCATGTATTGCGCCATCTGCAGTTCTTCGCCAGTCGGGCTGGGGATGTTGATCACATCGGACGACATCGAAATGATTTCGTCCTCGCGAACCTCGGCTAGGATGCGCTCGACGAGTTTGGGGTCGAGAGAATTCTTCGAATTGGTTGATGGAGACAAAGTTGAGTTCTCAGTGATGTTTTGCCAGACGAAAATCATCTGGATCTGTACACATTTTCTCGTTGCCACTTTCGGTGATCAGGAAATCGTCTTCCAGGCGCAACCCTCCGCCGCCCGGCCAATAGATCCCGGGCTCGATCGCCAGTACCATTCCCTTCTTGATGGTGCCGCCCCCAGCCTGGTGAGCATAGGGTGGCTCGTGGGCGCGGGCGCCGACACCATGGCAGATGGGGTGGGAGGGCTGCCCCGGATATCCGCCTTCAGCGATGCGGGCGCGCACGAGCTTGTCGAGTTCAGGAAAACTCGCTCCGTCACGTGCGAAAGAAACGGCACCGTTAAATACCTTCAGCAGCAGATCCAAGAGCCTGTTGTATTCGGGCGTTAGGTCACCCGGGCAGGCATTCTTCGTGAGATCGGTCCAGTACCCATCCACGCATACCCAGATTTCAAAAAGGGTCGGTTCATTTTTCTGAATGGGACGGTCGCCCGTAGCAGTAAAGGTCGCAATCCCCTTGCCCGACCAGACGAGAGTAAAGGCGCGCGCCATCTCGACTTTACCCTTGTAGCCAACGCCGATGCCGTGGACAAAACCCTCATACATCGCGCCGACTTCACTCTCCTTCATTCCGGGGCGCATGTGCTCGCGAGTGTAGTCCATCGCCAGCGCCGCCAGTTCGTTGGCTAGCCGCATGCGCTCAACCTACTGCGCGGTCTTGATAGCACGGGCTTCGTTCAGCAGCGGTGTCGCGTCCACAACCTGACCACAGAATTTCTGGAACGATTCGAAATACGACATCATGAATGTGGTCGGCTCTCCCACCATGCGGTCTGCCGATTGCGTGCCCATGTTGAGCTCCACGGCAACTTTGTCGGTCAGTCCGCGTTGCTTCAGTACGTCATAGGCTCGGTCCCAAGCGCGGAATTGCGGTGGTCTCGGATCGCGCTCGTCGTAACCCTTGAAATACAGAATGTCTTTCGTCCAAGAGTTGCGCTCGGCATCGGCCTGCTGGGGTTCGAGAGCGATTAGCGTCGGCCCGCCTTCGCGCGGGAAGACAACAGCGTCATACCCCTTCATGCACCAGTAGTTCGTGAGGTAGAGGACATTATCAGGCGCCCGACAGACGAGCGCCGAGAGGTCCTGATCCTTCATCAGGGAGCGGACCCGGTCCAGTTTCGCTTTGTCAATCGCCCAGGCCATATCAGTGAACGGTCACCGGCTTGTTTTCATCCTGGAAGTTCCAGGCGGCTTCCTTCCCTTTGATCAAACGGTAGACGGCGCTGTGCAAAGGTGCCGGCACGCCAAGTTTTTCGGCTTCGCGTGCAATTGCTCCAGAAAGAAAATCGATTTCGGTTGTGGACTTGTGACGGACATCTTGGAGCATCGACGGAGGGTGATTGGTCATGGCGCCAAGTTTGTTCATGGCCCAAGGGTCTTCATGCAGGTGAACACCTGAGGCTTCCGCGACGCGCTTTCCTTCTTCGATCAAGGCATGCAACAAGTGGCCCAGATCGGAGAATCTCGTTTCGTCGGCGAAATGGGGGGCGTGGGGGAGCCCAGTCAAGGCAGACACACTGTTCACCGAGGAATTGAAAATCAACTTCGACCACTGTGCCGGCTTAGCGTCTTCGAGCGCTTGCGCCTTCAGTCCTGCCGCCACGATCAGATCCGCAAACTCTTTGACGACTTGGTAAGGAGTTGCAGTTGGCTCAAACGGGCCCATCCACGTAGGCGTGTCGAGTTCGTACTGGACGTGGGTGTCGTCATGGCGCGTGCCGCTCATGAAGGTCGTACCGCGAATGACAAACCCACGAGTCAGTCCTGCAATGATCTCCTCGCTGCCGACTCCATTCTGGGCAGAGAGTACTGCTCCTTTGTCGAAGCAGCGGGCCACCGGGCGAAACGATGCTTTGACCTGCGTGGCCTTGGTGGCAACGATTCCCAGGTCGCAGTCGGGCAATTCATTCGGATTTGTCGTCGCTCTTAAAGTCACGGCAAAATCGTGCGTACCGGTAACGCGGAGCCCTTCGCGATTGAGAGCACGAGCATGATCGTCCCGGCGCACGAAGGCCCATACCTCGGCGACACGCGCCAAGTGTGCAGCGTACAAGCTACCGATCGCGCCACAACCGATAATGCAAACTTTTTTCATCGAATGTCGCTGCTTCGCCTACCTCTTCTGTAACTTCACTTGTTCTGCCAGTTGTCCGCCTTCGTGCTGTTTCAGACCGCGGAAAATGCTGTCGGCATTGTTGAACGAGTCGTTGATGAAAATGCCCTGGGAGTGCAGAGCATCCTGCAACGCCGCTGAAATCGTATGGATAGGGGCAGCACCGCCTTCGCCCATGCCCTTCGCACCGCTGTAGCTATGCGGCGACGGCGTTGAAAGGTGACCATACTTGATCTTGGGAATATTTACGGATGTGATCGGCGTGTAATCGCTGAAGGTACTGGTCAACATGTTGCCGACAGCGTCATACACGCACGTTTCCATTAGGGCTGCGCCGATGCCGTGTGCTGTTGCTCCGTAAACTTGGCCTTCCACGATGGGCGGGTTGATGACGGTACCGCAATCGTCGACTGCAACGTAATCGAGAATTTTCGGAACAAATGTCTCGCGGTCGACTTCCACCACGGCGATGTGCAATTGCGAAGCATAGGTCATCGTGAGATTGCCATACTTGGCTTTGGTGTCGGGGACCTTGAAGGGCGCGCGCCAGACATAGCGGCAGTTCAGCGTGACATCGAAGAGCTCCGTCGGCAGTACGGCGCTGTTGACGTTCACGATGTTTGCGAGGCCCCAATAGTTGATCGACTTGCCGGTACTCTTGGCTTTGACCTCGGGGCCCTGCTCGCCGACTCCGAATTCCAGATCGTCCTCTTTCGCCTGCAGCACAAACGCCGCCAGACGCTTCATTTCAGCTTTGAGCTTCTGCGCTGCACCGTGAACGGCCGATAAACCGGAAACCGCGAACTGGCTGGCATAAGTCCCAGAAAAACCGGTGTGCACGTTGCGTTCGGTGTCGAAGCCGGTACGCACCGCGATCAAATCGGGGTGAATGTTCAGCACATCGGCGACAACCTGAGCCGACGTAGTTTCGTGGCCTTGGCCTTGCGGACAGGAGCCGACGGCAACGACAACTTCTCCGTAGATATCCAACTTGCAGTTCGCGCCCTGAGAATTCCCCGAGAAAGGCGCGTGCGGATTGACGATCTGCGACTGGCCAAAGTTGTTAGTACCGGAGTCGAGTGTGGTGCCAATGCCAATCCCGATCATGCGTCCTTCCTTGCGGGCATCGGCCTGCTTCCTTTTCCAGTCATCCCAGCAAATCAGTTTCTTACCGACC
>Ga0265338_10004501_pt1 | contig 18796 bp, 16 predicted proteins | sample 42126metaG_FD_193579 | JGI IMG/M metagenome (GOLD analysis project Ga0265338, IMG submission 193579) | Rhizosphere microbial communities from Carex aquatilis grown in University of Washington, Seatle, WA, United States - 4-21-26 metaG | ecosystem: Host-associated > Plants > Roots > Rhizosphere... | reverse complement strand
GCTCTGCTGCTGGTTGCCGCCGGCGTTGGGTTATCGGATTGCGCCGCGCAACTCGCTGCCTGGAGCGAAGCGATCGAGCCTGGTGCGGGCGGCGAGTTGCAGTTCACACTGCCGGAACTGCACCCGGCCGGGGGGTTTCGGGTGGACCCGGCCCTGGTCTACGCACTCACCCGCGTGGAATCGAATTTCGATGCCGACGCGATTTCGTCCGCGGGCGCGCGCGGATTGATGCAGCTTATGCCGATGACGGCCAACTATGTCGGCAATGATGCGTCGCTGGACGAGACCAGTCTGCACGATCCTGCGGTGAATCTGGAATTGGGCCAACGCTACGTGCTGTTGTTGGCGTCGCAGGAGGCGGTTGGCGGCAATCTGCTGCGGCTGCTGGCAAGCTATAATGCGGGGCTTGGCGGCTATCTGCACTGGGCCGCCGCCCTGCACGACGACGGCGATCCGCTATTGTTCATCGAGGCGATTCCGTACGACGAAACCCGCAAGTTCGTGGAACGCGCGCTGACCTACACGTGGATCTACGCCGCGCGCCTGCATGTCTCGGCGCCCAGCCTCGACGACATGGCGGAGGGAAGATTCCCGCGCTTCACGCCGGCTTCGGTTGAGGGCAAAATCGCTGTGGCGCGTCTGCACTGATCCTCGGCACCGATCGCCTGGGGTGCGGCCGCGGAAACAGGAGGCAGCATCATGGCGCGGATCGACGAAAGCCGCCCGTTCATACCCGTCAACATCGCCGTGCTCACGGTGTCGGACACGCGCACCGCAGCGAACGACACCTCCGGCGACGCGCTTGCCGAGCGGATCGTCAAGGCCGGCCACCGTGTCATCGCGCGACTGATCGAGAAGGACGACGCCGGAGCGATCGAACAGCGCCTGCGTGTCTGGATCGCCGACCCGGAGATTGACGTGGTGATTACCAATGGCGGCACCGGAGTGACCGGGCGCGACGTGACTCCCGAGGCGTTCGAGCATGTGCTGGACAAGAAGATCGAAGGCTTCGGCGAGCTGTTCCGCATGCTGAGCTATCAGAAGATCGGCACCTCGACGATGCAGTCGCGCGCGATCGGTGGCGTTGCGGGAGGGACGTATCTGTTCGCCTTGCCGGGCAGCACCGGTGCTGTGAAGGACGCCTGGGACGACATATTGCTGTCGCAACTCGACAACCGTCACCGGCCCTGCAACCTGGTGGAGCTGATGCCGCGGCTTTTAGAGCATTTAAATCCCTCTCCCGCCCTTGGCGGGAGAGGTTAGGTGAGGGTGCTGCGTGCGCCCCGAAGCGCGCTCATCTAACGCGTTTTCACCCTGATTGGGTGCCCCGCCCGTTTCCAGTCGGAGCAGGAGTCCTCGACCCGCCTCCGCCTATGCAGTGATGCGTGCCACCAGGGCTTCGCGAGCGGCACGCATCGATGCGCCACCCGCACGCGCCGCCGCCAGGATCTCCGGCGGTGCGCTCTCCGGAGTGCCGGCATCGAATGGCGGGGCCGGGGCGTATTCGATCTGCAATTGAATCGCCTGCGCAGCTGCCGGCCCGGCCAGTTCGGCCACCATGGTCAGCGCGAAGTCGATCCCCGCGGTGACGCCGCCGCCGGTGAAAAGATTGCCGTCGCGCACCACGCGTCCCGCGGTCGGAATTGCGCCGAACGCGGCGAGCAAATCGCGCGAGGCCCAATGCGACGTGGCGTGCTTCCCGCGCAGCAGCCCGGCCGCGCCGAGCACCAATGAGCCGGTGCACACCGAGCTGAGGTAACGTGCCCTCCCGGCCTGCGCGCGCAGCCAGCCGAGCACCTCCTCATCCTCCATCAGCGCATTGACGCCGGGTCCACCGGGAACGCAGATGACGTCCAACGCAGGGCAGTCGCGCAACGTGGCGTGCGGGAGCATGCGCAAGCCCGTCTCCGCCTCGACCGGTTGCAGGGTCTTCCATAGCAGCAGCACTTCGGCGCCAGGCAGCTTGGCGAACACCTCGAATGGCCCGGTCAGGTCGAGTTGCGTCATGCGCGGAAACAGCAACAAGCCAATGCGAGTGCGGGTCATGGCGGGAACTCCTGCTGGACAACCGGATATTGGCACGGCAGAGTTTGGCTGAAATGCCAAATACCCCTCGGATTCCGCCAAGCCACAAAACCTCTCCCGCTTTGCGGGAGAGGTCGATGGTGCGAAGCACCGAGGGTGAGGGTGAGGGTGATCGGGTCGCACCGTCGCAGATAGAGCGTGCCGACCCGATCACCCTCACCGCTCACGCGTCTCGACCTCTCCCGCCGCCGGCGGGAGAGGTGAAAGTGTACAGAATCGAAATCCTGGCCTTCCCGGGCGTGCAGTTACTGGATGTCACCGGGCCATTGCAGGTGTTCGCGACGGCCAACGAACTGGCTGGCGAAGCGGGACAATCCGCACCATACGCGCTTCACGTCGTCGCCCAACAGCCCGGACCGGTCACGGCCACCGCTGGCCTGACGTTCATCGCCGACAAACTGCCTCCCGCACGCCGCAAGCTCGACACACTGATCGTCGCAGGCGGCGCCGGCGTGCGCGCCGCCGCGACAGACCCCAATCTGCTCCGATGGGTGACGCAGCGCGCCCGTCAATCCCGCCGCACCGCCTCCGTCTGCACCGGGGCCCTATTGCTCGCCGCGGCCGGATTGCTCGACGGCAAGCGCGCCACGACGCATTGGCGCCATTGCGCCGAACTGGCCCAGCGCCACCCAACGGTGCGCGTAGAAAACGACCCGATCTTCGTGCGCGATGGCAATGTGTGGACCTCGGCCGGCGTCACCGCCGGGATCGATCTCGCGCTGGCCTTCGTCGAAGCCGACCTCGGGCGAGCCGCCGCACTGGCGGTGGCCCGGCAACTGGTAGTGTTCGCCAAACGCCCCGGCGGTCAGGCGCAGTTCAGCGCCGGCTTGGCCCTCGCCGCCGATCCGGAATTCGACGCACTGCACGCCTGGATGGCGCGCAACCTGCACCAGGACCTGTCCGTCCCACGTCTCGCGGCGCGCGCCGGCATGAGCGAGCGTAGTTTCGCACGCAACTATCACACCGCCACCGGCACCACCCCCTCGCGCGCGGTGGAGCGTCTGCGCATCGAAGCCGCGCGCAACGCCTTGGGCACCACGCGCCGTTCAATCAAGGATATCGCCCGACGCTGCGGCTTCGGTTCGGAAGAAACCATGCGGCGCAGTTTTCTCCGCACCCTTGCGGTGCCGCCGCGCGACTACCGGGAGCGGTTCGCCGCGTGATGCGCGTGCGCCGCGAGGCAGCCAGCCCGCGGCCAACCCCCGTCATTGCGAGCGAAGCGAAGCAATCTCCTGCGAAAGATTGCACCAAGCCTTGCGGAAGGTTGCTTCGCTTCGCTAGCAAGAAACAAAGCACTCCCCGACGACCTAACGGTTTCATCCAGGGCGGGTCGGCCGCCAGGCTGGTGGTCAACTCGCAATGACATTGGGCGCCAGGCTCGAAGCGTCAGTGTCAGAACACTAATAGGCGAAGCGTCACGCGCTGGGTGTCTGGCATGCGGCGCGCAAGCTATGCCAATCGGCCGACCCCGCGACCGTCCTACCACACCTCATCCGTCACCACGTTGAAGCCCACCAGGGTGCTGGGACCGAAGATCGTGGACAACGCCACGTCCGTCGCGTCGCGGCCTCGCGCCATCAGGATGCGGCCGATGCGCGGCGTGTTATGTCGGGCGTCGAAGGTGTGCCAGTGGCCACCGAGATACGCCTCGAACCAGGCGCTGAAATCCATCGGCGCATCGACCGGCGGGATGCCGATATCGCCGAGATTCCCGGTGCAGTACCGGGCAGGAATGTTCATGCAGCGGCACAACGTGACCGCCAGATGGGCGAAGTCGCGGCACACGCCCCGGCCCTCGTGATGGCCTGCAACGGCGGTGCGTGCCGGGTCGGCGTGATGATAGCCGAACTCGATCCGATTATGCACGTAATCGCAGATTGCCTGCACCCGGGGCCAGCCCTCCGGCGTATGACTGAACAGCGACCATGTAAGCTGGGAGAGGCGATCGGTTTCGCAGTAGCGGCTGCCCAGGAGATAGACCAGCGAATCCTCCGGCAGGTCCTGGATGGCATGTTGCCTGGCGTCGGGAACCACCGCGTCCGGTGTCCCGGGATGGCCGACGATGAACTGTGTTGAAATCCGCAACAGGCCGGGTGGCGCGACGATACGGTGGCAGATGTTACCGTATCGGTCGCGATACTCGCTCGCCCCGATCGGTAGGTCGACGATGATGCGGTGCGGTCCGGTGACGTCCGGCAAGCAGGAGGGGTGCACGCTGAGCGCCAGCAGCATCGGCGTCGGCTGCGAGCATTGGTAGGTGGGTAGTGGGTCAGTTTGAATGTCGGGTCTCGACCCATAGCGGACATTCGCACTTGACTTCTGCAACGACTAAGTGGTTCCCTCAGTGAGGCCGAGTCAGTGTTGCAGAAGTCTTGATGTCTGCAACCAAGGCGCCCCTCCACACGAGAACTCGCGCATCACGCACACACCATCGGACAACCACCATTATCCTGCGGGCGGAACGGACGCTCTGCGTTCGCCGTGCGGAGCAGCTTGCAGTAGTCCCACGGATACTTCCTATCAGCCTGCGACTTCACCTGGAACTGATGCATCTGACGCAGCACGCGCCCGTCGGCACGGACCTCGCCCTTGCCTTCTTACGCTCCCTCCGAATTGCCCGCCCGCACGGGCGCGCCTAGCATGCCGCACATGAGCACCGAACCGAAACGCGGGCTGGCCCGCAACACCGCGAACTACGGCGATCGCGATTTCGCACTCTATCTGCGCAAGTCGTTCGCCAAGTCGATGGGCTACTCCCAGGCGATGCTGGACAAGCCGGTGGTGGGCATCGTTGACACCGGCTCGGACTTCAACAACTGCCACCGCACAGTGCCGGACCTGATCGAAGCCGTGAAGCGAGGCGTTCTGGCGGCCGGTGGCCTGCCCCTGGCCTTCCCCACCGTATCGCTATGCGAGCCGTCGCTGTTCCCCTGCTCGATGCACTACCGTAACCTCGCCGCGCTCGACACCGAGGCGATGCTGACCGCGCAACCGATGGACTCCGCGGTGCTGATCGGCGGCTGCGACAAGTCGGTGCCGGCCCAACTGATGGCGGCGGCCTCGGCCGACATCCCCTGCGTGCAACTTGTCACCGGCCCCATGCTGGCGACGCCGTTCCAGGGCGAGCGCCTGTCCGCCTGCACCGACTGCCGCCGCTACTGGGCCGCCTATCGCGCCGGCCGCGTCACCGGCGAACGTATCGCCGAGATCGAGGGCCGCCTCGCCACCACCGCCGGCACCTGCGGCGTGATGGGAACCGCCTCCACCATGGCCTGCCTGGCCGAGGCGCTCGGCATGGTGCCGCTCGGCCACGGCTCGATCCCCGCGGTGCACGCCGACCGCCTGCGCGCCGCCGAGGACGCCGGCGCCCTGGCGGTCCGCCTGATCACCCACCCGATCCGCCCGTCCGAAATCATCACACCCGAATCCGTTGAAAACGCCCTGCGCGTGCTGCTGGCGTTGGGCGGATCGACCAACGCTCTGATCCACCTGACGGCGATCGCCGGCCGCCGCGGCATCCCGGTGGACCTGTCCCGCCTGAACGAACTGTCCGACACCACGCCGGTCCTGGTCGACCTGAAGCCGACCGGCGAGGGCTACATGGAGGACTTCCATGCCGCCGGCGGCATGCCCGCCCTGTTGTGGGAACTGCGCGATCTGCTGCACTTGGGCGCGCGCGACGTCACCCGCACGACGCTGGGCGAACGCCTGACCGAGCCACCCTTCATCGACCGCCGCTACATCCGCGCCCGCGCCGAGCCGGTGTCCGACGTGGGCGGCCTGGTCGCCCTGTTCGGCTCGCTGGCCCCCCGCGGAGCGATCGTAAAGCGCTCCGCCGCCACGCCCGCTCTGTTCGAGACCGAAACCCGTGCCATCGTGTTCGACGGCCTGGAAGACCTGGCGGCCCGCATCGACGATCCTGCGCTCGACGTCACCGAGTCCGACATCATGGTGCTGAAGAACGCTGGCCCCCTGACCCCGGCCGGCATGCCGGAGGCGGGCTACCTGCCGATCCCGTCCAAGCTGGCCCGCGCCGGAGTGAAGGACATGGTGCGCATGAGCGACTGCCGCATGTCGGGCACGGCGTTCGGCACCATCGTGCTGCACATCACCCCCGAGGCAGCCGCCGGCGGCCCGCTAGCCCTGGTGGAGAGCGGCGACCGCATCCGCATGTCGGTGGCGCGGCGGACGCTGGACCTGCTGGTAGACGACGCCATCCTGGCGCGGCGCCGAACGGCGTGGCGTGCCCCGGCAACACCTCGGCGTGGCTGGGACCGGATCGTGGCAGAGCAGGTGCTGCAGGCGGACGAGGGGTGCGATCTGGCGGTGCTAAGGGCTGGGGGCTGATTCGCCGCGGCTGGCACGCCGCGTGCGACATGTCGCTTCACTGCTGACTGGCTGAGCGCCGGCTCTACAGATAGCGCTCGAGGTCTATGCGCTGCTGCACGATACGCACGATCTCGATGCCGCCCCCGCGTTTGCGCACGCGATAGAACAACACGTGCGGCCGGCCCGATCGCACAGTCAGTACTTGATCGGCAAATGGTCCACCTGCGCTCGCGCCTCATTTGTGACCGGGGAGTGATTCGGCACAGCCGCTGGATCACCCTTCTTGCGGCTCGGCTGGTTTCCTCAGTAATACGGTAATTCCCGAAAAGACTAACATCCTGGGCCGTCGGAATGGTGGGAGCAGACCTTCACCTGGTTGACGCATCAGGCGAGTGCGAGATTGACCTCGCGCGACGTGAGTTGCGGATTCTTGGAGCCCCGGTGCCGGTCGGTGGGCGCGCCTTCGAGGTGATCGAGGTTCTGGCACTGTCGGCCGGCGAACTCGTCACAAAGGACCAGTTGATGGACCGCATCTGGCCGGGTGCGGTGGTCGGGGAGAACACGCTTCACGTTCACACAGCGGCAGTCCGCAAGGCGCTCGGCCCGTATCGAGGATTGCTGAAGACCGAGTCGCGTCGCGGCTATCGCCTGCTCGGCAGTTGGACCGCCCGACATCATGATGCGGCTGGGCCGCCGGTCGGTCTGCAAAAGGTGCGAATATCCGAAGCATCCCCGGGGACTAATCTTCCCGTGGTCGTCACGCCCCTGGTTGGCCGGTCGGCAGCGGTGCGGCAGATACGCGATCTGGTCTCTGCCTATCGCGTTGTGACCCTGACCGGCCCGGGCGGCATCGGCAAGACCACCCTCGCCGTGAAGGTAGCCCGCCGCCTCGCCGGCGAATTCGCGGATGGCGGATGGCTGGTCGAGCTGGCATCGCTGTCCGATCCCGCTCTCGTGCCGTCGGCGCTGGCCCAGGTGCTTCGGTTGCGGCTGGGAGGGGGCGATATTACCGCAGAGGCCGTCGCGCGCGCCGTCGGCGGGCAGCACATTCTGCTGGTGTTTGATAATTGCGAGCACGTCATCGACGCGGTAGCGAGCCTCGCGGAAATGCTGGTGCGCCAGTGTCCGCGCGTCACGATCCTGGCGACGAGCCGCGAAGTGCTCCGGATCCAGGGCGAGTCCGTCTACCGCGTGCTGCCACTTGAAGTGCCGGCAAGTGACCAGGTGGAAGCGGACCAAATTCTCGGCCACAGCGCACCGGAGCTGTTTATCGCCAGAGCCAGCCAGTTGGGTTCGGACATCTCGTCGCATGCCGAAAACCTGCCGACGATCGCAGCAATCTGTCGCCACCTGGACGGTATACCGCTCGCCATCGAGTTTGCGGCGGCCCGCGCAGCAACGCTCGGGATTGCTCAGGTAGCCACAGGATTGCGCGATCGATTCGCGCTGTTGACCAGTGGGCGCCGCACGGCACTGCCACGCCATCGGACGCTCCGCGCAACACTCGACTGGAGCTACGAGCTGCTACCCGACGTTGAGCGCCTTTTGCTGCAGCGCCTTGCGATATTCTCGGGTGGTTTTTCACTCGTGGCCGTCTGCGCAGTGACCAATCGCGGCGATGCCTCGGAATTGGAAATTGTCGACGGCGTCGCGAATCTTGTTGCGAAGTCGCTCCTGACACCCGACTTCACCGAGGGTGCTGGCTATTTCAGGTTGCTCGAGACGACGCGGGTCTATGCCCTCGCTAAACTGACCGAGGCAGACGAACTGCAAGAATTTTCGCGCCGGCATGCCGAATACTATCGGGGACTCCTCGCGACAATCGACGATGCGTGGAAGGAGGGAGCAACCCATCTTGCCGACGTCGACAATGTCCGTGCGGCTTTGGAATGGTGCTTCGGCGTCAGCGGCGATCTCGAAATCGGCGTCGGACTTGCCGCCGCTGCCGCGCCGGTGTTCCTGGCGATTTCGCTGCTCCCTGAATGCCACCGCTGGTCGGAGCGGGCCTTGTTCGCATTGGACGATACCGCTTGCGGCGAGCGCGAGGAGATGCACCTTCAGGCGGGCCTGGGGACTTCGTCGATGAACATGCACGGAGGCAGCGACGCGGCGCGTGTGGCCTTGAACAGAAGCCTCGCCATTGCGGAGCAACATGGCGACATCCCCGGCCAGATGGGATTGCTCGGCATGTTGCACATGTTCCATTTGCGTGGCGGGGATTTTAACAACGCCCTGCATTACGCAAAGCGCAGCTCCGTCGTTGCCGGCAGCAGTGAAGATCCGGCGGCGATCGCGTTTGCCCATTCCATGTTGGGAAGGGCACTCCTTGCAACGGGCGACCTTGGCGGCGCCCGCACGGAGCTTGAGGCATCGTTGCTCCCTTGGTCACGCTCCCAGCGGACCAGTACCATCTATCTTGCCGCCGATCGGCACTACCGGTCCGGTGTTGCCCTGGCAAGGACGCTGTGGTTGCAAGGTTATCCGGTTCAGGCAGTGGAACGTGTGCGCCAGACCATTGTGGATGTCGGCCGCATGGACCATCCGGTATCGCTGACCGGAGTCTTGACCTGGGCTATTTCGATCTTCGTATGGACCGGCGACTTGCGGAGCGCCGAAGAGCACGCGGACTGGCTGATCGCATACGCGGACTCGCATTCGCTCCGGCCTAACGTTGCAGTTGGGCGAGGCTTGAAAGGGGAGCTGGCGATTCTCCGGGACAACGCAGAAAGCGGGGTCGAGATCCTGCAGGCCTGTCTGGGGGAACTCCACGTGGCGCGTTATGAGCTGCTGACCACGGAGTTCAACATTATGTTGGCGCAAGGACTGGCGGCAACCAATCGGTTCGCTGAAGGCACGCGGCTGATCGACGAAACTATCGAACGAATGGAGGCAAGCGGCGACGTCTCATACATGCCGGAGTTACTGCGTGTGAAGGGCAACCTGCTTCTCGTAATGCCAGGGCACAGCGCTGGCGAGGCAGAAATGTGGTTTATGCGCTCGCTTGAATTAAGCCGCCGTCAAGGTATGCGAGCATGGGAACTGCGGACCGCGGTCGATCTGGCGGCTCTGCTTGCCCAGCAGGGACGGCGCGAGTCCGGTCGCACGCTACTACAGCCGATATTTGAGCAATTCACCGAGGGCTTCGACACGGCAGACCTGAAGAATGCCGAACGGCTGTTGGCTACCTTGGGCTAGTCCAGTCCAGCGAAACTGACCTCGCACTTGCCTCGGCTTTGCACGCACAGGAGGGCGACATGGCAAAATCACCCGCGATATCCAGCGCAACCCATTGCCTCAAGCTGGCAACGCTGGCCGCGGCCCTCGCACTCGTCGCGACCGGCGCGCTGGCGCAGCAGACGCTCGGTCCGGTGACCGATCCGATCGGAGTGGTGCGCGTGCCCAAGGGCGCGCCGATCCAGATCGGCAGTATGTGGGTGATGTCCGGGCCGGACAGCGCACTCGGCATAGACGAGAAGCGCGGCGTCGAGATCGCCTTCAAGGATGTCGGCGGCAACGTGATGGGCCATTCGCTCAAGCTCATAACCGAGGACGACCAGTGCAACGCCGAAGGCGGGCAGACCGCGGCGACCAGGCTCGCCTCCCAACCGCAGCTATTCGTCGTGATTGGCCCGGCCTGTTCGTCGGTCGCTACGCCCGGCGCGCCAATTTTGTGGCAGCAGGGCATCACCAATATCTGCACGGGCTGCACCGCGCCGAAGCTGACCGCGCCGGATCGCAAGCCCGAATACGACGGCTTCGCCCGCACCGCGTACTCCGACATAGACCAGGGTGCGGCCGACGCCGCCTATCTTACGAATGTTATGAAGGCGAAGACCGTCGTGACCATCCACGACGGAAGTCCCTACGCAGAGCAATTGCAACAGGTGATGGCTGACCACTTCGCGGCGGCCGGCGGCAAGGTCCTGTCGCAGGAGGCGATCGCACCCACCGACGTTGACATGCATCCGCTGCTGACGCGGATCGCGTCCGAAAAGCCGGAGGTGATTTATCTCCCCATCTTCACCGCAGCGGGCGCACAGATCGTGCGCCAGGCGAAGGAAACGCCCGGTCTGGACGCGGTGAAACTCATGGGCGGCGGCTCGCTGAACTCGGCCGATTTCATCGAGGCCGCCGGCCCGGCGGTAGTCGGCTTCATCATCGGCTATCCCGACCTCTCGCCCGCAGCAATGGGCAAGGAATATCCGAAATTCGTCGGGGAATACAGGCAGGCCTATGGCGAAGCGCCGGTCTCCGGCTGGCACGCCAACGCTTATGACGCTGCGATGCTGACCATCAAGGCGATCGAGAAAGTAGCCAGGACGGACCGGGACGGCGTGCTCTATATCGGCAAGAAGGCATTCCGCGACGCCGTCTTCGCGATCAGGTTCGCCGGCATCAGCGGCACGGTCGCCTGCGATAAGTATGGCGAATGTTCCGAGTTCAAGCCGTCGGTTCTGGAATTCACCAGCGCTGATCCGAAAACCTTCGGCATCGGCAAGAACCCGAAAAAGATCTGGCCATAGTCGGAGTGTCACTGACGCGCCGGCATGGCGCGCGTCAACGCGGCCGATCGCATCGGCCGGCTATAAGCGGGATCAGCGGGGCGGCGCCACGGAATTGGGGCTTGTGGTCCGATCGACCGCCGGCCAGCGTTGCGCCGCAGCGGGCAACGCCGTCGCCTTGCCGGTGACCCGCTCGACCACGATCGCATAGACCGTTGTCAGGTGCGTTCGCGGGAAAAAGTCGGGCGCCCGTTGCCAGGCGGGATCGCCGTATTTCGCCATCAGCGCCTCGAAGAAGCGCTGCTTTGCCGGCGCATCTTCGACGATGCGAATCCGCCCGAAGATGACGACACTCGCATAGGCGATCGAGGTGTCGCACTCGAAGCGGCCAAACGGAAACACCTCGCCCGGTTCGTCGATTTCCAGGCAGACGCGCGCCTCGTGCTCGACATTGGCGCGCAGGTGGCCGCTTGCCGCCGTGTTGTGCAGCCAGATCTCGGCGTCAACCACGACGTAGAGCAGCGGGACGCAATAGGGATAACCGTCAGCGCCGACGGTCGCGAGCCGGCTGCAATAGCCGCGCGCAAGCAGGGCGCGCACTTCGTCATCGGCCATCAGCTTGTCGGCGCGGCGGAGCGGCGGTGGTGCGCTCATCGTACAACCCTCTTCTCGCCCACTGACAATAGCGGTCAGTCATCCCCCAGCATGAACGGTCGGACCTTCAGAGCGAAATGCAAGCCGTAACCCAGCATCGCTGGATAGCCCGTGCAATGTCGTTCTGTCAATCGCGGCTGTCGAAGTTCACAGGGTGATTCAATTCCCCTCTGCTTGACAAATTAACTCTACCGAAACCGGTACCTGCCGCTTCAAGCTGTTAAGCGAATCGACAACCTATTCTTCGAGAGTCGCTTCAAGACCCTGAAGTATCAGCCGCAGTTCCCCCAGTCAGATCACGCTTGATCAGGCGTTCCGCAACAATCCCGAGCGCTGCCTTAACAAATCACCGGCCCCGCCTGACAATCCCACCGCCACGTGGATCGACCCGCCTACGCCGAAAAGCCACGCCTGTGCCGTCTCAGCTCCTATGGCCGTCGTTGCAACGTTTCGTGTAGCCCCGCAGGCCTCGTTCTCTGCGATCGCCGCCGCCACCAGACATCCGGCACACATAAGCGCGCGGAAGTCAGCGACAACGTGCCACGCCGGGTGGACGGCCTTGGTCGCTACGTAATGTAGCTTCCGTCGAAGCCGACCGCTGCTGCTCCGTGGTCACCGTGTTCTCCGCACTTCCGTGCTGAAAAAACTTGGCCGCAGGTCGCAGAGGCCGTGGCGGGAGGCTGCCAGGCCAAGGCAGTCGCATCAACAGCTTTCGCGACAACAGCGTTTGCGAAAGTGACGGGCGAACCGGACCACCTGTTCGACGTGGGCACGTTGCGTGTGCGGCGACAGGTTACGGATCTGCATGTCCTCGATCATGCGACGGCGAAGCGGGCTCATCGACAACTCCTCTGCGAGATGAACAGCGCCACATGGCGCCGCCGCATCGTCTCGCAGTCGGCTTGCCAGACGAGAGGGTGACGGGTGGTCGCCGTCGCCAGGCGACCCTCTCGAATCTGAAATTCGCAGATCGTGCTGAAGAACTGCCGCGAAGCAGTTTAGCCCAATGGGGCCTTATGCGGTATTCGGTTGTAGATCATTGATACAGCTGTCACCCGCCGCACCGATAGAGATCTCACTTGGGCACTGTATCACCACGGCATGTGGGGTGACGTGCGATGGCGGTAATCGAGACGACCGATCGGGAGATGTCCCGGCTGCGTTTAGTGATCAATCTGTTGGACGGTGGCTCAGGGTTGCAGCGGCTGGCGTTTGAGAACCGCCACGGCAAGGCCGCGATATTCCGCGATGCCGAACCCCAACAGGGCGGCACCCTGCGGCTCGCAGCAAGGCAAGCAAGAACTTAGCACAGATCAGCAGCAGATGCACGCCGATGGGCCAGGGTCCGGCTTGCCGGTCTTTGCCAGACGCCGCAGGACCGCTCCTGACGAGCAATGCCGATGCGCCCCCCCGGCCGTAACTGCGATCACCCGGCGATCTGGTGCTGCGCGTCATTGGGAGGAGCAAAGCGACAAGGCAATCCCCTGCCTGACGAGCATGTAGCGGCTCGTCACGTTGGGGATTGCTGCGTCGCTTCGCTGCTCCGATGACGTGTGATTGTGTCTAACTATCACAGTTATTTTTATTGACAGACGTCTTGCCGCTCTGCTAAACAACGTCCGCTATTGCGACACGCCAGCGAAAGGCAGCTTTGTCTCCCCCACCATGATACGCGATCCACTCACACCACCGGCCGGCGCCTCTCCACTCGATGCAGATCGGACCGGCGAAGCTGTGCCCGCGCGCCTGCCCGAGTGGCTCGTTCAGCTCATTGCGATGCTCATCCACTTCATGCTCCGGCGCGTGCTTGCCGCGCGCTGGCGCAATGCCCAACTGCGCGCCTGGTGCCACGAGCGGCCGGACATGGAGCCCGGGTCAGCCCAGCAACTCGCCGCCCTCATCGGCGGCGCGTTCGGCAACAGCATAGCCTGGATGTGCCTGTACGACGGCATCGGGCCCGGCCATCGCGAATGGCCGGCGCTGTCCCGCGCCATTCTCGCGTTCGGCGGCAGCCTTCGGGCGTTCGGCCCGGGCCGCCGCGGCCGCCCGGCCATGGGTCAACCGTGGTGGGGCAATCCGTATGTCATGCCCGGCCTGGCCGCGCCGCAGCGCGCAACGCCGGCCGCCGGCAGGCTCTCTGCCTTGCTCGCACGCGACGCCGCCGACGGCGCAGCGGCTCCGGCCGGCGCAGCTTCGCCCGCGCCGCACGAAGCCGCCGCGCCCCGGACCGAGTTCGATTCCGCCCCGATGGCGGCATCCTGGCGTTCGCCAATCGCGCGCATCGCCACCGGTCCGCCGACCGGGCCGCCCCAGGCTTGGGGCTCGCCCTACCGCTACGCCTGACCCACGGGGCCGGACCACGGCCAGCCCCGCCGTCCTGATTCGTGCCGGGTGCAAATTTCCGTTTGTAGAGTCTGATACCACGCGCCCGAATTGCTGATGCGCAATGACACCGGGGACAACACGCCACGTTCGGCGCTGCCGGCAGCGAAGGGGTTCAGAGCGACCCGATCACCCTCACCCTCGGCGCTTCGTGCCATCGCGTTGATCCGCTTCGCGGCTCAACCCCGTGTAGCGGGAGAGGTTTCTTCGCTCCCCCGGCAGCGCGCCCTCGTGCCGCAGCAGCCAGCGCTTCCGCTCGAGGCCGCCGCCATAGCCGGTCAGGGATGCGTTCGCGCCGATCACCCGATGACATGGGACGATGATGCTGACCGGGTTGGAGCCGTTCGCCATGCCGACCGCCCGCATCGCCTTCGGCCGGCCAAGCTGGTGCGCCAGGTGGCCATAGGTGGTGGTTTCGCCCAGGGGAATCCCGCGCAACGCCGCCCAGACCTCGCGCTGAAACGCGGTGCCCGCGGTGATCACCGGCAGATCGGCGATCGCCGCCAGAACGCCGGAGAAATAGGCTTCGATCGCCCGGCGGATGCGCGATACGCCGGCCTTCGCCTCCAGGCGCACCGCGCCGTACTGCTGCCGCAGCAACTGCTGCACGCGGTCGGCATGGTCCTCCCAGTCCAGCGCGCGGGCATGCTCTTCCTCGTCGGTCAGCAGCAGCATCGTGCCGGTCGGGGTGGCGAATTGCTCGGTGAAGAAATGATGATCGCTCATGCGCTTGCCCACAGATGTTGGGCGGCATAGGCCCGCCATGGCCGCCAGGTTTCAGCCCGGGACAGCAGAGCGCTCGCGCTCGGCCGCACCCCTTCGGAGTCCGCCATCGCCCGCATCAAGCCGATATCCGCCGCGGGGAACGCGTCCGGCTCGCGCAGTTGCCGCATGGCGATGTATTGCGCGGTCCACTCGCCGATGCCGGGCAGCGAGCGCAGTTGTGCGACCGCTTCCTCCAGGCCGCGGCCGGCGGAGAAGATCTGCGGGTCGGCCACCACCGCCGCGGCGACTGCCAGCAGAGCGACGCCGCGGCTGCGCGGCATGCCCAGCGATGCCGGATCGGCGCCGGCCAGCGCCGCGGGATCGGGGAACACGTGGGTCAGGGCGCCATCCGGCTCGCGCAGCTTCTCGCCGAAGCGGACCACCAGGGCGCCGGCCAGGCGGATCGCTCCCGGCACGGTGATCTGCTGGCCGAGCACCGCGCGCACCGCCAGTTCGAAGCCATCCCAGGCGCCGGGCACGCGCAGTCCCGGCCGGGCGGCGACCAGCGGCGCGAGGGTCGGGTCCTTCACCAGTTGCAGCGCAATGGCGTCCGGATCGGCCGCCAGGTCGAACACCCGGCGCAACCGGGCGATGATCTGCGGCAGCGCGGACAGTTTGGGGAACCGCACCGTCGCGCACAGCGCGTTGCCGTCGGCCGGCCGGACCGTGACGGTGCCCTGCTGGCCGTCCAGTCCGATGGTGCGCCGGTAGGTGTCGCCGTCCACGGTCTCCACTCCGATGATCGCCCGGGCGCGCAGGAAGCCGAGCATCGCCGGCCAGTCGTAGGGCGGCCGGTAGCGCAGCTTCAGGCTGATCTCGCCGCTCGGGCCGGCCGATACGTCCAGGCCAGCGGAGCGGCGCAGCGCGGTGGGAGGCCGCCGGAACAACGCCTGGAAGGTGTCGTTGAACCGCCGCAGGCTGCCGTAACCCGCGGCCATGGCGATCTCGGTCATCGGTAGCCGGGTCTCGTGGATCAACTGCTTGGCCAGCAGCACGCGGCGGCTTTGCGCGACCGCGATTGGCGAGGCACCGAGATGCTGCTGGAACAGCCGGCGAAGCTGCCGCTCGCCGACGCCGACGCGGCTGGCCAGCGCATCGACCGAGGCCTCGTCGAGCGCGCCCATCTCCACCAGCGCCAGGGCTCGCGACACGGTGTTGGAGGCACCGCGCCAGGCGCCGAGGTCGGGCGAGGTCTCGGGGCGACAACGCAGGCAGGGCCGGAAGCCGGCCTCATGCGCCGCGGCGGCGGTGAGGAAGAACACGACGTTTTCCGGGCGTGGCGTGCGGGCCGGGCAGATCGGGCGGCAATAGATCCCGGTCGTCTTGACGCCGATGAACAGACGCCCGTCGAAGCGCGCATCGCGGACGGCAATCGCCCGGTAGCAGGCCGCGTGGTCCAGATCGAGGCCGCCCGTGGCGATCGCGTCTGGCTGGCGCGATGTGCCGTCGGCTGCGTTGCCGTCGTATGCCCGGGTGCATGCCGGTGCTGGCGCGATCGTCATGTCAGGTGCCTCTGCATAGCAGTGCCCATTAGACGGCTACTCCTGAGAGGTCTGGCCATTTTCGGACCTGATTGATTCACGGCGGGGGCGGGGATGCGGCTATCGGTTGCTGCCCGTCTGGGCGGCTACATTGGTGCGGCCGGGTGTCGGATGCCAATCCCCGCTTCGGATAGTTCGTTCCGCAGGCGAAGTGCCAACGAGGTGGCTGGGGTGATCCTCATGCATCGACCGCGGCCGCTGTCAGTCCGCAAGCAGATTCACCACAATGGCACGAAGGCACGAAGAACTGAAATCTTCGTGCCTCTGTGCCTTTGTGGTGAAGCTGCTTGCGGACTGACGCATCGCGGTGGTCTTTCAAGTGTGGCAGAAGCGGTATCGCGGCGTCAGGATCGCAGCACTAACGCGTTCGGTTATACTCATAGTCTTCGCGCTCGCCTGTCCCGGACCGCAGTCCTTCCGGCATCGGCGCGCGCGTCGCATTCACCTTCGCATGCACATCGAGTGCGGCCTGGTCCTGCCAAAGCTCGAGCAATGCCAGCTTGTCCGGGTTCAGCACGCTCTGGAATACTTCGAATTGCTCGCAGCCCGGCTCCTGCATGATCTCCGCGCAGCGTCCCTTGAATACCTGTGCGAGTTCCGCTCCCTTGCCTGGTGCGGCAGTGATCGTGACGACGAGCCGGACTGACATCATTTCCTCCCTTGTGCGAATGACGCTGAGAAGCGTGTGCCCCGCGACAGCATTACGTCAAGCTGTGGAGGGTGGGCGGAGAAGCGCAGCGCATTACGCCGTAAGCGTTCCGGGTGCCGGCATTGGTCCGTATCGCTCGTCGCGGCCTCCGTAACGGATTTGCCGTCGCACCGAAGTCCGCTGGTTTGGGCCGCCTGTCGCCGCGCCAGATGGCCGAGTCCGAATTCAGCCAGACAGCGCGCAGGCCATGCGCCATCGTCGCACCTCACCATTCAGACAAAAAGAGCAGGTGTGCAGATGGCCACAGTCACCAAGGAGTTCGTCATCGCAGCGAGTCCGGAAACCGTATGGGATGCCCTGCGCGACTTCCATGCCGCGCATGAACGTGTCGCTCCGGGCTTCCTCACCGCGGCAACGCGCGATGGCGACGACCGGGTTCTGACGTTCTTCAACGGCTTTGAGGCACGCGAGAGATTGGTCGGCTGCGACGACACAACCCGGCGCATCGCCTACACCATCGTCGAAGGCCGCTTCACCTATCATCACGCCTCGGCGCAGGTGTTCCCGCACGAGCGTGGCTGCCGCGTGGCTTGGATCACCGATATGCTGCCCGATACGCTGGCCGACAGCACCGGCATGATGATGCAGCAAGGTTCGCTGGCAATGATTCGAACGTTGCAAGGGCAGAAGAACGGTGCGGACTAAGCTTCGAACGCTCATTCCAGCCGCTATCGTTGGGGTGCGAGCCAGCACGCCGCTGGGTCGCAGGCGATCCTTCAGGAATCGTCTCTGAGCGGCGCTGTGACTGTCGCCTCTCACACCTCGATGACAGTATCGCTATAGCGCGCCACCCGGACATCGTGCGTCAGTAGACGCAGGGGCGTTGCCAGCGCCTGCGCTACCAGCATCCGGTCGAACGGATCGCCATGCAGCCGAGGCAATTCTTCAACCGCCAGCATGTGAGCGAGCGAGATTTCCAGGATGGTACAGCCGGCCTGCTGGAAGTAGTGCAGCGCCGCTTTCGCGGAGATCCGCAGGTCGTTCGGACCGCCACGAGCAAGCGGATACTTGATCGCGATTTCCCACACGCTGGCAACACTGACGAACACCTCATTGTCCGGATCGGCAATCAAGACGCGCGCGTGCTCCGACAGCCTCATATGAAGCAGTTATTTTGTGTCGCGTGCTAACTCAACCCAGGCGGCCTGACGGCACGAACCGCTTCACCGCGATCTCTCCTGCCCGCAGGCGCATGGTGTAGCTATCGCGCCACGCTTGAATGTGTAGCAGCGTGTCCATACTGACGCCGAACGCCTTCTCGATGTGCGACGCCATCTCGGGTGACAGGGTGGCCCTGCCGTTCACCAGATCGGACAGAGTGGCGCGGCGCACGCCCAGCAATTCGGCAGCGCGCGTTATCGACAACCCCAACTCATCCAAGGTCTCCGCCCGCGTGAACTCGCCGGGTGACGACGGGCGCATACCGATCTTGACCGGTGCATCGTTCATCAGTGGTAATCCTCCAGGTTCAAGTCGAAGATTTCTCCGGCTTCCAGCGTGAAAGTGGTCCGCCAATTGCCGAACTCCGACACGCTCCATTTTCACGCGCGGTCGCCTGTGGAGATGGGCGCGCCAGCCGGGCGGACCCGCAACGCCGTACATGTCGGGAGGCAGAAATCAGCGCGGTGAGGATGCGGCGCACGCGGTCCACCGGGCCCGGCCGGATTTCGCGAGCATCGTCCACCTCGACGAAGCGCTTCATGCCGCGGTGGCGGGCCTGCCCAATTCTCACCGCCTCGACGTACGGTCAAGCCGTGCGGAGATCAACGCCAACAAAATGTGGGACATGAGCAGAATCGCGTTCATCACGCGCGCCACAAAGGAGGACT
>Ga0265338_10004500_pt1 | contig 18797 bp, 19 predicted proteins | sample 42126metaG_FD_193579 | JGI IMG/M metagenome (GOLD analysis project Ga0265338, IMG submission 193579) | Rhizosphere microbial communities from Carex aquatilis grown in University of Washington, Seatle, WA, United States - 4-21-26 metaG | ecosystem: Host-associated > Plants > Roots > Rhizosphere... | reverse complement strand
AGGCCGGCTCGACGAGACCGTTTTGTCCGCGGCGATCCGCATCGCGCGCGCGGAGGAGGCGGTGCTCGTGCCCGCGTACCTGCTGATCGTGCCGCTGCGCTACGACGAGGACTCGCCGGTGAAGGACGAGGTGAAGATCGCGATGCCGCTGCTCGAGGCAGTCGAGCACGCCGCGCTCCGTGCCGGCGTCGCCGTCGACGCGAGGATCGAGAAGGGCCGGACGCTGACCCACGCGCTCCGGCGGCTGTGGGAGGTCGAGCGGTTCGACCGCATCGTCGCGCCCGCCCCGGTGAACGGCGGCGGCGGCTTCACGGAGAAGGAGCTCGCGTGGCTCCTCGCCAACGCGCCGACGGAGACGCTCGTCCTCAAGCCGACGCCGACCGGGCCGCCGCGGATCCGCTCGACGCGCCGCGCGGCCTAGCCGCCGCACCCGACCTGCCGGTGCTCTACCGTTGGCGCGGTGAGCGCCACGGAGCAGCACCTGCCGGCCGGTCCGCCGGTCGAGCCGCCGAGGCGCGCCCGCCGACTCTTCGTCGGCCGTCCGATGCAGTCGGGCCAGGCCGAGGACGAGCTCCTCCCGATCCCGCTCGCGCTGCCGATCTTCGCGGCGGACGCGATCTCGTCGGTCGCGTACGCCACCGAGGCGGCGATGGTCGTGCTCCTCACGGCGTCGCTGAGCGCACTCCACATCGCCCTCCCGATCTCGATCGCGGTCGCGCTCCTGATGGCGATTGTGATCGCGTCGTACCGGCAGACCGTGCGCGCGTACGAGACGTCCGGCGGCGCCTACATCGTCGCGCGCGAGAACCTCGGTACGCTGCCGAGCCTGGTCGCAGCAGCGGCGTTGCTCGTCGACTACGTGCTGACGGTCGCCGTGTCGGTGTCGAGCGGCGTGCTCGCCATCACCTCGGCGGTCTCGTCGCTCAGCCACTACAACACGGAGCTGTCGCTGCTTGCCGTCGTCCTCATCACGGTCGTGAACCTGCGCGGCGTCCGCGAGTCGGGGCTCACGTTCGCGCTGCCGACCTACGGCTTCATCGTCGCCATGCTGGTCGCCGTCGGCGCGGGACTGACGAAGTGCGCGGTCAGCACCTGTCCCGTCGCCAAGACGCCGCATCCGATCCCCGCGGGCGTCGCCGCGGTGACGATCTTCCTCGTCCTGAAGGCGTTCGCGTCCGGCGCGAGCGCGCTCACCGGCGTCGAGGCGATCGCGAACGGCGTCAACGCGTTCAAGCATCCGCAGTCGAAGAACGCGGCACGGACGCTCGGCGTGCTCGGCGTCGTCGCGATCACGATCTTCGTCGGCGTCTCCTACCTCGCCGTCAGCACGCACGCACGCCCGAGCTCGACCGACTCGGTCGTCTCGCAGATCGCCCGTGCCGTCTTCCCGGCCGGAAGCGCCGCCGGGTGGATGTACTGGGTCGTCCAGATCTTCACGTTTGCGGTCCTGATCCTCGCCGCCAACACGTCCTTCCAGGGCTTCCCCCGGTTGTCGGCGCTGCTCGCCGGCGACGGGTTCATCGCGCGCCAGTTCACGAATCTCGGCGACCGGCTCGTCTACTCGAACGGCGTCGTCGTGCTCGCCGGTGCGGCTGCGTTCCTGATCTGGATCTACCACGCCGACGTCAACAACCTGATCCATCTCTACGTCGTCGGCGTGTTCACGGCGTTCACGCTTTCGCAGGCCGGGATGGTGCGCTACTGGCTCCGCACGCACGGCCCGGGCTGGCGGTGGCGGTCGGTCGTGAACGGGGTCGGGGCCGTAGCGACCTTCGTCGTGATGGTCGTCGTCGTCGCGACGAAGTTCCAGGAGGGTGCGTGGATGGTGATCGTCGCGATCCCGCTGATGATCACCGGCTTCTATGGCATCCGCCGGCATTACCGCAGGGTGACGCGGCGCCTCGCCGCGGGAGCGGCCGCCGTCGTCGCCGCGCCTCCGGCGCGCAACTCGACGCTCCTCGTCGTCGAGTCGCTCGACGAGGCGACCGACCTCGCGCTCTGGTTCGCGCGGGAGATCTCCGGCGACGACTTCCGCGCCGTGCACGTTCCACTGCAGAAGTCCGACCCGGGGATCCGCCCCCGATGGTTCCGGCGCGTCGACGGCAATCCGCAGCTCGAGGTGCTCGATCCGCATCTCGGCCTCGGCGAGGCGATGCTCGAGCAGGTGTGGCGGCTGCCGCGGAGCGAATCCGAGTTCGTCACGGTCATCGTGCCGGAGAAGTTCCGGTCGGAGTCGCTCTGGGAGCAGGCGCGCCACCGCGGCGAGCTGGCGCTGAAGTTCCGACTCCTCTCGGAGCCCGGTGTCGTCGTCGCCGACGTTCCGACGATCGCCGGCCGTCCGACGCCGCTGCCGGAGCGGCTCGTCGCGCGCGTGCTCGTCTCCGGTGTCAACGCCGCGTCGATGCGCGCCGTCAACTACGCAACGACGCTCCAGGTCGAGGACACCCGCGCCCTCAACTTCGCCTTCAGCGCGGACGACGCGCGCCGGATCCGCCGTGAGTGGTCGTTCGAGGGGCCGCGGCTCCCGCTCGAGGTCGACGAGGCGCCGTACCGCGACATCGGCGGTCCGCTGCTCGGCTACCTGCGCAGCCTCACCGCCGTGGAGGGGACGGCTGTGCTGGTGCTCATGCCGGAACTGATCACGCCGGGCTGGCGGCGGCTATTGCACAATCAGCGCGCCCTCTACATCAAGCGTCTGCTCCTGATGGAGCCGAACGTCATCCTCGCCAGCGTCCCGTACCAGCTGCTGCGATGAAGATCGCCGACATCGACCCGCGCGAGGTCTGGCGGACCGCCCGGCGCCGGGCCAAGCGACTCGCGCGCCGCACCGCCGCCGTGCGTTACCGCAGCATCGTCGTGCCGCTGCTCGGCAGGGAGGAGACGGTGCATGCCGTCGACCTCGCGTGCCGCCTTGCGGCCGACCGCGGCGCGCGCGTCGTTCTCGTCGCGCCGCTCGTCGTCGAGCCGGAGCTGCCGCTGAACGCGCAGTTTCCGGAGGAGACGGCGGCGCTGCGCGTGCGGCTCGACGAAGCGGCAGCAATCGCAGAGTCGTACGGCGTGGGAGCGAAGAAACGGCTCGTGCGCACCCGCGAGCGCGCGCTCGGGTACGAGCTGGCGGAAGTCGCGCGCGACCACGGCGCCGAGCTGATCGTGATCGGATCGCCGGTCGAGTCGCGCCGCGGGTTCCACCGGGCGTTTCCCCCGGAGGTCTTCTCCGTGCTCCGCGAGGCGCCGTGCCGCGTGATGGTGGCGACGGGGTCGTTCGCGGGCCGCTCGACAGTGCGGACGTTCGAGAAGTCCGCCGTCCGCGCGTGAACGCCCTCTACCGCAGGACCGTCCTCGTCTTCGGCGTGCTCGCGATCGTGCTCGGGTTCGCCATCCTCGTCCGCACCGCCTCCGAGGGCGGCGGTGTCGGGTACCTCTTCGGCGGCTTGTTCGTCGCGCTCGGAGCGGCTCGGGTGTATCTCCTGCTCCGCCGTTAGGCTCCCCACGGCATGGCGCGAAAGCTTCCCCGCCTGGAACGGGCCCTCGACGCTCCCGCCCTGGCCTCGGTCGCCTACGGCGAGGTCGCGTCCTCGATCTACTTCGCGCTCGGGATCATCGCGCTGCACGCGCTCGGATTCACGCCGGCGATCCTCGGGATCATCGGCGCGCTCTTCCTGATCGTGGCGCTGTCGTACGCGGAGGGGACGGCGGCGATCCACGAGACGGGTGGCGCGGCCACCTTCGTCCGCGTCGCGTTCAACGACCTCGCCGGGTTCCTCACCGGCTGGGTGCTCTTCCTCGACTACCTGATCGTGATCGCGCTGTCGGCGCTGTTCTTCCCGCACTACCTCGGGCTCGCGCTCGGTATCGACCGGATCGCACGCCATCCCGGCGACGCGATCGCCGGCTCCGTGCTGATCGCGCTGATCGCGGCTGCGAGGCTCTTGCGGCGGACGCGGCTCTACACCTTCGGGATCGCGGTACCGCTGCTCGATCTCGTCACGCAGCTACTGCTCGTCGTGCTCGGCTTCGGGCTGCTCTTCTCCGGCAGCGCGCTCACGCGCGGGCTGTCGCTCGGGGTGACGCCGTCGTGGCATCAGATCGTGTTCGCGCTGCCGCTGGCGATGCTCGCATACACCGGCCTCGAGACCGTCGCCAATCTCGCCGAGGAGGCAAGGCGGCCCGGCCGCGACCTGCCGCGCAGCCTGTTCAGCGGCATCGGCGCCGTCGTCGTCATCTACGTCCTGATCGCGCTCGTCGGGCTGTCCGCATTCCCGCAGGCGCACGGCACGACCGCGCTCGGCGTCGAGTGGCTGCGCGCGCCGATCATGGGGATCGTCTCCGCGCTCCAGCTGCATCTGCCGCACTGGTTCGGGAACATCCTCCGCGTCTACGTCGGTCTGACGGGCGCGCTCGTGCTGCTCGCGGCGGCGACGACGTCGATCTCCGGATTCGGGCGGCTCGCCTACTCGCTCGGCGAGCACGGGCAGCTCCCGCGTGCGTTCGGCCGTCTGCACCGGCGCACGCTCGTCTCACCCGCCTCCGTCATCGCCGCCGCGTCGATCTCGATCGGGCTGCTGCTCTGCACGGCGTTCCTCACGCGCCCGGTCACGTTCCTGGCAAGCCTGTTCAGCTTCGGAGTGCTGCTCGCGTTCACCGCCGCGCAGCTGGCGGTCGTCAAGCTGCGCGTCTCGCAGCCCGAGCTGCGCCGCCCCTTCCGCGTCCCGCTCGGAATCCCGTTTCGCGGCGCCGTCATCCCACTGCCGTCGGTCGTCGGTGCACTCCTGACCGCCGCGGTGTTCGTCACGGCGATGGTGACGCACATCGGCGCCCGTTATGGCGGGCCGGCGTGGCTCCTGGCGGGCCTGGTCGTGTACTTCATCGTCCGGCGCGGCAGGGGCGCAGGGTTGCTCGAGCACGTCGCGGCGGTCGACGACCAGGAGCTCCCGCAGGCGGAGTTCTCGAAGATCCTCGTGCCGATGAAGCTCGGCCAGATCGGCGAGGAGATGGTCGCGACCGCCGTGAAGCTCGCACAGGAGCGGCATGCTTCGGTGGAGGCCCTGTTCGTGATCCGCGTTCCGCTCGACCTTCCCCTCGACGCACCGCTCGAGGAGGTAGAGGAGCAGGCGGCGGCGTCGCTCGCCGAGGCGGCCGCCCTCGGGGCCGAGCAGGGTGTCGAGGTCGTCGGCCGCGCCATCCGGGCGCGGTCTATCGGCGAGGCGATCGTCCGGGAGGCGGCCCTCGGCGGCATCGACCTGATCGTCCTCGGCTCGTCCGCCCGCTGGCGGCGCCAGTCCCGGTTCTTCTCGCCGACGGTCGACTACGTCCTCCGGCACGCCCCGGCCGAGGTGCTGATCGTCGCGTTTCCGCAGGGAGTGCTCGAAGAGGCATCCGCATGACGGACGGCGGTCCTGCGCTCACGCGCTAGGCTCTTCAGGTCATGAAGGCGCTCGTCATCGGCTGCGGCCGCGTCGGTTCCTCGATCGCCCTCCAGCTCCAGCAGGAAGGCTGGGAGGTCACGGTCGTGGACGAGAACGAGGACGCGCTGTCGCGGCTCGGCGACCACTGGCCCGGTCTGTTCCTCGTCGGGCACGGCATGGACGTCGACCTGCTCCGCGAGGCCGGCATCGAGGACGCCGACGCCGTCGTCGTCTCGACGGACGGCGACAACACGAACCTCGTCATCGGCCAGGTCGCCCAGAAGCGCTTCGCCATCAACTGCGTCGTCGTCCGCGTGCTCGACCCGGCGCGGGCCGACTTCTACGCCGCGCGCGGCATGCGCACGGTCTGCCCGACGAAGACGGCGATCGACACGCTCACCGAAGCAGTGCGCGCCTGCGAGATTCCGATTCCGACGAAGGCGAGCGCCTGATGTACGTGATCGTCGCCGGCGGCGGCAAGGTCGGCGCGAACGTCGCCCGCTCGCTGCTCCGGCTCGGCCACGAGGTGACGCTGATCGAGCAGCGGCGCGACCGTTTCGACCGTCTCGAGGAGGAGTTCGAGCACCAGGTGCAGCGCGGCGACGCGACGGAGCTGCACACCCTCGAGCGCGCCGGCATCGCCCGGCCGCCCGACATCGTCCTCGCGTTGACGGGCGACGACGAGGACAACATGGTCATCTGCCAGATTGCGAAGGAGAAATACGCGGCGCCGAAGGTGATCGCACGCGTCAACGACCCGCGCAACCAGGCGCACTTCGACCTGCTCGGCATCTCGCCGACGATCTGCGCGACGTCGAGCATCATGGCGCTCGTCGAGCACGAGGTGCCGGAGCACGACCTGATCCACCTGCTGGAGCTGCGGAAGGAGAACCTCGAGATCGTCGAGGTGCTGATCGACCGCGACTCGCCGTCGGCGGGGAAGCGCGTCGAGGGACTTGCACTGCCCGAGGGCGCCCGCCTGATCTCGGTGATGCGCGAGGGCAAGGCGGAGATCGCCGTCGGATCGACGATGCTCGAGCCCGGCGACCAGGTGCTCGCCATCCTCGAGCCCGGCAAGGAAGACGAGCTTCGCAAAGTCCTCCTCCACCGGTAGCAAGCTTTCCCGGGTGTCGGGCGTCCTAGCTTTCATGGGGTCGAGACGAATCGCCGTCGCGCTCGCCTGCGCAGCGCTGCTGGTCGTGACGGCCGCGAGCGCGGCTCCGCGCGCCGTTCGCGCGACCGGCCACGACTGGACGCGGTTCGGCTGGACGATGTCGCGCACGAGCGCACCGACGTTCGCCACCGGCATCACCGCCGGCAACGTCAAGTCGCTCGTCCGCAAGCAGGTGCAGCTGGACGGCACCGTCGACTCGTCCGCCATCTACCTCAGCGGCGTCCAGGTCGGCGGCGCGGCGCACGACACCTTCTTCGTGACGACCACGTACGGGAAGACCGAGGCGATCGACGCGTCGAGCGGAGCGGTGCTGTGGCGCTACACGCCGCCGGGTTACTCGTCGTGGGCCGGCTCGGCGCAGATCACGACCGCGACGCCCGTCGCCGATCCCGGCCGCGCGTACATCTACGCCGCCTCCCCCGGGGGAACGATTGCGAAGCTCGCCGTCGCCAGCGGCCACGCCGTGTGGAGCGTCTCGATCACGCGCCTCCCGTCGCGCGAGAAGATCGCGGCGTCCCTGAACTTTCAGCAGGGCCACGTGATCGCGACGACGGGCGGCTACATCGGCGACGCTCCGCCGTACCAGGGACACGTCGCGGTGATCGACGCCGCAAGCGGCAAGCTGCTGCACGTATGGAACTCGCTCTGCTCGAACCGCACCGGGCTGATCGACCCCGCGTCGTGCGGCGCGAGCGACTCCGCCATCTGGGGCCGCGCCGGCGCGGTGATCGACCCGAGCACCGGCGACCTGCTCGTCGCCACCGGGAACGCGCCGTGGGACGGTCACACGAACTGGGGCGACGCGGTGCTCCGGCTCTCGCCCGACGCGACGAAGCTGCTCGGCAACTACACGCCGACGAACACCGACCAGCTCAACGCGAGCGACGCCGACCTCGGGTCGACGTCGCCGGTGGTGCTGAGCGCGGGCTACATCGCGCAGGGCGGCAAGGACGGGATCATCCGCCTGCTCAGCAAGGCGCGCATGCGCGGGACGACGCCGCACAAGGACGGCGAGCTGCAGACGGTGTCGACACCGTCGGGGACGGATCTGTTCACCGCGCCTGCGGTGTGGCACACGGCGTCGGCGACGTGGATGTTTGCTGCGGACAACGGCGGAACCGCCGCGTGGCGCTTCCGGAACGCGCATCTGACGCAGGTCTGGCGCAACGGCACCGGCGGTACGAGCCCCGTCGTCGCCGGTGGGCTGCTCTGGGTCTATTCGCCCGGCGGCGGCCTCAACGTCTACGTGCCCGGGACGGGCAAGCTCGTGGCGACGCTGCCGTGCGGCGGCGGCCACTGGAACAGCCCGATCGTCGTCGACGGACGCGTCGCGCTTCCCGAGGGGAACGCGAACGACCACGCGACGAGCGGCGTGCTCGACATCTGGCGCAAGCCGTAGTTGGCGCAAGTGCGGGAATCCGCTAGCGCGGACCCCCGCACGCGCGAAGACCCCTGAAGCCGGCCGCTATCGCGGCCGGGCGAAGTGTTGGTCAGCGTACGCGGCCGACGAACCCGCGCCGCGGAAGTCAAACGCCGCGGCGGCGACGGACCTGCGGCGCCTGCTGGCCGAGCGCCGCGTAGGCGATCGCCTGCAGCGACTCGTTCAGCGATCCGAGCTCCTTCGTCAGGCGGAGAAAGTTCTCGTCGTGGTCGAGCCGCTTGTTCATGCGCGCGAGCTCGTCGGCGATCCGGTCGAGCCGCTCGAGCAGCACCTCGAAGCGGCGATCGGAGAGGTCGGTGCGCTCCATGGTCGAAGCTTAGACCGCCGCCGCCTGCGTGAGCTCGTCGCGGGTGCGGACGATGACCGTGCCGTCGCCGAGAGCCGTCAGCACCTCGTCGAGCGTGCCGACCGTCTCGACGCGGCGGGCTGCGCCGACGTGTGCGAGCGCGATGTCGGCGAGCTCTCGCGGCGCGTCGGTGAACGCGCCGATCCGCACGCCGGCGCCCTGTAGGCGCCGCAGTTGCGCGGCCGTCTCGGCGCGCGTGCGGAAGTACACCGGCGCCCGGTCGGCGGCGAACCGCTCGAGCAGCGGCCGCCAGTCGCCGAGCTGCTCGTCGAGGAGCGTGGCGGCTGCCTCGCGGTCCTCCGGCAGGTCGAGCTCGACGCGCGCACGGCGCGACGCGTCCTCCACCCAGTCGCGCCAGAGCGGCCGCGTGTCCGCCAGCACGGCGTCGAGATCGAGCGCGAGGGGAGCCACAACTCGATGGTAGACTCGCCCCGCAATCGGCGAGCGGTGAGGGAACTCCGGTGCAAGGCCGGGACGGTCCCGCCGCTGTAAGGGGAGACGCTTCTCCGCCACGACGCCACTGGGCCTCCGGGTCTGGGAAGGCGGCGGGGGAGGGAGCCCCGAGTCAGAAGACCTGCCGCCCGCCGGACAGACCGAACCCCTCGCGGAAGGGAGGATTCGTGCTTCGCCGTTCCCTCATCGTCGTCGCGGCGTTCCTGGCCGCCCTCGCTGTCGTGCCGCTCGCCGCGGCCGCGCTCGTCCACATCCGCGTCGAAGGCAAGACGCTGACGATCTTCGGGCCGACCAACCCGACGATTGTCGCAACGACGCCGCTCGACGCGCTTCAGGCCGCAGCGAAGGCGGGCGAGTTCTACGAGCACGTGACCGCCTCGTCGTTCGGCAACTACGTCGACCAGATCGGCTTCTATCCCGGCTCCGGGGACGCCGGCTGGGTCTTCAAGGTGAACGGCGTTTCGCCGCCGGTCGGCGCCGACCAGGTGCAGCTGAAGGACGGCGACGTCGTCGAGTGGTACTACGCGACCTTCGGCGCGAACGGCGGGCCGCCGACGCTCGTTCTGACGAAGACGGCGTCGAATTGCTACGCCGCGACGGGTCAGGACGACACCGGAGCGAAGAAGGTCCCGGCCGGCCTCGTCTACCACACAGGTGCCAGGACCATCTCCGCGCCGGCCGGACACATCTGCTTCACGAAGCCGCACGGAACCGTCTGGGCGACCGCCCCCGGTGCCGTCCGCTCCAACAGGCTGCCGTGACCCGACTCGTCGTCGCCGCCGTCGCCGCCGTCGTGCTGCTCGCCGGTTGCGGCGGCGGCGCGGGCTCCGGCAAGGCGACGCTCTGGGTGACGCGCGACGAGGGGAAGCAGGTGCTTCTCGTCCGCACGGTTCCTGCGGGAGAGACGGCGATGCAGGCGCTCGACCGCTCGGTGAAGCTGTCGACGCGCTACGGCGGACGGTTCGTCCAGTCGATCGACGGCGTTTCCGGCTCGATCGGCTCCCGCCACGACTGGTTCTACTTCGTCAACGGGATCGAGGCCGACCGCGGAGCCGCCGAGTACCGGCTGCACCCGGGCGACGTCGAGTGGTGGGACTACCGGGACTGGGGGAAGGTCGGCCAGTCGGTTCCGGTCGCCGTCGGCGCGTTCCCCGAGCCGTTCCTGCACGGGTACGGCGGCAAGGTGCGGCCGGCCGTGGTCATCGGCACGGCGTCCGCGGGCGCGCGCGCTCTTGGGCGGCTGCTGCACGCGCATGTGGCCACAAGCGCACCTTCGGGCGCGAATGTCTTCCGGCTCGTCGGCGGCCCGCACCGCTTCACCGCGCAGCTGCTTTCCGACGGCGGCGTCGAGCTGGACTTCTCCGGTGACGCTGCTGCTCTTGCGCGCGATCCGGCCCTGTATCGCTACCGCTACTCCGTTCCGTGAGGCCGACCGCCGCAGCCGCGCTCCTCGCAGGCGTCGCCGTCGCGGCGCTGCTCGCGCAGCAGCTCTGGTCGGTCGGCGCGCTGACGCTGATCCTGCTCGCCGTCTGCCTCCGCGCCGGGCGGCGTGCGCGTCCGTACCTGTGGGGAACGCTGTTCAGCGCGGGCTTCGTGTTCCTGCTGTCGCCGCTGCTGCAGTCGACCGGGTATCACGTGCTCTGGAGCGGACCGAGTGTGCCGGTGCTCGGCCAGCTCGACGTGACGACGGAGGAGCTGCGCATCGCCGCGCTGAACGCGCTCCGCCTCGCGGCGGTCGGGCTCGCGTTCGCCGTGTATGCGCTGCTGCTCGACCACGACCGCCTGATCGCGGCGTCGACGGGACGGCGCTCCGTGCTCGCGGCTGCGCTGGCGACGCGGCTCGTCCCCACGCTCGAGCGCGACGCAGCGGGTCTCGTCGAGGCGTTGCGCGGCCGCGGGCTCGAGCCGGACGGACTGCGCGGACACGCGGCGCTGCTCTCGCCGCTGCTCGCCGGGTCGCTGGAGCGCGGCGTCAACCTCGCCGAGGCGATGGAGGCGCGCGGCTTCGGCCGGGCGGGGCGGACGCGGCTGCCGTCGCCGCCGTGGCGCGCGCTCGACTGGGCGGCGCTCGCCGCCGCCGCACTCGCTGTCGTCGTGGGGGCACTGTGGCTCTAGCGTCCGTCGAGGGGCTGACCTTCTCCTATCCGGGATCGCCGCCCGCGCTCGACGACGTCTCGCTGCGGATCGACCCCGGCGAGATCGTCCTCCTGCTCGGCGCGTCGGGCTCCGGCAAGTCGACGCTCGTGCGCGCGCTCGGCGGACTCGTGCCGTGGTTCCATGGCGGCACCTTCAGCGGCCGCGTCGAGATCGCCGGTCGCGACACGCGCAGCACGCATCCGTCGGCGCTGGCGGGCACGGTGGCGACGGTCTTCCAGGATCCGGAGGATCAGGTCGTCCTCGGGCAGGTCGAGGCGGAGATCGCGTTCGGGCTCGAGAACGTCGGCACCCGGCCGGACGAGATCCTCCCGCGCGCGCACGCCGCGCTCGCGTCCGTCGGCGCGTCACATCTCGCCGGCCGCCGCGTCGCGGAGCTCTCCGGCGGCGAGCTTCAGCGCATCTGCCTCGCGTCCGCTCTCGCACTCCGGCCGGAGCTGCTGCTCCTCGACGAGCCGACGTCCCAGCTCGATCCCGACGGCGCGGAGGCGTTCCTCGACCACGCATTCGGCAGCGGCGCCGCCGTCGTCATCTCGGAGCAGCGACCGGCCGCGGCGCTCCGCCACGCCGACAGGGTCCTGTTTCTCGACCGCGGCCGCATCGTCCTCGACGCCCCGCGCGACGAAGCCGTGGCATGGCTCGACGAACATCGTCCCGCCTGGACCGCCGAGCCGACGGACAACGTGTCACAGGAAGGAACGGGAGATGTCGTTGCACGGCTCTCCGGGATTCGCTTCGCGTACGGAGACGGGCCGCTCGTACTCGACGGCGCGTCGCTCGAGCTCCGCCGCGGCGAGATCGTCGCTCTGACGGGGCCGAACGGCTCGGGGAAGACGACCCTCGCGAAGCTCGGGGCCGGGCTGCTCGAGCCGCAGGGCGGCGCGGTCGAGCGCGACGGCCGCGCGGCGTTTCTCCTCCAGGATCCAGGGCGGTATCTCGTCCGCGAGACGGCGCTCGACGAGGTCGCGCTCGGGGCGGGAACCGAACGCGCAAAGCGTGTCCTCGCAGAGGTCGGACTCGCGTGGGCGGAGGACCGGCATCCGCGCGACCTTTCGAGCGGCGAGCGGGAGCGGCTGGCGCTGGCGACGGTCCTCGTCACCGAGCCGGACCTGCTCGTGCTCGACGAGCCGACGCGCGGCGTCGACCCGGAGCGGAAGAACGAGCTGGCGGAGCTGCTCCGCGCGCAGGCGGCGCGACGTGCGACGCTCGTCGTCACGCACGACGTCGCGTTCGCCGCGTCGGTCGCCGACCGCGAGGTCTCGCTGGGCGCGGTTCGGGAGGCGCTCGTTGCGTAGCCGCATCGCCTACATCGCGTTCTGCGTCGCGCTCGCCGCGGCGGCCGCGGTCGCGTTCGCGACGCAGGCGTCGGCGCTCGCGCTCCTGCTCGCTGCGGCCGCGCTGATCGTCGGCGGCTCCGTGTGGCTCGACGGCGGACCGTCCTCGGCGAAGGAGGTGACGGTGATCGCGACGCTCGCCGCGGCCGCCGCTGCCGGGCGCGTGCTGATGGCGCCGATCCCCGACGTGCAGCCCGTGACCGTGATCGTCGTCGTCACCGGCGTCGCCCTCGGCGCCCGCGCCGGCATCGGCGTCGGCGCAGCGGCCGCGTTCGTGTCGAACTTCTTCCTCGGCCAGGGGCTGTGGACGCCGTGGCAGATGCTCGCCTGGGGAGCGTGCGGCGCCGTCGGCGCGTTCGCCGCGCCGCTGCTGCGCCGCCGGATCCCGCTGGCCGTCGTGTGCTTCCTGCTCGGCTACGCGTTCGGCTTCGTCATGGACGTCTGGAACTGGTACGGCTTCTACCCGCACACGTGGTCGTCGTTCCTCGCGCGGCAGGCGGCTGGGTTCCCGTTCGACACGGCGCACGCTCTCGGCAACCTCGCGCTCGCGCTCGCCGCCGGGCCGGAGCTGCGGCGGCTGCTGGAGCGGTACGGCAAACGTCTGCGTACGGTGGTCGTATGGGCCTGACCATCGCCGTGCTCACGGCTGCGAGCGTCCTCTCGTTCGTCCAGGGCCGCGCGCAGCCGGACGGCGGCTACGCGGAGCCGGGCGGCCGCTCGACCGTCGGGCTGACGGCGACCGCCGTGCTCGCAATGCGCGCGGCGGGCGCGCAGGCGCCCGACGCCGCGCGTGCGTACCTGACCGCGCACGAGACGGAGCTGACCGCGACCGAGCTCGAGCTGGCGACGATGGCGGAGGCCGTGACGGGCGGCGCGTCGCAGGCGCTGCTCGCGTCGCTCCACGCGCTCGACCGCCCGAGTGGCGCGATCGGTCCGACGGTCAACTCGACGATCTGGGGGATGCTCGCGCTGCGCCAGGCCGGCCAGCCGGTGGACGCGGAGACGGTTCGGTACGTCGAGAAGACACAGGCCCGCAACGGCGGCTTCTCGTGGGCGACCGGCATCCCGTCGGACAACGACGACACCGCCGCCGCCGTCGAGGCGCTCGCCGCAGCGGGAGTGCGCGGCTCCGTCGTCACGCGCGCACTCGCGTACCTGCGCGCCCGCGAGACGAAGGACGGCGGCTTCGAGCTCCAGCCACGCACCGGGTCGAACGTCCAGTCGACGGCGTGGTCGATCCAGGCGTTCCTCGCCGCCGGCGCGAAGCCGCCTGCCGCGGCCTTCCGGTACCTCACGCGGATGAGGCGCGCCGACGGCAGCCTGCGCTACTCGGCGCGGTACGCGACGACGCCGCTGTGGGTCTCGGCGCAGGCGCTGCCGGCGCTCTCGAGAAAGCCGTTCCCGCTGCGATGATCGACGTCTCGGCGGTGCTCTTCGACTGCGACGGCGTGCTCGTCGATTCGGCGGCGAGCGTCGAGCGCGCCTGGCGGCGGTGGGCGACGGAGCACGGCCTCGACGAGGATGCGGTCATCGCGATCGCGCACGGCAGGCGGACCGAGGACACGCTGCTCGACCTCGGCTTCTCGGACGACCTCGCCGCCGAGGTCGAGCGCCTCGAAGGCGCCGAGGTCGCCGACGCTGCGAGCGTGGCCGCGTTCCCGGAGGCGGCAGCGCTGCTGCCGTTGCTCCCGCGGGATGCGTGGGCGGTGGTGACGAGCGGGACGCACGCGCTCGTGACGTCGCGGCTCGCGGCCGCCGGGCTGCCGGTGCCGTCGGTGCTCGTCACCGCGAACGACGTTGCGGCGGGCAAGCCGGATCCGGAGGGCTACCTCGAAGCGGCGCGGCGTCTCGGCCGTCCGGCGACAGACTGTCTCGTGATCGAGGACGCACCGGCCGGCGTCGAGGCGGCGATCGCCGCGGGCATGCGCGTCGTCGCGCTGCCGACGACGCATCCGGCCGACGAGCTGGCGGCGGCGACGCTCGTCGCACCGTGGGAGGACATCGTCGTGCGCGTCAACGGCAAGCGGATCGAGCTGGCGCTGCGCTAGACTCGCCGACGGCGCGCGTGCGCCGTCTATGACCGACTGACGAGAGATCCATCCCCGTTCCCGCCGCTAGCCAAAGCGGCTCTTCTCGTCACGGAGGTCCACATGAGCTCGGTCGGCACACTCGCCGCGGCCGGCATCACGAAATCGCACGGAGCACACGTCGTCCTCCACGGCGTGGACCTCGTCGTGCCGCCGGCGTCGCGGATCGGGCTCGTCGGCCCGAACGGCGCCGGCAAGTCGACGCTGCTGCAGCTGCTCGCCGGGGAGGATGAGCCGGACCGGGGGACGGTGAGGCGCAACCCGCCGGCGCTCGCCGTCGGCCACCTGCCGCAGGAGCGAGATCCGCTTCCGGACGAGACGCTGCTCGCGTACCTGGCCCGCCGGACCGGAGTCGCGGCCGCGGCGGAGAAGATGGACGAGCTCGCCGCGCGGCTCGCCGTCGAGCCGCAGCTCGCGGGCGACTACCACGACGCGCTCGAAGCGTTCCTCGCCCGCGGCGGCGGCGATCTCGAGTCGCGCGCCGCTGCGACGCTTGCCGAGCTCGGTCTCGCCGTCGAGCTCGAGCGCCCGCTCGAGAACCTCTCCGGCGGCGAGTCCGCGCGCGCCGCCCTCGCGTCGATCCTGCTCAGCCGCTTCGACGTGCTGCTGCTCGACGAGCCGACGAACGACCTCGACTTCGCCGGCCTCGCGCGGCTGGAGTCGTTCGTCCAGGCATTCGACGGATCGATCGTCGTCGTGTCGCACGACCGCGCCTTCCTCGACCGGACGGTGGCGAGGATCGTCGAGCTCGACGTGTGGACGCGCGGCGCGCGCGAGTACGCGGGCGGCTGGAGCGAGTACGAGGCCGAGCGCGAGCGGCGGCGGGCGCGCCAGTACGAGAGCTGGGAGGGCTTCGTCGCCGAGCGCGACCGGATCGAGGAGCAGGGCCGGCGGATGCAGCAGTGGGAGGAGAAGGGCTACGGCCAGGGACGCAAGAAGAAGAAGTCGAAGGACGTGAAGAAAGCGACGGCGAAGCGGATCGAGCGCCTCGACGCGGTCGACAAGCCGTACGAGCCGTGGGAGCTGCGCCTCGGACTCGCGCCGGCCGCGCGCAGCGGTGACGTCGTCGTCCGCCTCGAGGGCGCGCTCGTGCGACGCGGCGTCTTCTCCCTCGGCCCGCTCGACGTCGAGATCCGCTGGGGCGAGCGGGTCGCCCTCGTCGGCCCGAACGGGAGCGGCAAGACGACGCTGCTCGACGCGCTGCTCGGTCGCGTGCCGCTGGCGGAGGGCTCACGCTGGGCCGGCCCGGGTGTCGTCCTCGGGGAGCTGGAGCAGCGGCGCGAGACGTTCACCGGCCGAGAGCCGCTCGTCGACGCGTTCGTGCGCGAGAGCGCGCTGTCGCCCGAGGACGCGCGCACGCTGCTCGCGAAGTTCGACCTCGGCGCGGACGACGTCCTCCGCGCCGGCGCGTCGCTCTCTCCGGGAGAACGCACGCGCGCGGTGCTTGCGCTCCTGTCGGCGCGCGGCGTCAACTGTCTCGTGCTCGACGAGCCGACGAACCATCTCGACGTGGAGGCGATCGAGGAGCTGGAGCGGGCGCTCGCCGGCTACGGCGGTACCGTGCTCCTCGTCACACACGACCGCCTCTTCCTTGAGCGGTTCGGCGCGACTCGAACCGTCGCTCTCTAGTGCCCCTTCCAGTGATGCTGTCTAGTTTCTGGGTCGTGAGCACCAAGCGATGCAAGGACGCAAAGAGCACTCGTAGTCGAGACTACGGGTGCGACTGAGGACGCCGCAGCGCGCAGCGTGATCGCGGGCCAGAAACGGGCTTGCGTTGCTGGAAGGGGCACTACACTCGACGCGTGGCCACCGCCTCGATCCTCACGATCGGCAACGAGCTCGTTTCCGGCGACGTCCCGAACACGAACGGGTCGTGGATCGCGAAGCGGCTCGCGCCGCTCGGGGTCGCCGTGCGGATGCTCACGTCGCTCCCCGACGAGATCGAGACGATCGCGGAGTTCGTGCGCGCGGAGTCGCCGCGCGTCGACATCCTGATCGTCACCGGCGGGCTCGGCGGGACGCCGGACGACCTGACGCGCGAGGCGATCGCGCACGCGTTCGCGGTGCCGCAGGAGGAGAATCCGGCGCTCGCGGCCGACCTGCGCGCCCGCTTCACGCGCGATCCGGAGTACGCCGCGCGCTGGGCGCTCCTCCCGCGTGGCAGCCGCCCGCTGGACAATCCGCTCGGTGGCGCGCCCGGGTTCGCGATCGAGAACGTCTACGTCATGCCCGGACTACCGACCGAGATGGAGGCGATGTTCACTTCCCTCGCGGAGGAGTTCCGGCGCGGCAGCCCGATCGGCGCCTGGCACCGCGTCTACCGCACACACGAGAGCGTGATCGCCCCGGTGCTCGTCGAGTTCGGCGGGCGCTGGCCGGGGTTGCTCGTCGGCTCCTATCCGACCTTCGCGCCGACCGGGCCGGAGGTCGAGGTGGTGGTGAAGTCGAGCGACGCGGACGAGCTCGCTGCGGCGTCGGCGTGGCTCGAAACGGCGCTTGCGGCCGCCGTCGGCTGATTCTTTCCGGCTTACAACGATGGGCCGTTCGGCCCATTGCCTTCGGCCGCCGGGCAAGGATGATTAGGGCCACATCGCTAGGGGAGGGGTAGGGAGATGACTAGGAAGCGCGTCGCCGCGATCTTCGCGGCCGCGCTCGCTGTGGCGGTCGTGGGGACTGCCGGGGCGAGCCTGATGCAGCGGATGACCGCACCGCCGAGCGCCACGCAGGTCACGGTGCACGGCCAGTGGACGATCATCGTCCGGAACAAGCACCACAAGATCGTCGCCCGCCGGCACTTCGAGAACGCGCTCGTGGCGTCGGGTGCGGGAACGATCGCAAAGCTGCTCGCAGGCCAGGCGGCCGCCGGTAGCTGGGGCGTCAACATCGGCTTCGCCGCCATCGTCGACTCGATCGACTCCGCCACCGACTCGCCGCCGTTCTACAAGAACCTCGTGGTGACCGCGCCGACGACCGGGCCGGACGCGAACAAGGTCGTCATGTCGGGTACGGCGACGCCGTCCGCGGACACGACGATCAACAGCGTCGACACGTATCTCGGCCTGTGCACGGCACCGGCCACGGCGGGCTGCACCGGGCCTGCGAACCCGCAGTTCACGCACAAGGCCCTCGACGGCCTGAACGGCGATCCCGCAGCCGTTCCCGTCGCCGCAGGGCAGCAGGTCGCGGTCACCGTCAAGCTGAGCTTCTCGTAGGAAAGGCGGGATAGGAGGGCCGAGGTGACCGGACGAGGCCGCCGGGGCGCTGCTGCGCTCTGCGTGGTGCTGGCCGCCGCCGCGGTGCTGTTCGCGTGCGCCGGCCCGGCGGGAGCGGCCACCGTTCCGCCGCAGCCGATCTCGATCACGATCGACGACGGCATCTCCGCCTCGGACGGGCCGACAGCGCTGCCGCCTGCCGTCGTCGGCACCGGCGAGTCGGTCGCGACGAGCGACGCCGCGCTGCTCCGGCTGGCGATCACCCTCGCACGCTCGGAAGGCGTCGCTGTCGTCGACGACCCGTCCATCCTGCTCGGGATCCTGCTCAAGGACGGCGAGCCGATCACGAGCGCCGACGCCGTCGCCCTCCTGCTCGGAATCCACCTGCAGGACGGCGAGGCGGTTGCGGGGACCGATGCCGTGTCGCTGCTGCTCGGCATCCGCCTCGCGGACGGCGAGACGGTGACGGGCTCCGATCTCGTGTCGCTCCTGCTCGGGATCCGCCAGACGGTGAGCGAGACGGTCAGCGTCGGCGACGAGGTCTCGGCCAAGGCGATCGTGACCCCGACGACGACGACGCTCACGACCTCGGGCTCGCCCGCGCTCGCCGGAACCTCGGTCACGTTCACCGCGTCGGTCGCGTCCGCCGGGAATCCCGTTCATTCCGGGAGCGTCGTCTTCAGCGTCGACGGAACGCCGGTCGGACAGCCGGTTGCGGTCGACGGCAACGGCGTCGCACAGCTGACGACGAGTGCGCTTGCGCTCGGGTCGCACACGGTGCAGGCGGCATACGGCGGGACCGCCGCCTACCTCCCGAGTTCGGCGACGGCGAGTCAGGGTGTCTGGGACTTCACGCTGTCGCTGACGCCGTCGGACTTGACCGTGCAGCGCGGTGACACCGCGTCGTTCACCGTGTCAGCGGCACTCGTGCAGGGCTCGGTGACGGCGGGGCTCCCGCTGCTCACCCTGTCCGCCTCCGAGGGAACTGTCGCACGGCAGCTCGCGGTACCGGGGACGACCGTTCTACAGATACCGACCGGCCCGGGAACGCCACCCGGCCGGCACACGATCACCGTCATTCCCCTGGGCGTCGACCAGCACGACGCCACTGCGCACGTGTACGTCAACGACCCGCCGGTGCCGGCCGCTGGCGGTCCGTACGCCGCGAACGAAGGCTCGACGCTGACGCTG
>Ga0265338_10004499_pt1 | contig 18798 bp, 23 predicted proteins | sample 42126metaG_FD_193579 | JGI IMG/M metagenome (GOLD analysis project Ga0265338, IMG submission 193579) | Rhizosphere microbial communities from Carex aquatilis grown in University of Washington, Seatle, WA, United States - 4-21-26 metaG | ecosystem: Host-associated > Plants > Roots > Rhizosphere... | reverse complement strand
GCCGCAACGGTTGCTCGTCACCGTGGAATTGGACCGCGACCTGGCCGAAGCGGGACGCACGGACCGGGAAACATTCACGATGCCCTACGATGTGGTCGCCACCATGATTCGCAAAGTGGTCACGGAGCGCCCCTACAAACTGGTGGAAGCGGTGGCTCATCGGATCGCCGAAGCGATTCTATTCCACAACATGGCGCTCGCCGTCTCGGTTGAAGTGAAGAAATTCAGCATTCCGCGAAGCCAATATGTGGCCATCCAAATACGCCGCCCCCGGTAAACCATCCCTGCGGACGCTTCGGTGTCTCCTGCTGATGGCGTTGGTGCTTGGTGGATTCGCCGCCCACGCCGACACCGTTACCCTGAAGGACGGCACCGTGCTCGAAGGCGACATCACCGCCGAGAACAACACGACCCTGTCGATCTACCTGGAATTCTCCGGGGGCACCATCACGCAGACCCGAGAGATCAGCAAGAACGACATCGCCCGTGTCGTCCGCTGGACCCCCAAGCAACGAGCTGAGTGGCAAACGACACGTGACTACGAAAAACTGCAGAAGTACCAACTCAGTTCGCAGGACAGTTACGAGGTTGAGTACTACAACCAGATTATCAATAACGTGTTCCACGCATTCCTCATGGAGCACCCGGATTCGCCCTACACATCGAATGTGACCGCGCGTATCGCCGATTGGAAGGCGGAACGGGACCTCGTCGTCGCTGGAAACATCAAGTTCCATGGCCACTGGTCACCGGCGGCGGAAGTTGCGCCGCAGATCGAAAGCGCGCGTGGCCACCAGTTGCTCCAACAAGCCCGAACGCTCATCGCCCAGCACCGATTCGAGTCGGCCGTCAAACTGCTTCAGTTGGTCGTTCGCATGAACGGACAACCGGATCTTGTTTCGCAGGCGAAACCGTTGCTGGCTTCCGCCTATCAGTCGGCAATGGGCTCGCTCGACCAGGAACAGCGGCAGTTGGGGGGCGATGTCATTTCCGCTCAGCAGAGGGTGGATCAAGCCCGATTGGCGTTGAACGCAGCCGAAGCCTCGCTGACGCAGTCAACGGGTGGCAACCAGCAATCGACGGCCGAAGCCCAAATCGCCGTCAACCGGGCCCGCGCGGAACTCAATGCCGCGCAGAGCAATGTCGAGTTCCTCAAGGGCCAATTGGATGTCGTGAAGCAGAAACTCGCTGCCATGAAATCGCAAGCGGCCGCGGTGGAAACCGCGACCAGCGCCCCTCCAGCACCGAAGGTTCAACCCACTCCACCACCACCCCCTGCCCCACAGCCTGACGTGATCGTAGGTCTCGTTAACTGGGTGAAGAACAACTGGGTGGCAATGGCGGTAATCGGGGCGGTGATTCTTTTCCTGATCTCACGACTACTCATCAAGGATTGAGCCTGGGGGATGCTGCGGGCGGGATTTGCTTCCAGTACTCGTGAAAATCGTCCATGTCCTTCTTGTCAAACGTAGGGAACCGTGTGCGAGTCGGATCGCTTGGCTTGACTCCCACGGCATCCTCGATGGTTTGATAGACCGCGATCGGGTATCGATCGAACGGCACGGTCAAGGCTTCGTGATTGTAGGGTTCCCAGATCTTCGGCACGATGACCGACAGGCTTGTCATCACGCAGCAGACCAGGATCGTGGCGGCGATGAGGCCGAAGACGAACCCCAATACCATATCAATAAACTTCGGGTAGCGTGGCACGGCTTCCTGCGTGACGCGATTGAGCACCAGAATCAACGGGAGGCACCCCGCCAGAAACACCGCCCAGTACGCTCCGAAAGCGCCGTAGGCGCCCGCGCCCGGCATCGCCGATTCGACCCAGCGAGTCGCCTCGTACCAGTATCGCAGCGTCACCATCATCGCAAAGAACAACAACACCGAACTGGTCAACTCATAGAACACGCCGAACACGACTGCCCCTCCCCAGGCCAGCGTCAGGATCAGCACGATTGCACCAATGCTCAAGATGAGTGGGATGGTTTCCGCCATAGTCAGCTCGCTTGCATCACTTCTTCCACCGAGGTAATGCCCAGTAGAATTTTCTCCGCGCCATCGCAGTAGTAGGAGCGAAGGCCTTTCGACAACGCCATTTTGAAGAGTACCTGCTCGTTGGCGCCCTCGTTGAGGGCTTTGCGCACCTCTTCGTCCACGACGAGCAACTCGAAGATCCCGGTGCGGCCCTGGTAGCCGGTGTTGTCGCAGGCCTCACAGCCGACCGCGCGATAAATCTGGCTCCCCGGTTCAAAGTCCAGGCCGATGTCATTCAATTCCGTTCCCGCGGCCGCATACGCCTCACTGCATTCCTTGCACAACACGCGCACCAACCGTTGGGCCACGACCATCAACAACGCCGAGGAAATCTGGTAGCGCTCCACGCCGATTTCCTCCAAACGCGCGATCGTGCCCACGGCGCTCTTGGCGTGCAGGGAACTGAACACGAGGTGGCCCGTCAGCGCGGCGCGGACCGTGATTTTGGCCGCCTCGGCGTCGCGCATTTCTCCCACAAAAATCACGTCCGGATCCTGTCGCAAAATCGAACGCAATCCCGCTTCATAGCTGACGCCCGCCTTCACGTTGACCGGGATCTGCGTCGCTCCCTCCAACTCGTACTCCACGGGGTCTTCGATACTCATGATGTTCAGCCGTTTTCGGTCGAGTCGGCTGAGTGCCGCGTACAACGTCGATGTTTTACCGGAGCCGGTCGGTCCGGTGGCGAGGATGATCCCGTTGCGCGAGTGAATGACACGATCGAACCGATCCATCATGTCCTGGCGCATTCCGAGTTCGCCGAGACCCAGCACCCCGGTCTTGCGGTCGAGGATGCGAAGCACCATCTTCTCGCCGTGAATCGCGCTGGTTGTGGCCGCGCGAAAATCCACCTCGCTCGTGCCGGTGCGCACGCGAAACCGGCCATCCTGCGCTTTCCGTTTCTCGGCCACGTCGATCTGTGCCAGTGTCTTGAGTGCCGCCACCACGCGCAGCCCGTCCGCCCGGGTAAACGTCAACCGCTCTTGCAATGCGCCATCGATGCGAAAACGAACGCGGCAGCCATCCGCTTGCGCTTCAATGTGAATGTCACTGGCGCGTTCGGCGATGGCGTCTTCCAACACCTCGCGGGCGGCCTCAATGCCGGTCATTTCGGGCGCGTCCTTGCGGATCTGGATCGGATTGCCATCCACATCGAGAAACTCCATCCCCTCACGTTGTTTCTTGGGCGCCCGGGTGGCGAACATCTTCGTGCGTCCGCCAAACAGTCCGCGTTTCTTCGGCGCCTCGTCGGGCTTCAAGCCAGCCACGCGGCCCGTAAGTGTCCGGGCCGCCTCCAAATTGCGCAGGTAGATTCGCCGCCTGACCAAATACATGAAGATCCCGAGGAACGGGAGCAGTACCATGGCGGTATTGACGCGTCGGATCTGCTGGGGCGTTCCTTTGACGTCGTACTGCACCCAAACCAATGCCGCGATCCACCCCATCGTTACCAGGATAAGGGCGACCAGAAAGATATCCATTCTCCAGCCATGGACGTAAGAAGGCGGGGAAACCGGCTTCGGCTGGGACGGCTGTTCGGCGGCGTCCTCTCCGGTCTGAAACCGAGATTGCAGGCGCTGGGCCAGCGGCTTCTGTTGGGATGGCTGCTCGGTGCTGCCCGGCTCGGTATTCGCCGGACCGCCCCCGGCGGCAGGCAGAGACGCGAGGGACGTAACACCGTCGATGCTTTCGACCGATTCGAGCGGCAGCTTGACCTCGCCCTGGGGCAATTTGATTCGGATCGTGAGGTCGTCGCGCGCCAGGATGGTCACGTTATGGTAAACAGTGCCGTCTTTCAGCTTCACTTCGGATGCGAACAGTGAGCTGACAACCAGAAAAGCCGCAAGAACCACGAACTTGAAGCCTCGCAAGGTAGCGTGCCTCTCCTATATAATGTTCACTCTGCCCGCTCGTGTGCCGATGAGTCAACCGCAATCGCAACCTAATCGTCCGGTGGCTCTTTGGCCGCCATCGCTTCCGTAGCCTTCGAGTGATTGCCCTGGGATTTTATCATCCCGCTTTGGCGGGCGAAGTTAAACAGGCCTCCTGCGTCAATCACTGGCCGGGCCTCACCAAGAGGTTTTGTCGGGAGGACTTTCGACGATTTGAGAATCCGCAACGTGTTCGCGTCGAGATCGAGTTCCACTTCGTCGCCGGTTTGGATGGTATCGCAAATCCGCGCGGTTGATTCGACGGGATAAAGCTCGCCGGTGGCCACGCTATTGCGGAAGAAAATACGGGCAAAACTTTCCGCGACCACGGCCTCGCAACCGGCCGCGCCGAGTGCGATCGGGGCGTGCTCGCGAGAACTGCCGCAACCGAAATTGCGTCCGCCGATGACAACTTTGTAGGGCGTTCGGGGTTGGCCGTCGGGAATGTAACGGGTCGGATACTGGTCTTTGGGCAGGCCACACATGGCGAAGCTGCCGAGCTTTTCGTATTCCTGAGGAATCGTGGGGACGAGTGTCAAATACTGCGCCGGAATAATCTGGTCGGTGTCAATATTGTCCCGGACGACGTAGGCTTTGCCGCGAATGACCTTGCTCATGACGCCGACAGCCTACGCAAAGGCGGGGGACGAATCAACCTTCAAAACCTCGAGGCGGAGTCGGAACGCCAGAAGAATCACTGGATCCGATGGGCTTTCAGGGAACGCATGTACAACCAACTGAAAGCCGGCACGCCAAAAAGGCCAAGTTCCGTGGCGGCGGTTCCCAATTGCGCGACCTGGGCCGACTGGCCCGAGGGATCAAATTGCATGAGCGCTCCGGCTATCAGGCCGGCGGTAGCGGCCAACAGGCTGAGGAGGGAAAATGCGCCGGAAATGACGAAAACGATACTGTGTATCCATTTCATATCATCCCTTTTTAAGCACGTCCTGGGCCGGTTTCCGGGCAAAAGCCGGATAAAATCAACATTAAGGGACGGAGTTTGTCAGGCGTTCAATTCTGTCTTTCCGGTCTGGTCAGCGGCTCTTGCGGAGCCGATTCCCGAGGAAAACGCGACATCGCGAGGCTTGGCAAGGTGGCTGCTTTACACGTTGCCATGCGCGAGTACAGCGACCCAGAACAGACGTACACGATCAGTTACCCGGAGGGGTGGCTGCCTCTGACGCATGAAGGTTCCCCGCACGTGAGTCTGGCCAGCCTGACCACGGGCGGGTACCTCAAGATCGAAGCCTGCCAATTCGAGAAACCGACCACCGAGTCGATACGCCCCGAGCGCGCGTTGCGGTCCCTCCTCGAATGCGAAAAGCGAAGTTGGCCTGCCATCGAAGACCCGGTCATCCAACGTGGCTCTCGCAGTGGTTCCGCGTCGGCTTACATGACGTTCACCCGGACCGAACCCGAGGACGAAGAGCATCTCGCCGATTTCGGCCATGCTCGCGCGTGGGTATTCAGCCGCGGCCGGGTCCAGGTGCGTTGTCTCTACCGGTGCCGCAGCAGCGACGCCGGCGTGGACGACGAAGAATTGGACGAGATTCTCTGCACATTGGAATTGCGTGACGAACCCCGTCTCGATACCGGGAGTTTCACGAATTATTATTTCAGTTTGTTGAAGCGGCATCGTCCGCAACTCAGCATCCGCGCGCCGGAAGGGCTGGCGTTAACGCTGGCGGATGGCCAGACGGTGTTGCTGGAGCATCTCTATCATCATTATCTGCTCGAACCGCATCGGATGGACGAACTGATCGAGTCGCACATCAATCTGCTGGATTATTGCGGCGACGACGTGCCCGACCTGAAGAACTACAAACAGATCAAACCGTTGTTGTTCCCGAAAATTTTCCGCGCGGCCTCGCACAACCTGCCGCCCCACCGGATAGCGTTGTGGCCCGGCATCGCCATCGGCGCGGTCATTCAAGGCACGGTGTTCACCTATGGCGTGAACTCGGAACGATTGAAGAACTGGTCGCGGGAATCGCTCGACGACATCCTGGACGACCTGATCGACAACCTGTATGGCATCTCACCCATCGCGCCGCGCGGGTTGCGCACCGAGGAAGGCGTGACCCAGGCGATCAGCTACGTCGATCACGCGTTCAGCGCGTCATTCATTTTGTTTGAAGATTTCTACGCGACGACCTCGCACAACCTGAGCACCGACGAATTTCTTGTCGGCATGCCCGATCCGAGTTGTGTCTCGTGTTTCCGCGACGACGACCCGCGGTTTGTCGTGCAACATACCGCCATGCTCCGCTGGGATTACCACCGCAGCGTCGAGCGATTGACCGACACGATCTATCTCGTCACCGGCCCCAAGCCGGAAGACGTCAAGCCCTACGACATCCTCCACTGCTGCCCGAAGAAGGCCTAAAACTCCGGCGCTTCCGGCAACCTTCCGTGGTTTAGCCCAACCAACCACCGCCTCAACGTGTTTCACCCAGTCTCACACTCTGTCCCACTGCACTTCTCATCCCCAACCAACGCAATGCCGACCCCATCTTTAAATCCCTCGAACCCACCCTCAAAAAAATCACCTGGCTCACGTAGCCGCCCCCTCTCACAAATCCGTCTCCGTCGCCCTGACTCACTTGCCATCAGTGGCGACTCCTCTCCGAGGCGTCCTCTCATCGTCCCCGCTTTCCGCGCCATCGGCCCAACCATAAACGAAGGCCGGGCTCATGGAACCCGGCCTCCGTCCTACATTACTGTTATTTGTCGTTCGCTATTGTGCCGGTACTCCCGCTGGCGGCGTTAATGGTGCCGCCGGCACCGCCGGTGTCGTTGGTGATGACGAAGACGGCGCCGTCCCACCCCACGGAGCAGGTTCCTTTACTTCCGGCGCGGAACTGGTTCTGTCAATCGGCGTATACTTGAAGTGCTGTCCCCCCAGGCTCGCCTCAAACATCAGCCCCGACCTCGCCATCGTGCACACCAGCACGCCATGCTGGTATTTCGCCTCATCGCCCGCTCCCTCCCCCGCGACCACCGCGCTCACACCGGCGCTGAGCACCGTCCGCCCATCCTTGAACTCATCCAGCGACTCCTTGGTCCGGAACAGGATCAACTCCGCATACGATTGGCCCCCCAACTGCGCCCCCACCGTCACCTGCGTCAACTTCGCCAGCCCCGCCAATCCTTTGTCCTCATACACCTGCCCCCGGCCTTTCGCCGCGCCCACACCGGCCGCCCCTTTATCGACCGACGGAAAGATCGCGTACCCATACGCCGCATCCATCGCCCGTTGCATCTTCCCGCTCGATGCCCGAAACGCCTGCAACGAATCTCGCGCATCAACGTTTAACCGGTCTGCTGCCGACGCCGACGCCGCCGCGATTCCGCCCACCACCGTCAACGTTCCAATCAATCCCACCAAACGTAATGTTTTCATGTCATATCCCTTCATTCCCATTGTTCCCCCCACCTTCGCCCCAGAGACAGCCCACCGCTATAAGGCAAATCCCTACTCTCCACCCAGGACATCTTCCTGTACCCGCCCCCGTGTAGCGTGCGCTGTCACTAGCCGACTCCGGCCCGTGCCGTTTGCCGTGTGTAGCGTGCGGTGTCCCCACCGCACTCCTTCCCGCCTTCTTGGTGCCTTTGTGTCTTGGTGGTGAACTCCTCGACTCCCCGCCCCGCCTTCTCACGCCACGCTTGCCCGCCCAGCCAAACGCTTGGTACAGTGCGCGCCATCGGATTGTCCACCCATGAAGACAGTGAAGCCAAAGAAACCGCTTGAATCCCTGATCCTGACTGTTCGCGGCCACAAAGTGCTGATGGACGCTGATCTCGCCGAGATTTACGGTGTGCCCACGAAGGTTTTCAACCAAGCCGTGAGGCGTAACGCAGATCGATTTCCAGAGGACTTCTGTTTTCGATTGACCCCGGAGGAAGCCGAGGCGGTGCGACGTTCAAGGTCACAATTTGTGACCTTGAAGCGGGGACAGAATCTCAAATACCTGCCCCACGCCTTCACCGAACACGGCGCCATCATGGCCGCCATGGTCCTCAACAGTCCCCAGGCCGTCACCATGAGCATCTACGTCGTCCGCGCCTTCATGCAAATGAGGGAACAACTCGCCGCCAACGCCGCCATTCTCAAACGCCTCGCCGAAATCGACAAGACCCTCCTCGACCATGACCACTCGCTACGGATCATCTGGCAGAAACTGCAGCCGCTGCTCCTGCCGCCCCCCGACCCACCCGCGCCTCCCAAGCGCACCATCGGCTTCCACATCCGCGAACGCCCGGCTAAGTACAAGACCCGCTAACCGCCCCGCTCCTTCTTTGTGTGGTGTAGCGTCCGCTGTCACTAGCCGACTCCGGCCCGTGCCGTTTGCCGTGTGTAGCGTGCGGTGTCCCCACCGCACTCCTTCCCGCCTTCTCGCGCCACGCTTGTCGAACGGGATCAGTGGCGCGATACGGCGGGGCGGATTTTGGGCGAGGGAAATTAAAGGGACAGTCGGGGCTCGAACTGCAACTCGGCATAATTCGAGCTTAATCCGTAGCAGAACATGGGGCGTTCACCCCATAGATAAAGAGAGGCAGCTGACGTAATGACAATCAAGCACCGATGATTGTGGCATAACAACCCATGAAACGAATCACTGTCTTGCTGGCGGACGATAACAGGCTCGTGCGTAAGGTGTTTAGAGAGATACTGGAACTCCAAGACGATCTTGAAGTGGTCGGCGAGGCGAAAGACGGTCGTCAGGCGGTCGCCATGGTCAAAAAGCTTCGTCCCGCATTAGTTCTCATGGACATTGCCATGCCGCTGCTCAATGGTTTGCAAGCCACTCGGCGGATTCTCGAAAACGCCCTCTCCCCCACAAAAGTGCTCATGCTTTCGGTGCATAGCGATGAAGCGTATGTCGTGGAGGCGGTGGATTCCGGAGCGATGGGCTATCTGATCAAACATACCTGCGCTGACACTGTTTGCCATGCGATTCGGGAAGTCCAAAAGGGGAACACATTTTTCAGCCCGTCGATTCCCAAACGTCTTCATAAACGGAACCGGAAAAAGTAGCGGGATTGGGGCGCATACGAGAATGAAAACCGAGCTGGCCCTTACCGCTTCGGTTTCCTGGATTGCCTCTTACCCCAGCGGATCGTCTCATAATTCGCACTAAATTGCTTCGCATTGAAAGGACGACGTTTCGAGCCCTTGCCTGCCTGTCGGCTCTCAGCCTTACCTGCTGGTTTTGTCTCCGCCTGACCAACTGATTTGGTCTCGGCGTTGGCTGCTTGTTTGCTCTCCGTCGTACCGGCTGACTTGGTATCCACCTTGGCCACGGGCTTGGTTTCCGTCTGACCTGCTGGTTTGGTCACTTCCTTGCCAACCGGCTTGGTCGCCGTCTTGCCTGCTGGTTTGATCTCTGCGTCACTCATGGTTTGGCAATTCGTCCTCGTCCTTCGGCACGATCAGATCTAAAATGGTGTCATGAACCCCACCGAAACACAATATCGGAACCATAAGATTGTCATACGGGACGAGATTGAATTCGCATCCGATGGCGTCACGGGGAAGTCAGATAAACCGCCGGTTGCCAACAGGATAATCGAAGTTGACGGCGTAGACGTAACCAGCCGTTGCCGTGCGTCAGATACGGATGAACAGAAAACTGAGGAAGGCAAACGGTTTATTGATCGGATATACCCAAAGGGGAAGTCCGAGTCGTAGGGCAAGAATCGAGTCCGCCCGCTTCATCCCGGACGGCCGCACGTCGAGCGGGTGTAGGCGGCTGGAACTTTGGCAGTGGAAAAAAGTTGGAGAGTCGGGGCTCGAACTGCTCTGCTCTATCGCCGCAACTTCAACCCGCCCTCGACTCTCCACTACAATATACGCCGTGATGGAGGGAATAGCAACTGACTGCTTTGCGACGAGAAAGGTAATTGGCGATTTCGTTAGGTCTATCAGTGAATGGGGCTTAGGTTGCAGTTGGTTTATTAGGCACGTGACAATTCGTTAACTGCTCAAACCACGCCATGAGTTGGAGGGTCGATCAAGTCGCCCCAACGCTCGTGGCAGAAAGTAGAATAAGGCTTGTCGATGGAACCCGTTTCCGCTCCAATCAAAGTCCCGTTTCGGATCAAGAATAAATATCTGGAGTCCGCTCAGCAGCGCATTCCCAGCCCCGAGGTGCTGGTCAACGTCGTGCGGCGACGTGTCCGCCAACTCATTCAGGGGCATCGCCCCATCACCCAGACAGATGCGCAGATGGAATTCTCCGATATTGCGCTGAAGGAAATCAGCGAGGGCAAGCTCACGTACGAACTCGACGGCGAAGCCGAGTCCGCGCCCGGGGCATCTGCCGTCATCGTCGCATCTCCCTTGCCCCTCAATACCCGAGCGGCGTAAACAAGTGGTGAGACGCTGACCGTATTGTCATGAGCCTCCCAAATGAAACCCGTCACGCCCCGCTGCATCCGCTCGACAGCGAAAAGCAAACGCACGGCTGTCGGCATACCAACCCGGACTTTTGTGGAAAGAACTCCGTTCCGGGCATCTGTGCGTTTGTCCGGAAGGACAACATTTGTCTATCGCCTCCGAACACTTGGAAGAAGCGATTCCAAAAGCTGTTTGTTCAGCACTTCGGTACCCAGACGCAAAAACGAGGAAAATAAACCGGCGGCTGAGACTTGCCAGAGTAAAACCTCCCACCACACCCTCACCGCCCCGCTCCTTCTTTGTGTGGTGTAGCGTGCGGTGTCCCCACCGCACTCCGGTCCGTGCCGTTTGCCGTGTGTAGCGTGCAAAGCCGAGTCGGACGAGACGCCGCCTCGTCGTGCCGTGGCGGCAATCCCCACCGCACTCCTTCCCGCCTTCTTGGTGCCTTTGTGTCTTGGCGGTGAACTCCTCGACTCCCCATCCTCTCTCACAACCTGACTCATAGTCTGTGGAGTTTTCACGCAAGCGGCCTATGACTATGAGTCATGGCGAAACGACATCCCGTCCTCACTGCATTCGGCCTCAGCGTCCGGCGACGCCCCCCCCTCAAGCATTGCGCAGAATGTACCGACAACGCGGATAGTTCGAGCAACCCCAGAACGGCTCCCATTTCTCGCCCTTCCCCGGTCTTCTCAAAACCATTTCGCTTTCACACTTGGGACAGAACTTACGCTTGTCACTGAACAAAACGCTCACCTCAGCCTTGCCTGAGGTGTCCAACTCCGAAATCAATGTCACCAGATTGCCCTCATTCACGATCTCGATGCCATGCTTGATCGCAAGCTGCTTCGCATCCGTCGTGAAACCCTCTAATGTCACAAAGACGCCTTTCGAAATTCCTGAGTCAGTCAATGCCCCGAGAAACTCCCGCATCTGGGCGAGTTTCACGTCCTCCCGTCGCCAATGCTTGCACTGGACCGCAACACGTTCCCCGTCCCTTTCCACAATCAGATCGATACCACCATCGGGATTTGCTCCGCCGAGGCGTTCCACGTCGTAGCCGCGTTGCCGATACAGAATCTCCACCAGCTTCTCGAATTGAAACCAGTCGATTGCCCTGAGCCTCTCCTGAAGGCTGGGCAGTCGCGTAGGTTCTGTCTCCTCCAGGCTTTGCCCCTGCGCAAACTCGGCCACCCATGCCGCCGACTTCTCAACGCCCCATTCGGAGCGCGGAATGTTCTCGAATGGATTCAAATAAACGGGCGGCTTCTCAGGCCTGTCGGGAGACGCAGTAAGAGGCTGCATCAGCCCCGATTGTCCGCGTCTGCTGCGTACAACTTTCCTGATGACGAGAAACAAGACCAAAACCACAACCGCGCATATGAGAATGCTGATCGCTAGCCGGACAAGTGCCTCGAAGAATACTGGCGCAAGGAACACCAATATAAAGATAAGCGCCGCAATGGGGCCAATGATTTCAAACGGGTTAGGTTGTCTTCGCCTACGTCCTCGTCCCATAGCTTCTCCACCGCCATCCTCGCCCCACCCAACCCCCGCCACAAGACGAAACGCTCAGAGAACGGGCAACCCGCAGCTAGTGAAATAATCTGCCGTTGAATCAAAGATGCGTGGCAGCCGCGTTTCATCCGAAACGTCGCCTTGCGGAATCCAAATGATGAATCCTTGCCGAGCGCGTGTGAGGAGAACCCGATATGTGTTGAGAAGGTATTGGCGGTCGGTTTTATGCTTCAAGGTTTCATTTCTCAAGTTGCCCCAGCCTGAGCCGCTGAAATTTCTAAACCCCCAACCCTTGTCCGTTCCTTCGTAAGGAAAATCACCGCCCCAGCAAATGCCAACCCAATCAAGTTCTAGTCCTTGGCACTCAAACTCTGACGCTGCGACTTCGAGTTGGTTGGAAGAACGTATGTCGGGTGGGTGGTCCAGAAACCAATGCACGAACATATCGCGATTGCCCTGCCGAAAGCCCGAGGACAACTCAAGTCCGTCCGCACGAAGCCGGAGCGCGCCAGAACTTGCAATCAGGCCAGCGCGCTGTTGCCCGCGAGCGTGTTCAAGAAGCCATCGGCGAGCGGTTGTCAGGGAGCGAGTGACCGCGAGCGGGAAGTCTCGCAGTTCAGGAATTATCGCCGCAGCTCTCGCTGCGTCCCCCGCTAAGGCGGCTTCAACCCACTCTGTGAGCTTTTGAGCGCGAAATGAACGTTGATTGACTCCCAAGTGAAGCGACGGTTCTTTCTGAATCGCGAGCGAGCCAATGTTTCCATCTGCAAAAAGACGATGGCCCGCATTGCTGGTGTCGTGCTCGAGTGCTTTAGGTGAGACAGCGACTTTCCACTTCGAGAATTTTTCTCGTAGCGTTCTCCCCCACTCCGCCAAGCCAGCCTCCCCGTTATGAATTTCCTGCCCGCCTCCGACTAGTGCGACCAGAACTGCCCAGTCTTGGTGGCGATCCATGATGGCGAGCATTGTCTCCGGTTCGGAAGCTTCGATTCCGTTCTTTTTCAGGTTTTGATCCGAGTTCCATGCACGCTGGGCTTCGTCAAACACGACTATCTTCTCCACGGGCGGCTTGTCAGCCTTCTCCAGTCCCTCACGAATAAACACATGGACGTTCTGAATGAATGTTCCGACAACACGCTCGCCCCCGCTTCCGCGGATGCGGCGTTTGTGGTCGCGTGCAATTGCAGCGGAAACAATCTTCACGAGCGGCCCGTTGCCAGAAAGAAAAATGCCTGCTGGGCGGTCCTCACGTCGCAAGGCAGGATTGTGAACGATATTCAAACCCGTAAGTGTTTTGCCAGCGCCGGGAACGCCAGTGACGAAACAAATAACTTTTTCCGACCGACGTTGCGCTTGTTGGATAATGTCAACAAGGCGGTCAGAGGTTGTAGTCAGATTCATTGCACCAGCGTGTGAGTGAGTAATCTCGCTAACGTTATGACCGGCGAACAAGATCTCAGCAGCTTCGATGATGGTCGGAACGGGACGATATGAAGAGTTATCCCAAGCTGTCGGATCGATCGGCATAGAGCCATCACGATGCTCGGCACCGAAAGCTGTTAGAAGAATTTGCGCGAGGTCAGAAGCGTTGGTCAGTTTCACGTCGCGTACCGCATCAGTGAAAACTCGCACGACGGAGTCCTTCGCAGGTGCGGCTTTCGGCACAACGACTACCGGTACAATTCGCCGGTCGCGGCTTTCTTCATGGAAATCACGAAGGTCCAGTGCGTAGTCCTCAACTTGCCGTTGCGGTTGCAGGCTGTGTGCTTTGTGTTCGGTTTTGAATTCAAGGCAAAAGATCACATCCTCAGCCAGCAACACGGCATCGAGCCGTTTATGCCGCCTGGGAATCGGATATTCCAAGAGTAGCGACCACTTTCCTGAGAGTGGAGAAAGACGGACGAGTTCGGTACACACACCCTTCAGGACCTGAATCTCCTTTTTCCATGCCTTGGTCTGTCGCTTCTGCAATTCGTTGTGTTGGTAAGAGCCTAGTAGTGCGCCGAGAATCTCGTTGGGAGGGTGAGCGAGAAAGTCGGCAAAAGTGGCTCGGTAAAACGCGGCCATTCCTCTACTCCTTCGTGCCGAGTAGCCATGCGACCGAAACACCCAGCACGTCTGCCAGCGCTGTGATTTCGTAGTCAACAACGCGGCGGATACCGGTCTCGATCTTCGCAATCCCGGCCCTGTCGACATAGACACCGAGTCTGGATAGCTTGGCGGAAAGCTCATCTTGGGTAAGAGTTGGCTTATGTTTGTGGCGCGCCTGTTTCACGCGCTCGCCCACAATGTTCTTGCTCTTGGAGGCCATAGGCAGCGAGCCCAGGCTACCAGAAAAGGAAATGGCTAGTGTTCCAGATTAGAACATGTAAAATCCAGGTGTGTACTCGGTGCTGGACTCAACAAATCGATTCGCCTTCTGCATCTACACCGATACGCTGTGCCAAGGCTCCATTCCGGCATGGCGTGACGAACGTGGAAATCCCGTCGTTTACTCGACCTTGATCGAAGCCCAACGGGAAATCGCAGACGATGCTATCGAGCGACTCCAGCAGTTTCTCGACGGCGAGAGAGAATTTGAGGATGCCATGGCAGTTGATGATTACGTCGTCGAGGTCGCTGTACACATCGACGGCTCAATCATCGACGCTAATGGCAATCACTTCGGCGCTGGAACTGGAAATTGGTAAGACCCGCGACCGCTTCGTCACCCGCCAACTCCGCCGCCAAAGCTGGACCGTCCTCCGCATCTGGGAACACGATCTCGCCTCCCGCCCCGACCGCTGCCTTCGTCGGATCAAGGTCACCCTGATGCCTTCCAGTGGAAGGCGTCCGTGACGCTCTTCGTGTCTTGGTGCCTTGGTGGTGAAGAGATTCTGTTCCCCTCTGCTCCTGTCTCCTGTCTCCTGTCTCCTTTCCCCATGGTGTCTTGGTGGTGAAGAAGTAACGCCCGACCCGCGTGTCGCGCCGAAGCCTTGGCGCAGGCGGATGCCCTTCGTGCTGCGGAGAAACGGGTTGACAGGCCCGCGGGCGGGCGCGTATGGTTAGGCAGCATTTGCGGAGGATTACCTCATGGCTGACGACAACCCAGATCAAATCCATCGGGCAGAAGAATCAAAGAAGGACACGGTCCGCATCAATTTACCGCCGGGTTTGACCGCTCGGGGCGCGCCCCCGCCGCCCGGTGTGCAGCCGCCACCTCCCCTGAAACCCAAGACGCCCGGTCCTGCGGTGAATCCCGAGGAAGAGGCGAAGAAGGAAACGGCGGTCATGGGTCGTCCGGCGGAAGCGCCCAAGCCGAAGAAGGACACGTCCCGCGTCCAGGTCACGGCCGCCAAGCCAGCCGCACCCGATGCGCCGCGTCCAACCGTGAAGCTGCGACAAGATGGCGATCCAGTTGCGCCTCCCGCGGCATCGGCACCGGCACCGGGGTTGAAGGCACCGCCCTCAACGAGGCCCGTAGCGCCGCTGAAACCCGTTGCCGTATCGGGTGGCAGAACAAGTGCCCTGGACCTGGTCTTGTCGATGCTGGCACTGGTGTTGTCGCTCGCCGTGGTGGGTTATCTCGCCTTTGTCATATACTACAGCTGAGACGCGTGAATCGAATCGAGCCGGGTCCGCATCCAACAGAGAAAGCGACGGAGAATTTCCATGGCAAGCCAGCATATTGTTATATTGTCGGCCGGCAACTTTGAGCAGGAAGTGGCCAAGTCGCCGACGCCTGTGTTGGTCGATTTCTGGGCGGAATGGTGCGGCCCGTGCAAGATGATCGCGCCGTTGCTCGACGAGATCGCCGACGAGAAGGCCGGGAAGGTCAAGATCGGCAAAATCAACGTGGACGATAATCAGGAGTTGGCCACGCGATTCGGCATCCGGGCGATTCCCACGCTGTTGTTGTTCCAGGGCGGTCAGGTCAAGGAAACGATCGTCGGCATGACCGGCAAGAAAGATCTCGAGAAGAAGTTGGCGTCCTACGTGAGCTGAATCGGGATCCTCACCCCGAACCGCTAATCACCAAGCGCGGGTTCTTTCTCAGTGCAGCACTTTTTTCTGGGCTGCCATCAATTCGTCGATCCCCGCGCGCGCCAGCTTGAGCATCGCCGTCATCTGGCTTTGCGTGAACGGCGCGTCTTCGCCCGTTCCCTGGACTTCTACGAACTGGCCCTCGTCCGTCATCACCACGTTCATGTCCACCGCGGCTTTCGAGTCTTCCTCGTAGCACAAATCCAGCAGCGGCACACCGTCGAGCATCCCGACGCTGATCGCCGCCACGGCGGATTTGATGGGGCTTTCTTTGAGGTCGCCGGCGCTTTGCAGTTTGCGCATCGCCAGCATCACTGCGACGTACGCGCCCGTGATCGACGCCGTACGCGTTCCGCCGTCGGCCTGCAACACGTCGCAATCGATCCAGATCGTCCGTTCACCCAGCTTCTCGATGTCGGTGACCGAACGCAACGCACGGCCCACCAGCCGCTGGATCTCCTGCGTGCGGCCCTCGGCGCGGCCGCGGGTGACCTCACGCGGTTTTCGCGGCGCCGTCGCGTACGGCAACATCGAATATTCCGCCGTGATCCAGCCGCCTTTCACGCCCTGTTCGCGCATCCAGCGCGGCACACCTTCCTCAATGGACGCTGCGCACACCACGCGCGTGTTCCCCATCTCGATGAGTGCCGAACCCGCCGGCTGCTGGACGTAGTGCGGATGGATTTTGACTGGACGAAGTTCGTTGGGACGGCGACCGTCGACGCGTTTCATAGGCCGCCAGCATGGTCGGGCGCGAATACCGAGGCAAGCAATTTTTCCGGGAGCAGTCAGCCCCCATGCCTCACGTCGAAATAGTCGAAATCCGCCGTCACCCATGTGCCGCCCAAATCCTGCGCGCACAAGCCAATCATGGCGCCCGTAAAATGAAAGCCTTGACCGTAATCATCCGACAGCTTCGTGCTGTCGAGCACCGCGCCGACCGGCTGCCACTGCTGCCCGTCTGCGGACGCGGAAAATTGCAGCCGCTCGTGATCGATGACCGCGCGCAGATGGCAGCGCTTCCAGTCCGGGATCGCGATCTGGCTGTCCGTCAACTCGTCATACTTCCCATCGTCTGCAAAAACAATGCCCAGGACTTTTCCCAGCCGTTCATCGTGCGTGATCCGCAGGTAGTAGTGGGTCTTCGTGTCATACCAACAGACCAGCCCGGCCATTTGCGTGAAATGCGTGGGTTCAAATTCGACGCACGTCTGCACCGCGCACCGAAAATCCTGCAGGCGCCTGGCAACGAGGCTTTGTTCGAAAACTGAAGACTGGCTTTCTCGCCCCCGCAACCGCAGCCAGCCAGGACGCTCCGTGAGTGTTAACCAACTGTCTTCCATAGGAACACGCAGTGAACTCCAATTCGGCCCAAGTTTCGCCGAATCAAAATCATCCCGCTCCGCCTCAGCCGGCCACGGATGCGGAGCCAAACCTTTCGGTGCGGGAACCTCAACCCGGGGCCGTGTTCCTCCGCTCGCCAACCGCAGCCAGCCGTCGTTCGACCACACCACCTGTTGCAGCGCCGTCTCGCGTCCCAGCATGCATCGGCGCGCCTTGCCGACCGGCCGGCTGCACAAATGCGCCAGGTACCATTCACCCGAAGGCGTCTCCACCAGCTCTCCATGTCCCGCCTTTTGCAGTTCAATCGATTCATCATTTCTCGCCGTGAGAATTGATTCCTGCGGATCCACTTCATAAGGGCCGCCGATGACTTTGGCGCGCGCCATCGAAATGCCATGGTTCCAACTCGTGCCCCCTTCGGCCACCATGAGATAATAGTACCCGTTGCGCTTGTAGAGATTCGGCCCTTCCGTGAGCGTCTTCTTTGCGAGGATATTTCGGATCGGGCCGACAAGTTTCCGGACTTTGTGATCGTATTCCTGAAGCAGAATCCCGCCGAAGCGCGAATGATCTTTGCGGAAATCCCAGAGCACATTGACCAGCCACTTCCGCCCGTCGTCATCGTGGAACAGCGAGGGATCGAATCCGCTCGAATTGAGATACGTCGGCTCCGACCACGGACCGAGCACGTCCGTCGCGGTGACAATGTAATTGTGCACGTCTTTGAAATTGCCCACGCGCGTCCGCACGATGGTGTACACCAACCAAAATTGCCCGTCATGGTAACTGAGCGACGGCGCCCAGATCCCACCCGAATCCCCGATGCCGACCAGATCAAGCTGCGACCGGCGCGTCAGGGTGTGCCCGATGAGCCGCCAATGGACCAGGTCCTTGGAATGGTGGATCGGCACGCCGGGAAACCATTCGAATGTGCTGTTGGCGATGTAGTAATCATCCCCGACCCGAACAATCGACGGGTCTGGATAGAATCCGCACAACACTGGATTGCGTATGTTGCTCATTGCGTTCGTTTCGCCAGGTTGCTGGCTAAAACCGCGATACGGCAGGTGCAATGTTCCGCCATAAGTTGCTTGCCCCTCAAGGAAATAATGACAGCCGCGCCCATGCCCGCGCCTCTGCTTTCAGGGTTGAACCCGTCCCCGCCTGCGGCTAAGCTGTCCTTGTTTCGCATCGCGTGCGCCCGTAGCTCAACTGGATAGAGCGTTGGCCTCCGGAGCCAAAGGTTGTGGGTTCAAATCCCGCCGGGCGTACCAACTCCGAGCCACGGCTCGGCATCATGCTGGAGGACGAATGAAACCGGTTTCGTTTGCGTTGACCATTGCCGCAGTGCTCACAGCCGTCTCGACCGCCAATGCCTGGCTCGGCGATTCCGAGGACGCGTTGACCCACCGTTACGGAAAACCAAAGGTGGTGCAGTTGACCAATGGCGATATCCCCACGCAAAAAGGCTACTACGCCGAACTCAAAGAGACCTACGGCACCAACGTCAGCCTGATCGCCTCCACCGACAAAGGCTACAACATG
>Ga0265338_10004498_pt1 | contig 18798 bp, 19 predicted proteins | sample 42126metaG_FD_193579 | JGI IMG/M metagenome (GOLD analysis project Ga0265338, IMG submission 193579) | Rhizosphere microbial communities from Carex aquatilis grown in University of Washington, Seatle, WA, United States - 4-21-26 metaG | ecosystem: Host-associated > Plants > Roots > Rhizosphere... | reverse complement strand
CTGCCGCAGTAGAGCTTGCGACCGGCGGCGCAGTTCCGTCCGGCTCTGGTCGTCGAGCGCTTCGTATCGTTGGAGAATCCGATTCAGGGCGCCGCTGTCGCGTTGTGGGTAAACATATTCGCCCAGGCCAAGATTCGCCATGACTTCGGGAAACGGGGATGTGTCGGAGGCCACCGGCAGGACGCCGGCGGCAACCGCTTCAATCAGCACCAGTCCCAACAACTCGGCCTGCTCGATTTTCTTGCCGTTGTAAAGCGACACGCACGAGGAAGCGATGAGGACGTCACTTTCTTCGAGCACGCGGGTTTTGGCGGCTTCCGCGAGCGGGCCTAGAAATTGAATGTGCTTGCCGCCGGCTGTCTGGCGGAGAAGTTTTGAATAATCGGCGTCCAGGTCAGGATTGCCCACGACATTCAGTTCAAAATTGTTTGGCAACCCTTCAATGCTGATCTCGACGCCCTTATGCGGAAGGATTCGTCCGATGCAGCAGGCGCGATGGCGGAATGGCCGCGTGAGTTGTTCGCCGTTCCGCAACTGGTTGTTCCAGGCGCCGGCGCCGGGGCCGATGGTTTGCCGGGTATACCCCGCCGCCCGGTCGCGCGAGAAGTTCGAGATCTCGACGCACCAATGATTCGGGCTCCATTGATAGATTTGATTGAACAAACCGAGCAGCGGCTCATGACCTTCGTTGGTCAACAAAAGGGTCTGGTCGCTGGCAACGGTGTTGATGAGGTCGAAGACCAGGTCGTTACTGAGATATTGATGCACCCAGACGACGTCAAAATCGGCACAGGCAGCCAGAACATCCTTGAAGGCAAGGGACGCCGGGCGCTGGCGGCTTTCGCTGTCGAAGACCTGCAGGAATTCCGTCGTCAGGCGGGCGTTCAGCGGTTGCAGCGGAGGAATCTCCCGTTGGGCGGCGTAAAGGCGGCATTGCGCCCCGGTGGCGGCAACGGCTTTGAGCGTGTTGAGCGTGAGAAATTCGCCGCCACCCATATTGCCCAGCGGAAACAGGCTGATGAGCGCTATGCGTTCCCGGTTCATAGGTCCAGTTGCGCGGGGTCAGACGGGGAGTTCACCGCGGCTCAGGAGCAGCTCCGTGATGCACCAGTTGTCCAACTCATCGGGCGACGCGATCGGCTGAATATGTCCCGTGTCAACGATTCGCCAGAGGTGGAAACCGGCGTCGAACAGGCTTTGCGCGAATACTTTCGGCTCGCGCTGCAGGCCCTGGATCGCCGGCGGGTTGTATTCCATCGCGATGAGCGTCGCCGGTTTAATCCGGTGTTGGAAGAAATTCCGGCCGCCTTCAAAAATCAGCGGTTCGGCGCCCTCGGCATCAATTTTAATGAAATCGAACTGCAGGGTTTCGTTCGCGTAGAAATCATCCAGGGTGGTGCAGGAAACCTGCACTTCGGTCGGGCGCTCCTTCCATTCATTGAGCAATTGGTCGGGCAGTGTCGACAAGGTCGAGTTGCCGGGGTTCTTGTTGAAGACGTGAAAAGTCGTGGTGCCGTTCTGATTCGAGACCGCTTTGGGGATGAGTTGCGACAGGTAGGTGCATTTGTTCAGGCTCATGTTGGTTTCCAGAAATTCAAACGTGGCCGGGTTCGGCTCGAACGCATGAACCTTTCCGAGATGCCCGACCAGGGCGGCGGCGAGCGTGGTGAAGTAACCGATGTGCGTGCCGATTTCCAGATACGTCATGTCGTTCCTGATGAACCGCATGAAAACCCGGGTGAGCGGCAGGTCCCAGCCGCCTTCGCAGATCAGCGCCCGGGTGATCGGCAGGTCGTCCGTGCGGCAAATCAGGGGCAGGCCGTGCTCGGTTTGAACCAAAAGTCGTCCGTTGCCCAGGTAAACCGGGGCCGTGTGCTGAGGGCGACTGGCGATGCTCTTAAGCTGGTCAAATTCCTGGCGGAGTTGCACCAATTCATTTTTCTGGGCGCCGGACACGGCGGCCAATCCTTGCAGGATGCCGATGGTTTGCTGGTTGAAGGATTCCTGGGCCGGGTCCGGGGCGCCATTTCGTTTTTGCGGGCGCGGTGGCGCGGTGACTTTCAGTGCCGGGGATGCTTCACGGACCTGCGCCATCAGCGCATTCACGTCCAATTCTGAATTTGGGTTCATAGTATTTTTTTTGATGCTCCGGGTTAAATGACCGGGCGGACCAGGGATAAACCCGGTCCGCCCGGGGAAGGAGCCAGCGGTCTCTCGCCGTTTTAGCGACCGACGATAATCGCTGGACATCTTTGCGGCCGTAGCCGCGTAAATTGCTCGGGCCTAGTGTCGATGGCCTTCAAGATTTTTGCAGGCTGGGTTTCCGGGCGGCCCGGGCGGGGGGCTGGTCCGCCGGCGGCCTGGGCTGAGCGGTCGTGCCGGTCAGCCTGGGCAGCGGTGCACTCTGCCGGGTCAGCGCCTGCTGGTTGCTGAGCTGAATCTCTTCGTAAACTTCCTTGCGGTGCACCGGCACGTCCGCCGGCGCCTCGATTCCCACTTTGATGACCTCGCCTTCCACCCGCACGATCTTCACGTGGATGCGTCCGTCAATCACGATGCTTTCGCCTGATTTTCTCGAGAGGATTAGCATGAGGCGAAAGGGTTAGGAGGCTTTGGCGACGGGCAAAGGATGCTGCACCGAATATTCGGCGGCATTGGCGAGGATGACCTGTTTGCCCACATGAGTATGGCGATTAATGACAATCGGGCCCTTCAAATTCACCGTGGCGCGATTGGGGCCGTGAATCGTCACGATGTTGAGCAGCAGCGCATCCTTCGGTTGTTTCACACTGAGAAACTCGACGTCCGACTGCGGGATGTCCGGCTGATAACCGGGCAGGATGAGAAAAGGATCAATGACGACGAAGGCAAGAGAGACATTGGATTCGACCTGCAACCAGGCGAAGGGCTCTTCGGCGGGGTTCACCAGCAGGACATAATCCTTGATTTGTTCAAAACCCAGGAGGCCCATGGGCAACCGCAGCTGGTTGTTGGCCGGGGGGGCGGCGGGCATTTCGGCTTCTATTGTTTCGGCGCATTTCATGTCAGTGGGTGTTTAGCAGTGGATGTGCCACGGTCGGTGGAATTTGCCGGGGCACAAAAAACCGGCAAAAAAGGGTGGAAGTTGAGGGCGCGGACGCCTCGAACGGGAACCGCCCGGCAAAATTGACTGGGGACCGGGCTAAAATTGCCTTGTGGTATGCATTCATGGTCACGGAAAGAAAAACGGCGCCATGGCCTACGGCAGGAAATTCAGGATCGAAAGCTGCATGATCTTGGCGCTGCTCTGGAGCGCCGCCTGATAGGCGGTTTGCGCCTGATTCAACTGCACCATGGTCTGGACCAGATCGGCGCTGGACGAATTGGAAATCATCTGGTCGAGCGCGGACGACTGTCCGGCGGCAAAGGTGGCCGCGTTGTTGAGATGGGTCTGCGTCGCCCCATTGTAACTGATCTGGTAAAGCTGGTTATTCTCGTCTTTTTGAAGATTGACACTATCTGTGGCCGTGATCGCGGCGGTATCGCCGGAGAGAAGATTATTCCGAAGCGACAGGAGGTGGTTAAACAAATCCGCGCCGGACTGGCTGTCGGTAATCAACCCGTGCACACCGACGCCGGTGGTGTTCTCACCCGGCACGTCCACAGAGACCGTGACCCCGGGGGCAATCTCCACCTGATTCACCGAGCTGTTTCCCTGATAGCTGACGCCCGCAATGACGTCATTGGCATCCTTGGTCGAGGTGTAGGGGGTTTGGGTCGAGTTGGTACCACCGAAGAGGTACTGGCCCGAGGCCGCATCTTTGGTGTTCATCAATTGAGTCGCTTGCGAAATCAACTGGTTCATCTCGCTGGCGTAATTGTTCAAATCCGCCGGTGAGGCGGTAGGGTTGCCGGCTAACGTGGCAATCTCCCCTGCCCGGCTGGTGAGCGACTGGAGCGATTGCATCACGCTATAAACCGAAGATGCGCGGTTCTGCAGCGTGGCAATGTTGCTGGCGTACTGGGTTTGCGCAGTCCTCCGGGACAAACCATTCAGCGTGTTCTGCATCGCCGCGGGATCGTCCGACACGGATTGAAGGCGCAGACCGGTGGACGCCTGGTTTTGCAGGCTGTATTGCCGGGCCGTCAGCAGATTGATCTGGCTGAGTATGGCGTCGGTGTAGGAATTGTTTGCAACGCGCATAGGGATTCAGGGTTCTTGCATTTTCACAACAGCGACTACCGCTTCATCGCTATAACGGTTTGCAGCATCTGGTCCACGGTGGTCACCAGTTGCGCCGAAGCTTCATAGGCGCGTTGAAAGCCCATCAGGTTGGTCATTTCCTCGTCGATATTCACACCGCTGACGGAATCACGCTGGATATTGAGCATGTTGGCCACGACGGCTTGATTGGTCACCTGGTCGTTCGCGGTTTGCAGGGCGTCGCCAAAACCGGCGACGGTTTGGGTATAAGCATCGCCGAAAGTCTGGTTGTTCAAGCCAGCCTGTGCTGCGGACGCCAATTGGGCCAACGCCAGCGCCACGCTGTTGTCACCGGTCGCCGTTGCCGAGCCGGAGGTCTGGATCAAGGCGGGATTGTCCGCCAGCGACTGGTTGACGGTGATGGTGCCCGAACTGTTTCCGTTGAAGAAGTTCGCGCTGGAACTGCCGGTAAGGCTGAAACCACCGCCATGGATGGTATTGACCTGGGTGATAAGACTGGAAGCCAGGGTGTTGAGGCTGGATTGCATGGTAGCCAGCGCGCCGTCCCGGGCATCGATGGTGCCCTGGATCGAGCCGCCAGTAAGCGTCAACGGAACGCCTCCGTTGGCGGCCTCCACCAACAAACGGCCATTCCCCGCATCATAAGTTTGCAGCCAGTTCTGTAATTGATTGCCCGAGACAAGGGTCTGGCCACCGATGCTCACATTCACGGAATTGCCCGTGCCGGTGCTGGTTTGAATGCTGGTCAAGTGGGACAGGTTTTCCAAATCCTGTTCGCGGGCGTCCACCAGATCGTTGGCCGCGCCGCCGTTAAACTCGGCTGAGGAAATCTCCGAGTTCAAGTTGGCAATGTCGGAAAGCAGCTGGTTCGCCGAACCCACGTCGTCGCTCACGGATGAGTTAAGGGAAACGCCCAGCGTACTGAGTTGGCTGTCAACCTGGTTGAACGTGGCTGCCAAATTTTGCGCCTGGTTGATGACCGCCTGGCGCGCCGTCATCGACGTGGGTGAAGCGGCCAGGCTTTGAAAAGCGCTGAACAATCCGCTTAACTGGCTGGACAAGCCGGAACTGGTGGTGCTGTCGGCCGCACCGGTGGTACCGCTGGAACTGCCGGTGCCATTGAGAAATTCGTTGAGGTTTGCCTGGGCAGATTGCAGGGCGCCTTGCTGGGCGTTCCAGTAACCACCGACGCTTTGCTGACCTTGAATCTGGCTGTTGAGCAGTGAATTGACTAGCTGCCGGATGGCCACCGCATTGGCGCCGGTGCCTTCCGGCCCGATGCCCGTCGTGACATCCGGGCCGGTCTGGATCAGGACGCGCTGGCGTGAGTATCCGACCGTGTTGACGTTGGCGAGGTTTTGCCCCGACACCTCCACGCCCGTCATCTGCGTTTGCAGTGACCGCGCGGCCAGATTGAGTGTGCCAAATAATCCAAGCATAGGCTGTGTTAACCGACGGCTTCGTAGAGTGAATGTTGCGGCAAACTGATTTCCGGCACCTGGCCCGCTCCGTCGTAGGTCGTCGGGCTGGCGCCGGGGAAAATGACATTGATGAGGCGTTGCATGAGCTCAACCGCATGGCTCAAAAGCAAGTGGTTTTGCCGGGCGCGTTGCTGGATGCGGACGAGCAATTCGTTGTTTTCCTGCACGAGCGCCTGCAGCAAGGGGCGGTAATCCGCCGGCAACAACGGCACGATGGCGGCAAACCCGGCGGTTTCCGGCAAATTCAACTGCCGCGCAATGTCGCGCTGGCATTGTTCACGCTCGGAACGGGTGGCCGCAATGATGGTGGCCTGGTCGTTGATGGCGGCAACACTCGGGAGCAGCTCCTCGGTCTGGCGGCGCATCACCATGTTTTGCTGCTGGTCGAGCCGGGCGAGCATTTCGCCGTACTGCTTCAATTCTTCGCGCAGGGAGTCAATGAGATTGGGGAGCATGACATTCATGGCTGTTTGGCGGAAAGGGAAACGGGGCGATGGCCGGGTGACTTGGATTTGTGTCCGGCGGTAACGTGCATTTCAGGCCGGGCGGCCGCCGCGATGGTGCCGTGACCGGCCTTCGGGACGACGCCAGCCTGGCGATTGAGTTGTTGTTCGAATGCCCGGGCCAGGCCCAGGGCGCCTGATTTTGAAATGCTGTCGGCCAACGTGCTGGTACTGAGGTCCTGATAGATGCCCGCGGCGGTGGACTGGTCAGAAAACTCCGATGGAATGACGGTTTTTTGCGCGTCGCCGAGGATTTGCCTCAACAAAACAGCCTCGAACTGCCGGCTGGCCTCGGCAATCTTCTGCTCCCGGCTCAAACGCGGATTGCCGGCCAGCCGTTCGGGCGCAATGTCCGCGGCAGCAATCTGGCGTTGAAGCGGGTTTATCTCCATATCAGCGAAGGATGAGTTCGGCCTGCAAGGCGCCGGCCTGTTTCATGGTTTCGAAAATGGTCATCATGTCGCGCGGCGTCACGCCCAGAGCATTCAGGGCCGCCGCAACTTTTTCCACCGTCGGCAATTCCGGCAGGGTGACAATGCTGGATTTCTTTTCCGTGACATCGGTGGTCGTACCGGGTGTGACGGCCGTGCGGCCGCGGTTGCTGAAGGCATTCGGTTGCGACACGTTCAGCGTGGAAGCCACGTTGATGGTGATGCTGCCCTGGGCAACGGCACAGCTGGAAATGTGGATGCTCGCGGTGGCGACGATCGTGCCGGTGCGCTCGCTGATGATGATGCGCGCCGGCGTGTTCGGCGTGACCTCGATGCTCTCCAGGCGGGCGATGAAATTCACCGGCTCGCTCTCGGCGCCCGCCGGCATGCGAACCTGCACGGAGGTTGAATCCACGGCCCGCGCGGAGTTGGTGAACACCTCGTTGATGGCCTCGGCCATGAGCGCGGCGGAGGTGAAATCCGGGTCCCGCAACAAGAGTTCAATGGTCTTGTCCCGGACCACCGAAGTCTGGATCTCCCGTTCAACCAATGCGCCTCCGATGATCTGGGCCGATGTCGGAACATTCTTGGTTGTGGTCGCACCGCCGGGACCGCCGACACCGGCGGCGAAACCGCCGACGGCGATCGGGCCTTGCGCAACGGCATAAGTCTTGTTGTCTGCGCCCAGCAACGGCGTTTGCAGCAGCACGCCACCCTGGAGCGTCTTGGCATCACCCATCGACGCGACCTGCACGTCGATCCGGCTGCCGGGTTTGGTGAACGCCGGGATGTCAGCAGTGACCATGACCACCGCAACGTTCTTGGACGAAAGGGTAGTTGCCGGCACCGTGATGCCGTAACGTTGGAGTAGGTTGGCGATGGTTTGCTTGGTGTAAACCGGATCCTTGTCACCGTCGCCGGCAAGCCCCACCACCAGGCCAAAACCAACCAGCTGGTTGTCGCGCGCGCCGGCCACCATTACGAGGTCGCGCACCCGGACGTTTTCGGCGGAGGCCGTCAAAGCCAGCGTCAGCAGCAAGATCAGCCCCGGCAGGATCAGCCTGGGGGTGCCGATTTTGATGGCAGTTTTCCAAATCGTGTTGCTCGCAAACCCGACCGTCAAAACGTGCGCGGTGAGCTGCGCCGGCTGTTGCCGGGACTGAAAATCAAATGGGAGCGCGGCGCTTTTACACGCCGGCCGGTTGTTCGGATTCAGATTTCGGGGCACGAGGGGCATGATTCAAAAGGGATTGAGTTTATCCCACAGGCGGGTGAACCAGCCTTTGCGCTGGCTGTCGGTGATCGTGCCTTTGCCGATAATCTGGATCGTGGCGTCGGAGACGTTGAAACTGAAGACCGTGTTGAGCGAGCTCACATCATCCGACCGGACAACGCCGCGCAGGATGATGGTCTGATGCTCGCCGCTGAACGAGGTTTCCCGTTTGCCTTCGATGATAAAGTTTTGATTGGGCAACACGTCCACGATGCGCACGGCAATCTTGGCGATGATATTTTCCGAATTGTTGATCGCACCGCTGCCATCGTGCTTGGCGTCCGAATTGTAGGCCATCGCCGGCAATTGGCCGCCCTTGGTCAGCAGGCCGCTGGCGGCGGGGCTGTAGAGGAACGCGGTAATGGCCTGGCTCAGGCTGGAGGACCTTTCCGTCTTGGTTTCGTTGTTCTTGCTGGCCGTGCTGTTTTCCTGGACCAGGATCGTGATGATGTCCCCGACCCCGGACGCCCGTTTGTCGGCGTACATGGATTTGGAGGTAGCGTCATGCCAGATCGACTGCGGGCGCGCGATGGCGGGGAACAACAGCCCCAGGGCAAAAATCAGAACCAGCCCGGCGTGGAATGTGTTTTGTGTTTTCATAGGGAAATTACAATTGTTTGCCCGTCGAGCACCCGTCCGCTCAACTCCCGGTGGGAAGCGATATTGCGCGCGCGAATCACCTGGCCGGGCGCGCCGTCTTCGAGCGCCTCAACCCGGGTGGTGACGCTCAAGACACCATCCTGCACCAGCGCATTGGCTAATTGGCCGCGGTGGATGACCGCGCGAGGTTTGATCACCCGTGCCAGCAGCGGAACGCCGGCAGCAACCGGTTCGGCCAGCTGAAGATCGGCGTTGTCGGCGGAAAATTCAGCCAGGGCCTCGCGCACGTTCAGCACGTCGAACCGTTGGTGCACGATATCGGCGCCGTTGACCGGCTCGCCACGCGCGAGATTCGAATGGGCCACCCAGACATCGCGCCAGACGTGCGCCTGCACGTTGGCCTGCCAGGTCCCGAGGCTTTCGCGGACCGTGCAAAGTCGAAAACGGACAATGAAAGAAGGAGTGACTCCGGCGGTTGGCAGTTCCAGAATTTTCACCGTGAGCGGCTCGTCCGGCAGCATGGGTGCAGCCCAGGACTGTTTGAAATTCAGTTCCAGCTCACCCCGGTCCTTTACATAGTCGCGCTGGAGTGTGGCGGTGAGCAGGGCGAGCACGTCGGATTCGGTATAGGAGCGCAACTGCGGTGCATTGGTTTGAGCCGTCGCGGTTTCGGCGGCACGCAGTGGGTTGACGAAACCGCCGACCAGGCAAATGGAAAGGAGAAGAAACAGCCAACGTCCAACACCCAACCTCGCACATCCAATGAATGCGCGATTTTCGTGCCCTTGAGCGTTGAATGTTGAATGTCTGATGTTGAATGTTCTCATCTCAATCACCGTTGGAGATTATTGCTCTGCTGCATCATTTCGTCGGCGGCCTGCACCGCCTTGGAGTTCACTTCATAAGCGCGCTGGGCCAGGATGAGATTCACCATTTCCTCGACGACACTGACGTTGGAAAGTTCCAGGTACCCCTGTTGGAGCTGGCCAAAGCCGTTCGTTCCGGGTTCGCCGAGTTCCGGCGTGCCGGAAGCGGTGGTCTCCTTGTAAAGATTGTGGCCCTGGGCCTCGAGTCCGCCGGGGTTGTTGAAACGAACGATCTGGATCTGGGAATTGGTCGAGCCGCTGGCAGTGGCATACGTCACCGCGCCGGTGCCCGAAATATTGACGTTGGTGGTGCCGGCGGGCACGGGTTGAAAGCCGCCCTGCAACGGGTAGCCGTCACTGTTGACAATGCGGCCGGAGGAATCGGTTTTTAACGCGCCATCGCGGGTGTAGGCCAGCGTGCCATCGGGCATTTGGACCTGGAAAAAACCGTCGCCCTGGATCGCCAGGTCGAACTTCTCGCCGGTCTGCGTCAGTTCCCCGGCGGTGAAGACGCGCTGCGTGGCGACGGGGATCGAGCCCTGGCCGATCTGCATGCTGGAGGGCAGCTGATTGCCGCCGCCCGATTCGGAACCGGCGGCACGGGTGGTCTGGTAAAGCAGATCCTGAAACTCCAGTTTGCTTTTCTTGAAACCGGTGGTGTTGACGTTGGCCAGGTTGTTGGAAATGTTGTCGAGGTTCAGCTGCTGGGATTGCATCCCGGCGGCGGCGGAGTAGAGGGCGCGGAACATAAATCAAAAGTTAGGATTCGGTTTAACCGGGGTTGCCGAGATCGCTGATTTCACGGCTCATGCGATCGCTTTGCATGGAGAGCACTTTTTGGTTGGATTCAAACATCCGCATGGCGGTGATCAGGCTGGCCATTTCCGTGGTGGGCGATGAGTTTGCGCTTTCGATAAACCCCTGGCGCACGCGCGTGGCGTCGCCGGGAACGGGTTTCAAAGCCGGACTATCCGCCCGGAGCAGGCCGCTGCCGATGGCCGTGAGCAGGCTCGGTTTGTCGAATTCTGAGATCTGGAGTTTTCCCTTTTGCTCCCCTCCCTGGCTGACCTCGCCGGTGGCGGAAATGGTAATCGAGCTGGAACTGTCGGCATCGAACTGGATCGGACCATTGTCCCCCAGCACGGGAAAACCCTGGGCGGTGACCAGCTGACCCTGTGAGCTGAGTTGAAATTCGCCGTTGCGGGTATAAGCCGGCTGGCCGTCGGGCATCCGGACGGAAAAGAACCCCGGGCCTTCGAGGGCGAAATCCAGGGGACTGCCGGTCGAATGCAACTCTCCCTGCTGAAAATTGGTCGCCTCACGGGCGACTGGAATGACGAACCCGGGACTGGTCGGATTGGAGGAAGCCAGGGTGGCCTGGACGGCGGAAAATGAAATCTCGTGTTTGCGGGCGCCGGGGATCGAAGCCGTGGCAAGATTATTGGAAATCATTTCCTGCCACCGTTCGGTTGCATTCATCGCGGCGGCGGCCTGGTAAAGACTTACTTCCATACGCAAGATGGTTTAGCAGCGGATGTGCCATGCCGGTTTCCGGGCATTTTCGTCCAGTCCTCCGCCGGGTGCTGGCAAAAGATTCCGGTATTGGCAGCAGAAATTGCCGGGCGACGCTTCATGCCGGCTTGGAGGTTGGTTCGTAGACGCAGGCCAGGTCCATCACCTGACCGCAGGAACATTGCACCCGGATGTTGGTAACCCGATCGCCGTCGCATTCGAGCGACACGCGCGGCTCACAATTTTTTCCCGCGCCCGGCCCGGGCCCCGATGGGACGGGCGCCGGTGACTCCGACGACAGCAATGAGCGGGTTTGCTCGGTTTTAGGAATGACGGTGACGTGAAACTCCCGGCGTTCACTGGAAGCCGGCAGGGTCGTCAGCGGTATAAATGATTCAGTTCGCAGGAGTGTCATGAGGCGGGTCCGGGGTAGCGGAAGCCGGGAGTGAATCCACGGATTCCTTCAGTTTAAGCATTACGGTCACGCGCCGGTTGACTTCGGCTGCGGGCGAAAGCCCGGGCATGGGCGCGGCGTCGGCATAGCCGGAAACCTTGCAGACCTGGCTGCCAGCGACACCACTTTGGACGAGTTTGCGGCGCACGGCATTGGCGCGTTCGGCCGAAAGTTCCCACTTGCCGTGCGCTTCGCGGCCGGTTTGGGAATTGGCCTCGGTATGGCCCTCGAGTTCGATGCGGAACGTAGTGAAACGCGCGATTTCCCAGGCCAGCGTGCTGAAAACCCACGCGCCGTAATCCGTGAACGTATCCGAGTCGGGATTGAAAGTGGGTTTCAGCGAACGGTCAAAAATATTGATGCGCAGGCCTTCCGGCGTTACGTCAATTTGAACACTGCTTTGATCCTCATCCTGCTGTTTGAGCAGTTTGGCCAGGTCCTCACTGAGGCGGCGCATCGTTTCCATTTCGACCGCTGAAACCGAGGTAAAGCGGCCTTCCTGCTTATAAGTGCTGGAGGCTTCCTTGTTCGGGATGATGCCGGTGGATTCCTTGGTGACGGAGGAGAAAGGGTTTTTGAAGGCGCGTTCGACGGCATCCTTGATTTTCTGGTCCTGCGAGGTGAGCCAGAGGCAGAGGAACAGGGCCATCATGGCCGTGACGAAATCGGCATAAGCGACCTTCCATGAACCTCCGTGATGAACATGTTTTTTGCTCATGCGGAATCAAGACTATTTGGCGGTCTTGAGGGCCTTGAACATCTGCTCCATTTCATCCGCGGTCGGACGCAATTCACTGCTCAAACCGCGACGGCCGAGTTCCACCGCGGTGACCGGCGCCATGCCGCTGGCGAAGCCGATGACGCACGCGGCGATGCACCGGGTGTAATCCAGTTCCGCCGTGCTGACAAATTCGAGGTTCATCGCGAGTGGCGCGATGAAACCATAGGCGAGCAAAATACCCAGAAACGTGCCGACCAGGGCCGCCGCCACGTGTTCGCCGATCTGCTCCACCGGCCCGGATATGGAGGCCATGGTAATGACAATGCCCAGCACGGCGGCCACAATGCCAAATCCCGGCATGGCGTCGGCAGTCTTCGTCAGCACGTTGACCGGCGCGCCATGTTCCGTTTCCATCTGCCCGATTTCCGCGTCGAGCAGCAGGCGCAACTGGTCGGGTTTGATTTTGCCATCGATGATCGGCCGCAGGCTCCCGCACAGAAACACCACGGCATGCTGATTGTCGGAAAAAAGCGGATATTTCTTGAAGATGGAACTGTTCTGGGGTTCCAGGACGTGCTCTTCCAGTGCGATCATGCCATTGCGCCGGCCCAGCAGGAACAATTCATAAAGCACCCTCAGCAAATCATCATAGGCCGCACGATTATGCGGAGCGCCTTTGAGGCAGACCAACAGTCCCTTGGCAATGTCCTGGAGCACCTTTTTGGGCGACATGACGATGAGCGCCCCGACGGCGCCACCGGCAATGATAATGATTTCATTTAGCAGGGCATGGATGAGCACGGTCATTTTGCCGCCCTCCATGATGAAGCCGCCAAAGACGCAAATGATGACAACTAAAAAGCCGCCAATGATGATCATGCGCTTCGGGCGGTTGCGGGACGCTTGACCAGCCCGGATTCAAAACGTTGCACGTAGGCGCGGATGGCCAGGATAGCCTGGGAATGAATCTGGCAGATGCGCGATTCGGTCAGGCCGAAAACCTCGGCAATTTCACGCAGATGCAGGTCCTCGGTATAATAAAGCGCCAACACCTTGCGCTGGATTTCGGGCAGTTCCTTAAGGCGTTCGAAAATGACCTTCTTTAGTTCCCGTTGCGAAACCTGTTCCACCGGGTTTTCCTCCGATGTATCCGCAATTACTTCATATAAACTGCCGGTGTCGCCGTCCTCGGAGGTACCCGCGGAATCCAGGCAGACAAATGACGCGGGACGCACTTCATCGAGCAACTCGTTGTATTCGGGCACGGACAAACCCAATTCCTGGGCCACCTGCGCTTCGGCCGGCGTGCGGCCCAGTTTTTGTTCGAGCTGGCCCATCACCGCCTGGATTTTACGCGCCTTTTCGTGAATCGTGCGCGGCACCCAGTCCATGCGCCGCAGTTCATCCAGCATGGCGCCGCGGACCCGGACTCGCGCATAAGTTTCAAACGACGAACCGCAGGTGGGATCGAAATTGCGGAGCGCCTGGAGCAACCCGACCAGCCCGGCGCTGTGAAGATCATCATGGCTGACGTGTTCGGGCAGAGTCATGGACAGGCGGCCAAGGACCGACACGACCAGGGGCAGGTACCGTTCGATCAGGTCGTTTTCCGTGGAAAGATCGGCCTGCTGATGGTAGCGCTGCCAGAGGTCCTGGGCGGTCGGCGGTGGAGCGGTGGCGACTACGTTGGCCTTGGGCGATTCGCAAATGGAAGTGCTCATATTTTAGCAGCGGGCTTGGGGTTGACCGGCGGGATCGAACGCGTGTGACGCCGTTGCTCAATGGCTTCCCGCAGCCCCTGCAACCAGACGCGACCCCACCAGCGGGCCAGCAGGGCAGCCAACAGGGCAGCGACCAGGGCCCGCCACAGGGCAGTGGACCCAGTGCAATTGCCGGCCAGACTAAAGCCGGCACCGATGAGGAAACCAACGACGGACCCGAGAATCATGAACGACTTCATGTGCGTTTGAACGCACGTTTAGCACAAGGTTTGCCAGCGGGAATTTTGCGGCGGCGGGAAGCGAAGAAACCCAATGTTCACGGGCGAATTTCGCAGGGGAAGAGCAGCGCTGACTCCGCGCGATGAAATTCGCCCGGAATTTTTTGCCCGGCGTTCAGGAAACTGAATGAGCAATTTGTGCCCAATACAAAATTCCACAATTTCACGCGTCGCCGTTCCTCATCCAAGTGTGTGAAGATGATATCTTCCGGCGCCAGGGCGGCAAAAGCGTGAATTTGCTCAAACAGCACGGAAGTTTCGCAGGCGGCATTGAGCACGAGATGCACATGCGGTTGCGGCAAGGCGCCCACTTGAACCCGCAAGTTGGCCAGGGCGTTGGTGTTGTACGTTTCCACTCCGGGCAAGTCCACAAAAAACAGGTCCGCCGGCCCATCCGGCGCATGCCAGAACCGGTCCACCGGCACGCCGATCATTTCGCAGTGCAAGGTGAGGATTTCAGCAGTATTCGCAGTTTCCCCGTCGAGCCGCCATACCTGCACCTTTTGATTTTCAGCCAGGACGGCCAGGGTCATCCACTTGCATAACGCCGTGGTTTTTCCCGATCCGGGTGGGCCCACAAAAACGTGCGGTCGGCCCGTGCCTTCCATCACCTGCCTTGCCGGACGCCACAGACTCGCCAAAACGTTTCGAACGGCGGTCCATTCGGCAATCGGCATCGGGGGAGGCTCATTCCCATGCAAGGCACAAACCTTTTGTTCCAGGTGATCCGCCAATGACGGCACTAGACCCAATGACTCCAGCCAGGTAATGCTCCGCCATGGGCGCGGCGTGGGCGTGGTTGGCGCTATCGGCTCAACCCTCTCGGAGAAAGGCACATAGGCGTCCTCACCGGGCGGAACCGTATGCGTTTTGTGTCGCGTGTCTTCGTCGGAAACACAGGCCACCACTTCAATATTCCCGGTGTGATGCCAAAGCCGCGAGATGCCGTAAGCCGGTAATCGTCGTACGCTCACCACCACGGCATTCGGCCCCAACTGCTCGTGGATCTGCGCCAGCGCGGCATCGGCATTTTGGGCGATGAAGGGGACAAGTTTCATGGCCGGAATTGGAAAACATCCATCACCGAACGTCCAACATCGAACATCCGGTCAGCCGCACCTGCCCAGGCCGGAGCAATTGGGCGTTGGAGGTTCAATGTTCGATGTTTGATGGTCCTCATTCGAAATGGGGGATCACCGCGGCGTTCTGGACCTGCATCCGCGCCGGAATTTCCGCGTACGAAAGCACAGCGAGATCGTTGAACGTGTTTTCGAAGAAGCGGCGGAAGGCCAGTCGCAACTGCGGCGCGCACAACACCACCGGCGGATGGCCGGCGGAAAGCATCTGCTGCACCAGCTTGGAGAGCGTATCGATGACGTGTCGCGCCAGTTTGGGCTCGATGACCAGCGCCACTTCCGTGGGTGATTGCCTGACGCCCTGGGTCAGCTGTTGCTCAAGTCGCGGGTCAATGGTGATGGCGCGCAATCCGCCGTTCTCGGTTTGAAACGGCTTGGTCAACTGGGAACCCAGCGCCCGGCGGGCGTGTTCGGAAAGTTCATCCGGATTTTTTGTGTAGCTCGCGTAATCCCCCACTTTTTCAAGAATGCCCCCCAGGTTGCGGATGGAGATGCCTTCGGCCAACAGGTTTTGCAGGATGCGCTGCACCTGGCCCACGCTCAGTTGCGCGGGAATCAATTCGTTGACCACCGCCGGATTCGTTTGCTTGAGGTTGTCGAGCAACAGTTGCACGTCCTGGCGCGTCAAAATCTCGTGGCAATGGCGGCGGACGGACTCTGACAGGTGCGTCACGAGCACTGACGGCGCATCCACCACGGTGTAGCCGGCAACTTCGGCGGATTTGCGCTCAATGTTGGTGACCCAGGTGGCGGGCAATTGAAAGACCGGCTCAACGGTTGGAATGCCCTTGAGCAGCGTCTTGCTGTTGGTGGCGTTCATCGCCAGCCAGTGGGCGGGCATGAGCTGGCCTTGCGCAATGGGATTGCCCTTGAGCAGGAAACGGTACTCGTTGGTGCCCAGCTGGAGATTGTCCCGCAGGCGAATCGGCGGGATAAGCACTCCCATTTCCGTCGCGAAATTCCGTCGCACTCCCGTCACGCGCTCCAGCAAATCACCGCCTTTTTGCGAATCCGCCAGGGAAACGAGACCGTATCCCAGCTCGATTTGCATGGTATCCAGCAATAACAGGTTTTCCAGTTTGTCAGCCGCCCGCGCTTCGGCAACGGTGGCCGCCCCTGCCCCAGCCGGCTTGGACTCTCCGGCTTTCCCTCGCTGAACAGTTCCCGCGGAGGCAACCTTGGACGCGGCCGATTCCGGCATCCCGTACTTGTGGATGGAATACGAAAGCAGCCCCGTGATCGTGGCGAGGGTGAGGAACGGCATCATGGGCAATCCGGGCATGATGGACATCACCGCGAGCATCACGGCAAGCATCGTCAAGGCGCGCGGATAGAAAAGCAACTGGCGCCCCAATTCATGGCCCAGGTCGTTTTTCGACGTGGCGCGGGTGATGAGAATGCCGGCGGCGGTGGACGTGATCAGCGCCGGAATTTGCGAGACCAGGCCATCGCCGATGGACAGGATGGTGAAGCGTTGCAGCGCTTCGCTCATGGTCATTCCCTTTTGCAGAATGCCGATGGCAAAACCGCCGACAATGTTGATGAGGGTGATGAGAATGGCGGCGACGGCGTCACCGCGGACAAATTTGCTCGCACCGTCCATCGCACCGTAAAAGTCAGCTTCCCCTTCGACGGAACGCCGGCGGCTGCGCGCTTCGTTTTCATTGATCAGGCCGGCGTTGAGTTCGGCGTCAATCGCCATTTGCTTGCCGGGCAATGCGTCCAGCGTGAAACGTGCAGCGACTTCCGCAATGCGTCCGGCGCCCTTGGTGATGACGATAAAGTTGATGAGCGTCAGGATCAGGAAGACGACCATGCCGACGACATAATTGCCGCGAACGACGACACTGCCAAAGGCCTGGATGATGTGCCCGGCGTAACCATCGAGCAAAATGAGCCGGGTCGAGGCCACATTGAGCGCCAACCGATAGAGGGTGATAAACAACAAGAGCGTGGGAAACCCGGTAAATTCTGCCGGTTGCCGGACGTAAAGAATCACCAGCAACACCAACATGGAAAGGCTAATACTGACCGTTAATAACAGATCCAGCAGGAAAGGAGGGATCGGCAGAATCAGCAGTAGAATCGTGCCAAACAGCGCGAAAACAAGCCACAAATCGCCGTACTTCAGCAGCTTTCGCATCCTGTCACTGAGTGTGCCCATGAGTTCTTTTTAGCGTGTATTTTTTTCCGCGTGATTGCGTGTCGGTACAGTTTAGCAGGAACCTCGCCACCCGATACCCGGCAGAAATGGCAGCCTTTAGTTGCAGATGAAATTGAAAAAAATCCTTAAGCCGATTCATAACCGGCCGATACGGTAAATACTGAATTTATGCCACATTACCTGCCTTATAAAAGAAAACCGTTTTTGTCCCTGCATCAAAAACAAATGCAGTTCTTCACCCGGTTATCAGTGTTCGTCTGCTCGGTGGTTGTTTTCGCGTTCTTCTGGCTGGTGAACCGGCCGGGTTATATCGGCCATTGACCCGCTCCGCATCCCGGCCGTCGCGCCGTTTGCAGTTGAGCCTGTGGCTCGATGGGATTGGCATAGCCCAGACCGGTGGATGTTCGATTTTGGATGCCTGCTCGCGATCCAGCCTTGTTGGATGTTCCCCGTCTTTCCAAGTCCCGTCACCCCTCACTTGTCACCCGTCACCCGTCCAGAAAGAGGTCCCCTGCTCCTCTGGTCACAATTGATTTTTCAGGCCAGGCGCTTACATTAGCCTGTGCCCGATTGGGCGCACAACAAGACGTCGCCGGGTGGCTCGGTATGAGCAGGTTTTTCGGCGGCGTCTTTAATTTATGGCCACGAGCTCCTGGATCGATTTCGCAGCGTGATTTGCCGTGTGAGAAGAAACCGCGAAATATGCCAGATACACGGAAACTTCCGTTTCAATCGTAAATCGGCAACACCGCTCCGCGCGGGCTGCCAGCTGCTGTCCTCAATCTTCCATCTTCGCTTTCCAAATCCCGTTACCTGCTTGCCGGGTCGCAGCGCAGCGAAGCGCGGTCACTCGTCACTTGCCGCTTGTCGCGCCATCACGGTCTGCCTTGATAAAGTCAGGAATCGGGCTGCCAGGCCAGTTTGAACTGCTTCTCGGCCTTCGTTGCCGCATCGATCAAAAATACGGTCACCTCCAGATTCTGAATGACTGTGTCCATACCCAGATCCTGTTGCAACAGGCGCTGGCAGTGTTCCAGGATTTTTTCGTTCTGGCCCGGTGCCGCCTCAACCGCGATGACCATCTGCTTGCATTCCCCCTTTCGCTTCGCCAGCCAGTCGAGCAAAGACTCGTTGATGTGCCGGATCTCCTCTTCGATCGGATGCTCCGAATCGATCACCAGATTGATGCCGAGAGCACAGTCCTTCCCCGGTTGATCCGCGCGGCGACAGCCCTCCTGGGCCTGGACCGTGCTCCGGTAGGCAACTTGTGAGGTCGTGCCGGGGAAATCCGTCAACACGATAACGGGACTTGTCCCGACCGCTTGCGGGACCGCCCCGGGAGGAAGCTGGCTGAGAAGCGCATCAATAGCCTGATACTCGGAACTGTGGTGCGCGACCGCCCTTAACCGGTCCCGATCATCGGGAGTTCCATTGGACAGTGTGTGCGCTCGCAC
>Ga0265338_10004497_pt1 | contig 18802 bp, 19 predicted proteins | sample 42126metaG_FD_193579 | JGI IMG/M metagenome (GOLD analysis project Ga0265338, IMG submission 193579) | Rhizosphere microbial communities from Carex aquatilis grown in University of Washington, Seatle, WA, United States - 4-21-26 metaG | ecosystem: Host-associated > Plants > Roots > Rhizosphere... | reverse complement strand
GCTTGCCGGTGTTCTGGGCCTTCACATCGCCAGCGGCATGGTCTCGGCCATCATCACCGCGACGGTTGGAGCGATCATCCTGATCCTGATCGTGCGGGCCATCAAACGGGCGTGACGCCCGAGCTTGGGCGAGCGGCAGCTGCCTATAGCTGAACGTGAAACAGGGTGCCGATGCCAGCGGCGACGGCCATGGCGACCGCGCCCCAGAAGCCGACTCTTAGCGCGCCCATCAGCACCGGCGCGCCGCCGGTCCGCGCGCCGAGCGCGCCGAGCGCAATCAGAAAGATCAGCGAGGCGCCATAGATGGCGGGAACGGCGCTGGCGATGGGAACGATGATGCCCACGATCAGAGGCAAGGCGGCGCCGCCGGAAAAGGAAATGGCGGATGCCAGCGCCGCCTGAAGCGGGCGGGCGATGAATTCCTCGGTGATGCCCAATTCGTCGCGGGCATGGGCGGCCAGCGCATCCTTGTGGGTGAGCTGGACGGCGACCTGATGCGCCAGTTCGCGGTCGAGCCCGCGCTTGACATAGATCTGCGTCAGCTCGGCCAGTTCGGCGTGGCTGTCCTCCTCCAGCTCGCGCCGCTCCTGGGCGAGCTCGGCTTTCTCCACATCGGCTTGTGACGAAACCGAGACATATTCGCCCGCCGCCATGGAAAGCGCGCCCGCCACCAGGCCCGAGATGCCGGCGACCAGAATGCCGCTTCTGGAATGAGAGGCAGTGGCGACGCCCAGGATCAGGCTGGCGGTGGAGAGAATGCCGTCATTGGCGCCCAGAACGGCGGCGCGCAGCCAGCCGACACGGGCGATCAGATGCTGTTCGGTGTGACGGCGGCGATGGGGCATCAACAACAGCCTAGCGGTTGAGGTGGTGACGACAAGACGCGCGAGGAGCCCTGTATCTGGAAATCAAGGGTCCGCCTGTCCAATTTAACCCTTGCAGTCGGGCGGTTATTCCCCATCTTTCGCGGCGGGTATTTGGCCGGATTCCCCCCGACGATTCATGGCGGCTAAAGAGGAGAGGTTATGACCATTCTCAAGCGGATTCCGATGCTTGTTGCCGCCCTGGCAATCGCCATGGGCGTGGCGAGCTGCGGCGTCAACAATATTCCCACCAAGGACCAGGCGGTGAAGGCGCGCTGGGCCGATGTGCAGGCGGCCTATCAGCGCCGCAGCGACCTGATCCCCAATCTGGTCAACACCGTGGCCGGATATGCGGCGCAGGAGAAGTCGGTGCTGACCCAGGTGACCCAGGCGCGCGCCTCGGCGACGCACGTGTCGGTGGATGCCTCCACCATCACCGATCCGGCCAAGTTCAAGCAGTTCGAGGACGCGCAGAACCAGCTCTCCGGCGTCTTGGGCCGGCTGCTCTCGATCAGCGAGAACTATCCGGACCTGAAATCCAATCAGAACTTCCTGGCGCTGCAATCGCAGCTGGAAGGCACCGAAAACCGCATCGAGATCGCGCGGCGCGACTATAATTCCGCGGTGCAGGACTATAACACCGAGCTGGTGACGATCCCCGGCTCGATCTGGGCAGCGACCATGTACAAGAGCTACAAGCAGGCCACGCCCTTCTCGGCCAGCGCGGCGGCGCAATCCGCGCCGGTGGTGCATTTCGATACCAATTCGGCCCCGGCGCCCGCGCCGCAGGCGGCACAGCCGGGAACGCAACCGGCCAAATGATACGGCCACAGAGATGAAAATCTTCGCGGCGCTTGTCGCGTTCCTTGTCCTCCTTACCCCCGCCTGGGCGGCGCCGACATTCCCGGCGCTTTCCGGGCGGGTGGTGGACGATGCCCATATCCTGTCGGATGCGACCAAGACCGATCTGGATCAGAAGCTGGCGGGCCTGGAGCAGAAGACCAGCCGCCAGCTTGTGATCGTCACTCTGGCCTCCCTGCAGGGCTATGAGATTTCCGATTACGGCTATCAGCTGGGCCGCGCCTGGGGCATCGGCCAGGCCAAGCTGAACAACGGCATTCTTCTGATCGTCGCGCCCACGGAGCACAAGGTGCGCATCGAGGTCGGCTATGGGCTGGAGCCCATCATGACCGATGCCTTTTCCTCGGTGATCATCCAGACTCAGATACTGCCCAAATTCCGCAGCGGCGATTTCAACGGCGGGGTCGAGGCGGGCACCGATGCCCTGATCCAGCAGCTTTCGCTGGATACGTCGGAAGCGGAGAAGCGCGCCGCGGCGGCGGTGCAGCCGCATCAGGGGCAGGACCAGGGCAGTCCGCTGATCGCCCTGATCGTGATCATCTTCATCTTCATTGCCCTGTCACGTGTCTTCGGCGGCTGGTGGCTGCTGCCTTTCCTGCTGGGCGGCGGTGGCCGCGGCGGCGGTTTTGGCGGTGGCGGCTGGTCCGGCGGCGGAGGCGGCGGCTGGTCGGGCGGTGGCGGAGGAAGTTTTGGCGGCGGCGGTTCGTCGGGGAGCTGGTGATGCAAACCCGAAAGGATAGTGCCCCGTGTTGACTCAGTCGGACAAGGACCGGATCAGCGCCGCGATCACGGAAGCCGAAAGCAAAAGCAGTGGTGAAGTCTTTTGCGTGCTGGCCCATGATGTCTCGCAATATCGCGAAGTGCCGCTGTTATGGGCGACCATTGCCGCCCTGATCGGCCCGCCGCTGTTGGTGCTGGCGGGGCTGCAGCGGCTGGCGCTGGCCTCCATCTTCTCAAGCTGGACCGATGACTCGGCGCGCGCCATGCAGGGCCTGATCCTCAAGGCCCTGACGACGTATTGCCTGGTGCAGGCGGGTCTCTTCCTGTGCGTGGCCATCATCACCGCGGTGCCGGCGGTGCGGCGCAAGGTGACACCCGGCTTCCTGCGCCATCATCGCGTGTTGCGCGCGGCGCGGCAGCATTTCGCCGCTGCCGGCCTGCATTTGTCGCATGACGAACCGCATATTCTGATCTTCGCGTCGCTCGCGGACCGGAGGGTCGAGCTGGTGGCGCATGAGAAGATCCACCGCGCCGTGGGCGACGGGCCGTGGAACGCGGCCGTGGCCGCGGTGGTGGAAGGGATCAAGAGCCATCGGCCGGGCGATGGCTTCGTCAAGGGCATCGAGATTTGCGGCGCGGCCCTGGCCGAACATTTCCCGTCCGACGGTCCGCCGCGAAACCAGATTCCCAACGGCATTCTGGAAACCTGATGGAACGGACCTGGCAGGGCGGCTGTCATTGCGGCGCAGTGCGTTTTGAAGTGACGGCTGACATCGTCCAGGTCACCGACTGCAATTGTTCGGTCTGCACAAAGAAGGGGTTCCTGCATCTGATCGTGGCGCCGGAGAAATTCCGGCTGCTCACGGGCGCCGACGCGCTGGTCACCTATCGCTTCAACACCGGCACCGCCCGCCATACGTTTTGCGGTACCTGCGGCATCCATGCCTTTTATACGCCGCGCTCGCACCCCGATAAGGTGGACGTCAATGTGCGCTGCCTTGAAGGGATAGACCTTGCGGCGCTAACCATCGTGTCGTTCGACGGCCAAAACTGGGAAGCGGCGCGCTCAACTCTCGATTGATCTGCCTGCGCGCTGTCCGTACACGGATCAAGCCTTAACCACCGGAAGTTGCGGGGAATTCCGCGCCATTCGCGAAAGAGAATGGCCCGCAGCGGTAACCTTACTGCCGTACAGAAACGTTCCGTACATGGAGTGTCGTGGAACCGGGTGATATAAAAATGTTCCATAAGAACAATTCCGGACGGGGCATCATGAACAAGTATCCTGCAGCCTTGCTGTTCCTGGCCAGCGCCGCGATGTTTGGCGCGGCCGCGCCCGCCGCCGAAGGGCCATCCATCAAGAAACTCGACCCCGCGCTGGACAGCGTCATCGCGCCCGGCGCCAAGGTCCAGAAGGCGGCCAGCGGCTTCATCTTCGTCGAAGGGCCGATGTGGAAAGAGGGCAAGCTCTGGTTCTCCGACGTGCGCGGCGACAAGGTTCGCACCTTCGATCCCAAGACCAAAAAGGTCACGGTGATCCTGAGCGATTCAGGCGGGGTGAAGAACGCCCCACCGGACAAGAATTTCGGCTCCAATGCCATGATCACCGACAAGGACGGCTCGATCCTTCTGACCCGCATGGCGATCGGAACCATCGAGCGGATGGACGACCAGGGCAATCTGAAGCCGTTCCTCTCCAACTATCAGGGCAAGCGCCTCAACAGCCCCAACGACCTGCTCTTCGCCAAGGACGGGGCGCTGTGGTTCACCGATCCGTCCTTCGGTCTGCCCGCCATGGACAAGGACAAGAAGAAGGAACTGAAGTTCAACGCCGTGTTCCGCTACAAAGACGGCAAGCTCACGCCCGTCATCACCGACATGACCCAGCCCAACGGCATCGCCTTCTCGCCGGACGGCAAGACCCTCTATGTGTCGAACTCGCTGCCGGCCATGTATGTGCGCGCCTATGACGTGGGCGCCGACGGCAAGCTTTCCAATCCACGCAACCTGATCACCTATCCGGGTTCGGCGCCCGATGTGCCTGACGGCATGAAGGTGGATACGGCCGGCAATATCTGGACCACGGGGCCGGGCGGGGTGCGCATCATCGCGCCGGACGGCAAGGTCCTGGGCCAGATCATTATCCCGGAGATCGTCGCCAATATCGGCTTCGCCGGTGACGGCAAGACGGTCTATCTGACCGGCTCGACCAGTATTTACCGGCTGCGCACCAGGATCGCGGGCGAGATCCCCATGTATTACCGCAAATAGGCGCCTCGAGGTCACGCCCCGGTGGCGCAAGTCAGGATATCGTCCGCCAAAGCCTTGCCGCGATCTTTGTCGCGGCGCTGGCACTGGCTCTCCCGGATGCCGATGCCGCGGCTGAGGCGGCCATTGGCTCGCTTCCGAAGATTCCGCGGCAAGCGACGCCTTCAAGCCTGGCGGAACCCACCCCGGCGCCACGGGCGCCGCGTCACCAAAAGCTGACAGCGGCCGCGCCGAAGGCGCGCCCTTACATAGAGTTAAAGGTTTCAAGCCCGGCCAAGCGCGTGTCTTCCGCGTTAGACGGACAGAAGGGCTTGCAGGAGAATTTCATGAAAACAAGAAATGTTGTTCTGGCATCTGTCTTTGCGGCAGCGTCCGGCTTGTGCCTGGCGGCGGTGCCAGCGTCTGCTTACACCGCTTGCAATCACGATGGCGACTGCTGGCACACCGATACCAGGGTCCATCTTCCCGGCGTCACGCTGAACTTTCATGACGACAAATGGTGGGACGCCAACAAAAGCAATGCGCGCTATCATTGGCATGATGCGGACGCCGCCCATGACTGGCATCACGGCTATTGGTCGCACGGCGAGTGGCACGCGACCTGACGGATATTCTTGCTGATTTCATTGGCAGCGATCCATTCGGCCAATGCGAGCGGGGTCCTTGGGTTGTTCCCAAGGATCCCGCTTTTTGGCTAAAAAACCATCCCGGTTGAAGGCGGGCTTATCTGATCGGCATGCGCAGAGCGTAGAAGTTCGTCAGAGTGTCGGCGCTCATGGGATCAAGATTACTCAGGCAGACGATGATGGTGCGCTGATCGGGAAAAATACGCAGATCGGCGTTCATGCCGGGCGCTCCTCCTTCATGGCCATAGGAAGGGGCGGGATCGTCGGGATAAACCATGAAGCCGAGCCCGTACCAGCGATTGTGGTTTTGCGGGGCGGTTGCTTGGGCCAGCAACGATGGTGGCAACAAGGTGCCCGCTTCCAGCGCCTGGGCGAACCTCAACAAATCGGCCAGCGTGGAATAACCGCCGCCTGCGCCAGTGCCCCTATATGGCAGGGTATCGGAGTTGGAAATCCATTTGCCGCTTCGCCACATATAGCCGGGCGCTAGTTCTTGAACATGCGCATCTTCGGGTTGTGAACCGGTGTCCTTCATTGCGGAGGGAAGGAACACGTGGTCCCGTAAATAGTCGTAATAGGATTGCCCCGTTATCCTTTCGATTATCGCCGCCAGGAGAATAAAGCCATAATTGTCGTAGCCGTCGCTCGCTCCGGGTGCGTGGCCGGGAGCTCGATTTCCGTAAAGGGCAATGTAGTCGGCATGAGTCTTTAGCTCCGTGCGGTGCGCATCGAAATCGGGGCCAAAGATATCCCCCGCGCCGGCCGTATGATCGAGGAGCTGGCGTATGGTTGCTTGGGCCATTTCTTTGTTGGGATAGTCGGAAAGGTATTTCCCCATCGTGTCGTCCAAAGAGATCTTTCCTTGCGACACGAGTTGAAGAATGGCGACCGCGGTGAACATCTTGTTCATGGAGCCGATGCGAAATTTGGTTTCCAGCTTGATCGGCTCGCCGGTTTCGCGATTTGCCAGGCCCCATGTTTTTTCAAATATAGTTTTGCTGTTCCTTGAGATCAGGAGCCCGCCAGAGAAGCGATCGCTCGTGTGAAGGCCCTCGGCCCGAGCGGACAGGGCAAGCAGGGCACCCTGCTGCGAAAGGCGTTTGGGCAGAAATTCACTTGGCGGGGAAACTCCCTGCCCACTAACGTCCAAGTGGTCTGCAGGATCGACCTGGAAGGTTTGCCGGCCGAACAGGTCGGTATCCCGTGCGCTAAGCAGCAGCGTGAGCTTTCCAGGGTCGCTGCTCTCGACACGAAGAACGTCCCAACCGCCCCTCTGACGAAACGCCTGTAGCAAGTTATCGGTTGGGTTTTTGAGGTGATATTTCATGCGCATTGCCTCGACCTTGTCGCGGTCGCCTGAATTGAACGCGGCCAGCCAGTCCGTGGCGGCTTTCCCGGCGGCGGTATCCGGCAATGCGTTCACTGTGTGTGGGCCGTTGTCGCTCTCGGTAGGCGGGGGAGGCACTGGTCGCGTGGGCGATGGGATTTGCGCCGTGGCGGGCCATACCAGCAGCAGAACGAAGACCCAATAGACCGCCTGAAATCTCATGAGAGCTCCCAACTAAATTCCCATCTCAGTAGTGTATGTGGAAAGAATGGATCTCCCCGCCAGGCCCGAATGACGCAAAGTCCAGATCCACATAGCCGTATCCGAATTTCAACGTGTAGGCGTGACTGCCGTTGCTTGATACCGACTCGAACGTCACGGGTGTCTTCCAAAAATGGATTTCCGCTGACAGCCACAAGGCAAATGCCGCATTGGCGATCAATCCGAGCGCGAATATCGCCAGCATGCAGACTGAGCGTGATGTCATCGCGCCGCCTCCTATTAGTCCTACATTGTAGAATAAAAGGCGGATGGCCGGTCAAGACTTGACGGGAAGGGGCATTAATTCTACCCTGTAGGACTAATGGAGCCGCTGGGCCAATTCGAGCAGGTGGTGCTGACCGCCATTCTGGCGCTGGGCGAGGACGCCTACGGCGTCACCATCCATGCCAAGGTCGAAGACCTGTCCAGCCCGCGCAAGATCGCGCGCGGCGCGGTCTATGCCACCCTGGACCGGATGGAGGACAAGGGGCTGATCGCATCCTGGATGTCGGAGCCGACGCCGGAGCGGGGAGGGCGTTCGCGCCGGCATTACCGGCTGGAGAAGCCGGGCGAGAAAGCGCTGCGCGAGACCGCCAAGCAGGCCCAGCGCCTGATTGACACCATTTCGCGGCGCCTGGGGGGGCTGGCATGGAAACCGCCGCGCTAGGGTTTGCGCTGGAGCAGGCGGCGGAGCGGCTGATCCCGCCCGCCGCGCGCGAGGCCGTGCTGGGAGATTTGCGCGAAAGCTATGCGCGCCGCGGCGACTATGTGCGGGAAGTTCTCAAGGCCGCGCCCTATGTGATCGCCAGCCAGATGATGCGCCATCTTAACCTGCCGGTTCTGATGCTGCAGGGGGCGATGATCTTCTGGTTCTTCAATGGCCGGATGGTGGCGTTGGCGCTACCCCTGCTGATGCTGCGGGAAGCCTATCAGCCGCTGACGCGGCCTGACCCGCGCGTGGCGATGCGCGGCGCGCTGGTCTTGTCCTTTGCCAGCCTGCTGGTGGGATTGGTGGCGCCTATGCTCCACGGTCATGTGCTTCTGACGCTGCTGCCGGCCGGGCCTTTATCGCTGGTGCTCTGCGGATTGCGAACCGGCGTGATCCTGGGCATCGATCGCTACGACACGATCCTGCCCGACGCCATGCCGCTGGCGGCGCTGCGCGCCCGTCACGGCGATTTCCTGCGCCGCCAGCGCCGCCGCCGCTGGCTGGACATCGCGATGCTTGGTATCGCCGCGCTGGGCTGGCCGTTGCTGATCGAGCGTTCCCTGAGCGTGCCGCTCAGCGCGGTCTTCCTGGCGGCGGCGCTTTATCAGTTCAACGCTCTTTTTCGCGACGTGCGGGAGGCGCCGACCAATTTCGCGCGCCTGGCGCAACATTATGCGGACGAGATGCAGGACGACGCGCAGTTTCGCCGTTTCATCTGCTGGCTGTGGGTGGTGCCGGGGCTGTGCCTGATCCAGACGGGCATGCTTTCGGGAATCGCCCCGCAGGCGCAGATCGTCCTTCAGGCGGTGCTGACGGTTCTGCTCTGTTTCGGCGCCGGCGCCATCAATCGCGAGCAATGCGGCCGGGTGCGGGAGGAGATCTCCCTGCTCGGCGTCTTGCGCGAAACCCCGTCCATCCTGGCGTAACAGGCCCGTCTCATGGACCGCGAATGGATGCGCCAATTATACCTACAATGTAGGTCATATATCACGTTCGACCGGGCGTTGGCGCGCGCCCTGGCCATCCTGGTCTTCTGTGTTGGGATGCTGATCTATAACTGGCACTTCGTCCTGGAGCCCATGCATCGCACCATGGCGCTGCCGGTTCTGGTCACCATCGTCAGCTTTGCCGCCTTCTACGAACTCTCCCTGCGCGATGTGTCCAGCGGCGCCGTGCTGGCGGCGATCCTGGCGCTGTGGGGAGGGGCGGCCGCGCTGTGGCTGAGCTTGATCCTGTTTTACCGGCCGTTGCCCAACGACCATGCGCCGCTGCGTCCGGCCGGTGATCGCTCGGCGGGCGTCTGCGCCGCGCCGGAGGGCGGCATGCGCGTCCTGTTGGGCCGGGATGAATTGCTGATGAGCGGGAAGGGACCGATGACGCCGTTCCGCATTGGAACCTGTCCCGGGCCCAGCCTGCGGCGCGGTGCAGCCGGCCTGGCGGTGACCGGTTTCGGTTATGACGATGACGGCACGGTGATCTGGCGGTTGCGCGACAATGAACTCGTGCTGCTGGAGGGCGAATATCTGCATGCCCATCGCCCCGACCGTAGCAGTCTGGGCCTCTATGACAGATTGGAGCGGGAGGTTTTTTACATCCGCACCCTGACGCCGGACACGGTGCGAATACGGGGCCGTTTCCTTTGCAACGGCGCCCCGCTTGTCGCCGTCAGCGACAGCGCGATCGACATCGGTGAACGCCGGCTCAGCCAACCGCGCTGCCTGAGAGACGGCGCGGCCGGTCTGAATTATGTGCCGCGTGTCGTGGAGCGCTAGCGCTCAGCGGTGACCGTGGCCGCCGCCACCACCGGAAGACGCGCCACCGCCACCGCCACTGGGCGCCGAAGGCGCAGCGCCACCGCCGCCATGGAAACCGGCGCCGCCGCCGCTGAAGGCATTGTGGCCTGCGCCGCCATTCCAATGCGGCGCGCCATTGTTGGCGGTCCCTCCGCCCCCGTTTGCGCCGTTCCAATGACCGCCGCCGCCACTGCCGTTGGACCAGCGGCCATCGCCGCGGTGGAATCCGTCGTGGAAGCCGCGACCGCCATAGCCGCCGCCCGGAATGAAGGCGTAGCCATAGAGCCCTGGATAGTAGCCGGGCCCGTAATAGCCGTCGTAAAAGCCGTCATAGTAGGGCACGCCGTAGTAGGCGCCGCTGTAATAAGCTCCGGCGCCACCGTTGTAACCCGCGCCATCGTTGTAATAGGCGTCGTCGGCCGCGCAGCCGCCCAGGGCGAGCGCCGCCAAGGTACCAATGATCAAAGCCGTACGGTTCATGTCGGCCTCCTTGCTGTTGGATGACAGAATGGCAAGGCGGCGATGAACCTAGCCTGAACGGATTTCGGCGCAAAGCCGAATAGCGGCACATGATTTTGGGTTCCCAGCCTCTATGTGCGCCGCGACAATTTTCCGGCTGCATGCCTGCCGGATTGCTGTAGTCAGGCCTCCATGGCGTTCGCCGACCGGTATCTCATCGTTATCAAGCATCATTCGCTGCGCTGGCGCCGGCGGCTGATTTTTGTCGGCGGCGGCCTGATTGTCGGACTGCTGGCGGTGGGGTTGGCCGCGGCGTCGGATAGAGTGCAGGCGCTCTTTCAGACCGGGCTGGCGCGCTGGCCTTATATGCCGCTGGTGGTGACACCGCTGGGTTTTGCCTTTGTCGTGGCGCTGGCGGTGCGGGTTTTTCCCAACACCCAGGGCTCAGGCATTCCCCAGGCCATCGCGGCACGCAAGCTCGAGGACCAGGAGGCCCGCGGCAAGCTGGTGGGCCTGCGGGTTGCCGTGGGAAAGATCCTGCTGACCTTGCTGGGGCTGCTGGTTGGCGCCTCGACCGGCCGCGAGGGGCCCACTGTCCAGGTCGGCGCTTCTGTGATGTTCCTGATCGGAAAGATCACGCCGCGCCGCCAGCCGGGTTTGATCCTGGCCGGCGCGGCGGCGGGCGTGGCGGCGGCCTTCAACGCGCCCCTGGCCGGTATCGTCTTCGCCATCGAAGAGATGAGCAGAAGCTTCGAAGCGCGGGCGAGCGGGTTGATCATCGCCGGCGTGATCCTGGCGGGCCTGGTGGCCCAGGCGCTGCTGGGCGACTACACCTATTTCGGTTACACCACCGCCGCGCTTCCCATCGGCACGGCCTGGATGGCGGTGCCGATCTGCGGGGTGGTCGGCGGATATTCCGGCGCTCTGTTCAGCCGCATTCTGGTGGCCGTGCCCGATGTCCTGCCGGGACGGATGCTGATCCGGCGCCATCCCGTGATCTTCGCGGCGCTGTGCGGATTGGGCGTGGCCTTGTGCGGCCTTGCCGGCGGCGGACAGATCTTCGGCACCGGCTATCAGCAGGCGCATGCCGTGCTGCATCACACCGGCAAGGTGCCGCTGGCCTATGCGCCGCTGAAGCTGCTGGCGACGGCCTTGTCGTCAGTGGCGGGTGTGCCGGGCGGCATCTTCTCGCCATCCCTGTCAGTAGGGGCGGGGATCGGGGCCGATGTCGCCCGCTTCTTCCACCATGCCGCGCCGGGGCCCATCGTGCTCTTAGGGATGGTTGCCTATTTCACCGGCGTGGTGCGCGCGCCGATCACCGCTTTCGTGATCGTGTCGGAGATGACGGGCGATCACGGCATGCTGGTGGCGCTGATGGCGGCCGCCCTGATCGCGGAGTTCTGCGCCCGCACCGTCAATCCGGAAGGCGTCTATCACATGCTGTCGCGTCGCTTTCTGGCCGCGGAGGACAAGCCGCCTCCCTGAATTCCCGCCCTTTGCCGTGGCTGGCGGGCGCATCTACGAAAATCTTCGTTGACTCTACGAATATCTTTGTAATGGGGTTGGATAACCCCTTGACCGGTGGCAACGGGCTTTGAACGGCGGCGCTACTTGCGGCGCTTGGCTGACCGGCGCGAGCGTCCCGTCGCGGCGGCCTTGGCGAGGGAATTGCCCAGCAGCGCCGCCACCCGTTTCTCCAGCGACTTTGCTTCTTCGCGCAGGCAGGCGATGAACTCCGCCACCAGGCGCGATTCCGGCCTCAGGATCGGGGTATAGACGCTGGTTTGCACCATGCGCAGCGGTTTGAGCGGCACCAGGGCGAACAGCTTGGGATCGATGGCCAGCGGCACCAGGGGATCGGTGATCATGATGGCCCCGATCCGCAGCAGCAGCTGGCAGCCATGCTCGAAATTGTTGGCCGTGTATTGCGGATGGTAATCGACGCCTTCCGAATGAAACAGATATTCCAGATTGTCCTTGGTGGGTCCCATCGAGGTGCCGACCAGCTTGTGGGCTGCGACATCGGCGGCGCGCACAAAGCTCCGCCTGGCAAGAACATGATCGGGGCGCATGACCGCGACAGTCGGCATGTCGAACAGCGGGGAGCCCGTCACGGTGTTGATCGTCGCCGGCAACAAGGCGCCGACGGCAACGTCGAAATGCTCCGAGGCCAGGCGGGTGAACTCATGCACCTGGGTCAGATGGAAGTCCACCTCCACATCCGGATGTTTTTTCGCAAAGCGGCCGATGGCGGGGATCAGCAGGCTGGTGGCAAGCCGCGCCCCAGATCCCACCTTCAGCCGTGACCGTGCCCCGCCGGCCAGGCGCCGGGCGGCATGGGGCAGTTCGTCCACGGCCAGCAGCACGCGATGGCATTCATTGAAATATTGCGCCCCTTCGACGGTCGGGCGCAGGGCGTGGCCATCCCGGGAAAAGAGTTTCAGGCCCGTGCTGCGCTCCAGACCCGACAGCAACCGGCTGGCGGCGGAGGGACTCATGTTCAAGGCTTGCGCGCCCGCCGCCAGGCTGCCGCGCTGGGTGACATGCAGAAACAGCCGGATCGCCTGAATATTCATCGGGATGCCATCATTGCAATTTATGCAACATCCAATCGCATCTTTGCATTTTTCACAAGATGCGGTTCGTGCCTATGCTGGCGGGAATAAAGGGACAGATAAGAGGACGAGGGGGATATGACCGTCACGAACCTTCTGCGCAAACCGGCCGCGGCCGCCGAAAGCAGCCTGCTTAGCGATTTCCTGCGCCGCCACGCGCGGCAGAAGCCGGATCAGGCGGCCTTTCTCTGCGGTGACCGGGCGATCAGCTGGGGCACGCTGGATGAGACCTCCACCGGCCTGGCGCACTGGTTTCTGAACCAGGGTCTCAAGCCGGGCGACCGGGTCGCGGTTTGCTCGCTCAATTCCATCGAACTGGTGCAGGTCTATCTGGGCCTGTTCAAGGCCGGGCTGATCGCGGTGCCGATCAACACCCGGCTGAAGCCGGAGGAGGTCCGCTACATCCTGGGTCATGCCGGTGTCCGGATGGCCTTTTGCGAGCCTTGCTTCACGCCGCTGCTCGAACAGGCCCTCGAACAATCGGATGCGGCATTTCCCATCTTCAGCAGGCTGCCCGAAGCGCCGGCCGAGACGGGCGAGCTGTCTGAAGTCGGTCCCGACAGCCTGGCCATGATCGTCTACACTTCCGGAACCACGGCCCAGCCCAAGGGCGTCGCCCACACCCACGGCTCTCTTTCAGAGACGGGACTGAACGGCACCCGGCTCACCCCCGACATGTCCGACCATATTCGGCTTCTCTTTCTGCCGATGATGCATATTTCGGGTGTCTGGCTTCTCTCGGCCGTCTTGCGTGAGGGAACGGTCATGGTCCTGCTGCCGAGATTCGAGCCCGGCGCCGCCCTGAACGCGATCGCCGAGTTCGGCGTCACCACCACGGGCGGCCTGCCGACCATGCTGCTGATGATGGTGGAGGAACAAATCGCCCGTCCCCGCCAAGTTTCGACCCTCCGTTCGGTGATCGGCGGCGGCGATGTCGTGTCCCCAACCCTGCAGCACCGCTTCCAAGAAGTCTTCGGCCTGAGCCTGTACGAAATCTACGCCATGACGGAGCTGTGCCCGATGACCACCAACCGGCCGGATATGTTCCGCGAAGGCTCGGTCGGCGTGCCGCTGGAAGGCGTCGAACTGCGTGTGGTGGACCTGGATGGCCGGGATGTCGCCGATGGCGAGACCGGCGAAATCATCGCGCGCGGCCCGGCGCGCTGCGCCGGCTACTGGAAGGACTCGGAGGCGACCCGCGCCGCCATGGGCGGCGGCTGGCTGCATACCGGCGACCTGGGCGCGCGTGATGAAGACGGCTTTGTCTGGTTCAAGGGGCGCAAGAAGGAAGTCATCATCCGCGCCGGGTCCAACATTTCGCCGCAGGAGGTGGAGGAGGCGCTCTACAAGCATCCCGCGGTGCTTGAGGTGGGCGTGATCGGTGTGCCCGATCCCGTCACCATCGAACGGGTTGCGGCCTTCGTGGTTCTGCGCGAAGGCCATACTGCAGCTGCGGAGGATCTGTGCGCCTTCGCCAGACTGCACATCGCCGATTACAAGGCGCCCGAGGAGATTCATTTCCGCGACACCTTGCCCAAGAATCCAGTCGGCAAAGTCCAGCGCCGGGCGCTGAAGGAGATGCTGGCGGTCCAATAGGTGCCATCAGGTTGGGGGGCGGAAATGCGAATCCATAAGCTCATGTTGGGAACGGCCCTGTTGGCCCTGATGGCTGGGCCGGCGCTGGCGTTGGATGTGGCGGCGGTGAAGCCGGGCCTGCAAGCCGAGGTCGCGGCCGATTACCCCCATCTGCTGGCGCTGTACAAGGACATACACGCCCATCCCGAACTGAGTTTGCAGGAAACGCACACGGCAGCGAAGCTGGCCGGCGAAATGCGCGCGCTGGGTCTCACGGTCACCGAAGGTGTCGGCAAGACTGGGCTAGTTGCGATCTATCGCAACGGCGCGGGTCCAACCATCATGATCCGCACCGAGCTGGATGCGCTGCCGATGGAAGAAAAGACCGGCCTTGCCTATGCCAGCCACGACAAGGCGATGTGGAATGGCCGGGAAACCTTCGTGGACCATTCCTGCGGTCATGACGTGCATATGGCGATCTGGGTTGGCACCGCCAAGGCGCTGCTGGCGATGAAGGACAAGTGGCGCGGCACTTTGATGTTCGTCGCTCAGCCGGCAGAGGAGACAGTGCAAGGGGCCCGGGCGATGCTGGATGACGGGCTCTTCACCCGGTTCGGCAGGCCGAACTATGCCGTGGCGATCCATGACTCGCCGGAGGCGGCAGGCACCGTGATGTGGCGCTTCGGGGCCACAACGACGACCAGGGATACGCTGGACGTCACCTTCCTGGGTCGCGGCGGCCATGGCGCCATGCCGCATCTGACCATCGACCCGGTGGTCATGGCTGCACGCTTCGTCGAGGATATTCAGACCGTCATAAGCCGCGAAAAAGACCCTGTCGCCTTCGGCGTGGTCACCATCGGCGCGATGGAGGCGGGAAGCGCCGCCAATATCATTCCCGATCATGCCGTTCTGCATGGCACGGTGCGAACTCTGGACGATGCCGTGCGCGCCAAAATGCTGGATGGAATTCGCCGCACCGCCAATGGCGTGGCCGTGATTTCCGGCGCGCCATCGCCCAAGATCGAAATGTCGCTGGATGCTCATGCCATTCTGAACGATCAGAATGTCACCAGCCGGACCTCCACCGTCCTCAAGCAATTTTTTGGTGCGCAAGCCGTGGAGCAACCGGCGGTAAACCCCGCCAGTGAGGATTTTTCGGAATTTCTGCGGGCTGGCGTGCCGGGCACGTTCCTCACGGTAGGCGCCACGGATCCCAAGCTGATTGCCGCCGCGGCAACGGGCGGTGCGCTGGTGCCGGGTAATCATTCCCCGCTGTTCGCGCCCGTACCGGAGCCGACGATAAAAGCCGGCGTGGAAGCGATGACCCTGACGGTCATGAACCTGCTGCCGAAGAGCTGACCTCGTCAGTACGCGTTTTTCGTATTCAGCAGGGCGAACGGGGTCGATGCCAGAATCTTGATGTCCAGGGCGAGCGACCAGTTCTCAATATACTCCAGGTCGCAATCGACGCGGCGTTGGATCTTTTCCCAAGTATCGGTCTCGCCGCGCCAGCCGTTGATCTGGGCCCAGCCTGTGATGCCCGGCTTGACCTTGTGACGGGCGAAGTAACCGTCGACCACCTCATCATAAAGCGTGTTGGCGGCCTTGGCCTCGATCGCGTGCGGGCGGGGACCAACCAGCGAGAGCGAGCCGGCAAGGACGTTGAACAACTGTGGCAGTTCGTCGAGCGAGGCCTTGCGGATGATGCGGCCGACCGGCGTCACGCGCGGGTCGTCCTTGGTCACCAGCTTGGAGGCGCGTGCGTCGCTTTGGTCGACATACATCGAGCGAAATTTGTAGATCTCTATCAGCTCGTTGTTGAATCCGTAGCGCTTCTGGCGAAACAGAATGGGCCCGCGCGAAGTGAACCGCACCGCGGCGGCCACGATCAAAAACACCGGCGACAGGCAGATGATCGCCGCCAGGGCCACCGCCCGGTCGAACAGCGACTTGAAAATCAAGTCCCAATCGGCCAGCGGGCGGTCAAAAAGATCGAGCACCGGAACCTTGCCCAAATAGGAATAAGCGCGCGGACGCAGGCGCAGCTTGGTGGTGTGGGCCGACAGGCGTATATCGATCGGCAGCACCCACAATTTTGCCAGCATCTGCAGGATGCGCGCCTCGGCCGTGATCGGCATCGTGAACACGATAAGATCGATGCGCTCGCGGCGGGCATAATCGACCAGACCGCTGACGTTCCCGAGCTTGGGGTAGCCCGCCACCGATTCCGCCGATCGGTCGTCGTTGCGGTCGTCAAACACGCCGATGATCTTGATATCGCCTTCGTTGGAGGCTTCGACCGCCTCGATGAGTGCCTCGCTCGCCGCACCGCCGCCGACAATGGCGGTCCTGCGGGTGAAGGCGCCTTGCGCGAGCCTGATGCGGACAAAGGCAAGAAAGATCAAGCGGCAGGGGAGAAGCCAGCCGATGCCGAAGAGATACAGCGTTACGAGCCTGGCGGAAATGTCGGCGCTGTCCAACCTGGCGAACTTCGCCGCATTGTAGATCAAAACGATGCTGAGCGACCAAGTGACGAGGAGCTTGGTTGCGGTCTTCCAAATGCTTTTCAAGGTCGCCATCTGATAAGCGCGGCTCAGCTGCAGCATGCCGACGGCAAGGAGGGCGATCAGTACGGCGCCGATAAGGCCGCGCGCGTCTACACTATGTCCCTGAAGGTTTCGGGCGACCAGCGCCAGGGTGGCGATCAGCACAAACTCCACCGTGCGCACGCTGTCTGACAACACCGCTGCGGACAGCTGCGGCTTGGCGCGAGCCACGGGCTCGATGCGGGTGGGCGAGGCGGCTTCCGAGTTTGCCGATGCGATGCCGCCACCCGCCGGAACGGCGGATCGGAGCAACTCTCGAAAAGCGATGGCGCTCATTCCCGGCCGCTATTAATGGTTCCTCAACCAGTCGACAGTGCCATGGATAGATCACGAAAGGCTTAATGAGCAGGGTCGCCGGCCGGACCGCTGCCGTCCTCAAGCAATTTTTTGGTGCGCAAGCCTGCCGCGCAACAGGTCCTGGGCCGCGCCAAGCGCGCGCGCGATGGCGGCGCGCCGATAATCCCACATGGGTTCGGGCGATGGCGGTACGATCACCATGGTGGCGTTGGCTTCGAACAGCAGGATGGATTTGTCCTTGTCCAGCGCGAAATCGATACCCATATAGTCGAGGCCCAGCGTTTCGCCGATCTTGGTCAACGCCGCCATGGCATTCGCGCCGAGGATGGCCGGCATGTCTTTCAGAAAGCGTTGCTCCTCCGCGCGCCAATCGGCGTTGTCCGCCAATCCTGCCGTGAAATAATGCACCTTCCAGTCGGCCGAGATCGCCAGATGCAGCGGATAGATCACGCCATCGATGACCATGACGCGATATTTGCGCGCCATCCCGTCGAACCCGCGCGCATCGAGATATTCGATTAGCAGCAAGGGGTCGCCGGGCAGCGCCAAGGACGCGTCCGCCAGGTCTTCCGCGCGTTCGACGCGCACAAAATGCTGGCCAGTATGAAATCCCAGAGCGCGCAGCAGCAGCGGAAATTCCACTGCCGCCGCCCCCGCAAGCTTTTCGCGGGACACGATTTGCGTATCTGGCGTCCGGACACCAGTGATTGCGCCAAGGCGCTTGGCGTTATTTGCGCGCCCTGTCTGGCTGACCCGCGCCGGTAGATTGATCACCGGCGCGTCGGTCTGGGCCACCACCCGCTCCGCCATGGCCAGCGCTTCGGGACAGAGATCGGCGTCACCGATCGCGTTGAACACCAGCGCATGCGGCGGCAGCGGCAGGTCGGGCTTGTAATATTCGGCGTAAAGAGTCGTGACCGTGAAGACCCCGTCCTGCAGGATATCGCGCGTGGGAATGTTGCCCCCTTTGGCGGAATACAACACAAGTATCGAGGCGGCGGCGCCTCCGCCATTGAGGGTCTCGGTGGCAATGGCCTGTCCAGGAAAGCTCTGGCGCCAACGCTGGTCTGCGGCCCCGGCGTCGCCCCGGTCGGACAATATCCGCCCCAGGCCACGATGGGCCTCGCCCGAATTGGGATCGAGCGCAACCGCGGCCTCAAAATGGTGCTCGGCCTCCACAAGCGCTCCATTCTCATAAAGGATATTGCCGAGATTGACACGCCCGACCGCGTCTTGCGGCCACATCTCAACGATCTGCCGGTAGATGGTGAGGGCGGCGGTGCGGCGATTGTCTCTATAGGCGAGATGGCCCAGCTCATGCAGCGCCGCGGGGTGGGCTGGATCGTGGTGCAAGAGTTCGAGATAGGCCGCGTAGGCGTCCTCCCTTAAGCCCTCCTGAAGCAAGCGCCGCGCGCGGGCAAGCATCGCCGCGGAACTTTCAGCGCTTGGGGCTTTGGGCTCGTCTACTGGATATGGCAAGCGCACAATCCCTCAGCAAATCATCGCATCATTATCTGGAAAGCAAACCCGGCGGCCACCTGACAAAAGAGTTATTTTGCCGCGCCGGATAACAAGCACTTCGCAGTGCGAACTGGCCGATCGGGAGAGCAAGCGTCCATGAGGCGCGTCCATACGCTGTCGCGCTATCGACGGTCGCGTCCCCGTCCTTCGGGCCCCGCAAGTGAAGATGGAGAAAGCTACCGCGGCGCCCTACTGGGGAGTCAGTTTCAGCAGCTTGGAAGCCTGGGGCGTGTCGTCGGTGATCGAACCGCCGCCACTGTCCGTCAGCACATAGACCGCGCCGTCGGGCCCGACCCGC
>Ga0265338_10004496_pt1 | contig 18805 bp, 20 predicted proteins | sample 42126metaG_FD_193579 | JGI IMG/M metagenome (GOLD analysis project Ga0265338, IMG submission 193579) | Rhizosphere microbial communities from Carex aquatilis grown in University of Washington, Seatle, WA, United States - 4-21-26 metaG | ecosystem: Host-associated > Plants > Roots > Rhizosphere... | reverse complement strand
CCAAGTCAGGCATCCGTGACTTTTTCGAAATCGTGTCGAAGATGAAGGACGTGATTTCGCTCGGCATCGGCGAGCCGGATTTCGACACGCAGTGGCACATCCGCGAGGCGGGCATTTACGCGCTGGAAAAGGGCAAGACGCATTACACATCAAACCTTGGTTTGATTGAACTGCGCCGCGCCATCAGCAAATACGTCGAGAGAAATTATTCCATCAGCTACCGGCCCGAGGACGAGGTCATCATCACCGTGGGCGTGAGCGAGGCACTCGACCTCGCGTGCCGCGCGCTCATCAATCCCGGCGACAAGGTGATGTATCATCAGCCGTGCTACGTCAGCTATTCGCCTAGCATCACGCTCACGCATGGCGTGGCCGTGCCGGTGCCGACGTTCGCGAAGGATAATTTTGCGCTGACCGTCGAGGCGCTACGCACTGCGTGGCAACCGGGCTGCAAATTGCTCATGCTGAACTTGCCGTGCAATCCCACCGGCGGCACTTGCGACCGCGCGCAGATTGAAGCCATCGCGAAGTTCGCGGTGGAAAAAGATCTTATCGTGTTGAGCGACGAAATTTATTCCGAACTCACGTTTGAAGGCGTCCACACCAGCATCGCCAGCATTTCGGGCATGAAGGAGCGGGTGATTTTCCTGCACGGATTTTCCAAGGCGTTTGCGATGACCGGCTGGCGCATCGGCTACGCCTGCGGCCCGGCGGCGCTCATCGAAGCGATGATGAAAGTGCATCAATACTCGATGCTCTGCGCGTCCATCATCAGCCAAGAAGCCGCCATCGAGGCCCTCGTGCGCGGCGAAGACGCGATGAAGAAAATGCGCGACCAGTATCATCGCCGCCGCGACTTCATCGTGCGCCGGTTCAATGAAATCGGACTGAAATGCCACCTGCCGCGGGGCTCGTTCTATGCATTCCCGGATGTTTCCGAGACCGGGTTGACCGAAAAGGATTTCGCCGTCAGCCTGTTGCAGGCGGAAAAAGTGGCGATGGTTCCCGGCACGGCATTCGGTGCGAATGGCGCAGGTTTCTGCCGGGCGTGTTTCGCCACGAGCTACGAACAGCTTATCGAAGCGGGCAACCGCATCGAGCGGCACGTCCAGTCATTGGCGAAAAAACCGTAATTTCAGCGGCGCGGATTTCTTTTGGCCTGCCAGCCCGACTTCGGGCAGAATCAGGCGATGAAAGAAGCCAGCCCCCAAACCGCCGCCGCGCGGCTTAAAAAAGTTTCGTCGCTGCGCCCGACGCTCGCCGTCGTGCTTGGCAGTGGATTTCATCATGTGCTGACGGAACTGCGCGTGGACAAAAATACCCCCTTCGCGAAAATCCCCGGCTTCCCCAAACCAACCGTCAGCGGCCACGCGGGTGAATTGTATTTCGGCCACCTCGGCAAAACGCCGGTGATAATCCTGAGTGGTCGCGCGCATTTTTATGAAGGTCATCCAATGGAGTGCGTCACCTTCGCTGTCCGAACGATGGCAGCCTTCGGCATTCGTGATTTGCTTTTGACAAACGCAGCGGGCGGTTTGAATAAAATTTTCCGAGCGGGCGATTTCATGGTTCTTACCGACCACATCAATTTGATGGGCGCGAATCCGCTGCGCGGCCCGGCGATTGCGGGTCTGCCGCGATTTGTGGATTTGACGGAGACTTACGACAAAAGATTGCGCGAGCTTCTGTTCCGCGCCGGAAAGACTTCCAAACTAAAGTTGCGAAGCGGTGTTTATCTGGCGGTAAGCGGGCCGAGCTATGAGACGCCGGCGGAGATTCGCGCGTTCGCAAAACTCGGCGCGGACGCGGTGGGCATGAGCACGGTGCCGGAGGCGATTGTGGCACGGCAGTGCGGTTTGAACGTGGCGGCGGTTTCGTGCATCACCAATCTGGCCGCAGGCATCAGCAAGGAAAATTTGTCTCACACGGAAGTTTTGGAAACTGCCGAGCAAGTGAAGGCTTTGGCAGCGAAACTGCTCAAAAACTTTGCGGAACTTTATGGCCATCAACAAAAGTAAATTGATCCAGGCAGCGGCGCAGGCGCGCAAAGGCTCGGTGTCCCCGTATTCCAAATTCAAGGTCGGCGCGGCGCTGCTCACGAAGTCGGGCGAAATCATCGGCGGCGCGAACGTAGAGAGCGCGAGCTATGGGCTGACGTGCTGCGCCGAGCGCGTGGCGCTGTTCAAGGCACTGACGGAAGGGAAGACCAATTTCGTCGCAGTCGCGGTCGTGGCGCGTTGCGATGGCGGGCCGATGCCATGCGGCGCATGCCGGCAGCTTCTGGCGGAATATGCGCCAGGCGCCAAGGTGCTTGTCGCGGACAGCGGCAGTTTGAAAAAAATCCACGAGTTCACCGTCCGGGAACTTTTGCCGTCGGCGTTCGTCATCGTCCCTTGAAATTTTCACAAAGGCTTGTAGCCTGCCACGCGCGGGAATCGAATGAGTTCTGACTTTTTATCTGGTTTTGAGAACGCGGCGTGGCCTGCATTTTTGTTGGACGCGCAAGGCGCGGTGCTGCACGCGAACACGGCGGCGAACAGCTTGTTTGGCAAGGCGCTTTCAGCTGATGCGCCGCGGTTGTCAAGCGTCTGGCCTGCGGAAAATGGCGTGGCCGTGGAAGAGTTTCTGAAGCGCACGGGACAATCGCCGGCCCCGGTGACGAATTTGAAGCTCCGGGCTGGAAACGGCGGGATGGCGGACTGCATCGCCTCGGTCTGCGCTTTCAGCCGGGACGGACACCAGTGGTATGTCCTGCAATTGCTGCCCAGGGCGGCTTTGACGCCACTGATGGGGAATCTGCCACCGCCGCCAACACCGCCACCGCCACTAGCACCGTCGTCCGCCCCGGCGGGCGAAACCAAGACCGTGCCGGTGCCGGATGCAGGCGGTTTGCAGCTCAAGCAGAAGCTCGATTGCGCGCTGCAACTGGCGCGGACGGTGTCGCTGGATTTCAACAACGCGCTGACGAGCATTCTGGGGCATGCGTCGTTTTTGTTGAGCAAGGCGGAACCGGGCCACCCATGGCGGCATTCGCTCATGGAGGTGGAGAAATCAGCGGAACACGCGGCGGAAATCTCCAATGAGCTCGCGGCCTTCAGCCTTCACGAAAAGGAGGCGCGACACGTTCCGCCGGGCAACGTGAACACGGTGGTGGGCCACTGCGTGGATTTTTTCCGCAACGCGTCCGGCGCGACCATCGTCTGGCAGTTGCAATTGGAAAAAGGGCTGTTCGGGGCGCGCTTCGACGAGGCGAAGCTGCAGCAGGCGTTGACGAAAGTTTTGGAAAACGCCGTCGAGGCCATCACCAGCGGCAGCGGCCAGATCACGGTGCAAACGCGCAATCTGATATTGACCGAGCCGACGCAGGACCGGAACGCGCAACTGGCGGCAGGCACTTATGTCTGCACGGAAATCGCCGACAACGGCGCGGGCATCGAGCCGGACGTGCTGCCACGGATATTCGAGCCGTTCTTCACGACCAAGGGAAAAACCCATCGCGGCCTCGGGCTGGCGCTGGCTTACGGCATTGTGAGCAATCACGGCGGCGGCGTGGCGGTATCGTCGGGCCAGCCGGGCGCGGGCACCTCGGTGCGGATTTATCTGCCGGCGGAAAAGCAGCTCGCCGGCGAAATCGCGGCTGCCGGTGACAATCTGAACGGATCGGAAACCGTGCTTGTGGTGGATGACGAACCCCTTTTGTTGTCGATGGCTGAAACCATCCTGACCGAATTCGGTTATAAGATTCTGACCGACAGCAGCGGCCAGAAGGCGCTGACGATTCTGGCGCGCGACGACACGAAGGTGGATTTGGTGGTCACGGATCTGGTCATGCCGGGCATGAGCGGACGCGAGCTGGTGGAACGCATCCGGCAACTGGCGCCGACGACCCGCATCATGTGCATGAGCGGCTATGCGCTGGCGGACAAGCAGACGAACATGCCCTGCCTGCGCAAGCCCTTCACGAGCACGGCATTGCTGGCCAAAGTGAAGCAGGTCATCACCGCAAATCTGGGTATTGACGAATAAGTGAATTTGTTGTTTAATCCAGCTTATGCAAATTGAGAGCTTAAAAGTCTTCTGCGACCTGGCCGAAACGGAAAGTTTCACCAAGGCCGCGCAAATCAACGGCGTCACCCAATCCGCCGTCAGCCAGCAAATCAGCTCGCTGGAGCGGCTGTTCAAATCGCTGCTCATCGAGCGCAGCAAAAAACGGTTCCGCCTCACAAGCGAGGGCCAGGTGCTTTATGATTACAGCAAGCAAATCATCCAGACTTACGAATCGCTCCACAGCCAGTTGCAGGAGTTGAAGGACATCATCTCCGGCACCATCCGCGTGGCGACGATTTACAGCATCGGCCTGCATGACCTGCCGCCGTATGTCAAAAAATTCATGCGGAGCTACCCGACCGTGAACGTGCACGTCGAATACCGCCGCGCCAACCAGGTCTATGATGATGTGCTCGGCAATGTGGTGGATCTGGGGCTGGTCGCGTATCCGACCAAGGACGCCAAGCTGGAAATCATCCCCCTCCGCAAGGATGCGCTCGTGCTCATCTGCCATCCGCACCATCCGTTCGCCAAACACAGGAACATCAAGCTCAAGTCACTCGCCGGGCAGAAATTCGTCGGCTTTGAGCCGGACATCCCCACGCGCAAGGCGCTCGACAAAATCCTCCGCGAGTATGGCGTCACGGTGAACAACGTGATGGAATTCGACAACGTCGAAACGGTGAAGCGCGCGGTGGAAATTGACGCGGGTATTTCCATCGTGCCGCAGGGCACGGTCACGCAGGAAGTGGCCAAGCAGACCCTCGCCGCCGTGACGCTGGAGGACGGCGCTTTTCATCGCCCGCTCGCCGCCCTTTACAAAAAGAACAAGGTGCTTTCACCGGCCATGAAACAGTTCCTCGCCCTCCTCAAAGAGGGACGCTGAACCGGGACTTGAATTGAAAACGGGCGGCAAGAAATTGCCGCACGTTTTTTATTTCAGATTCGCCCTCGACCAACGGCACATCCGTTATTTTTGCTTCGTGTAAATTGCCTTTATTTCTGAGCCCGATAGCGCGCGGTTGTAAATGGCGACTTCATCTATCAGCCCCCAAAAATTAAGGACCGAATTGTTGCCGGACGCTCCAATGGCCGCGTCAGTCGAAAAAGCAAATTCCGCATCATATTTGGCGGTGGCGACGGGATACGCCACGCCATCAACATAGAACACCACCGTGGTCCCGGATTTGGTGACCGCCAAGTGGTGCCAGTTGGTGTCCTTGATTGCCGCGCGTGACTTTGTTTCACCGCCGCGGACATTGTATTTGCTCAAGATTGGAACCCCGCCGGAATTGAAATAGAGCGCATAGCCATCCTGCCCGTAGCCAAAAATGACGGCTCTGGGGAAATCGGCAGAAACCGATTCAGTGTTGTCGCGCTTGATCCAGACGGCGATGGTAAAGTCCTGTAATTGGATTTGAACGGGATTGCCCACATTCACGGAAGTGCCTCTCGTGCCGTCGAGCGCAAACGCCTGTCCCACCTTGCCATTTTCATAGGTGGCGTCGCCCGTCAATTCACCGTTGTCGCCGCCCGCGCTGTCATTTGCATTCCCTTCGCCCGACCACAACGCCACCAAGCCTGGAGGTAAATGACTCTGTTTACTGTGAATCTTTATTCTGGAATAACCCCGCCAGCCGCCGAAGCCGAGCCCGGCGAGAACAACCACCGATGCAATGATGACCAAAGTATTTCGCGATGTGCGCGACTTCGCTGGAGCCGAAGAAACTGCCGCCTCTTGCGGCACGGTGATGGCCTCTTTGCAGCTCGGACAATCGATTTGCGCTCCAGAATGGCCGGCTTCGCACTGAACGGTCTGGCCGCAGAACGGGCAGGAGAATTTGAATTCAGCCATAAACTTTATTGGCCGCAGAGCGTGCCGGCCTCCGAATTGGTGACGACACCATCAAACGTCAATTTCCGAAAACTTGCAAGTGCGACAATTCAGCCGCCGTCATTTCAGATTAGCCGGGTTCAATCGCTTCAAATCCTTCGTCAAAAAGATTCCGTCATTGCGGATCAGCTCGCCGTCGAACCATACCTCGCCGCCGCCCCATTCCTTCCGCTGGATCAACACCATGTCCCAATGCACCGCCGAGCGGTTGCCGTTGTCGCATTCCTCGTAAGCCTGCCCCGGCGTGAAATGAAACGACCCGGCGATTTTCTCGTCGAACAAAATGTCGCACATCGGGCTTAAAATATACGGGTTGAAGCCGAGAGAAAATTCGCCGATGTAACGTGCGCCGGCGTCGGTGTCCAGAATCTCGTTCAGCCGCTTCGTGTTGTTCGCGGTCGCCTTGATGACTTTGCCGTCCTTGAACTCCAGCCGGACATTTTCGAATTTCGTTCCCGAATAAATCGTCGGCGTGTTGAATTGAATCACGCCGTTAACGGAATCCTTCACCGGGCAGGAAAAAACCTCGCCGTCGGGAATATTGCGGTCGCCCTTGCACATCTTCGCGCCGATTCCTTTGATGCTGAACGTCAAATCCGTTCCGGGCGCCTTGAGATGGACTTTGTCGGCGCGCTTCATCCGGCGCTCCAGCGGAACCATCGCACGCGCCATCTTGGCGTAATCCATCGTGCAGACGTCGAAATACAGATTCTCAAACGCCTCGGTGCTCATGCCCGCCGCCTGCGCCATGCTCGGCGTCGGCCAGCGCAGCACGCACCAGCGCGTCTTGTTGACGCGATAATCCTGCACCGGACGGAGGATGCGCGAATAAAGCTGCAACCGGTCGCTCGGCACATCGGAATTTTCGCTGATGTTGGCGCTGCCACGAATGGCGATATACGCCTGCACCTTTTTCATGCGGAACATCTCGATGTCGCGGACGAGCGCGGCCTGCTTGTCATTCGCTCCCATCAACAGCTCGCGGGAAACGCGCGTGTGGCGCACCTCGACCAGCGGCGTGCCGCCGGCGGCGCGGACGGCGCGGATGAGTTGGACGGTGAATTCGTCCGGCACATCAATCATGTCGAGCAACGCACGGTCGCCCTTCTTGATTTCCGTGGAATAATTGACAAGCAACTTGGCCAGTTTTTGGTAACGCGGATCGGTCATAATTTTGGAGAGGATAAAACGAATTACCGGAATTTGCCACAGCAGAAAAATGTCGCGAGAGACGGTTAGACCTCTGCACGCCGGGCGTAGCAGCTTTCGGCAGAAAGCCGGAAAATGCGCCTTCTTGAATATATGCGGCGGTCTGCCGACACGCCGCTACGATGGATGGCAAAAGCCTAATACTGCTAATCGAAATATATTTATCGTCATTCGATAAAAAGATATTGACAAACAGGATTGTTCGGTTTATTCTTCGCGTCATGAATACGACTGAAGCAATGACCGGTATAGTGTCCTGTGTATTGATGCTGATCCTATTCCGGTGGATTCGTCGGGAATCCAGCCCGAGGGCGGGTTTGTCCCGGCAAAAACGAATGTCCCGCGTCCAAAAGGCCAGCCTCGTCTTTGCGGTCTGTGTGGGGATGAGTTTGCTGGCAAGTGTTTATTGGGTTCTCGGTTTTCTGTTCAGCTGGCCGGGACCATCTCATGACAGCTTGCGGATGGTCGTTTCACATCATGTTTATTCTTCGCGGGCGGATGTGCCGCCCGACATTTTCTGGTTGCTGGTGTTGCGGCAAGGACTGGAGCTGGGTGCCATGGGGGTGTTGCTCCGGCTGTTCTGGCTCTATTGGCGGGGGATTTTGTTTTCCGCCAAAAATGTGAACTGCATCCGGCTGCTCGGCTACTGGCTGGTCGTTGACTGGATCATCAACTACCAGATGCAGGCCATGCTTCGGGACATGGACTTGAGCACCACGCCCGCCTTTGTCGGATTTTTAATTATCTTCATCGCCTGGATCATGGACGAAGGCCGGAAAATTCAGGAAGAACAGGAATTAACCGTTTAAGTTTTCAAATTTATGAATGCGAATGAAATTTCTCCAAAGGCCAATAATATTCGATTGCATAGGATTAAAAGAATGAGCAGCTTGGTAAAAATATTACTTCTCTTTTATTTTGTGGTTGTTGGGCTGGTTATAATGCTTGGGTATATCCAACGACCTTTTCAAGCGGGCGATCAATTGTTCGGTTCACTGGCCAATGTTCCACCAGAATTGAAAATTTATGAAGCGTTACGCTACACTATTCAAATTCTAGGAATCATCTTTTTCTACCGTCTGCTTAATCTTTACGAGAAAGGGATTATCTTTTCGGCAAAAAATGCTTCGCTTATTCGGCGACTTGGGCTGTCTGCCACATTCTACGGTGTGCTCTGGGCTTGCCTGCCAATTTTCACAAATCATACGATTACGTTTCCCTCCTTGCCCTTGGACATTCTGTTATCACCGTGGTTCATCGTAGGATTATTGATTATCATTGTCGCTTGGGTCATGGACGAAGGCCGGAAAATTCAGGAGGAACAGGAACTGACCGTTTAAGTTTATGCCTATCATCGTCAATCTGGACGTGGTTCTCGCGCAGCGCAAAATGCGGCTGAACGATCTGGCCGACGGCGTGGACATCACGCCGCAAAACCTATCCATCCTCAAAACCGGCAAGGCCAGGGCCATCCGTTTCTCCACACTCGAAGCCATTTGCGAACATCTGCAATGCCAGCCCGGCGAGATTTTGGAATACCGCCCCGAACCCGCTAAAAGGAAAGTAGCCATACGAAGTTAAAATGTCGCGCGAAGAGCGCGAAGGAAACGAAGGTGGAAAATCCTTTTACAAACTTCGCGGCCTTCGCGCGACTATTTGCGCTGTTTCAGTGCTCATAGGGCGCCGTTGCAAATTTGTTTTGCGCTCACCTGCGTCAAATCCTCCACCGCCCAATCGGGCTTGTGTTGCTGCAATTCCTCCAATTTTGCGCCGCCGGTGGCCACGGCCAGGACCTTTGCGCCTATGTGCTTTCCGCACCGGATGTCGTGCGGCGTGTCGCCCACCACGACAATTTCCCCGCCATGCAGGTTTCCGCCCAGCACGCGCCGACCGCGTTCGAGCGCGGCGGCAGCAATGTGATTGCGGTCCTCGCTATCATCGGCAAAACCGCCGGTCTCAAAATGCTCCCACAGCCCGTAGCGCCGCAGCTTGATTTCCGCGCCGAGGCGGATGTTGCCGGTGAGCAGGCCGAGCCGCGGCGGATTCGGGAGCGCGCGCAATTCGCGGATGAATTCCGTCACACCGCGGCAAATCTCGCCTTTGCTGGTATTCACCAGAACATCCAGCCAGAAAACGTAGCTTTCGAAAAACCGCTGGAAATTTTCCGGCGTGGCCGGGATGCTGTGGAGTCCAAAAAGCTCGCGGGCGAGGCTGGGGTCGGTGCGGCCGCCGAACCGGACTTTTTCCACGCTTTCGGCCACCTTGAATTCCGAGGCAATGGTTTTGCCGAACGCGCGCGAGCCGGCACGGCCCGTGTGAACGAGCGTGCCGTCAACATCAAACAAAATGAGCCGGACCATGCGCGGGTAAGTTAAACGGGAACGCGCCCACGGGCAACGCGCATTCCTTCGAAACCATCCCGCTAGTGAGCAGCTAATTTTGGTTGTTAGGGCGGCTGAAAACGTTTCCGCGTCTCTTGACGGAGAATGGTTTCATGTTAAAACCGGAACTCGGAAAGCTTCAAAGCCCATGCCGCGAACCCGCGCTTTTACACTGATTGAACTGCTGGTGGTGATGGCGATCATCACCGTAATCACCGCATTGCTCTTGACCGCAATTGGCCGCGCCAAGGCCTCGGCGCAGGCCGTCGCCTGCCGGAACAATCTCAAACAGTGGGGGGTGGCCACGCTTTTATTTGTGGCGGAAAATCAGGACCACCTGCCGAAAGACGGCACGCCCAACGGAACTTCCGATGATGAGGGATGGTATATTGATCTGCCCCGGATACTAAAGTTGCCTACGTATCAGGAAATGTCGTGGCGGACGAACGCTCAAATTGATACCGGGCACAGCATTTGGATTTGTCCCGCCAACCCGCGCCGAAGCAATGGAACCAACTTATTCCACTATTGTTTGAACGAACACGTAAACGAAAGCGGTCCGGGCAATCAGGCAGCACTCGGTTCCATTCCTCACCCCACCGTCACGGTGTGGCTGTTTGACAACGGAGGGTTGGCCGGAGTTGCCCAACAGAACAATGTTCATCCCAACTTGCACAACCACGGCGCACAATTTGTTTTCCTGGACGCCCATGTCGCGCGCTTCCGGAACACGGCCTATTGGGATTTCAAGCATGACAAGGGCTTGACCAACAACCCGGAGCTGGTCTGGTGCCCGTAAATCCTGCCCGTTAAATAATCATCGCCTGCCCGCCCGGCAAAACTGCCGGTCGTTCCGCACGGAAGCCGGTCATTTGGTTTGCAGCAGGAAAAATCTTTGCAGCGCGGCGGCGTTCACCGCGTTGGTGGCAGTGAGGATGAAGCTGTTGCCGCCCGCCACGTTGGTTGCAAGAACCGTCCAGTTGGTCAACGGGAGCGACAGGTTAGTGCTCATCAACACCAGATAAACGCCGCCGGTGGCGCTGTTGGCCACGGCGACGACCAGATTGGTCCCCGCCGCGATACTGACGCCGGTGAAAAGCGGCGCTGGCACGGGAATGGTGTAATCGGCCACGATGGGCAGGTGGTCGCTGGCATTGGTGAGGTCTCGATACAGTTGCGTGGCGCTAATGAACACCGGGGCGTTCGTCACGAGCCGGTTGTTCAGAGCGGTGTTGGTGCTGGCGTTGACACGGCTGGAGTATCCGATGGTGCCATTGTTGCCGAAGACGTGATATGTGCCGGGAACGTATTTCAAGCCGCCGGGAGCACCGTAATAGACGTTGGTCGTCATGAGCTGCAAATCGTCGCGGTATTGGAGGTCATAACTCTGCTCCGTGAGCATGAGCAGAATATTGGTGTCAGTGGTGCTGGTGCTCCAGTTGATGTTGGGATTGTTCGTCGGATTCATCGGGTCAATGGCCTGCCCCTGATGTGCGCCATTCGGGGCGGTGTTGGACAAAATCGTCTGATACCCGGCCTCGCCGCTGTTGTCCACGTTGTAATCGCCCACGTAAAGCACGCGGGCTGTGGCGGGGAGGTCAATCGCCTCGTTCGTGCGAATGATCTGCGCTTCGCCCAAACGCTTGGATTCGTTGGCGGCCCCGCTGCTGGCTTTGTAATGGCTGACGTAAATGTAAAATGTGTTGGTGGCCGTCGCGGTGATTCCGGCGGGCGCAAATTTGTAGCGCATGACCTCGCGATATTCGCCGCTGCTGGAACCGAGGTTGCCGGAGCCGCCCGACGGGTCCACCGGCGCGGAGGCGAGCAGTTGCACCGTCCTGGTGTTGAAAACAATCGCGTTCGGACCGTTGCCGTTGCCGTTATTGGTTTTACTAAAATATTGCGTCGCCTGATAACTGCTGTTGGAATACATGCTTGGCACGGCGTAAAATGTGTTCAACGCGTTCACAATCGGCGTGACGGTGATGGAATTGCTCGTCGTCTCCTGCAACGCGAGAACGTCAATGGGCTGCGCGTTGCCGTTCACGATTTCTTCGCCGATACCTTCGAGCACGCCGCCCGCCGCGTAATTGTTCGTGTCGCCCGGCGGCGCAATCAGGCCCGGCAGCGGCGGCGTCAGACCGCTGACGTCCGCCTGGATATTGTAAGTGACGATGCGCAAAGTCCGCGTCTGGGCAGAACCGGTGAACACAGCCGCCAGACCAGCAATGCATATCAAGAAAAACAATTTCACAACTTCTAAAAATCAGGGGTAAAATAGCACATCCTACCGTTTCTGATTGTAACTATTTTGGGAATACCTTTGGCGAGCCAATTTTTCCGCATGTTCATGCAGTCCCATTTCAGGCGGAAAATGCTCCCAGCCAACCAAATATATCTCCGATGCGGCTTGGAGCATCGCTTCTTCCCAATCGGCGCGGTGAAGCGCAATGGGCGGTGGCTGGACAGAGCCTTGAATGAGCAGGCCGAGCTTGTTCCGGCGTTGCGCCGCACCCGCAATCTTTTTGCCATGCCAGAGCAGATCGGATTTTTCGTGGCCGGCAAAGCACTGGCCCATTTCGGAGTTCGGAAATGCGGTGGGCGCAAGTTCCGTTTCAATTTTCAATTTTGCGAACGCGGATTGAATCCATTCGTGGACGCGGCGATAGCTTGCCTCGGCCTTGAGCGAATGCCATTCGTGGCCGGGCGGGAAGGTGAGGCTGTAAGTCCAGTCCGCGTCGTGCGGCACAATGCCGCCGCCGGTGGGCCGACGGATGAGCGGATGCAGCAATGTCGCGCGTTCAACGTCCGCGTATTTCTGAAAATAGCCGAAGGTGGTTGCCGGTTCCGTCCAGCCGTAAAGGCGCAGCACGGGCTTGCCGAGGCGCGGCATCGCTTCCAGCAGCGCCTCGTCCAGCGCCATGTTGAACGCGGCGTCGCATTTGCCGGAATTGAGGAGAAGCCAGTTCATCCGGGTATCATTCCCTCGCTACCGGCATTGGTTCCAAATAACGAACCGGCTTTCCTTTTGCCTCCGCATATTCGATTTCAGACCTCGTGGATTTCCCGATGTAACCGCCGCCATTCAGAATCAGAACCTCATCTGCAAGGTCTATCTTGCGCTTGTGAAGTTCATCCAGCATGGCTTTTGTTTCCCCGGTCAACTCTCCCATGACCATCAGGTTGGTGTCACTCTTCGTGTTGCATCCGATGGAAAGCACAATTTTCCCAGCAAGCGTTTCTTTCAAGTTGGCTTGTTGAAAGGCTTCCATGAAGCGCGTGCTGCCACACAAACAAACGATAGGCGGCTTGTCAATGATTCGACCGGCTGGGTTCATGATTCGTCAGGTGTTGTCAGGAAATTGCGATTCATTTCGCCACGCCAATCTGCGGACAGGATTTTTTGACCTCGCAATTGGCGCAATCCGGCTTGCGCGCGTAACAGCGCCGGCGTCCGTGCCAGACGAGCCAGTGGCTGAACAGCAACCAATGACTTCGCGGCAGCAGCTTCATCAAGTCACGCTCGATTTTTTCCGGCGTTTTTTCCTTCGTGAGACCGAGCCGATGCGACAGCCGCATCGCATGCGTGTCCACGATGACGCCGACCACCACGTCGAACGCATTTCCCAAAACCACGTTCGCCGTCTTGCGCCCGACGCCGTCGAGCTGGATCAATTCCTCCATTGTGCGCGGCACCTTACCATTGTGCTGCTCCACAAGTTTGCGGCAGCAGTTCTGGATGTTCCTCGCCTTGCTGCGGAAAAAACCGGTGGATTTGATGACCTGCTCCAATTCGGCAACCGGCGCGTCCGCGAAATCCGCCGCCGAACGGTATTTTTTGAACAAATCCGGCGTGACGATGTTGACGCGCTTGTCGGTGCATTGCGCGGAAAGAATCGTGGCGACGAGCAATTGGAGCGGGTCTGCGTAAGTCAATTCGCAATGCGCTTCGGGATAGGTCTTCTGAAAACCGGCGATGACTTTTTTTAGTCGCGCAGTTTTGGCTTGGGCGGTTTCGCGTGGCATTTACGCCGGGAAATTAACAACAAAGAAACCAAGGCGCGAAGAAAACTTTTGCATTCAATTTAAATTCCGGGCAAGAAACTCCAAAACACGCTTTTCGTATTCTGCTTTTGCGATGGCGCGTAAATCAACATGTTCAGCGCCACTCACCCACCAACATTGTTTCGGCTCTGCGGCGGCATTGAACAAATCTTTTGATTCTTTCAAAGTGGTAAGCTGGTCTCCCGTTCCAGCAATGAAAAATTTCGGCACCGTGATTTTGCCGACTTGTTGAATCGGGCGTAAACTACTCGCGTCAAATCCGAGCCGTGGTTTCAATTGCCATGTCAAAAACGGCGTGCCCAATTTACCCAGCCAGCCAAATCTGACTTCCAAACGGTCTTCAACAGCTTGTTGAATTGTCGGATAGACCGATTCCAAAATCATGCCGTTGACTTGCAAGGGTGGGTTCGCCAAAACAGCAGCCGCCCCGCCCATCGAAAATCCATTGACGCAAACTTTTTCACCGGGAAATGTCTGGTGAACATAATCCACGGCGGCAGCGGCATCACGGCTTTCCAAGTATCCAGCAGTGATGTGTTTGCCAATGCTTTCACCGTGGGCTTGAAAGTCAAACAGCAGCACCGAATAGCCGGCATGAAAAAGAAATCTGGCGTGATTTACCAATTCCCATCGGTTGCCGCGAATTCCGTGCATCAAAATGACAACGCCTTTCCCCGGTTGACCAGAAAGAAGCCATCCATGCACCATTGCGCCACTGGAACTTTGAAACTGAACCGCTTGAACCGGCAAATCAAGAGGCGGTTTTCCTATTTCACGATTACTTGGAGCGACAAGAACACTTCCTTCGTGCCAGGCAAATAATAGAAAGCCGCCGGCAGCAACGAAAATTCCGCACGTGACTATTTTTAATTTACGTTTCAGACGCGCGAAATGGTATTCAAACCAACTGCGGCTCGGCAATTTCCTTCGGCGGAGTGCAAGTTGGCGTGCCATCCTCGGCTTCGGGATACTCGAAGATTTTGCCTTCGTAATTGCGGATGAGCACCCGACCCGCGTTGCGGCAGAGGACGTATTCGGGGTTCAGCGGCACCTTGCCGCCGCCGCCGGGCGCGTCAATCACGTATTGCGGCACGGCGTAGCCGGTCGTGTGCCCGCGCAACTGTTCCATGATTTCCAGCCCCTTGCTGACGCTCGCCCGCAGATGCGCCGAACCGGAAATCAAATCGCACTGGTAAAGGTAATACGGCTTCACGCGGCACATGAGCAGTTTCTGGACAAGCGCCTTCATCACCGTCATGTCGTCGTTCACGTGCCGGAGCAGGACGGACTGGTTGCCGAGGGGGATGCCGGCATCGGCCAGGCGCCCGACCGCGTCGCGGACTTCCGTCGTCAACTCGCGCGGATGGTTCGAGTGGATGCTCATGAACAGCGGATGAAATTTTTTCAGCATCGCGCACAGTTCCGGTGTGATGCGCTGCGGCAGGAACGTGGGGATGCGTGAGCCGATGCGCAAAAATTCAACATGCGGAATCGCGCGAAGGCGGCCCAGCAGATTTTCCAACTTGTCGTCGCTCAACAGCAGCGGGTCGCCGCCACTCAATAGCACGTCGCGGATTTCGGGATGCTGCGTGATATATTCGATTTGCTTGTCGAATTCGGGATGGAAATCGTAGCCGCTGGCGTTGCTGACGAGCCGCGAGCGCGTGCAATAGCGACAATACGCGGCGCATCGGTCGGTGACGAGAAACAGCACGCGGTCGGGATAGCGATGGACGAGGCCGGGCACGGGCGAGTGCGAATCCTCGCCGCAAGGGTCGCTCATTTCCCAGGATGCGGTGTGCGTCTCCTCAATGCGCGGAATGACCTGCCGGCGGATGGGGCAACGCTCGTCCGCCGGATCAATCAGGTTGAAAAAATACGGCGTGATGGCCAGCGCAAGTTTGGTGTTGGCAAGTTTTGCGCCGGCGAATTCCTCCGGCGTGAGCGTCGGCATCAGCCGCTGCAATTGTTCCGGCGTGGTGATGCGGTGTTTCAGTTGCCAGCGCCAGTCGTTCCAGTCGGCCTCGGAAACGTCGTGCCAGAAGCCACGCCCGGCGGAGTGGAATTCCTTCAGAAGCTGGAGTCGGTGGCCTGATGGCGGCTCCCCGCCATGCTCTGGTGAATTGTCTTCCTTCATTTTCTCAACAGGGGATTATAAATTGGAATCGTGCCCTGTCAAGTTGACCGCTTTCGCGCCCGCCGCGTTCAAGCATTATTTGAGTTTATTGGCCGGGACAGCCAGTCGTGTGGCGGTTTCCATCGCCCGCCGCTGCGCATCGAGCGCGTCGAGTCTTTTCACGATGTCGGCGGCATTTCTTTTCGGCACCACGACCGGCGGGTGTTTGGTGGCGGCATGGGAAACAGCCGCGACGCCGTTGCGAACGCCAAGATAATCGGCGAGCGCGCGGTGATAGGCGTCGGTCAAACCCACGAATTGAGGGGCCATGCTCCATTGCGCGAGCTCGAGGTCGCGCAGCGTGGTTTGGAGAATCACCGTCTGCCGGTCGAAATCGAAATTGCGGATGACGGCCTGCAGCGAAATGGCCGCGTGCACGGGCAGGTTTGTCGGGGCGGAACGCACCTCCACCGGCACACTCAAAATTTCGTCGAGCTTGTCGCGGCTTGCGGCGGGTGTCCACGTCGGGCCGGCGCCATGCCCGGCGAAGCTCACGGTTTGCAGCGCCCACCATTTTTCAAGGTCAACCGGCCGTGGAAAATCCACGGCGAACGCGGTGCGGAAGGCGGTCTGCCAGTTGTAGCAACGCGGCAGCATCCGAAGCATGACGCGCAAGTTTTTTGCGCCATCACTCAGTTCCAGCAGTTTGCCCACGAACAATTGCGCGCTGGCGCGGTAGACGCCGCCATCGTCGCCTCTCAACTGCGCGTCATCCGGCCAGCTCAATTGCTCAAATGTCAGCGCGACGTGGTCTTGCAACACGGGTCGGGCCTTCGCGAGCGCATCCACGCCGCGGTCAACGACAATGATTCGATTTCCCGGCAGGCCGTTCACGAGTTTGTCCGGCGGCGACACAATCATTTCCGGGGCGTCCGCAAGGAGTTGCTGCGCCAGGCCCTCGGTGAGCCACGCGGGAATTTCGGCGGAGCGGTCGCCGGGGTTGTCGCGGTTGGCCAGCTCCAGCAGCACCGCGCCAGCGAGGGCGCGGATCAAGCGCGTGCGGGAGAGAACATCCGGCAATTCGACGCGGTAGTTCCAGACGCCGACGAGGCGCGCGGAGGTGATGGTGACATTTTCATCGGGCGATTCCGCCGGATGCAACGCGAGAAATATCCGGCCGCGCCACTGCGTCTTGGGGTCAACACCCAACTGGCGCCAGAGCGGTTTCTTGACGCGTTCGGCGGAAACGGCCAGCAACGCGGGTTCGAGCCGGACCAATGCGGCATTGGTGACGGCAACGGACGAACGGGCGGACGGCAAGGCCGGGTTCACACCGATGACGACAAACTGCCCGGAGACGCTGCTGCGCGTGGATGTCGCATCCAGCAGCGGCAACTGGGCACTGACGACGACGGGAAAAAACAGAGCGGAAAAAAACAGCGCTGAGATGCTAAAGCGCGCCAGCGTTGAACCGGCGCGGCGCTTCAACACTCCAACGGCGCAACACCTAAATGTTTGAATCATTTCCTTGCCGCTTTGGATTCGGCCTTTGCCGGCGCGGGTTTCGCCCCGTCCTTTGCCGGTTTGTTTTCACCGCTGGCGGGCGCGGGCGCGGCGGAGTCTTTTTTGGCCGCCTGTTTGTAGCCTTCGCTGCGGTAATCGGTGATGTAAAAGCCGCTGCCCTTGAAGAGCAATCCGGTCCCGGCGCTGATTTTCTTTGTCACCCGGCCTCGCCCCCATTTTTTCCGCGCGCAAAACTCCTTCGGGCAGGTCCGCAACGGTTTTGCGGAAATAGAACGGACAGCCTCAAACTCGTGCCCGCATTTTTCGCAAACGTATTCGTAGGTCGGCATCGGCAATTTGCGAACGGATTTTGCTCCGCGTCGCCGGGTCAGTGTGACGGCGCGTTGGTCAGCGGCGGAATGACGTGGACCGAGCCATCGGACCCGACTTCGACGTTCAGGTTGTAAAGCGACGAATCGGCTGCGGGCGCCGCTTTGGTGGCGGGCGGCGAGCGCTGCATGAGCAATTGCCCTCCCTTGGGCGGATTAGCGGGGTCAATGCCGGCGCGCATCCAGGCGAGCCGGCGCGCAATGAGCAGGTCGTCCCGCAATTTTCGGACCTGCGCGCGCACTTCAGCCAGATCGTTGAACTTGTGTTCCAGTTCGGCCTTTTGAGCGATCTGCCGTTTCAATTCACTGTCGAGAAACGCGTTGTTCGTTTCGGATGCGGCGAGCTTCATCTGCGTGAAATTGATTTGCGTGTCCAGCTCCGCGATGGTGTTGGAGAGCGAACTGGCGCGCTGGTCGAGCACCTGATTTTGTGCCGTCAAATCAGATATATGCTCGTTGAGGTTCGTGATTTGCTGCCGGGCATCCTGGAGCGAGGCCGCCGTGCTGGCGAGGGTGCCGACGGTTTCGGTCAGTTGGTTGGAAAGCGCCAGCGACATTTGGCGATTCGTGGCGAGATCGTTGTTCAAATTCAGATTCGCCTGGTTCAAATCCTCGATGCTGACGTTGGCTTTGACGATTTGGTTTGAAAAATCAAGAATCGTGATGGCGTTTTCCGCTTGCTGCGTGTCCGCCTGGTGTTTAATCACCACCAAAGCGACGGCAAATCCCAAGCACACCACGGCGAGAATGGCAATCCCTACTTTTGTATTCATAATGCCTCAAGATGACTGCGCGGAGCCGATTTGACAAGTCCGCTTCGCCACTTTTGTTTTCCGATGAAACGGGTGGCCAAGACGACCTCCCGCGTTCAGGGTTTGGGCGCCGTAACAGGTGGCGTCGCCGGAATATTGCCGCCGGTCACGGCGTCCGGTTTCAAATTCGGGTCAAGGATTTCCACCGCCGCGGATTTTTTCAAGCCATCCAGATAAACCACCGCAAGTTTGGCGGTTTGTTGCTGGGTCAGCCCCTGCCGGATGTCCGCGATGGCCGCGAGGTAACCCATCTTTTTCGACGGGATTTTTTCGAGCAGCTTGATGATCTGATAGCCGCTGGTGGTGGTGATGACATCGCTGACCTGGTTGTTGGTCAGTGAAAACGCGGCGTCTTCAATCTCCCGCAGCATCTGGCCGCGCGGGAAGGG
>Ga0265338_10004495_pt1 | contig 18805 bp, 19 predicted proteins | sample 42126metaG_FD_193579 | JGI IMG/M metagenome (GOLD analysis project Ga0265338, IMG submission 193579) | Rhizosphere microbial communities from Carex aquatilis grown in University of Washington, Seatle, WA, United States - 4-21-26 metaG | ecosystem: Host-associated > Plants > Roots > Rhizosphere... | reverse complement strand
ATTCCGGTCAACCACTACGACCATTTCTTCCAGCCCTTCCACCACTCTTTCGTACTGCTGGAGAGTTTCCTCAGCCTGCTTGCGCTCGATAAAGTCAAGCACAGCGACAGAAACACCCACTACCTCGCCAGCCTCATCGAACGCCGGCTGGTACGAAGAAAGAAATGTCCTTTCTGTTTTTCCGTCTTTTGCCGGCCGGTTCACTTCGAGGCCCACGATCGGCTCACCATTCATCGCCCGAAGAATATACGGCTCAAACTTCGGATACAGATGAGGCACCACCTCTTGAACTGTTCTGCCCAGATGCTCCTCGATCGTGCTTCCCCCCATCTCTGCCAGTTGACGATTCAGGTTAACGTAGCGCAAGTTACGGTCGAGAAAACCAAGCCCTACCGGAGCCCCATCGTAAACTGCCTGCAGTTGCGCAAGCTTATGTGCGGGCAACCCTTGAAGGCTGCTGAATGGCGTGTTTTTCCAGGGAAAAGCAACGCTGGTGGAAATCCCCTTCCTTGGAGCTTCCAGAACAGCAGGCAGACTCTCCGCCGGTTCCGGCCTTCCGAACAGCCAACCTTGCCCAACGTCGCACCCCAGCCACATCAGCATTTCAGCCATTTCCTGGGTTTCAACGCCTTCGGCCACGGTAGTAAGCCCCAGGCTCTGCCCCAGGCCAACAACGGCCGCCACAATCTTGCGGCTTCCACGTTCCCCCACCATTGAAGTCACAAAACTGCGGTCCACCTTCAACTCATCGAACGGCAGAGACTGCAGGTGCAGCAGGCTGGAATAGCCGGTGCCGAAATCGTCCAGGGCCAGTTTGCATCCCAACTCTTTCAGCCCCTCAGCGATCCGTCGGGCTTGCTCCAGATTGTCAGCGAGGGCGCTCTCAGTAATTTCGACCATTAACCTGTTGAGAGGAAATCCAGATCGTCCGGCGATGGATTCTATTCGTGAGGTCAGAGTGGGGTCTCGCAGTTGAATCGGCGAAATGTTGACTGAAAGCTGTAATGAAGAGGGCATCGAAAGAGCGGCTGTAAAGGCCTTGCGCAAGATTTGGTGCGTAAGAGCGTTAATCCACCCGTCCCTCTCAGCCAACGGTATAAATACGTCCGGCATGATCGTCCCCGTGCCGGCATGCTCCCATCGGGCCAGGACTTCAAAACCTGTAAGGTGACCAGTGCGAAGCTCAACAAGAGGTTGGAAATAAGGGAAGAACTCTCCCTTTTCCAAAGCCCGCTGCGCCTCTGTGATACCGATCACCATACGCGCATAGTACGCCCAAATCACACGTTGAGAGTGATCCATTCAATACATGCTTCTCGCCACGCGCCGCAAGATCTGCGATAACCAAAGCAGATGCCCGCCACAGTCACACTCTTCGTTTATGGAACGCTCAAGCGCGGATGCCGCAATCACGGCACAATTCGCGAGGCGGAGTTCGTGGGCGAGGCCGCCACTGAATCTGCGTATATGCTCGTCAACTGCGGTTCCTATCCGGGCCTCGTGCGGGCACCGAACGGGCAGGCCGGCAGCTCCATTCGCGGCGAGCTTTACCGCGTCAATGAGCGGTGGCTGGCCGCTCTAGACCGTTTCGAAAATGTGCCCGTGGAGTACGTTCGCAAGACCATCAGGCTATCCAACGGCAACGAAGCTGAGACGTACTTCTACGCGCTACCCGTAGCAGGACTGGAAGTCTGCGGCGAGGAATGGATCGAGTGAGGATACGCGGTAGGCCAGGGTTTCAACCCTGGCCTACCGCGATGGACGATATTTGCTACGGAGGGAGCAGGGGCCTTCAGGCCCCTCACCTCTGCTCGCTCAATTCGAGCCTTTAGGCTCGGGCCTTGGCCCCCAGCCTTCCGCCCCGACAAGATTCAGTGCTTATCATTATCTTTGTCGTGGCTGTGACGCCAATCCCAATACTGCTTCTGCTCGTCCTTGTTGCGATCTTTAAAATCCCTGTGCTCGTGATGGGTTTCGGTTTCCCACTGGTTGTAGTAAACGGTTTCGCCATCCCAATTGTGATAGTCGGGATCATAGACGCGCGCGTGGACAGCGCAGCCGGAAATCAAAAGTGGCGCAGCCAGCGCCGCTGAAAGCGCCATTGCGGGCAGGTACTTGGAGAGGATGTGCACAGTCGGCTCCCTTCCGTATGAGAGCGTGGGATGCTCCCATCGAAGTGCGTGGTTGCATCGAGACGTAGCTTCGTTCCCTGATCCCTGATCCCCGTTCCCTGACCCCTGACCCCTGACCCCTGACCCCTGTTCCCTGATCCCTGTTCCCTGTTCCCTGATCCCTGTTCCCTGTTCCCTGATCCCTGTTCCCTGATCCCTGTTCCCTGATCCCTGATCCCTGATCCCTGATCCCCGTTCCCTGATCCCTGATCCCTGATCCCTGATCCCCGTTCTTTTGCGTGTAATTACCTCCCACTCATGCACAATGGAATTAAATGAGCTTCAATTCCAGCCCGCACCGGCTATTCTTCGGTCTCAAACCGTCATTATTTACCGCCTGAAAAGGGGTCGTTTGGGGGGGGACCCCCACCCCCCTCCCCCCCTTCCGGCTTGCACCAATGAAAGCCGCGTCCATTAAGCCATATAAATCAATAGTTTACAAAATGTAACAAGCAAAATCTTGTTACATTGATGCCCGTTTTTGCCCCAAAACAGCCCTTTTTGGCCTTCAGTCCTTTTGGAGCGCACTCAACCCCTAAAACCGCCTATTCTCATATGAATGAATGACTTAGTGGCTTAAGGCTGAAATGCAGACCGAAGGCCGCGCGCGAATCAGAGCGCGCAGCCGTGATGTCACAGCCAGCGAATTGGGGATGAGATTCTGAAGGCGTGCGCGAAGACTTCTACATCAACCTTTTCCGCACCAAGTCAAGCGCCTGCTGCGTGGCCCACTCGCGAATCCGCTGCCGGTCGCCGCGGAAAGTGCGATCCATCGAGTCGGTCCGTTGCCCATCGGTCACAGCAATGTAGACCAGGCCAACAGGCTTCGTCGGCGTGCCTCCTGAAGGTCCTGCGATGCCGGTAATTCCCAGTCCAATCTTCGCGCCGGTGCGGCGGCGAATGCCTTCGGCAAGGGAGCGCGCCACTTCCTCTGAAACTGCTCCGTGCTGGGCAATCACTTCAGCCGCAACTCCCGCGAGCCCGATCTTCAGATCGTTGGAATACACCACTACTCCGCCAAGAAACGAACGCGAGCTGCCGGGAACCGAAGTGATGCGCTGCGCGATCATGCCTCCGGTGCAGCTTTCGGCCACGGCCAGCGTGGCCTGCCGCAGACCGAGATAGTAGAGCACAATCTGCTCCAGAGTCTCGCCGTCTGAGGAGTAGAGCCAATCCTCAAGCGGCTCCTCAAGCTTGCTGGCCAACTCGTCCACGCGCGCCTGCGCTTCTTCAAGGGTGGGCTTGGCGCACTCCAGTGTGAGTTGAATATCGCCCGCATGGGCAAGGATCGTGGTTTGCACATCCGGATAAGTTGAGTAGATGGGCGCCAGCAGCTTGTCAGCCTGCGATTCGGGAATCATTGCCGCCTTAAGCGTGCGTGTAGCGATGGCCCGAGGCGGCACAGCCTCACGAAGGCGCGGCAAGCACTCAGCGTCGAACAGCGGCTTGCACTCGTGCGGAGGACCGGGAACCAGGAACATGAGCTTGCGGTAGCCGCCGAACACCGTATCGATGAATTGCCCCGGAGCGCTGCCATTCGGGTTGGCCAGCACGGTTGCGCCATCAAGCACGTCAGCCTGCTTAAGGTTGTTGGGCGCCATGGTGATGCGCCATGTGGCGGCGCGCGCATGCAGAGCGGCAACCTGTGTTGCATCGCGGCGCAGGGCCAGCGACAGCGCCTCGGCCACAGCTTCACGGGTCAGGTCGTCTTCAGTTGGCCCAAGTCCGCCCATCAGAATCACGATGTCGACGCGCCCGAGCGCTGTGCGGATGACGCTGACCAGATCGCGCCGGCGGTCGCCCACAATGGTCTTGAAGGCCACAGCGACGCCGATCTGGTTGAGCTTTTCAGTTACGTACAGAGAGTTGGTGTCTTGCCGATGCGGCGTAAGCATCTCAGACCCAACGGCAATGATTTCGGCTTTCATATAAGAGCAGGGAACAGGGATCAGGGACAAGTGAAAGATCGCTGAGACCTATGTTCTTAGATTACAGCGGTTCGGCGGGTGCTGCCGGTGGAGACGTTGCCATGTCGTAGTCGCGCTCTACGCGGCAGATGCGGACTTTGAAGGAATCGTACCAAATCTCGTGACCGCGCCGCTGGGCCACCAGGTGCGCGGAATTCCGCTTCCACGCGGCAATGGATTCAAGCGAATCCCAATAGGAGACAGTGATTCCCAGACCCTCGCGGGCAGACTCGATGCCAAGAAACCCCGCCTGCGTAGCGGCAAGTTTGCCCATAGCTTCAGCCATGGCTGAGTAGCCCTTGTCGCCCTCGGTACGAAGCGAAGTAAAAATGACAGCGTAATACGGAGGAGCAGGTGTAGCGGCGATAGACATGGAATCCTCAGTTGAAATTACAGCCGACTGGCATTCCCAGTGTTTCAGATCCCAGGTCGGGTGTATCGGATTTCGGGCCGTAATCTCGACCTGGGGCAGCCGCATCGGTCATTCTTGAAGAATGAGCGGGGCGCAAAAGACGCATGGAATGGACGGCACGCTGGTCGCGCCTGATTGGCCGCCGCTGTCACTTGCCGAATTGCGAACTTTGCTCAATCGATTCCCGGAACTGGCCGGACCTTTTGAGATATTGACCATAAGTCCGCGGCCATTTTCAGCAGCGGGCTTGGTGAAGACTATCGCAGGGCCCGTCTTTGTAAAGCGCCATGCGAAAGCCGTGCGCGATCGGGAAGGATTGATCGAGGAGCATCGTTTCATGCAGCATCTTCGTCGGCGAGGTGCGGGCGTTCCGCAGGTGTTGGCCGATGGCGATGGCGAAACTTCAATTGAAATTGGCGAATGGACCTATGAGGTGCACGAGGCCGCGACAGGTTTCGATTTGTATGGCGTGGCCCTTTCATGGACACCGTTTCGAAACAGGCACCATGCCTATGCCGCCGGTGAAGCTATGGCGCGGATGCACATAGCTGCAGAGGGATTTGCTGCGCCGCGAAGGAAAGTGCAGCCGCTGGTTGCGAGCTTTACGATTTTTGCGGCGGCGAATCCCGCGGCGGCGATGCAGGAGTATCTTGTGGCGCGGCCTGCGCTCGCAGGTAACGCGCGGGTATGGGCGCGTGCGGTGCAAGCGCTGGAACTATTGGCTCCCTTCCACGCGCGCCTTCGGCCGTTGCTGCCTGCGCTTACGCCGCTTTGGACCCATAACGATCTGCATGCTTCGAATCTTTTGTGGAGCGATGCCGGCGAACAAGCAGGCTGCGGCCCGAGCGTAACGGCAATCATCGATTTCGGATTGGCGGATCGTACCAATGCGGTGCACGATCTGGCTCACGCGATTGAGCGCAATATTGTGGAGTGGCTGGTGCTGGTCGCGAATCCCAACGAGCCCGATGTGGTCCCAGTACACTTCGACCATCTTGACTCTCTGCTTGCCGGGTATGAAAGTGTCAAGCCGCTTACGGCTGCGGAACGCGCTGCGCTCGCGCCCATGGCCGCGCTTTGCCACGCGGAATTTGCGCTTTCTGAGGCCGACTATTTCGCCGAGATTCTCAAGAGCGAAGAAAAAGCTGCGATGGCATACGACGGATGGCTGGTGGGACACGCGCGATGGTTCCACTCGCTGGCTGGCCGGCGATTGCTTGATTCCATCGACCAATGGGCCCATGCGCATGAGGGGGTCTCTTGATGAACTCTCACGCGATTGTGACCTGGTTGCTCGATAACAAAATTGAGATTGCCGGCTTTATCGCGACGCTTCTTGGCATATGGCTCACGACAAAACGGCTGCTTGTCTGCTGGCCAGTGACGCTGCTGGCCGATTTCCTCTACCTCGTAGTTTTCTACCAGGCCAGGCTTTTTTCTGATACTTTGCTACAAGTCTTCTTTGTCGCGTTCACGCTCTATGGTTGGTGGCACTGGTGGCGCGGCGTGCGCGAAGATGGCGATGTGCGCGTGGTGCCGCTTGGATTACGCAGTGCCGTTGCCGCCCTGGCCGCGGGTGCAGTGGGAGCAGTGCTGCTGAGCCATTTGATGCTCTATCTTGGCGCGCGACTGCACGTCACCATTGCGCTGCCGCATCTGGATGCAACGCTGGCGAGTTATTCGCTGGTGGCCAGTTGGTGGCAAGCGCGCAAGCAAATTGCCAACTGGTGGCTATGGATCGTGGTGGACCTGGTTTACATCGGCGAATACATCTACAAAGATCTTTGGGCGACCGCGCTCTTGTACCTGATACTTGTGGGACTCGCGGTGCTGGGGTGGTGGGATTGGCGTAGGGCCGCAAAACTTCAAACAGCCCGCTGAACAACGTTATGCAGCGGCTCGCCGTTAATGTATCGGCGCAACTCTTCGGCCGCAATGCGCAAGGCATTTGGTGCAAAGCGCGGGCTTGAGGCGGCCACGTGCGGAGTGATCAGCAGGTTGGGGCAGCTCCACAATGGGTGACCTTCAGGCAGCGGCTCGGGGTCGGTGACGTCAATGGCGGCGCGGATCCTTCCAGCATTGAGCGCCTCAACCAGCGCATCGGTATTCACCACTGCCCCACGCGCTGCGTTCACGAGAAGTGCGCCTTGGCGCATTAGCGCAAATTGCCTCGCGCCGATCAGACCGCGCGTTTCATCTGTTGCGGGAACGATGAGAATAATAATGTCGGCCGCAGGGATCAGCGCATCGATTTCTTCCGCTGCGTGTACCTTTGGCTTGAGCCGGGCAGTGCGCGCCACGCGTGTCAATTCCACGCGGAACGGCGCGAGCATGCGCTCGATCTCTTTTCCGATTTCTCCGTAGCCAACCAGCAAAACTCGCTTACCGGCGAGCTCTTCAAGCATGACCGGAGGATGAAGCGGCGATGCGTCTCCAGTAATGGCCGCGTAATGCGCAGGCGCCTCGAAGCGCCGCTTCCAAACGCCGGAGCGCTGCACGTCAACATAGAGCGGAAAATATTTCAGTAGGGCGAAAATGGAGGCGATGACCCATTCCGCAGTCGCCACGTTATGTGCGCCCTGGGCATTGCAGATGGTTACGTGAGGGCCCGCGAGGGGTGGTATCCATTCAGTGCCTGCCAGCATTGAAATAATGAGCTTGACGCCGCGCAGCCTCGGCCACGCACGCATCGCTCGGGTGGGATAGGGGTCGGGTATCCATGCTTCGATCTCGACGTCGTGGTCGAGCTTTTCTGAGATGGGAACCAGTTCGATTCCTTCGGGGAAATCGCGGAAGAGTTCGAGAGCAAGTGATGCGGGACATCCAACTCGTAGCATGAGGGAGAGCCCCCGGGGGGGCGAGTCTCTTGATTGTATTCTGAAAAGTAGTCATGAATGCAACCAACGGATCGCCAAAATGCGCCTGAATGCCCGCAAAACTTGGTCGCAGCAACAACTGTCAGTCAAGCTGCGGATGCATCCGAATGCCGGCGGGGGATTCTTCAACTTCGAGCGGCGGCGGCTGCTGATCCTTGCCGCTAAGACCACGCTTGCGGCTGCACTGAGCTGGTGGCTGGCCAAGCTGTTGGGAGTGCATGACGGCTACTGGGGATCGATCAGCGCGATCATCGTACTGCAGTCGAATGTTGGCGCGACGGTGACAGCTTCGCGCGACCGCGTTATTGGCACGGTGATTGGCGCAGCGGTTGGATTCGCATTTTCGCTGATGCAGCCACTCTGGCTGAGTTATGTTCTGGCGCTGTTGGTGGCGATGTTCGCCTGCGGGTTGATGGGGCTGCGGAACAGTTCGCGGCTGGCCGGTGTCACCATTACGATTGTGATGCTGGTGCACCACGAAGGCGCGAAATGGAGCCTCGCGTTCGATCGCGTAATTGAAGTGCTGCTCGGAATCGTGGTGGCGCTTTTGGTTACCACGCTGGTTTTTCCTGATCGTGCGCGGATCAGGCTGAGTGACGGCCTTGCTCAGGAGTTCCTGCTGCTGGGCGCATTCTTTGAGGCGATCCTTCAGGGTTTCCGCGGCGCTCCAGCTCAGAATCTGCAATCGTTACGCGACGATGTGCAGGCCATGCGGCAAGGCAACGATCAGCTTTTGGCTGCGAGCCGCAACGAACCCTCAAGCGCCGGCTGGCCCGAGGGGCTGAACATGCTTTCGCAGTTCGGCCGCTCGCTGTTTGAAGCGCTGATTGCGCTCGAACTTGCTGTCAGGGATAGTCACGAGGACGCGTACGCGCAGCGGCTTGAACCGGAACTTGGAAAACTCGCCGCCGACATCCAAAGCGGATTCAATCATGTAGCGAATTGCATACACACGTGGAACTTCGACAAACCGCCGCGGGGCATTAATTTGGAACGCGACGTTGCCGATCTTGAGGCGCGCACAGAATCAGTGCGCGGAACTGGATTGGGATTTTCGCAGGCAGAGATATTTCGCGCCTATGCCGTGCAGTTGCATTTGAACCAGATTGCGCGGATGCTGCGCGCCTCGCGCATTGAAACCAGCAGAGCCATAGGGCAGACGAGCGAGTAACGGCGCGCATTCAGGCAATTCAAACTGCGATTTGGTCGGTGTAAACAGCCATGCCTACTACGGCGTCCGCACCAAGGGAGTTGAGATCATCGATTTCCTGCTGGCTCCGAATGCCGCCGGCAACGATAAGCTGACGCGCGGTAAGTTTGCGAAGGCGCGCGGCGGTAGCGATGGGGAAGCCCTGCATCATGCCTTCGCCATCCACATGCGTGTAGAGGAATGCCGCTACGTAAGGCTCGAGTTCAGGGATAGCATCGTCGGGAGTGAGCTCTACCTGTGACTTCCAACCCTTCACGGCGATGCGTCCGTTTTTGGTGTCGATGCCTGCAACGACGCGATCGGCGCCGATGGCAGCGGCAAGGTCCGCGGCAAATGCGGTGTTCACTTTGCCCTCTTGCGAAAAGAGTGCCGAGCCGAGAATCACGCGCTGCGCGCCAGCCTTAAGCACCTGGCGCGCACGTTCAATGGTATGAATGCCGCCGCCTGCCTGGACGGGCAGGCGCTTTGCGATCTGCGCAACGAGTGCATAGTTGTCGCCCTGGCGCATGGCTGCGTCAAGGTCGATGAGCTGGACGAGAGGATACTTCGAGAACTTTTCGATCCAGTATTCGAAGTCGTCGAAGGCTAGACGGAGTTTTTCGCCTTGTACCAGTTGCACAATGCGGCCGTCTAGTAAATCGATGGAGGGAATCAGCAAGGCAGCCTCACGGGGACGCCAGATTTCTCGAGCTCCTGTTTGAGTGAGCGCGAGGTAGAAATGCCGAAGTGAAAGATGCTTGCTGCGAGAGCGGCATCGGCCTTGCCGCGCGCGAACACATTGGCAAAGTGAGCCACTGTGCCGGCGCCTCCTGACGCGATGACGGGAATGTTGACCGACTCTGAGACTGCAGCGGTGAGCTCGCAGTCAAAGCCCGCGCGCGTTCCATCGGAGTCCATTGAGGTGAGCAGGATTTCTCCTGCACCGCGCTGCTCGGCCTCGCGTGCCCATTCCACAACACGCCGGCCTGCAAACTTTCGGCCTCCATGCACAAACACTTGCGCATCGCGAATCGGGTCAGCGGCGGCGGGGTCGCGGCGCGCGTCGATGGCGACTACTACGGCTTGCGCGCCGAAGCTTGCGCCGATGGCGGTGATGAGCGAGGGGTTGGCGAGCGCCGCGGAGTTGATGCTCACCTTGTCCGCGCCTGCAGTGAACACCTGCTCAGCGTCGCGGGCTGACTTGATGCCGCCGCCTACGCAGAAGGGAACGAACAACTCCTTCGCGGTGCGTCGCACGGTGTCGAGCAGCGTCTCGCGGCCTTCGTGCGTGGCAGTAATGTCGAGCAATACAATCTCGTCCGCCCCTTCAAGTGCATGGCGCGCGGCCTGCGTGGCAGGATCACCGGCATCGACGAGGTCGATGAACTGAACGCCTTTGACCACGCGGCCGGCGTGAACGTCAAGGCAAGCGATGATGCGTTTGGTCAGCATGCCTTCTCCTTGGCGTCGAGCAAAAGAAAGTTCTTGAGAATCTTCAGCCCGGTCTCTCCAGATTTCTCCGGATGGAATTGCACACCGAAGACGTTGGCGCGCTCGACTACTGAGGCAAAGGGCTCGACGTAATACGTGACTGCCGCTGTATCTTGCGTAACCGGGGCTTTGAAGGAGTGAGTGAAGTAAACGTATGCGCCGGATTCGACGCCAGCAAGTAGCCGTGAGCCGGGCATTGGTTCCAGGGAGTTCCAGCCGACGTGCGGGACTTTCTCATGGCCTTCGGGGAAGCGAGTGCACTGTTCTGCAAAGACGCCGAGGCCTGGCTGCGAAGGAGCTTCAGTCGATCCGGCGTAGAGCCACTGCATGCCTACGCAGATGCCGAGGAATGGTACGCCGCGCCCGATGGCCGCGCGAATTGCGGTGGTGAGTCCGGTTGTATCGAGCCGCTGGGTAGCTGCAAAGTGGCCCACTCCCGGAAGAACGATGCGTTCGGCCGACTCGACCAGCGAGAGATCGCCGTCGGTGACTTGCGTTTCTGCGCCAAGATGGTGAAGGGCCTTGAGCACCGAAGTGAGATTGCCGGCTTTGTAATCGATAACTGTGGCGCGCATCAGAGCAGCCCCTTGGTCGACGGCAGCATTTCGCCCAGTTGTTTGTCGCGGCTGCAGGCAACGCGCAATGCACGTGCGAATGCTTTGAAGATGGCTTCAATCTTATGATGATTCGAGCGACCGTACATTGTCTTCACATGGACGTTGGCCCGTGCACCGCGTGCGAAGCCCTCAAAGAAGTCTGTTACCAGTTCGGTTTGCAGATCGCCTACCAGGCGCGTGCGGACTTTAGTGTCGACCGCGAAGGCCGCGCGTCCGCTAAGGTCGACTGCGGCGATGGCCAGCGTTTCATCCATCGGCATGATGAAGTAACCGGCGCGAAGAATGCCGCGCTTATCGCCGAGGGCGCGATCGAATGCTTCGCCGAGCGCGATTCCCACGTCTTCGACAGTGTGGTGCTGGTCGACGTCAAGATCGCCATCACACTTGAGAGTAAGATCAAATGCGCCGTGACGAGTAAATAGCTCGAGCATATGGTCGAAGAAACGGATCCCGGTGGAAACTGTATAGCGCCCCTGGCCCTCAATAGTGAGCGTCAAGTCGATCTGAGTTTCGGCGGTATGGCGGGCGACGGTAGAGGCGCGTCTCTTTGCAGTGGTCATTGGGCCTTGTCTCCTGCGCGCAGTGCGGCAATCGTCGAGTTGAGCGCGACGGCGGCGTGCTGCATCTGGCCGCGCGTGCCAACTGTAATGCGGACGCGGCCATCGCAGCCGGGATCGCTGGAACGGTCGCGGACTAAAACTCCCGCGTTCCGCATCAAGCGGACAAACTCGGCGTGTCTGGCCCCGATATCTACAAGAATAAAGTTTGCGCGGCTGGGCCAGCGGCGGATTCTTGCAGTGTCGAGCGCAGCTTCAAAGTCAGTTCGCGAAGCGAGAACTTCGCTCACATACCAGTTGAGGTACGTAGTGTCATTCAGCGCCGGCGGCAGGCAGGCGAGCGCTACGGAGTTGACACTGTAGGGAGACAACACGCGGCGAATCCAGCGCATGAGCTCGATCGGGCCGGCAAGCAGGCCGAGGCGCAGTCCGGCAAGTCCATAGGCTTTTGAGAACGTGCGGGCCACAATTAAGTTGGAGACTTTGCCGACGAGATCCATTACAGTTTCGCCGTGGAAGTGATAGTACGCCTCGTCAACGAGGAGCACCGCATGCGGCGCGCGCAGCGCAAGATCGAGCAATTGGGCGCGCGTTGCGGCTGAGCCCGATGGGCTGTTGGGGTTGGCGATGGCAATGATTTTTGTCTGCGGAGTGATGGCGGCAATGAGCCGGTCGAAAGGGAACTCGAGATTGTCTGCGGCCTGAACCGCAACTACGCGTGCATCTGTGGCGGATGCGTAGACCTCGTACATGGTGTAGGTGGGCACGGGCAGCAGAAGCTCGTCGCCTGTATCGAGAAATGCCTCGAAGAGTACGTGAATGGCTTCGTCGACGCCGTTGGTGAGCGCAACCTGTTCCGGTTTGAGATCGAGGTGCGCGGCAACGATGGCCTCGACGGGTTCGCGTTCGGGGTAGCGTGTGAGCGAGCCCGCGGAGATTTGCGCGAGCGCTTCGCGGACTTTGGGCGAGCACTCCAGCGTGTTTTCGTTGAAGTCGAGGCGGAGCGCATCGCGGCAACCAAGAGGAGGGTGATACTCCTTCATGGCCTGCACGCGGGCGCGGGGTTTGGGTGCGGTGACAATAAACTCAGCCACGGGACCTCCCTTGGCCTTGAGATGCTGTTCCGAGGCGCGTGCGGATGGCTTCAGCGTGGCCGATCAGGCCTTCGGCCTCGGCGAGCAGCGCGGCCCTTGGTCCGAGCGCGGCAACGCCCTTCCGTGAATATTCCTGAAAAGTGATGAGTTTCACGAAGTCATTCACGCTGAGACCTCCACGAACGCGGGCCATTGCCCCGGTGGGCAGCGTGTGGTTGGGCCCGCTTATGTAGTCGCCCATGGGCTGCGCCGACCAGCGCCCGACGAAGACCGAACCGGCGTTTTCAATCCACTTCAGATCGCTGGCGGCGTCGACAGTGAGATGCTCAGGCGCAATTCGATTGGTGAGAGCGCGGGCTTCGTCCGTGCTTGATGCGATGATGACGAGACCGTTGCGGCTTAGTGATTCGCGGGCTACGGGATTAGCGCGACCGCGCTGTTTCGACTCGGCTATGACTTCGCGGGCCAGGTCCTCTCGAGTGGTGATGAAGATGGCGAGCGCCTCTGGATCGTGCTCGGCTTGGGCGACCAGGTCTGAGGCGATGTCTGCCGGTGTTCCGCGATCGCTGGTGACGACTATCTCCGTGGGCCCGGCGAGCATGTCAATGGCGCAATCAAAGGCGACCAACTTCTTGGCCGCAGTGACGTAAAGATTGCCGGGGCCGACGATCTTGTCGACGCGGGGGATAGATGCTGTGCCGTAAGCCAACGCGGAAATTGCCTGTGCGCCACCCAAGCGATAGAACTCAGTGATGCCGAGATGATGCGCGGCCGCAAGAGTTTCGAGCGCGGGTTTGGGCGAGACTACCGCGATGCGCGCGACACCCGCCACTTGCGCGGGGATGGCGGTCATGAGCAGCGTTGAAGGCAGCGGATGACGGCCGCTTGGAACATAGCAGCCCACGGCCGCAAGCGGGCGGACGAGCTGGCCTGTGGTGAGGCCTTCGATGGTAGATATGCGGAACGATTCCGGCAATTGGCATTGGGCAAACGCGCGAATCTGCGCAGCGGCAGTTGTAATGGCTTCACGTAGCGCGGGATCAAGTGCGGCCCATGCGGCGGACATTTCGTCGGGAGTAACACGGAGCGTCGCGGGTCCGGGTAGACCGTCGAACTGCGCGGCATAGCGGAAGAGCGCGCGGTCTCCGCTTTTGCGTACGTCGGCGACAATGCGCTCGACGGCCGGCATGACTTTGTCCAGTGATGAGCCGCCGCGGGTTTCTAATGCGGCGATGATCGCCCATGCATTCTTTGCGCCGCGGCCATTGGTTCGGATTGGTTTCATGGTCGGTCCGAGTTTGGTTTCCTTTGCTTCAGGTTGTAGCGCGGGCCTGGAGACCCGCGCTACGTTTTACAGCACAACTTTGTTGAGCGGGTATTCCACAATGCCCGCGCCGCCTGCAGCCTTCAAACGCGGAATTACGTCACGGGCTACACTTTCGTCGACAATCGTATTTACTGCGACCCACTCGGAGTTGCTGAGCTGCGAAACCGTAGGTGAATTCAACGCAGGAAGCACCGCCAGCACCGCATCGAGATCAGCGCGCTTGACGTTGAGCATGAGTCCCACCTGCGATTGCGCGTCAATGGCGCCGCGCAGCATCGTCGCGAGCTGGTCGATCTTTTGTTTCTTCCAGGCATTGGCCAGCGTAGCCTTGCTTGCGATGAGGTGAGTCTCGCTCTCCATTACCGTGTCGATAATTTTGAGATGGTTTGCCTTGAGCGAACTGCCGGTCTCAGTCACTTCAACAATGGCGTCGGCGAGCATTGGCGGCTTGACTTCGGTTGCGCCCCAACTGAATTCGACTTTAACGTTGACGCCTTTCGACGCGAAGTAGCGCTTGCTGGTTTCGACGAGCTCGGTGGCTATGATTTTGCCTTCAAGATCTTCGGCCTTCTCAAAGCCGCTACCTTCGGGCACGGCCAGCACCCAGCGCACTTTGCGGCGGCTCTGCTTGGCGTAGGTGAGCGTAGTAACGCTCTCCACATTGAGCCCGCTCTCCACTACCCAATCGATGCCGGTGAGACCCGCGTCGAGAACGCCGTGTTCGACGTAGCGCGCCATTTCCTGCGCGCGAATGAGCATGCACTCAATCTCTTTGTCGTCGATGGAAGGGAAGTAGGAACGGCCGTCGGCGTAGATGTTCCAGCCCGCGCGCTTGAAGAGAGCGATGGTCGCGTCCTGTAGACTGCCTTTTGGGATTCCCAGGCGTAATTTGTCAGCCACGGGCTGCCTCCTTATTGAGTTCGATGGGCCGGGTGAAGCAGCTTACGGTGCCTTCGTGGCAAACCAGGCCGTCGCCTTCAACTTCGACGCGGAAGAGCAGAGTGTCGTTGTCGCAATCGGTGGCGGTGGAGACGATTTTCAGCCGGTTGCCGCTGGTCTCGCCCTTCATCCACAGCTTTTGGCGGGTGCGGCTCCAGAAGGTGACAAAGCCGGTTTCGAGCGTTTTCGCGTAACTGGTGGGATTCAGGAATCCCAGCATCAGTACCTCGCCGGTTTTCGCGTCCTGCACGATTCCCGGCACGAGGCCATCCATCTTTTCAAAGTCAATCGGTTCCACAGTTTCATTCCTTGGTTTGGATTTGTGGCAATAAAAAACCCGCCTGCGTTGGTCGCCGGCGGGCTGGTGTTTCTTTTTGAGATCTCTCTGGCCGATTTAGTTCAGGCCATGGCAGTCCGCCGGCATAGGGGTCCCATGATGATGGTGGTGGCCGTGATGGCGGTGGATCTGCATTTAGAACTACGCTAAAGGCGCAAGGCCGATGCTGTCAAACATTCTTTTCATCAATACAGCAGACGACTCGGAAGCGATCAGCCACGAGCCGACGCCGTTTGAGCTTCAGATGGAGCAGGCGCGCCCTGGCTATGAATGAGATCGAAGACACGGCGCTGGAGCGCATTGCGGGTTTCGGACCTTTGCGAAGCGCGAGTCACGAAGCGTATATGGATGTCGAATCCCGAGGCTGTGGGTACCAGGTTGACGAGAGGTGCGGCGTCGAGCTTGCTCAAGTTTCCACTGCGTGCGGCGTGGCGCCACTCCTGTGCGGCCAAGGCGGCGTCCTCTCGCGTCTGCTCCTCCGCGGTTTTCTGGATGCGTTCGAACAAGTCTTGCGGATCGGCAGATGCGGGCAGACTGACCGTGATCTCGTCCCACAACCATTGGCCCGCAGTCGAATAGTTGAAGAATTGGCCGCGGATTGCAAAGCTGTTCATGAATGAAATACGGCGGCCGGTGGGCAGACCGTTGTTCGACAAGTTTCCGGTTTCAAGCAGCGCCGTGCTCATCAGGCTGATCTCAATTACCTCTCCACCAACACTGTTTATTTCAACGCGGTCGCCGACGCGGATACCGTTCTTGCCCATCAAAACGAACCAGCCGAAGAAGGCGAGGATGAAGTCCTGAAGCACGATGGTTATGCCTGCGGTAGCGAGGCCCAGAATCGTGGGCATCTGCTGTGGCCAGCCAAAGATGAACAGGAGAATTATCAGCAGGCCCAGCACCTGAATGCTCAATTCGGCGACACTGCGCAGAGTATTTATCTGGCGCTGCTCCCAGGGAAGTGCAGCCATAAGGCGGCGCACCATGGCGTCGCCGAGCAGCATGCAGATGAGGACACAGAGAATGACTGCAAGCGACCGCAGAATCAAATGCAACAGGATGCTATGTTGCAGAAGCACCTGATCGGACCACTTGGCATAGACAGAAGCCAACTGTCGCTCTGTCTGAATGCGGTCGTCATAGATGGATAGAAGCTGGCGTTCAGCGCTGCGATCTTTCAGGATTGCAAGTTGCGATGCGCGATCGGCTCCGCCAGACGCTGTTGACGCGGGCACGTTGGTCTTGACCTCGAGAGCATTGTGCAGGCTGGTCAGGTTTTGAGCTTCATTCTGCGTTTCTGTCAAAGCCTGTTGGATCAACTGGAAACGGCTGCGTTGGCTGAACCAGCCAGACAATCTGCGCGCAAGCGTGCCTCGCCGGGCCGCCGAGACCACAGCGGTCTCTCCGCTTTCACTCAATCCGCTGTCATATTTGCGCATTGCCGCCTCGCGTGCGGCCAGCTCGGTTTGAATCTCGGCGCGGTTGTCTCCTGTGGCCCGCGCAAGATCGTCTTGCGCGTCGTCCAATTCATCGGAATCGAGTTGCAGTTGGGCCTTTGCCAGATCGAGGTCGTCGCTGCTCGCAGACTGCGGGGCAGGCTCGGAATGCGAAGATTTTGCAACTGGAGGAGCAGTGAGCCTGGCAATCTGCGCCTGGTCCTGAGCGACGACCTGTTGCAGTTGCTGGACCTTTTGCGACAGGGCTAACGCTTCTCCGGCAAATACGCGATGTTCGGCCTTCAAATTGGCCTCACGCAATGCTGAGGCAAACGCCTGGTCCACCTCATGGTCGGCCAAGCGTTCGGCTTGGCGCGCATAGTCGTTCTCTTCCGCGGTTACTGCCTGCGCGGCGAGGGTTTGGGCTGTTTGCCAGGGGCGCTGGTCTACTAAGTTTGATAGGGTGGCGGGGGTACTCCCCCCGCTCTTTTGCCTCAGGAAAGAGAGCTGTTGCATGGCTCCGCGGGTTAACCAGGCGAATGCAAGGCAGGTGGCCAGTAGGGCCAACAGGGCGATGAGGACGGCAAGCCTGGTCTTATCGAGTACTCGCAAGCGATTTGAGACGCCGGGAGGGGGCGTATTGGGGGAGCTGGCCATCGCTCGATCTGTCACCTGATCTACAGGATAACCGGTCGACGTTGAACATTCAGTCAATCATCATTTAGTAACGGCTGGTCTCAGGCAGGCGTCAGGATGCCGTGCACCAGTTCGGCGTTTTCTTTGATCTCGTCCTTGCCCCTGGGGAACATGCCTACATACACGCCATCCTGCGGCTTGATGCTGGAATATGCAGTGCGGAAGGCCTGTGCGACGCCGTCGCCGTCAATGCGTCCGGCGGCCAGAATCTTGAAGGCGAAGCAGGTCTTTGAGGTTTGGCGTATGACCTTGTACATGCGCGCTGGATCGCTCTGCATGTAGATGTCGCGCGGCATTTCCATGATTTCGCCGTTGAGGGCCTGCTTCCACTCGGCCTCAGTGCGGGTGCGGTTGTAGACGCAGCCGGAGTAGAAGTCGATGTCCCATCCCTGCTCCTCTACCAGCTCGATTACTTCAGGTTTGTGGGTGCCTACGCCGACCAGGACGCCAAGGTCGCGCGCGCGTTTACACCACTCTCTCTCGGCCGCCATGGTTCCGGTCTGGAAAGCCTTGTCGATCTCTTCGCCGCGCCTTTGCAGGGCCAGCGGCTTGAAGGTTTGCACCAGCGCGGCCGCGTCGTCGCGCGCCATTACCTGGATGATGAGGTGCATGTTGCCGCCCTGAGACTGGAACTTTTCATAGTCGCTCTGGGCGCGGTCAACATGGACGTAGTTGAAGGCGTTGATGCCGAAGCTGCTGGCGCGGTGCAGTACTTCGCAGACGCGATCGGGCGTGTACCACTCGCGCATGCCGGTGCTGAAGTTGTTGTTGTAGTGGCTGAACCCGTACATTGGATTCACGCCGAGAACCAGGCGGCCGATTTCGGCGTTGCCGAACTTCATTTTCGGAACTTGAACGGGAGCGGCGGGAACTGGAGCGGAAGGACCTGGCAATGCGGCGCTTTGTGGCGCTCGCGCCGCGTGGGCCGACTCGGCGGCCAATGAGGTTGCCGCTCCCATCATGCCGATGGTGAGGGCAGCGCTGGACTGCAAAAACTCCCGGCGGGTGTTGGACATTGAGAGGCCTTCCTTCCGTCGCCTGCCGCGCCTGACAAGCTGCAGCACATGGCTTACGTGACGAGTGATGCTAGCACTCGCTCGGCAAAGGATAAAGTGACCGGCAACACGTGCGGCGGGCGCTTGAACAAGCGGAGAATGAAGAGGTGCGTACAGGAACGCTAGTTACGGCTTTGGCGATTGCAATGCTGGCCGTTTGCCTGGCAGGCGCAGCACAAACTAATTCGGATCGCGATACCAGTGGAACGCCCAAAACATCCGCGACGGCTCCGCCTGCTGAGGCGCGCGCCGACATCAATCATGCGAGCGTCGATCAGCTTATGAAGGCGCCGGGAATGACGCGCACCTGGGCCGCGCGGATCGTAAAGTACCGCCCTTATCGCAGCAAGCTGGACCTGGTTGAATATGGCGTTGTGTCGAGCGAAGTGTATGAGCGCATTAAGGATTACCTGATTGCGCATCGCGGCGAACAGTGATGCGGTTTGGCGAAGAACCGCGATCGTTAGCAGGCATAGATCACAAATGGCAAAAAGGGCTGTTTTGGGCTTAAAACGGGGTCCAATGTAACAGATTTTGCTTGTTACATTCTTGTAAGTTATTCGTTTATAGGCTAGTTGCGGAACCGGAGCCTGTTACCATTCTGGTTACCCCGGGGGGAGGGGGGTGGGGTACCCCCCCTT
>Ga0265338_10004493_pt1 | contig 18809 bp, 7 predicted proteins | sample 42126metaG_FD_193579 | JGI IMG/M metagenome (GOLD analysis project Ga0265338, IMG submission 193579) | Rhizosphere microbial communities from Carex aquatilis grown in University of Washington, Seatle, WA, United States - 4-21-26 metaG | ecosystem: Host-associated > Plants > Roots > Rhizosphere >... | reverse complement strand
GATTACACGCTATTCCCCCTGCCTGATCGGTTACCGTTAACGAATAGGTAGCCGTACCCGTGGGGGTCGGTAAGGTTATTGCATTAGTGCTTTGATTGACTCCCGTGGTTTTATTATACCATAAATAAGTATAGCTTGCCGCTGTTGGCGAACTGACTATCTTTGCCGTCAATGCCGTCGGTAGCGGACTCGTGCCTGCACAATACGTCGTGTCGGTGCTCGTATCCCACGTTAAATCGGGCTGTTGTACTTTCGTTACTGTTGCCGTTGACGTTACAATTATTCCTGTACAGTTGGCATCTTTTATGGCTGTTACCGTATAGGTGGCTGTTCCCGTAGGGGTAATGGTATAAGGATTAAGTGATGTACTTGATACTGCGGTTCCCGTCTTACCATCACTCCAATCAAAGGTAAAGGGTTTAGTGCCCCATAAATTTACATTTACTACCGGTGCAGTGCCATTACTGCAATATGATCCTCCGCCCGTGATGGTGTACGTTGGGGCAGGATTAGCGGTGATGGTGACCACGGCTGTTTGCCAACAAGTAGTTGTAGATGGGAAAGCTTTATCGAAAACTAATAAGGTATATAACCCAGCTCCAGTTGGAGACACAGTGTATGTACTATTGTTTACTCCAGTTGTCGGACCTTTTACTAAGCTGCCTCCTGTATTAGTTCCCGAATACCACGAAAAGCCGAAATCGGTTGTGTTTGCCTGATTATTAGACGTCAACACTGATACATCACCTGGACATAAAGCTAACTTCGAAGGTGTAATTGTTGCAGCAGCAGGCTTTTTACAAACCGGACAATTAATAATTGCCTTTATTGGATTGGAAACTGAATAGTTTTTACAAGGATCGTTAATATTTGCATAATTACCCACTCCTTGAAAATTACTTTTTGAGGTAAAAGTACCTGGACTTGCAGCCACTATTCTATAAAACACACTATCACCATTAACCGTTGTTGTAGCAAATGACGGATCTAATTTAGCATTTGCTATTAAATAATTTGAAGACGTAGAAGGAGCTCCTATATTTTTCCATGAGGTATAATCAGTAGGTGTTTTTGTCCATTGGAATAAATAATTTGTTGTACCATAATAAGTTGTAAGCATACTCGATGCTTGAGACAGAAGATTTATAGTGTCAGTACATACTGTTTTAGTGGTTGTTAAATTAACTAAATCAAAAAACGCATCAATAGTAGGTGGAGCACAGGCCATGATTTTTATATCATCAAGAACAAGGTCATTACCGTTCGTTGCAGTGTTCACATTATTAACAATATCCATCTGAACAGAATTTCCAGTTAAGTTAATTTGTCCTGAAAGCTTAACCCAAACACCACCACCATCGGCCTGTCGAGTAGCGGTACCGGGTATTGAAACAACATTGGCAGCATTTCCTCCATCAGTAAGATTTATGGTAACATTTACCCCAACATAGGCTCCACTGGCACTATTTGTAAATACAGCAATCCAACATTCAAAGAATAATTGTTTACCGGAGCAGAGATTACTAATTGTTCGACTATATATAGACTTCCCTTGCTGACCTGCCGGACAGTTTATAAAAAGAGCTGAACCGGCAAATGTTCCTGAGTGATCATAATTTGGATCAATTGTTGTTGAGGGACCAGTAACATCACCAGCCCATTGCAAACTTGCTCCGGCATAAGAAACACCTCCAATAACATAGGGATTATATTTTGTAATACACCCGGCAACACAATAAGATCCATCCCCCAGTGGACCTGCTGTACCCATATAGGTAGCACCTAGGGGAGCAGGAGTCAAAGCATAACGGAATGGGTCGGGAACTGTTTTTGTTACAAGAACCGGATTAAGCATATTAGTATAATCCCAAATTTTAAAAGTATGACCAGTTTTATCGGTAAGATCTACCGTACCAAAATCATCATAATAAATTGTTTTTCTTGAAGCAGGTGCACCGTTAACGGTACAACAGGTTATTGCATTTACAGAAATGGGTGCAGAAACAATAGGAGTTCCCGATGGTAAAGGCGTTATAGTTAATCTAAATTGATAGGTTCCTGTTGCAGATGTTGCATATAATGCTGCCTTTGAAGTTGCAATAGAAGACCATCCCGATCCACTATTTACTTCCCATTTATATGTAGCATTATAGTCGAATCCGGCTTTTAGAGTAACTTGTTCACCGGCACACACTTCATTACCTTCTTCTGCATAAATCTTCACTAATGGTGTACCCCATATTTCAATACTTTTTATAGCTAATGCCTTGCATGCACCCGTTTGTTGATTAGACATACGAAAGGTCATATTACCATCGGCTGCAATTGGATTTGAATTGCTGGTTGCTTGAGTCCATGTTTGCGTTCCACTGACACCCATTTTAACTTGAGGAGATTCTGCTCCATTAGTCATATTATATTGATCGGGATTTATTACACCACGCATTGAATTAATTTCTCCGGGACCACATGTTGTATAAGTAGGACTAATTACACTGGCATATGAAACACGAACCTCAACATTTGAAGCAGGAGCAAGTCCTGATAATGTATATTGCAATAAATTAGTTTGAGATGCAAGAGAAGGTGAAAATATTAACGAATAATCGGGAGGAGTAAATGTCATATATCGTGTTGAATCTAATTTAATAGGATTATCAGTTATTGCATAATAAGGGGTAGCATTGAATATATTGGTATTCACATTAGGTGCCAGAGGTGATGCCGTTCCGACAGTAATAACTCCAGGATATAAACCATATTGCACAATATCAGTTATTCCAATATAATATCGTCCTGCATTTCCTGCAGAAGGATCGAAACTCGTTCCTGCCAAAAGAATTTGAGCCGACGATGTTTTTACTCCAACAGAGAAAAAAAGAATGAAAAGCAATACAATAACTTTCGATAACTGCTTTTTACAACAATCATTCAATATCGTATTCATTCTATTTTGCAATTTTCCTCTGTGAAAGGATTTAAATAAATGTTTCATAATGTGTCTTTTACTGAAATAATCAGATTGATTAATATCGTTTGCAATGTATAAAATCTTTCAATTGCTGCTTTGTATTATTGGCTACAATTACCGTGAAGACTGCGATTTGCTTAAAAAAGTTGCATCAAAACTAAACAAAAAAAGACACAAAGTAAAACTACACCTTGTGTCCTTTTTATTATAACCATACTAATGTATTATTTTAATTTCATACCACGTTGACGTGCCATATCTTCAAGTTTTTGTTGGAAAGACGATTTCTTAACCGGTTTCTTCCTGTTTTCGTGAATTTGAGCAAGAATCTTTTTGTCATCTACATTTCTTTGAATAATCCATGTTTGAATAACGGTGATCATATTGGCAAGGAAATAATAATAGGTTAACCCCGACGAATATTTATTAAACATAAATAACATCATAAAAGGCATCAGCCACATCATCCATTTCATATTTGGTTGTCCGGGAGCCGATACCATGGTGTTGGCACTTGATAGGTTAATAAGAATCATTGATCCTGCCATCAATAAGGTAAATAAACTAATATGATTTCCATAGTAAGATGAAATAAGGGGAATATTCGCTTTCCATTCAAAAATAGAATCGTAGCTCGACAAATCGCTTGCCCAAAGGAAGCTTTTTTGTCGAAGCTCAATAGCCGCAGGGAAGAACCGGAACATTGCAAATAATATAGGCAATTGAACAAGCATTGGCAAACAACCGCTCATTGGATTGGTTCCCGCCTTTTTATACATTTCCATCGTTGCCTGTTGTTTTTTTAAGGCATCTTCTTTTTTAGGGAATTTTTTACTTATCTCTTCTACTTCAGGTTTCAGAACACGCATTTTTGCTGTCGAAAGGTACGATTTGAAGGTTAAAGGCGATAGAACCACTTTAATAATAATTGTCAAGATGAATATAATCAATCCATAATTTGACATGTATTCGCACAAGAAGTTAAATATTGGAATAATGCCGTATTTATTAACCCATCCGAATATACCCCAACCTAATGGAACAAGCTTTTCGAGTCCTAAATTATGCGATTGTAATACTTTGTATTTGTTAGGTCCGAAATAGAAACTCATTCCAACATTTTGTGGAGTACTGTTAATATCGAGTGAAGCAGCAAACTTTTTAAGATGTTTGGTCGATGTTATTAATTTATTTGAAACAACAGTACCTCCATCGAACGAACTATCGGCAATTAGAATTGCAGAAAAGAATTGTTGTTTAAAGGCAACCCATTTTACTTTACCGGTAAGTTTTTCGGTTTTCTCTTCGGCAGCAGGGCTTAGGTCGTTATGTTCGTCGTCAACCACATATTGATAATGAAGCGAGGTATTTTGATCTTCCCATTGGCGACCTTTTTCTTGTTGAGGAGAATAGGTTTCCCATTTAAAGGTAAGATATTCTTTTCCCAATACATCTTGCATGTTACGGAAATGAACATCAAGTTTCATCATATAATCGTTAGGAGCAAGGGTATAAACATATTCAATATATTTTGAACTGTCTACCTGCAAGCGATATACTACCGATTCTTTGGTTTTAGAAACAACAACAGCAGTATTTTTGTTTACGGCATTGAAAAACATTGAATTGGTATTCTTATCGATACTCGACATTGAGAAACCAAACACCGTTGAGTCGCCGTTGAATAACTGCAATGGCAACGAATCGTAGGTATGATATTCTTTTAGTTGCACACAATACGGACGTCCACCTAGATTGCTGAAGGTGATTTTTACTTTATTATTTTCTAAGGTTGAATAAGCTACTTTACCTTCAACTGCAGAAGCAAATGCACCATATTCTTTTTTCTCATTAGCTTTGCGAACCGAATCGTTTTGACTTGCCGAGCCTATTGAACCGTTATGTCCGTATTTATTATCTTTTAATGCTTCTTGCGATGCTTTCTGCTGTTCGACAATCGAAATCGAATCTCTTATATGTTCCTGACGTTTAAGTTCTTTTTCGCTTGGTTTATTATAAATTCCGAACCCTATCAATATTGCCATTATTGCAACTAAACCAATAATCGTATTCCTATCCATGTATTATAACTAATTAAATTTCTGTACGTTAAATTCTTTCTTTTCGAAACCGAAAATTATCGGCAAAGATATACAATTTATAATATAATAATGGTTGCTTTTAAAATATCGTTATGTACGTTACAAAAGCTCAATACAAAGCGTATTACTGTTCTGCTAGTATCTTTATTTCGTAGTATATACAGGAAAATATCGTTTAGGGTTAATACAATTACTTCAAATGGAACATCTACTTTATAAATAAAACGATTATTTACCTATTACATCAAGGAGGGCAAAATCGAGGTACTTTATTTATTCAACATTCTATAAGGTGAATAGTCTGTAAAATATAAACAATTAGGTAAAAAATCAGAGAAGGCATATTTCAATTACCCCGAAATGTAAAGACCATGTAAAAGATGTAACATTACAAAACAATACCATTTATTTAGTGCATTTCGAAGTTGATTAAGGGAAAATGGTTACCAAGCTAACAATAGTAATGAACTATTATTGTATTTTTGCAGATACATTTTTTTTGAAGGCTAAACAGTAATGGCAGAAATACAAAAACAAATAGAAGTTAAAGGAGCTAAGGTTCACAATCTTAAAAACATTGACATCACCATTGACCGTAATCGGCTCGTTGTTGTAACCGGACTCTCGGGATCGGGCAAATCGTCTTTTGCCTTCGATACACTTTATGCCGAAGGTCAACGGCGATATGTAGAAAGCCTTTCTTCGTATGCCCGTCAATTTCTAGGAAAGATTCATAAACCTGAGGTTGATTATATAAAAGGCATTCCACCGGCTATAGCCATAGAACAAAAGGTTAATACCCGCAATCCACGATCGACGGTTGGAACGAGTACCGAAATATACGATTACATAAAACTATTATATGCCCGTATTGGCAAAACGATATCGCCTGTTTCGGGTAAAGAAGTTTCGTATCATTCGGTAAGCGATGTTGTTGATTTTGTAATGAGCCTGCCCGAAGGCGAACGTATTTTGATTCTTTCGCCCATAAAAGAAACCGAAAGGGAATTTGCCATCGACCTTGAGACCTATATGAAACAAGGCTATACGAGGGTTTATTTTAATGATGCTTTGCAAAACATCGACGAAGTGTTAAGCCTTAAGAAACTGCCCAAAAGAGAACAAACTTATTTATTAATCGACCGATTGGTGGTTACCAAATCGACCGAAACAGAAAATCAAGTAGCTGATAGTGTACAGACCTCGTTTTTTGAAGGTACTGGCGATTGTTATATTCTTATTTCGCCAAAAGAAGGTAAAGCTCATTTACATAGCTTCTCTAATAAATTCGAAGCCGACGGTATAAAGTTTGAACAACCATCTGTGCATATGTTCAGCTTTAATAATCCTTTGGGAGCTTGCCCATCGTGCGAAGGCTTTGGAAAAGTTATGGGTATTGATCCCGATTTAGTTATTCCAAACAAAAACCTGTCGATATTTCAAGATTGTGTAGCTTGCTGGAAAGGCGAGAAACTGAGCGAATGGCGTGACCAGGTTGTATATAATGCCGATAAAGCAGACTTCCCCATCCATCGACCCTATTTTCAATTGACCGAAGCACAAAAGAAACAATTGTGGGAAGGAAACAACTATTTCCATGGCATCAATGCCTTCTTTAAAATGGTAGAGGAAAATCTGTACAAAGTACAGTACCGGGTATTGCTTTCACGATTCAGAGGCAAAACCACCTGTCCGCTTTGCGAAGGTAAACGATTGAAACCTCAAGCGGCATATGTAAAAGTTGGAGGTGTTGCAATTGCCGAACTGGTTGATTTACCAATCAAAGAACTAAAGCATTTCTTTGATAATTTAATCGTAAACGAGCACGATAAAGTAATCAGTAAACGTTTATTAATCGAAATTCAATCGAGAATTGATTTTCTGCTAAACGTCGGTTTGCATTATTTAACATTAAACCGTTTGTCGGCAACGCTTTCGGGCGGCGAATCGCAAAGAATAAATCTGGCAACGTCGTTAGGAAGCAGTTTAGTCGGCTCCTTATATATACTTGATGAACCGAGTATCGGACTGCATTCGCGCGATACCAATTTATTAATTGGTGTACTGAAAAAGCTTCAAAAACTAGGAAACACGGTTGTTGTTGTTGAACACGACGAAGAAATAATGCGTGCAGCCGACGAAATAATAGATTTTGGTCCTGATGCCGGTGTTTGGGGTGGCGAGGTGGTTTTTCATGGAACACACGATCAACTTATTACTCAAGATAAAAGCTGGACTGCAAAATATTTAACGGGAATAGAAAAGATTGAAATTCCAACCAAACGCCGTTCATGGAATAACGCTATCACCGTTATTGGAGCAAGAGAAAATAATCTGAAGAATATTGATGTTACCTTTCCGCTTAATGTATTTACCGTAATTACAGGAGTGAGCGGATCGGGAAAATCGTCATTAATAAAACGAATTCTTTACCCTGCAATGGTTAAAGAAATAGGAGGTTACGGCGATAAGATGGGCGAATTCGATTCGTTGAGTGGTGATATGAGTCAGATACAACATGTTGAATTTGTCGATCAGAATCCTATCGGACGTTCATCACGATCGAATCCGGTAACCTATAGTAAAGCTTACGACGAAATCAGGAGGCTGTTCTCGGAACAACAAGCATCAAAGATAAACGGATTCTCGCCGAGTCATTTTTCGTTCAATATAGAAGGCGGTCGTTGCGAAGAATGCGAAGGCGAAGGAATCATCAAAGTTGAGATGCAGTTTATGGCCGACATAGAATTGGTGTGCGAGAGTTGTAACGGTCATCGATTTAAAGAAGATATATTAGAAGTGCTCTATAATGGTAAAAGCATTTTCGACATACTTGAATTGTCGGTCGACGAAGCCATAACATTCTTTGGAGCATCGACTGCAAATCTCGAAAAGAAGATAATTGAGAAACTTAAACCATTGCAAAATGTAGGTTTGGGTTATGTAAAACTAGGTCAACCGTCGAGTACCTTATCGGGAGGCGAATCGCAAAGAATTAAGTTGGCGACCTTTCTTTCGGGCGAAAATTCGGGCAAGCCCACCCTATTCATTTTCGATGAACCGACAACAGGTCTTCATTTTCATGATATTAGGAAACTATTGTTAGCTTTCAATCAACTAATTGACAAAGGACATAGTGTATTGGTTATTGAACATAATATGGATGTTATTAAAACCGCCGATTGGATTATCGATCTTGGTGCTGAAGGTGGCGACGAAGGTGGAAATCTAGTATTTGCGGGTCTTCCCGAAGATTTGATAACATGCAAAGAATCGTTTACGGGGCAGTATTTGAAGGAAAAAATAGAGATGTTTCACGTTTAAAAACGTGAAACATCTAAAAAAAATAGAATGAAGACAATAGTAACCCTTTTTGATACCATCGTTGCAGAACATCCATCAAATGTGGCATTCTGGGAAAAATACACCGACGTGTACGAACCGACGACCTATCTCGAAATGCAAGAACGTGCCCAGGCTCTTTCTGCATGTTTAAAAAGTCTGGGAATCGCAAAAGGCGACCGTGTTGCCATGCTATCGCAAGCCCGTAAAGATTGGATTGTAAGCGAGATGGGCATATTTAACCTTGGTGCTATTAATGTGCCATTGTCGACGAAATTAGAAACATCGGATATTATATTCCGACTCAATCATTCAACGTCAAAAATCATAATCATTTCAGAGATTCATTATAACAAAATAGCCGATTCACTTCATTTGATTCCATCACTCGAAAAGGTGATCTTATTAGATATAAAAAAGAGCTATACCGAAAAAGAATTATATTTCGAATCGGCTTTGACTCTTGGACGTGAATTAATAGCTAACAACAAATCGTACGTTACAACAGAAAAAGAAAAGGTTGCAGACGATGATGATGCTTTGATTTCGTATACTTCGGGTACTTCAGCCGATCCGAAAGGAGTGGTGTTGACTCATAAAAATCTTTGGATAAATTCTCTGCAATGTTATGAATACTTCAAATTAAGCGAAGGCACCGTATCGCTACTTATACTTCCGCTCGACCACTCGTTTGCACACACCGGCTTGATGTATACCGTGATGCGTTATGCTGGTTCGCTAGCATCGGTACAAACAGGTAAATCGCCTGCCGAAGCATTACGTAATTTGCCAATTAATATAAAAGAAATACGTCCGCAACTGCTTATAACTGTTCCGGCATTAACCAAGAACTTTAAGAAAAACATCGAAGCTGGCATCAAGAAAAAAGGGAAGGTTGCTGTGTTCCTTTTCAACATAGGAATCTTTTTCGGAAAACATTATCATGGTTTAGGATATAACAAAGGTAAAGGATTGCGAATGCTATCTTATTATCCCTATAAACTTATTGACAAGATGGTGTTCTCAAAAATAAGAGAGAACTTTGGAGGACGGCTCGATTACTTTGTAGGAGGTGGAGCGTATCTGGATATTGAATTACAAACGTTTTTCTTTGCATTAGGACTTCCCATCTACCAAGGTTACGGCTTAACAGAAGCGTCACCGGTAATATCGGCAAATACACCGCAATCGTATAAAATCGGATCGTCGGGAAAAGTAATAAATTACCTAGAAGTAAAGATTTGTGACGAAAAAGGTAGGAGTATCCAATTAGGCGAAAAAGGCGAAATTGTAGTTCGGGGAGAGAATGTAATGAAAGGTTATTATCGTAACCCGGCAACTACAGCAGAAACGATAAAAGATGGTTGGTTGCATACCGGAGATATGGGCTATCTCGACAGTGATAATTTTCTTTATGTATTAGGTCGGTTTAAAAGTCTTTTAATATCGAACGATGGCGAGAAATATAGTCCCGAGGGAATTGAATCGGCATTGACAGAAGGTTCGCGGTTTATAGAACAAGTAATGTTATACAATAATCAATGCCTTTATACTTCGGCAGTTATTTATCCTAAAAAAGAACAACTCAAAAAATGGATTGCCGATAATCAGAAGAAAGCTCAAAAGCACGACGGGAAGTTTAGTATTGAAGAATTGGCTATCAAACAAATAGAACTTGAAATTGCAGAATATAAGCATGGAGGCAAACATCAGGGTCAATTTCCTGAACGATGGTTACCCAGTACATTTGTAATCATAGCAGAACCGTTTACCGAAGAAAATAAAATGATAAACAGTACCCTAAAAATAGTTCGTAATAAGATTATTGAAACGTATAGTGATCGAATAAAAGCTTTGTACACGGCAGAAGGCAAAGATGTTTGTAATGCAAAAAACATGGAAGCAGTCAAAATTTTAATACAATAAAAGCAAAAAAACAATACCTTTGCCGAGCAATAAATAATAGATTAATTCATCAATATAAATTTACATACCGTGGATATATTTGAAAAATTCAAAAACAGAGGCGCCTTAGGAATGTGGCAAAAAGAAGCACAAGGATATTTCATGTTTCCTAAGCTTGAGGGTGAAATTGCACCAAGAATGAAATTCAGAGGCAAAGAAGTTTTAGCATGGAGTTTAAACAATTACCTAGGTTTGGCAAATCATCCTGAAGTTCGTAAAGCCGATGCAGAAGGTGCAGCAGCATGGGGATTAGGTTACCCGATGGGAGCTCGAATGATGTCGGGTCAAACAAAACTTCATGAAGAATTGGAAGGTCAATTGGCCGATTTTGTACAAAAACCGGCAGCGTATCTTTTAAATTTCGGTTATCCCGGAATGGTATCGATTATCGATTGTTTGGCATCAAGAAACGATGTTATAGTATATGATTCGGAATCGCATGCATGTATTATGGATGGAATTTTCTTACATAAAGGCAAAGGCGGAAAGAGTTTTGTATTTCCCCATAATGATATAGCTAAATGCGAGAAAATGCTCGGATTTGCAAAGAAAATCACCGACGAAACGAAGGGTGGTATTTTAGTAATTACCGAAGGAGTATTCGGTATGGCAGGCGACCTTGGTAAATTAGATGAAATTGTAGCTTTAAAAGATAAAATTGAATTCCGTTTATTGGTTGACGATGCTCATGGTTTTGGAACAATGGGTAGCGAAGGACGCGGAACAGGCACCCATTTCGGTATTCAAGATAAAATTGATATTTACTTTGCAACGTTTGCAAAAGCAATGGCCGGAATCGGAGGATTCGTGGCAGCAGAAGAAGATGTTGTTGATTATTTAATGTGCAATTTGCGTTCTCAGATTTATGCTAAATCACTACCAATGCCAATGGTTGTAGGATCAATGAAGCGTCTTGAATTAATCAAAACTCGTCCGGAAATACGTGAAAACCTATGGAAGGTAGTAAATGCTCTTCAAAAAGGGTTACGGGATGCCGGAATGGATATTGGCAATACAGAATCGCCGGTTACTCCTGTATTCTTAAAAGGTACACCTCAACAAGGAGCTAATGTAGCTTTCGATTTACGTGAGAATTACGGTCTGTTCTGTTCATTGGTTATTTATCCGGTTGTACCGAAAGATGTGATCATGTTACGAATTATCCCTACCGCAGTACATACACTTGAAGATGTTGAATATACGGTAAAATGTTTCAAAGAAATTAGAGAGAAACTAGAAAAAGGGGTTTATGCAACCGATCAAATTATATTAGTGAAATAGATGTTGTAAATCACCGATAAGTGCGTTATAAATCTTAGGGATTGTTGAGTAATCGACATCCCTTTTTTTTATTTTTGTATCGAGGCGTTTTATTAATAGTATACATAGGGGAATACTGATTATAAATGTCAATGTTCGGGGCTTCTTAACTCGCTTTAAGTATTTAAAACATCTTTAAATTCAAATGTCGTATGAATAAAAATCTATACCTTTTATTATTTGTAAGTCTTTCAATGATTATAAGCAATCAGTCGGTACATTCACAAGGATTGACTACAGACGATTACAAAAAAGCTGAATGGATGACTGCAAGAATGTATGGTGGACAACGATCTGGCGACGGTTCGAATTGGTTAACCATGGATCATACACCCTTAGCAGCCGATCTTAATAATCTAACAACCAATAAAGGAGCTATACAATCACAATTTGTAAAAGGAAAAGATTTCACCAAAGATGCCGACGGAACGAATAGTTTATCGGGAGGATGGGTTGATTGTGGTGATCATGTAAAATTTGGACAAACATACTTTTATGCTGCATATACCCTTATAAAAGGATATGCTGAATTCCCAGCCGGATATGATGATCTATATACAGCAAATTACTCCGATTATCAAGCTGCCGGCGATTTTACCTATGAAGGAGGAAAAGGAAAACCCAACGGTATACCCGATATTTTGGATGAATTAAAATACGAATGCGATTTTTTTATTAAATGTACTCCCAATGCTACAACATTTTATTCACAAGTTGGTAATGGAGACGTTGATCATTTGAATTGGGTAACTGCTCCCGTAATGGCTATCTTGCCAAAAACACAAGGTGGGCAGAATAATGGATCAAGAGATTTTGTTAAGAATGCTGTAGATGCGTCGATGTCATCGAATTGTGCAGCGACATTAGCTTTAATGTCACGCGTATATGCAAAGTTCGATCCTGCATATGCTGCCACATGCTTAACTCATGCAGTGTATGCATATACCTATGCAAAAAACAATCCCGGAACGGTTAGTGCCGGATCGTATTACCCCGCAAATGCACATTGGGAAGATGATTATGCCAGTGCTTGTGCCGAATTGTATTGGGCTACCGGTAATGCAAGTTATAAAACCGAAGCACTGGGTTTAAGCTCAAAGATTAAAGATCACAACTATTGTTACAATTATAATAATAACGATGATGTTGCAGCCTACAATTTAGCTAAATTGGGAGATGCTGCCAGCAAAACATTATTACAAACCTTTGTAACCCGATATCTTGCAAATGTAACCGGAGGAATCTATAATGGAGGTGACAACGGATGGGGATCGTTACGATATCCGGCTAATGCTGCATTTATTGTTGGTCTTTGGGGAGCTTTGAATAAAAGCACAACGGTTGATGCATTTATATATAATCAAATCGATTACATTTTAGGTAAAAACTCGTCGAACTTCTCGTTTGTTGTTGGTTTTAAAAAGGCGGCAGGTGGCACTTTTGTTGTTCATCCCCATCATCGAAATGTTTATTTGATAAATGATATTATGGCAAACCAAAGCACGATGGTTATTCCCACTCATAATACTGAACATGGATATTTGATTGGGGGGGCGAGAACCGTTCCCTTTGCCGAAAGTGCCACCGATTACAAAACAAGTGAAGGTGGAATAGATTATAATGCCGGATTAGTTGGAGCATTAGGATATATCTTATCGCGTTTAGTTCCTATAGATACGAATAAATTCGGACATCCAACAGCACAACTTGGTTCAAATCAATCGATGTGCGGTGTTTCAAGTATTTTACTCGATTCAAAAGTTAAAACAGACGGAAAGAAAACCTTTACCTGGAAAAAAGACGGAACCAGTGTAGTAACAGCATCAACTACTGCAACAACCTATTCGGCAACAGCTGCCGGTGTTTATATCTGTCAAATTGATTCAACCGGATGGTCAACTACAGGAACGGTAACGCTAACAGCAGTTTTACCAACAATAAGTTTAGGTGCCGATGCAGTACTTTGCAATCCGGCAACCGATACGTTAAAAACGGGAGTTACAGGATCTGGATTAACGTTTCAGTGGAAGAGAAACGGTACTGCTATCAGCGGAGCAACATCATCATCATATATTGCTACAGCCGCAGGTACATATATCTGTACAATCAGTGCAACAGGATGTACATCGGTTGCCGATACGGTAGCAATTACATCAACATTACCAACCGTTGTTAACGATACTATATGTGCAGCAGGTGTTGCACCGTTGTCGGTAACATCAACAGGAACCTATGCATGGTATAATGTTGCAACCGGAGGAACAGTATTGGCAACCGGTTCTACCTATTCGCCTTCCATAACAGCATCAACAACCTATTATGTTCAAGATGCAGGTTCGGTAAGCTTAACGGTTGCACCTGTTTCAGGAGCTAGTTCTTTAACCGGAGCAACTAATGGTGGAAATGTAGGAGTAAAAATTACCGCATCAAAAGCTTTTACCATAACAAGTATGAATATACTTCCCTATGTTTATAGTTGCGGATCAACGGATAAAATATCTATCACCATAGATCTACAAGATGGAACGGGAACTAAAATAGCAAGCTATACCTCAAGTCAGGTTGCTTGCACGGGCGTTCAAAGTGGAGCACCATTCAATACTTATTATACCGTAACATTCAATCCTGCAATAAGTATTACAGCAGCCGGAAATTATATCTTAATGCCCAACGGAGGAAATGCTCTTGTTTGGTTTAACGGAGGAGCAAATTTTACGACAATGTCATCGGCAGGTACCGGAGTTATTTCAATAACAGGAACAACAAGAACAGATGTTTCTAATAATTATCCAGGTATTTTCGATATTAAAGTTCAAGCAGGAAGTTCTTGTGCACGTGCACCGATTCAAGCGGTTATAAATCCTTTGGGCAATTGTGGTGACACCCAAGCTCCAACAACTCCCGGAGCAGTAACATTTGGTACCGTAACATCAAACTCTATAATCGTTAATTGGGGTGCATCGACCGACAATGTAGCCGTTACCGCTTATGAAGTATATATGAATGGCGTTTTACAAACAACGGTAACTTCAGGAACAACTACAACAATAACCGGATTAACCTGTAATACCGCTTATGCATTTAAAGTGAGAGCTAAAGATGCTGCCGGAAACACCTCCGCTTTTACAACAGAAGTATCGCAAAGTACTACGGTTACAGCAGCTCCTACGGTTACAACTCCGGTAAATTATTGTCAAAACAGCACAGCTTCTGCTTTAACAGCAACTGGAACAGCGTTAAAATGGTATACCGTAGCTACGGCAGGAACAGCATTAACATCAGCCCCAGTGCCAACAACAACAACTGTAGGAACAACAAATTATTATGTTTCGCAAACGGTTAGTTCGTGCGAAAGCTCAAGAGCAACCTTAGCTGTTACCATAAATGCGTTACCAACCATTTCGGCTGGAACTGCAGCAGCTCTTTGTGCAGGAAAAACAGCTTTACTAACGGCAACCGGTGGCACATCTTATAGCTGGAGTACCGGAGCTACTTCAACGTCTATTACCGTAACTCCAACAACAACTACCACATACTCGGTTACCGGATCAAATGCAAGTGGATGTTCGGCTAGCAATACTGTTATAGTTACCGTCAATAGCATTCCTGCAGCGCCAACTGTTGTAACTCCGGTTAATTACACCTTAAATACTACTGCAACGGCATTAACAGCAACAGGATCAAATCTTTTATGGTATAATGCTGCTACAGCAGGAACCGTTTACCCATCAACTCCTATTCCAGTAACAACCGTATCGGGAACAACAAATTACTATGTATCGCAAACGGTTAATGCTTGCGAAAGCCCAAGAGCGACATTGGCAGTAATAGTATCGGCTAATATTCCACCAACAATTTCAATTACAGCACCAGCAAATAATGCAACATATACCGCACCAGCGGCAATAAACCTGACAGCTACTGCAACTGATGCTGATGGAACCATTGCCAGTGTAAAATATTATAATGGAACTACCCTACTTGCAACAATTACAGCATCGCCCTATAATTATGCATGGTCGGCTGTTCCTGCAGGTACTTACGCAATAACTGCTGTAGCAACAGATAATAGTGGAGGTACAACAACTTCTTCAATTATCACTATTATTGTGTATTCTCAACAAAGTATTGCCTTAAGTGCAGGGTGGAATATTATTTCATTCAACACGCAACCTGCTGACTCTTCAATAGCTACTGTTTTTGCAGCATTTGGAACCAATTTGCTTACCATAAAGAATCAAGATGGATTTTACGATCCAAGTCAACCTGCCATTAATAACAGCTTGACAAAAATTGAAAAAGGTAAAGGATATCTCGTTAATGTTAAGACGAATCAAACACTTACCGTAACCGGAATTGCAGTAGCAAATTATTCTATACTGTTAAAAACAGGCTGGAATTTAATCGGCTATCCGAAACAAGCAAATGGAACAGTTACAACTGTATTGACAGGTATATGGACTCCATTTATCTTTGTAAAAAACTTTGATGGATTCTATCAAAATGGTGGTACTACAAATTCATTAACGAATTTTGTACCCGGCAGTGGATACTTCCTAAAAGTAAGTTCTGCCTGCACACTAAATTACTAATTCATTGCAATTCAATCCTATCGGATTGTTAGCTCAGTCAACAACCACGAAGTGGTTTAATTTCAATAGCCCCGTATGAAATACGGGGTGTAAAAACACAAGATGCTATAATTACCATTGTAGTTATATAGTAGCGAATTTAATCGTTTTTTGAGCCACGATATAAAATATCGTGGCTTTTTTGTTTTATAGAGCAAAAACAATGTATATTTGTTAAACATACTATACTACTACAAAAAGCTGGAAAATCTTGATCTAACTTTATTGTAAATAATAATACCTGCTGTATAAGATAAAACAGCTAAAAAAGAGTTCCTATTGGAATTTCACATCTTAATTATTTAAAAGTAATACCATTAAAAGAATAAGACCTACATGAAAATATAACCGCAGGGTTATTTGCGGATTATACAATGTTAAACATAAAGAACAATACATGTCGGTTCTGCATCATTCATATAAATGCACATTTAAATCTACTATAATGAAACGACATACAATCTCTTTATTCATCTTGATATGTTTAATCTTTGGAACGACGAAAAGCAGTAATGCTCAAGAAGAAACAGTGGCTTTCGACAGCCATAATACCATATTCAGATTAACTCCCCTACTAGAAAAAAAGCTTAAACTATACAATGGTGAAGGTGTATTTTACGATGCCCAATTGCTAAAGATAAACGATTCGATCTATACATTGGTTATAGAATATAAAACAGATGTCAAAATACTCCGCACACAAACTTCGATGAGCAACACCGATATTACAATACTACGTCAAAGAGTTGATTCCGTTTTAAATAGAACAATAAGTAGCGAAGATGCAATGGAAGGTCGTGGTTTTTTACTGGGGGCTTGTTTACTCTCCGGTTTAACAACCTATGGACCTGGATTGATTGAAATAGCTCAAACAAACAATGCCAGAGTAAATACCGGATTATATATGCTCGGTGCCGGAGGACTATTTTTTGTTCCTTTCTTTTTGACAAAAGATAAACCGGTGAGTTATGGTCAGGCAAATCTTGTTTATTATGGTCTATCACGAGGATTCGCTCATGGTGCATTAATCGATTTGAGTTTACAGAACCCAACCAATAGAACTTCCCAAAATGTCACCACTATGGGTTTTTTAATTGGCATTACCGAGGCAACAGTAGGTTTTCATCTGGTAAAAAATCTTCAGATCTCAAATGGGAATGCTGATCTAATGACAGTATACGGTGATTTTGGATTTTATCTCGGTCTTGGATCTGCATTTCAACTAAAGAATACTCCAGACAATTTTAATGTTCAATTTGTATCTAGTCTAAGTCTGGCAGGTGCATTAGGAAGCGAAGTTGCCGGTTATTATATAGGTAAGAAATATCCTGTAAGTACTGGTGATGCCGAAATTATTTATTCAACAACAATGCTCGGTGCACTTCTACCTTTTTGTGTTACTTCAGCTATAAAATCTAATTACCCTGCTTCATATACTACTCCTTCGGTATTAATGGGAATGGCAGGTATATATGTTGGTCACAAACTCACTCAAAACGTTGACTTCAGCTTTACTCAGGGTTTTATAACAAAAATAGGAACCATTGCAGGTGGATTGGTTGGCTTGGGTGCTACCTATTTAATGGTTGACAAAGCAGAAGCCTGGCAATATGTGGTTGGAGGTTATATTGGAGCTCAGGCAACCTTTTGTCTTCTCTATTCTATCGATAAATTAGAATTTAAAAATGCGAAACTCAAAAACGTAGGCTTCAACATTATGCCAGAGAATTTTCTGATGGGTAAAGAGTTACAAAAGAAAAATCCTCAAATGCAGGGTGCTTTACCTATTGTACGTTTTCATTATTCGTTTTAAAAAGTATAAGACAGGATTGAATAATGAACCGATAACGATAGCTGGACGGAGTACGGACAGATAAGCAACGTAGGATAGACGGATAGATAACGTAAGATAAACGGATAGATAACGTAGGATAAACGGATCTAAACTTGGATTGAATATGATACCAAAGGGTAAAATCGTATATTAGAATATAATAATTTCATTATGGCTACTTATAAACACAATTCTATTATAGATGGCTTACAAGGTAAAGTCGGTAATTTGGTTTTCAGAAAACGGGGTAATAAGACAAGTTTTTATACGTTATCGCCCCGAAAAAAGGCTCTTAGCGAAAAACAATTGGCTGCTCAAAAACGCTTTGCTGTAGCAGTAAAATCAGCAAAAGAAGCCTTACTCGACGATACAAAAAGAAAAGAATTTGAGGTAATGGCTAAAAAGAAAGGTAACTCAAGTGCTTATTCAGCTGCTGTTTCGTTTTATATTGCTTTTCCTACGAAAGGTTAAAATCGTTTATGTAGTGTCTACTCAATGTCAATGAGAATCGTTTTACTATTTTAAATTTTCCTCTGCCTTACTTTTTTCTTGACAAAAAAGTAACAAAAAGTCAAGCCAAAAAAACGCTTGTTACCTCATTGTGTTAACTAATCACTCGTCGCACGCTTTTTTGGCGGGCGCTC